>Ga0102881_1000001_pt1 | contig 334802 bp, 310 predicted proteins | sample Colrivmeta1549B3_FD_78189 | JGI IMG/M metagenome (GOLD analysis project Ga0102881, IMG submission 78189) | Estuarine microbial communities from the Columbia River estuary - metaG 1549B-3 | ecosystem: Environmental > Aquatic > Marine > Intertidal zone > Estuary | place: USA: Columbia River...
CGAACTGTTTCATGGCTTAAGTCGACGCCCCGTTCATGCAGAATATCCTCGACATTCCTCAGTGACAGCGGGAACCGAACGTAAAGCATCACCGCCAGGCGGATGATCTCGGGGCTCGTCTTGAAGTATTTAAAGGGGGAGCGTTTGGTCATGCCCGGACGCTACCCGACGCCCTGCCCCGCCTCAAGAGAAGTTCCTTTGACAAGACCAGAAGGACGGCTCCAAGGGACAGATCATTCGCCACATCAACCCGACCGAGGTTCGCGCCAAGCGCGATGCCAGCGCGAAGGTCTATGCGAAGCACGCCTGACGAACCCTGAACCGAAACTGTTGATACAGGTGCCCCGATGACCGATGTAATCAAGCCGAGTTGGATGGAAGGGTTCGTCCCGACCGACGTTCGCGCCAATGGTCGCTGGCCCAAGGGGGTCAGCGGCAACCCCGCAGGTCGGCCCAAGGGGTCACTCAGCAGCCGCGACAAGGTTGCACGCCAACTCAGTGACGATGGACCTGACGTTGCGCGAAAGGTCATCGAGGCGGCGCTTGCGGGGGACATGCAGGCCGCAGCGCTGGTTCTCAGCCGTGTGCTGCCCCCGCTCAGGTCGCAAACCGAACGGGTGTCGTTCGCCTTCGACCCCGAGCTGCCCATCAGCAAGCAAGTCGAGCAGGTGCTGGCCGCTGTTGCTGGCGGTCAGGTGCCCCCTGACATTGGCAAGCAGATCATCGACGGCATCGCCGCGCTGAGCAACGTGCGCAAGAACGAGGAATTGGAGGAACGCATTATCGCCCTCGAGGCGCGGGAGTTGAACTGATGCCGGTACATCACGTTGAGAACGGAGGGATGATCTGCGCCTACGACGCGCTCCCGGAGGACAGGTTTGTGGTCGTCATCCTTGGCACGCCCGCCGGTGTCCGCGAACTGCATACGACACCGATCCAGCGGTACGATGAGGCGCTGGCCTTCGCACAGAAGTACGCGCCCTTTATGGCACACCCAGTCACCCTCCTGCCGATCACGGCGAAGGAATACGTCGAGCGCAATCAGGAGTCGCTGACGCGGCTGTGGAACCAGCTCACCCCCTTGGCGAGGGCCAATGCCGTCGCCGCCTATGAGGGGCGTTTCCAATGAGACGCGACGAACCGGAACTGCCGTACACCGGCAGGTCGTGGGACGAGCCGCCGCGACGGCGACGTATCGCGCCACCCGACCCGGCAGTCACTACCATCGACGGGCGAGGGTTCCGCCGCGAGTCCTCAATCATCGTGCCGGACACCCGCATCACGACCGACGACAGGGCGAGCGTGGCGCAGCGCAACACGGAGGCGGCAGAGGCTCGGCTTGCCGGCATGGACCGTCGCCTGCTCGGTGCCGTGCGCTTGGGAGCGGCGCTCAACGCACTGCGGAAGGGATGACCACATGCCTGCACCTCGCGCCCTCCTCGCCCGCGTCAAGCGGCTAGAGCGCGGACGCGAACCCCCCGCGCTCGCGTACCTCGGTGGCGACGAGTTTGAGCAGCAAGTCCGTGCTGACGTGGAGGCGGGCAAGCTCGATCGGATCGACATGCTGGGCGAGAACGGTGAGGGCGGTGTGCTCGCGTGCCTCAAGCGGTGGACCCGCGAAAAGGTGTGGCTCGGGCGATGATGGAGGAACCGCCGTGGTTGGCGGCGTGGAAGCGCGGCGAGACAGCACCCCCAGCCCCGGCGCAGCGCCCCATGCAGCCGCGAACCGGGGTGGCTCAGGGGTTAGGGGGCGGCAGTACCCACACCGGCCCTGTGCCGCCAGCTATGCCGCGCCGCAGGGGCGGCCGCTGGGACACCGGCTTTGAAGAACCGGAGCCGTGGGCATGGGATGGCGGGCACAGGCGGGAGGCGGTGCTGGACACCGACCACATGCCGCCGCGCATAGTCCGTCGCGTCGGTTGGCGGGTCTGCATGAGGTGCGGCGCACCATACTGGTCTGACGATGTGGTCAAGATCAGGATGTGCAGCGACTGCAAAGCTCCGCCTGCGTGGCTGAGACGAACACCCTAGCTGTAGCGCCAAGGAATGGCAGAGCTACAGCGCGCGGCCTTGCCAGCCGCGCGTCCTTGAGGAACCCGACGGACGCTAAACCATCGGACCCAGCCGTCAGCGGTGCTCCTTCGCTGCTCGCAACGGTAGGCGCCCTCGCAGCATGGGTTGCGGGGGCGCTTTCGTGAACTACCTGTCTAGAATGTGGCAGCAATCGCGTCGAGAATACCGAGGATCGTCCTGAAACGTGCTTGAGCCTGACCCACCGGCGTTGCCTTCAGCCAAGCACCGACGTTGTGGAACTTGTTACCCGCCCTACGAATGCCAGTAGGATGGAGTGCTCCAACGGCCAAGACTTCATTCATCGCGTCGAGTGAACGCTGGCTTCGGTGGGCTACATGGTTTCGCAGCGCGATGACAGCATTCACCACAGCCTTCTGTTGCGGAGTGAGACCAGTGAACTTCGCTTCATGCGCTGCGACAAGCCAGGTACCGGCCTTGTCCTCCAGTTTGTCGAACAACGGAAAGGTGATGTTACTGCCGACGTTGTCCGCGAGCGCCTGCACGTCCGCTTTCTTTAGATGTACCGGAAAGTCCAGCGAGCCATAAGCCTCGAAGACGCGCTTGGGCTTGTCTGCTGTATGCAAATGCTCGGTGAAGGAGTCGCGCAGGTGCTGCTTGAAGCGCGTAGGATCGCGATTGATGAAGGCTATGAACATGTCACTGACGAAGCCTTCCCACGCTACTGCGACTGCCAGCAGACTCTGCTCCGTCAACGTTGATCTGTGCTCATCTCCACCAAATGCCGCAAGCCCTGCGTCATAAAACGCAGTGATAGCAGTTAGTTGGCTTCGGAAGTCATCTCTGACCCCATTTGGCGAGATCTTTCGCAAGTCTGCCCCCTCGTGCTGACGGCTGCTACAAATCTGCTACATGCAGCCTGCGCCAACCGATTCCCGCAACCCTAAATCGCCAGCTTGTAGCGCACTTGCAGCGGGGTTTTTTTGTGTGGAACTGAACGAATCTAACCTATTGTTTTTATTGGCGGAGGAGGTGGGATTCGAACCCACGGTACGCTCTCACGCACGCCGGTTTTCAAGACCGGTGCAATCGACCACTCTGCCACTCCTCCGACAGAGGCCACCCATACGCAGGACGTTTCGATTCTGAAAGGCCCTTGCAGGGTGGATTTCCGCTCAGAGGCACAGCAGCAGTCTTTCAATGTGGCGGAGCCCTCGCTATTGTGGCTGCAAATTCGCCCTTAGGGCGGTGAGGAAACAGGCAGAAAGGGCCGGTCAACGGTCTTTGCCGGAGCGGGAAACAAAGGGGCATGGGTATGTCGGGCGTTCTATTTGGCTGGGTTCAGTATCGCCGGGCGGCGGTTCTTGGCTCTGCGGCGGCACTGATGTTTCTGGCCGGGTGCCAGCCGGGCGAGCTTTTCCCACAAAAACCTGCCGAAGGGGCGGATGCCGCGACAGCCGAGCCGCAGATGATCGAGCAGGATATCGAAAAGCCCGATGTCTTCTCGGTGACCGACAGCGGCCTCTGGGATGGCCGCCCCTCGCTTGGCGGGGTCTGGGTCGCGCACCCGGACGTCGATGAACCCGAGAGGGTGATCATCCGCAATACGGCCAACGACAGGTTTGTGATCGGCGCCCTGTTCCGCCGCGAGCGCGACAATCCCGGTCCGGCGCTTCAGGTGTCTTCCGACGCCGCAGAGGCGCTCGGGATGCTTGCCGGCGCACCAGCGACGCTAAGCGTGGTGGCTCTGCGCCGCGAGATGGTTGCTGTTGAACAACCCGAGCCGGTTGTCGAGCTGACCGCCGCCTCCGAGATCGAGACAATGCCGCTTGATCCGATCGCCGGTGCCGCCGCTGCGATCGACGCGGCAGAAGCCGCGCAAGCTGCGCCAACTCCGACCACCACGCCGATGCCCTTGCCAAGCCCCATCGCCTCGCCGCTTGAAAAGCCCTTTATCCAGATCGGCATCTTCTCGATCCAGGGCAACGCCCTCAAGACGGCCGATCTCTTGCGCGCCGATGGCATCATTCCGACCGTGCTTGAGCAATCGAGCCAGGGCCGCACCTTCTGGCGTATCATCGTCGGGCCGGCGATGACGTCGGACGAGCGGTCTGCCCTTTTGGCCAAGGTCAAAGAGCTCGGCTTTGCTGACGCCTACTATGTGACGAACTGACGAAAGGGAGCCGATCCCGGCATGACCTCGCGCGCCCTGACACTGCTGCGATTTGCGCTAATGACGATGGCTCTGACGTTGGCTGGCCTCTCGGCCACCGCGCAGTCATTCGAAACCAAGGCGCGCGCGGCATTCGTCTATGACCAGTCGACTGGCACAGTCCTTTTGGCCAAGAACGCAGACGATCCTTTGCCGCCTGCGTCCATGTCGAAGTTGATGACGCTCTTCATGGCTTTCGAGGCGATCCGCGACGGGCGTCTTCATGTCACCGACGAGCTTTTGGTTTCTCAGCACGCGATGGATTATCAAGGCTCGTCGATGTTCTTGCGCTCGGGCGAGCGGGTGAAGGTCGAGGATCTCTTGCGGGGGATCATCGTCTTGTCGGGCAACGATGCCAGCGCCGTGATTGCCGAGGCGCTTTCTCCTGATGGCTCCGAAGCCGGCTTTGCCCGCCTGATGACCGACCGCGCGCGCCAGCTGGGGATGAACAACTCGTCATTCGCCAATTCCAACGGCTGGCCCGCTGTGGGGCATCTGATGTCGATGCGGGATCTCGGCATTCTGGCTGATCATATCATCAGCGACTTCCCGACCTATTACCCTCTGTTCAGCGAGCAGGAATTCCACTTTGACGGGCGGGTTCCGTCAAACTCGCAAAACCGCAACCCGATCCTTGCCCTCGGCATGGGGGCGGACGGCCTCAAGACCGGTCACACCAGCGAAGCGGGTTATGGTCTTGTCGGTTCGGCCAAACAGGGTGATCGCCGGGTGATCTTCGTGATCTCCGGGCTCGACAGCGCCGAAGCCCGCGCCGAGGAAAGCGAGCGCATCCTGAACTGGGCCTTTCGCCAGTTTGCCGAAAAGCAGCTCTTGAAAGCAGGAACGCGCCTTGGAGAGGCGAACGTCTGGATGGGCGAGGCCGAGACGGTCGGATTGACGGTGGTCGAGGATGTCCGGCTCTTGGTGCCAACCTTCGGAGGCGCCGATCTTGCGGCCGAAGTTATCTACAAAAGCCCGATCGAAGCTCCCGTTCGCGCGGGGCAAGAATTGGGCGAGTTGATCATTTCCCGGCCCGAGCTACCGGATGTCAGAATACCGCTCGTCGCCGAAAGCGATGTGGCGGAGGGCGGCTTTGCTGTCCGCCTCAAGACCGCGGCGATTGTCCTTTTGCGCAAGATTTCCCCTTCTGCTGCGGAAACATTGAGCGCCACGGATGGCTGAGGGCCGTTTCATCACTTTTGAAGGGATCGACGGGTCGGGCAAGTCCACCCAGGCGCGGCTTCTGGCCGAACGGCTGCGCGGTAACGGCGAGGAAATCGTCCTCACCCGCGAGCCCGGCGGCAGCCCCGGCGCCGAGGAAATCCGCCAACTTCTTCTGACGGGGAATCCCGAGCGGTGGTCGGCAGAAACCGAGATCCTCCTCTTCACCGCCGCCCGCCGCGATCACCTCGAAAAGACGATCCTGCCCGCACTGGCCGAGGGCCGCACGGTCATCTCCGACAGGTTCGCCGATTCTACCCGCGTCTATCAGGGCGCGACCCGCGGCGATCTGCGCGGAACGGTCGATAGGCTTCATGCCCTGATGATCGGCCGCGAGCCGGATCTGACCTTCGTGATCGACATGGACCCCGAAGCCGCCCTTCGGCGCGGCCTTGCCCGCAAGTCGGGCGAAGACCGGTTCGAGGATTTCGGCCTCGGCTTTCAGGAAACCCTGCGGCACGGCTTTCTCGCTCTCTGCCACGATTTCCCCAAGCGCTGTGTCCTGATCGACGGCAACCGCGAGGCCGCCGCCATTGCCACGGAAATCGCCGAGATCGTCGGGGATACCTGATGAGCGAGGACCGCCCAGAGCCCGACCGGATCGAAGGCGCCCCGCATCCGCGCGAGACCGCGCGCCTGATCGGCCAAGACAAGGCCGAGGCAGATTTCCTGCGGGCCTATACCTCGGGCCGCCTGCATTCCGGCTGGCTGATCACCGGGCCAAAGGGCGTCGGCAAAGCCACCCTCGCCTATCGCATCGCGGCCTTTCTCTTGGCCGAAGGCCCTGAAGAGGCTGGCGGGGGCCTTTTCGGCGACGCCCCGCCCGAGCCCACAAGCCTCGACATTTCCCCCGATCACCCCGAACGCCGCTTGATCCTTGCCGGCAGCCACCCGCGCCTTGCGGTGATCCGCCGCGCGGTCAACGAAAAGACCAGCAAGTTGCAATCCGAGATCACCGCCGAGCCGGTGCGCGACCTCAAGAAATTCTTTCATATGTCCGCCACCGACGGCGGGCGGCGGGTGGTCATCGTCGATGCTGCCGACGAGATGAACGTCACCGCCGCCAACTCGATCCTGAAAGAGCTTGAAGAACCCCCTGCCCGCACGACGATCCTTCTCATTTCGCATCAGCCCGCGCGCCTCCTGCCGACGATCCGCTCGCGCTGCCGCGAATTGCGCTGCGTGCCGCTTCAGGCCGAGGAGATGGCCGAGGCGATGGATCAGGCGGGGGTTCATATCGACGAGCGCGAGGCGATGGCAGCGCTCACGGGCGGCTCGGTCGGCGAAGGTGTGCGCCTCGCCATGCATGATGGCCTTACGCTTTATGCCGAGCTGATCGCCCTTCTCTCGCGCCTGCCCCACATCGACCGCCCCGCCGCCTTGGCCCTTGCCGAAAGCTGCGCGGGCAAAGGGGCCGAGGTGCGTTTCCCCCTCGTCATCGACCTTCTCGAACAGTTCATCGCCCGCACCGCCCGCGCCGGCCTTCTGGGCGAGCCCGACCGGCAGGGCGCGCCCGGCGAGGCGCGTCTGATCGGCAAGCTCGCCCCCGACGATCGCGCCGCCCGCCGCTGGGCGACCTTGCAGCAGGATCTCAGCGCCCGCATCCGGCATGGGCGAGCCGTCAATCTTGACCCTGCCGCACTGATCCTCGATATGCTGTTCAAGATTGAAGAGGTGGCGCAGGGCGTCACCGCAGCCTGAGACGCGCCCCGTGAGCCAGCCGCCTGCCATTGTCGACAGCCATTGCCACCTCGACTTCGCCGATTTCGACGGCGAGGTGGATGACGTGATTGCCCGCGCTGCCGCCGCTGGCGTCACCCGCATGGTCACGATCTGCACGCGGCTTGCCAACGAACCCAAGGTCCGCGCCATTGCCGAGGCGCATGACGGCATCTTCTACGCCGCGGGCATTCATCCGATGAGTGTCGAAAAACAGCCGCTTGTCTCGGTGGACGACCTCGTAGCCCTCGCCGGCCACCCCAAGATGGTCGGTATCGGCGAGACCGGCCTCGATTATCACTACACCCCCGACAGCGCCGATCTTCAGCGCCAGTCGCTGCGCATCCATATCGACGCCGCCCGCGAAACCGGCCTGCCGCTCATCATCCATGCCCGCGACGCGGACGAGGACATGGCGGCGATCCTCGCCAAGGGCTATCGCAACGGCGCCTATGCTTGCGTGATGCATTGCTTCTCGTCGGGCGCGGGGCTTGCCAGGGCGGCGCTCGATCTCGGCTTCTATCTCTCGATGTCCGGCATCGCCGCCTTCCCGAAAAGCGGCGATCTGCGCGATATCTTCGCCACCGCCCCGCTTGACCGTATCCTTGTCGAGACCGACAGCCCCTACCTCGCCCCACCGCCGCACCGGGGCCGCCGTAATGAGCCCGCCTATACGGCGCATACGGCCAAGGTGGGCGCCGAGGTCTTCGGCGTGAGCTATGAGGCGTTCGCCGCGGCTACCTCTGCGAACTTTGACCGCCTCTTCTCCAAGGCCGCCGCGTGGGGGCCCGTCTGATGGCGCGCCACACCCTCAGGATCCTCGGCTGCGGCTCGTCTGGGGGGGTTCCCCGCCTTGGGAACTATTGGGGCGATTGCGATCCGAGCAACCCGCGCAACCTGCGCACCCGTTGTTCCGTCCTCATCAGCCGGGAAGGACCGGACGGGACAACCCGCGTGTTGATCGACACCTCTCCCGATATGCGCCAGCAGCTCCTTGCCGCTGATGTGGGGCATCTCGACGGTGTTCTTTACACCCACGCGCACGCCGACCACGTTCACGGGATCGACGATCTGCGGATGGTCGTCTTTAACACCCGCGAGCGGCTTCAGATCTGGGCCGATGGCGAGACCTCCGACGCGCTCCTGTCGCGCTTCGGCTATGCGTTCGTCCAACCCAAGGGCTCGCCCTATCCGCCGATCCTAGAGCTGAACACCATCGACGGCCCCGTGACGATCACCGGCGCGGGCGGCCCGATCACGCTCACCCCGTTTCAGGTGAACCACGGCTCGATGGATGCCTTGGGTTTTCGCGTGGGTGGTGTGGCCTATCTGCCCGATGTGGCGACCATTCCTGAACCGGTCTGGCAGACCACGCTCAGGGATCTCGACGTCTGGATCGTCGACGCCCTGCGCCGCACGCCGCATCCGACCCATTCGCATCTGGCCCAGACGCTCGACTGGATCGAGCGCGCCGCGCCCAAGCGGGCGATCCTGACCGATATGCACGCCGATATCGACTATGCCGCGGTCGAGGCGGAAACGCCTGAACATATCAGTGCCGCCTATGACGGCATGGAAATCGAGTTTGACGCCTAGGCGCGGGATGCGCGCGGGCAAGGAGAGCACATGGCCGCGCTGATCGACGTTATCCTGCCCGTCTTCATCGTCCTCGGCTTTGGCTATGTCGCGGTCTGGGCCAAGTATTTCAGCGATGACGGCATCGACCTTCTGATGAAGTTCACCCAAGGCTTTGCAATCCCCTGCCTTCTCTTCCGCGCCATTTCCGAGCTGGACCTCGGCCAGAACTTTGATCTGGCCCTGCTTTTTCCCTTCTATGCCGGCGCATTGGGCGGATTTTTCGCGGGGCTCTTGGGCGCGCGGTTCATCTTTGGACGCACTTGGGAAGACGCGGTCGCCATCGGTTTTTGCGGCCTCTTTTCCAATTCGGTCCTTCTCGGCCTGCCGATCACCGAACGCGCCTATGGCCCCGACGCGCTTGACGCCAACTATGCGATCATCGCCGTTCACGCGCCCTTCTGCTACCTCGTCGGCATTACCGCCATGGAGATCGCCCGCAACCGCGGCGGCAGCCTTGCGGCGCTGCCCGGCAAGGTCGTCAAGGCCGCCTTCCGCAATGCCCTCATCGTCGGTATCGCGCTCGGCTTTGCCGTCAATATCACCGGCATTCCGATGCCCCACGTTCTGACCGATGCGGTTGACCTCATGGCCCGCGCCGCCCTGCCTGCCGCCCTCTTCGGCCTCGGCGGCGTGCTCTACCGCTACCGCCCCGAGGGCGATATGCGGGTGATCCTCTATGCGGTGTCGATCTCGCTTCTTCTGCATCCGGCGATCACATGGAGCCTGTCGCAGCTCACGCACCTCGGCACAGCGCCCCTGCGTTCGGCCGTCCTGACGAGCGCCATGGCGCCCGGGGTCAACGCCTATATCTTCGCCAATATGTACGGCGCCGCCCGCCGCGTCGCGGCCTCGACCGTGCTTATCGCCACGGCGGCGTCGATCCTGACAGCATGGGGCTGGCTTTCGATCTTGCCCTGACCCTGAAAACACAAGAGGCAGGCCCTGGGGCCTGCCTCGTGATGGTGCGGTCGAAAAGACTCGAACTTTCACTCCGGTTAAGGAACAGCGACCTCAACGCTGCGCGTCTACCAATTCCGCCACGACCGCACGGTCTTGAAGGTGAGGCGCTGAATAGCGAAGGATTCGGGGGAAGTGAAGAGCAAAATCGGCCTCATTGCGCGGTTTTTTCCCGAGGTGTTTTCGCCCCCCGATCCAGGACCCTTCCGAACAACACAGCCAAAATCGCAGCCGTCAGGACCAGCGCGAAACCCAGAACCTGGTGCTCGTCGAACAGCATATTCGCCATCAGTCGCCCCGGCAGGAAGGCCAGCGTTCCCGCCACGCCGAGCGACCAGAAGGCAAGATTGCGCATCACCCCTTCGTGGGCACGTCGATTGCCCAGGCGTGCGTGTCGGATCGCGACATAAAGCGCGCCGAGCGTAAAGACCGACAAGGCGTGTATCGGACCGTAGGGCCCGACAACCCTCATACCCGAAATCCAGAAGGAACTGAGCGCTGTGGTCGCCATCGCGGTCACCCAGATATAGCCCAAGGTCTTGTGCAAGCGGTCCCGACGCCTGCGAAGAAGCACAATCGGTGCCAGAACAACGGCTTCCAATGCCGAGACCACATGAAATGTCACGGCTGGGCCAGCGGCAAGCAGTTCGTCTATCATTGTCATTTCAATCACTCCTTGGTTTGATTGCCCAAAGCCTTGAGACAGCCCCGCGCAGCCTTCCAGCGCGGATACGCGGAAAGGGGAGACGCCATCGCAAACCGCACACAGATCCGCTTTGCGCTTCGTGAAATGCAACGGCAGGCTCGCTTGCCGCGTGTCTGGGTGGCGCTTGCGGCCCTGGCGTTGATCCTTGGGCTTTCCGGCCCGTTCGGCACCGAAAGCGCGATGCGGCTTGCCCCGCGGATCGGCTATTGGGGGCTGATCGCGGTGGTGACGTATTTCTCGGGCAGCCTCGTGGTTACGCTTCTGACCCGCCGCTTCGAGCGCACCAGACCGCCCTTTGCCATCGGCTTTCCGGTTATCACCTTGGCGATCGCCGTCGTCGTTCTGGCCGAGGTGATCGTCATCAACTGGCTGGTGCTTGGAAATGCCCCGCAATCGAGCGGCGAGATCCTCTCGCTGGCGGCCAATGTCTTGGCTGTCGGAATCGTCGTGGCGGGGATCATCCTCTATTTCTTGCGCAGCCGGCCGAGACCGGCGACCCAAGCCGCAGAGGTTCCGCAGGGGCCACGCATTCTACAGAGGATGGACTTGCCGAAACGGGGCAGGCTGATTTCGCTAACGGTCCAAGACCACTACACCGAAGTCGCCACAAGCAACGGGACCGCGCTTGTGCTCTTGCGCCTCTCGGATGCCATCGCCGAAGCCGAACCATTGCCGGGGCTTCAAGTGCATCGCTCGCACTGGGTCGTCACCGGCGAGGTCGCCTCCGCCCGGCGGGACGGCGCCAAGGCGGTGCTGACCATGTCGGACGGGCGTGACATTCCGGTCAGCCGAACTTATGTGCGGGCTGTAAAGGATGCAGGGCTTTTGCCTGGATAGGCGCATGGTAGAGTGGATCACCTCAGACGGGCTGACCGACTATGACGAGGCCGTGGCCTTCATGGAAGCGCGCGCCGATGCGATTGCGCGGGGTGAGGCCGACGAGGCGATATGGCTTGTCGAGCACCCGCCACTTTATACCGCAGGCACCAGCGCCAAACCCGCTGATCTGACCGAGCCGAACAGGTTTCCCGTCTACGAAAGCAAGCGCGGCGGCCAATACACCTATCACGGCCCCGGCCAGCGGGTCGCCTATGTGATGCTGAATGTGGGCGAGCGCGGGCATGATGTGCGGCGCTTCGTCAAAGACCTAGAGACTTGGGTGATCACGGCGCTGGCCGAATTCAACGTGACCGGCGAGGTCCGCGAGGGGCGGGTCGGCGTCTGGGTCGAGCGGCCCGAGAAGCCGCGCGCGATTGATGGGTCGGTCCGCGAAGACAAGATCGCCGCCCTTGGCATCCGCCTGCGAAAATGGGTCTCGTTCCATGGCCTGTCGATCAACGTCGATCCCGACCTTGGGCATTTTTCGGGAATCGTCCCCTGCGGCATCCGCGAACATGGGGTGACAAGCCTCGTCGATCTTGGCCTGCCGGTCACGATGGCGGATGTCGACGTTGCCCTGCGCCGCACGTTCGAGGCATCAGTGACGCCCCGCAGCCCCATTTGACGCCGCCTGCGCCAATTTATCCCAAGGCCCTGATACATTCGAATATTGCCCCCTCTGGCCTGAGCGACTAGAACCACCCCAAAGCTGGTGGGACGGGTCTGACTCGTGCCACCCTTTAGTTGACGCCAATACGGGAGAGCCACATGGCAGACGCCGCCATCCACGGCCATGATCACCACGACGAGCGGGGCTTCTTCACCCGCTGGTTCATGTCCACCAACCACAAAGACATCGGTATCCTCTATCTCTGGGTTTCCGGTGCCGTCGGTTTCATTTCGGTCCTGTTCACCGTTTTCATGCGCCTCGAGCTCATGGAGCCGGGTGTTCAGTATATGTGCGCCGAAGGGGCCCGCTTCATTGCCGATGCTTCGGCAGAGTGCACCCCGAACGGCCACCTCTGGAACGTGATGATCACCTATCACGGCGTTCTGATGATGTTCTTCGTCGTCATTCCGGCGCTGTTCGGCGGCTTCGGCAACTACTTCATGCCGCTGCAGATCGGCGCGCCCGACATGGCCTTCCCGCGCATGAACAACCTGTCTTTCTGGATGTATGTGGCCGGCACCTCGCTCGGCGTCGCCTCGCTCCTGAGCCCCGGCGGCAACGGCCAGCTTGGCTCGGGCGTTGGCTGGGTTCTCTACCCGCCGCTCTCGACCAACGAAGGCGGCTACTCGATGGACCTCGCTATTTTCGCGGTACACCTCTCGGGTGCCTCCTCGATCCTCGGCGCGATCAACATGATCACCACCTTCCTGAATATGCGCACCCCGGGCATGACCCTTCACAAGGTGCCGCTCTTCGCCTGGTCGATCTTCGTGACAGCATGGCTCATCCTTCTGTCGCTTCCGGTTCTGGCCGGCGCCATCACCATGCTTCTGATGGACCGCAACTTCGGGACGACCTTCTTCCAGCCGGCCGGTGGCGGTGATCCGATCCTCTACCAGCACATCCTGTGGTTCTTTGGCCACCCGGAAGTCTACATCATCGTCGTTCCGGCCTTCGGCATCATCAGCCACGTGATCGCGACCTTCTCGCGCAAGCCGATCTTCGGCTACCTGCCGATGGTCTATGCGATGGTCGCCATTGGTGCTCTGGGCTTCGTCGTCTGGGCGCACCACATGTACACCGTCGGTATGTCACTGACCCAGCAGTCCTACTTCATGCTGGCCACCATGGTTATCGCGGTTCCCACGGGCGTTAAGATCTTCTCGTGGATCGCCACCATGTGGGGCGGCTCGATCGAGTTCAAAACCCCGATGCTCTGGGCCTTCGGCTTCCTCTTCCTCTTCACCGTGGGCGGCGTGACCGGCATTGTCCTGAGCCAAGCGCCGATCGACCGCGCCTATCACGACACCTACTATGTCGTGGCGCACTTCCACTATGTGATGAGCCTCGGCGCCGTGTTCGGCATCTTCGCGGGCATCTACTTCTACATGCCCAAGATGTCGGGCCGTATGTTCCCCGAGTGGGCAGGCAAGCTGCACTTCTGGGCCATGTTCCTCGGTGCGAACCTGACCTTCTTCCCGCAGCACTTCCTCGGCCGTCAGGGCATGCCGCGCCGCTACATCGACTATCCGGAGGCCTTCGCCTACTGGAACTACATCTCGTCGATCGGCGCCTTCATCGCCTTCGCGTCCTTCGTGTTCTTTATCGTTCTGCTGGCCGTCGTCCTGATGCGCCCGCGCAACGTGACCGCGAACAACCCGTGGAACGAATGGGCCGACACCCTCGAGTGGACCCTTCCCTCGCCGCCGCCGGAGCACACGTTCGAGACGCTCCCCAAGCAGAGCGACTGGGACAAGGGCCACGCCCACTGAGGCAAGCCAGACTAGCAAAAGGCCCCGGATAATCCGGGGCCTTTTCTTTTGGAGGCTGGTGAAGCCGCGCGCAAAGGCGCTAGGTTTGGCCAAACAGGGAGGCAGACATGAGCGGCATCTTCGACGAAGACCTCTTCCTCAAGGGCCTTGAGCAGCGGCGGGCGACGCTCGGCAAGGACTATGTCGACACCAACCTCGCCACCGCAGACGATTTCTCGCGTCCCTTTCAGGAGGCGATGACCGCCTGGTGCTGGGGCTTTGGCTGGGGCGACGATGTGATCGACCCCAAGACCCGCTCGATGATGAACCTCGCGATGATCGGCGCTTTGGGAAAGATGCACGAATGGGAGCTGCACTGCCGCGGGGCGCTCGGCAATGGCGTGAGCCGCGAGGAGCTTCGCGCCATCATCCATGTGATCGGCATCTATTGCGGCGTGCCACAGGCGGTTGAGTGTTTTCGCGTCGCGCGCAAGGTGCTCGAGGAAGAGGCCAAGAGCTAGGCCCATGCCCTATGAGTGGATCGAACCGGAGGCCGGCCCCGATGCGCCGATGGCCGAGCTGCACCTCTGGCCCTACCGCTCCTTGCCGAAGGCAGGCTTCGTCATCTTCATCGGCCTGACCGTGGGGATGATCGCCCTGCCACTCGTTGCAGTGATCGGCTCCAAGATCCTCTGGGCCCTTCTGCCTTTCCTCTCCGCCGCCGTCGCGGGCCTCTGGTATGCGCTGAACCGCAGCTACCGCGATGGCAGCACCCTTGAGATCCTGACCCTCCGCCGCGACCGGATTGCCCTCATCCGCCACAATCCGCGCGGGCCGGTGCAGGAATGGCAGGCCAATCCCTATTGGACGATCGTGCAGATCCACCCGACGGGCGGGCCCGTACCCAACTATCTGACCCTGAAGGGCGAAGGCCGAGAGGTGGAAGTCGGGGCCTTTCTCAGCGAGGGCGAACGGATCGTCCTGAAGGCGGAACTGGACGCGGCGCTGGTGCGATCGAAAAGTTACGCCTAAAACTCGCGCCCCAAACGCCGCGCTTCTTCGATGAGGGTGGCGCGAATTTCGTCGGTCTCGAGCGCATCGTAAAAGAGCCGCAGATCGGCGTTCTTGATGCCGCAGTAGTTCAGCACACCCACCAGAAGCTGAGACCGCATCGCCGCTTCGTCGCCGCGCTCGCGGTAGCCTTCGGCGCTGTTGGCGGCGATGCCGATCATCAGCGCCTTCCTGTGCGGCAGCTTGCGCGCGCCATAGGCCCAGCCGTTGTTCCAGACCCTGTCGATCCAGCCCTTGGTCATAGCAGGCACCGACCACCACCAGACGGGAAAGACAAAAGCGATCGCGTCATTGCGGGCGATCCGCGTCTGCTCGGCCAGAACAGCCCCGGAATAGATCTTGTCGTCGTCGTCCCAGTCCGGCTCGTCGGCCAAAGGCATCCGGGGATCAAAGCCCTCGGCATAGAGATCGGCGATCTCGGCCTCGTGCCCGGCATCGGCCAGCCCCTCGAGAAAGGCATCGAGAATGGCGCCGCTAAACGAGATGCGGCGGGGATGATCGAAGACAACGAGAACTTTCATATGCGGGGCTCGCAACGTGGTTTCCGCAAGCCTAGCAATCGGCGAAGAGATTGTCCTCGCCAATCAGCCGAGCTTGGCCTTCACCATCGGGCCGACTTTGCCGAAATCCATCTGGCCGGTGTATTTGCCTTTGAGCGCGGCCATGACCTTGCCCATGTCGCGGATCGAGGTGGCCTCGACCTCGGCGATGGCGGCCGCAACGGCGGCATCGGTCTCAACTTCGTCGAGCTGCCGCGGCAGGTATTCCTCGATGATGCGAATCTCGTTCATCTCTTTCTCGGCCAGCTCGAGCCGCCCGCCCTCTTCGTAGGCGCGTGCGCTTTCCTGCCGTTGCTTGACCATCTTGCCGAGAATCGCCAGCACGGTGTCGTCGCTGACCTGCGCCTCTTCGCCGTCAGTGCGGGCAGCGATATCGCGGTCTTTGATGGCTGCGTTGATCAGGCGCAGGGTTGACAGACGGTCGGCATCCTTGGCCTTCATCGCCTCTTTTAGGGCGGTGCTGATCGTCGTTCTCATGTCCATGTTTTGGCCTTTGAGCGGTGGTCGAGGCCGCAACTCATACTCTTAACAATCCTTCATGACAACCGGTGCGACGCGCAGCCCCATCAGGGGTGCTTCTGCCTTGACCACCGCCGCCCGACCCCTTAGGACCGCATCAATTTGGCCAAAGGGGAGTCGCGATCATGCCGCACAGTGCAATGGATATGCCTACCGCCTGTCTTGCTCTAGCAGATGGCACCCTCTTTTACGGCTACGGTTTCGGCGCCACGGGGCAGGCCGAGGCCGAGCTGTGCTTCAACACCGCGATGACCGGCTATCAGGAGATCATGACCGATCCCTCCTACGCCGGCCAGATCGTCACCTTCACCTTCCCCCATATCGGCAACACCGGCGTCACCCCCGAGGATGACGAGACCGCCGAACCCGTGGCGGCCGGCATGGTCGTCAAATGGGATCCGACCGAGCCGTCGAACTGGCGGGCGACGCAAGACCTCGCCAGCTGGCTCGCCGCCAAGGGCCGGATCGGCATCGGCGGCGTCGACACCCGCCGCCTGACCCGCGCGATCCGCCAGCAGGGCGCGCCGCACGTGGCGATTTCCCACGATCCCGATGGCAATTTCGACGTCGAGGCGCTGGTCAAGGCCGCGCGCGGCTTCAAGGGCCTTGTCGGCCTTGATCTGGCGAAGGATGTGACCTGCGCCCAGTCCTATCATTGGGACGAAATGCGCTGGGCCTGGCCCGAGGGCTACGCCCGCCAGGAGGCGCCGCGCCATAAGGTCGTCGCCATCGACTATGGCGCCAAGCGCAATATCCTGCGCTGCCTCGCCTCGACCGGCTGCGATGTGATCGTGCTTCCCGCCAACGCGACTGCCGACGAGGTGCTCGCGCATAATCCCGATGGCGTGTTCCTCTCGAACGGCCCCGGCGATCCGGCCGCCACCGGCGCCTATGCCGTGCCGATGATCCAGGGCGTTCTTGAGCGCAGCGAAGTGCCGGTTTTCGGCATCTGCCTTGGCCACCAGATGCTGGCCCTCGCCCTTGGCGCCAAGACCATCAAGATGAACCACGGCCACCACGGTGCGAACCATCCGGTGAAGGATGTTGAGACCGGCAAGGTCGAGATCACCTCGATGAACCACGGCTTCACCGTCGACAGCCAGACCCTGCCCAAGGGCGTCATGGAAACCCATGTTTCGCTGTTTGACGGCTCCAACTGCGGCATCCGCATGACCGACCGTCCGGTGTTCTCTGTCCAATATCACCCCGAAGCGAGCCCCGGCCCGCAGGACAGCTTCTATCTCTTCGAGCGTTTCGCCAACGCCATGGAAGCCCGAAAGTCCTAGGCCCGTTAAGGTCTGATTAACCCTGATCAACGATCCAGTCCTGAAGGCAAGGCCGAGGGGCAAGAATGGATCTGGAGGCTCTCAGTGGTATCGGCGCGGGGTCGCGGCAGGCGGTTCCGCTTTCGCCTCTGGCGACGACATTGGCTCGCAAGGGCCTAGCCTCGGGGCGGCGCCTTGCTGAGATCGAAGCAGAGGCCAGCGGCTACGACCGCCCCCTTCCCGAGCTCCTTTCCCGCAGCCTTTTTCTGTCCTCCGACACTCTTGCCGCGGCCGAGGCCGAAACCCTTGGCGCCGGTCTGATCGATCCAGTGTCCGATCCGCCCGACCCGACCCTCCTTGCCCGCCTCGGACCGGACCAAGCGCTGCGACTGGGCATTCTGCCTTGGCGGCGGGTAGGTGGCCGCACGATAATTCTTGCCGCGCGGCCAGAAGGGTTCTCGCGTGCCCTACCCTATCTGACCAAGCTTTTCGGGTCGGTCCGCATGGCCGTCGCTCCTGCCGATCTGATCGAAGAAGCCATTGTCACAGCGGCTTCACAGGAGTTGGTCGCGCGCGCCGAGGCCATGCCGCCTGCAAGGCTAAGCGCCCGAGGCTGGCCCGGAAAAAAAGGGATCCTTGGGGCGGCGATCGTTGGCGCCATGCTGTTGCTGATTACCGCCCTTGCACCAAAGTGGGGGCTTTACCTCGCCATCGCATGGGCATTGACGATACTCGCGCTCAACATGGGGCTCAAAATCGCTGCGGCTTTTGCTGTATTCTCCGGCCCCGCAGGTCGCGCCAAGGTCGATCCCATGCCAAAGCGTCTGCCCGTCGTGACGCTTTTGGTCCCGCTCTATATGGAACGCGAGATTGCCGGCCACCTCCTGCGCCGCCTGTCCGCGATTGATTATCCAGCACCCCTGCTCGACGTGATCCTGCTTTTGGAAGCCGACGACCATCTGACGCGCGAGACATTGGCCGCCGCCAATCTGCCGCGCTGGATGCGGGCAATCACCGTGCCAAAGGGCACGATCAAGACCAAGCCACGGGCGCTCAACTATGGTCTCAATTTCGCGCGCGGGCGGATCATTGGCATCTATGATGCCGAAGACGCGCCCGCCCCAGATCAGATCAGGAAAATAGTCGCGCGTTTCGCAGCGCGGGGGCCCGAGGTTGCCTGCCTGCAAGGCATCCTCGATTATTACAACAGCCGAGCGAACTGGCTCGCGCGGTGCTTTACACTGGAATATGCGGCATGGTTCCGGGTCGTCCTGCCGGGGATGGCCCGCCTTGGCCTGACGATTCCGCTTGGCGGCACCACCGTCTTCTTTCGCCGGAGCGTTCTGGAAGAGATCGGCGGCTGGGATGCCCATAATGTCACCGAAGACGCCGATCTTGGTCTGAGGCTCGCGCGGTATGGCTATCGCACCGAATTGGTGGATACCGTCACGGGAGAAGAAGCCAATTGCCGCGCCTGGCCCTGGGTGCGGCAAAGGTCGCGTTGGCTCAAGGGTTATGCCGTGACCTACGGGGTGCACATGCGTGACCCACTCAGGCTCTTGCGGGATCTCGGGCTATGGCGGTTTGTTGGTATACAGATCCTGTTCTTTGGCACCCTCAGCGCATTTGCCCTTGCGCCCGCGCTTTGGAGCTTTTGGCTGATCCTCTTTGGCCTGCCTCATCCTTTGTCGGGCACACTGCCACCGGCTGCGTTCATTTCGTTATCGACGCTGTTCGTCATGAGCGAGCTGACCAACCTTGCGGTCGCTGCGCTTGCCGTTCGCCGCGCCGGGAAGGGCTGGCTCACGCCATGGGCGATCACGCTACAAGCCTATTTCCCGCTGGCCACGCTGGCGGCCTGTAAGGGGCTCTTGGAGATACTCTGGCGGCCGTTCTTCTGGGACAAGACGACACACGGTCATTCGATCAAGCCCCAAGATGGCGCGATCACCCGTTCCGTTCGACCGACGCAGCATCCAATTTGAGGCGGGTCATGAACGCCTTGGAGATATGCTCGCGCACCGCCTTGTCGGCCCCGTCGCCATCACCCGCCTCGATTGCCGTAACGATCGCCTGATGTTCGTCGAGCGCACCCGCGCCGCGCCCTTCAGCCGCGAGCGAGGTGGTCGCCAAAAGTGCCATCGAACGGTGCACGAGATCGAGCTGCTGGACAAGAAAGCGGTTGTGGCTGGCGAGGTGGATCTGCTTGTGAAAGCGCCGGTTGGCCCGCGACAGAGCATCGGGATTGCCGATAAGTTTGCGGTCGGCCTCGACCATGTCGCGCAGAACGCGGATCTCTTCGGGGGTGGCGTGGCGCGAGGCGAGGCGGGCGGCAAGGCCCTCGAGTTCGCCCCGGACGACATAGAGCTCGGCCATTTGCGTATGATCGAGCGAGGCCACGATCAGCGACCGCCCATCGCGGGTCAGGAGTGACTGGGTCTCGAGCCGCTGCAGCGCCTCGCGGATGGGCGTGCGCGAGACGCCGAAACGTTCGGCCAGCTCGCTTTCCACCAGCCTGTCGCCGGGCTTGTAGATGTGGCTGTCGATCGCCTCGAGGATCAGCGCATAGGCGTCCTTCTGGGGGCTGCGGGCATCTTGCATTGGCGTGTCCTAGAACTATCGGCAAACCCTATCCGCCAAGCCCTGTCTGTTTCAAGCCAAAGAGATTGCGCCTATTGCCGCGCTTGATAAGGTCCGCGCCATGGTAGCTGCCTCTTTCTCTCATGTTCGTGCCTGGGTCTTTGACCTCGACAATACGCTTTACCCGCCCGAAGCGCGGCTTTTCGATCAGATCGAAGTGCGGATGACCGATTTCGTCCAGCGGGCGCTTGGTGTTGATCGCACCAAGGCTGACCGGCTTCGCGCCGAGTATTGGGCGCGATACGGCACGACGCTTGCGGGGCTGATGAACGAGCACGGCGTCGATCCGGGGCCCTATCTCTATGAGGTCCATGAAATAGACCTGAGCCATCTCAACCCCGACCCTGCCCTCGCGGCAGCGATCCAACGCCTGCCGGGGCGGCGCATTGTCTATACCAATGGATCAAAGCCCTATGCCGAGCGGGTGCTGGCCGCACGGGGACTGACGGGGATCTTTGATGCGGTCTATGGCGTCGAACATGCGGGGTTTCGGCCCAAGCCCGAACAGGCCGCGTTTGAGGCCGTGTTTGCGCTCGATGGTCTGTCGCCCGAGGAAGGCGCGATGTTCGAGGACGATATCCGAAACCTCGCAGCACCCCATGCGATGGGGATGCGGACCGTGCACGTCGGCCCCGAGCCGCTGCCGCAGCCGCATATCCATCACCATACGAGCGACCTTGCGGGCTTTCTGTCGCAACTCGGCTGAAGCCCCTTCCCCCTCCTGCACAGCAGGCCTATGACTGGGCCATGACGCGGGCTGAAACCGATATCGTGATCGCCGGCGGCGGCGTGGCGGGCCTCACCGCCGCTGCGGCCTTTGGCACTGCAGGTTTCCGTGTGGCCATCGTTGATCCCGCCCCGCCGGTGACGGATGCGGGCGCGGCTAGGGCCGATCACCGGACCACCGCCTTTCTTCAGCCCTCGCGCGAATTTCTCATGGCTGCGGGCCTCTGGGATCGGCTTGAGCCTCACGCCATGCCGCTCGACGTGATGCGGATCGTCGATGCGGGCGGGGAAGTGCCCGAACCGCGCGTCGCCCGCGATTTCGTGGCCTCCGACATCGGCCCCCTGCCCTTTGGCTGGAACTTCCCCAACTGGCTCCTTCGGCGCGAGATGGTGGGGCGGTTGGCCGAGTTGCCCAACGTCGATTTCCGCCCCGGCACCGGCTATCGCCGCTCGCTGGCGCGGGAGGCGGAGATATTGGTCGATTTGAGTGACGGTGCCAGCCTGCGGGCGCGGCTCCTGATCGGCGCGGACGGGCGCAATAGTGCGGTGCGGCAGGCCGCCGGAATTGGCGTCAAGACCACGCGCTATGGGCAAAAGGCTGTGGTTTTCGCGGTCAACCACGAATTACCGCATGGCAATGTCTCGACCGAAGTGCACCGCACCGGCGGGCCGTTTACGCTGGTGCCATTGCCTGATCACGACGGCAAGCCTTGCTCGGCGGTGGTCTGGATGGAGTCTGGCCCCGAGACCAAACGGCTCGCAGCGTTGGATGCGGCGGCGTTCAACGCCGAGGCGACCGCCCGTTCGGCGGGTGTCTATGGCGCGCTGACGCTGATCGGCCCGCGGCAGGTCTGGCCGATCATCAGCCAGATCGCCGACAAGATGATCGCCGCCCGCACGGCGCTTGTGGCCGAGGCGGCGCATGTGGTGCCGCCGATCGGGGCGCAGGGGCTGAATATGAGCCTTGCCGACCTGACCTGCCTGCACGGGCTTGCCGTGGCGCGGCCCGAGGGCTTGGGCGACAGGAAGATGCTCGACGCCTATGAGCGGCGGCGGCATCCCGAGGTGCGGCTGAGGGTTAGTGGGGTCGATGCGCTCAATCGGGCGTCGATTGCAGGTGCGCCGATCCTGCGCGACCTGCGCGCCAAGGGGATCGCCGCGCTTTACGGCGCGGCGCCGGTGCGCAAGACCTTGATGCAGCTCGGGCTCGGCGTCCGGGGCTGAAGGGGCGCTGCCCCTCTGCCCTGCGGGCATTCACCCCGGAGTATTTTTCGCCAAAAGAAGGATCAGAGGACCTGATCGACGACGCCTTTGAGGCGTGCGATGGTACCTTCGACATCGTAGAGCTTGTCGAGGCCGAAGAGGCCCAAGCGGAAGGTGCGGAAATCGGCGGGTTCGTCGCATTGGAGCGGCACGCCCGCGGCGATCTGCATGCCGAGAGCTGCGAATTTCTTGCCGTTCTGGACATCGGGATCGTCGGTGTAGCTGACGACAACGCCCGGCGCGGCAAAGCCTTTGGCCGCGACCGAGCGGATGCCTTTGGCGGCGAGCATCTCGCGCACACCGTTGCCCAGCGCCCATTGCGCCTCGCGCAGTTTTTCAAAGCCGTAGTCGCGGGTCTCGGCCATGGTATCGCGGAAGGCCACGAGGCTGTCGGTGGGCATGGTGGCGTGATAGGCGTGGCCGCCGTTTTCATAGGCCGCCATGATCGAATGCCATTTCTTGAGGTCAAGGGCGAAGGAATTGGAGGTGGTTTCGGCCATCCGCTGCATCGCGTTTTCCGAGAGCATCACGAGGCCGGCGGCGGGCGTTGCAGACCAGCCCTTTTGCGGGGCGGAGATCAGGACATCGACGCCGGTTTTCTTCATGTCGACCCAGACACAGCCCGAAGCGATGCAATCGAGCACCATCAGCGCGCCCACGTCATGGGCGGCCGCGGCGAGGGCCGTGATATAGTCATCCGGCAGGATCAGGCCCGCGCTGGTTTCCACGTGGGGGGCGAAAACCACATCGGGGCGGGCTTCGCGGATGGCCGCTGTCACCTCTTCGATGGGGGCGGGCGCAAAGGGGGCGCGGGTATCGTTGCCGGTCTGGCGGGCCTTGAAGACGGTGGTCTTTGCCGCGAACTGGCCCGCGTCGAAGATCTGGGTCCAACGGAACGAGAACCAGCCGTTGCGCACGATCATGGCATGCGCCGCATTGCCGAACTGGCGGGCGACCGCTTCCATGCCGTAGGTGCCGCCGCCGGGGACGATCGCGACATGATCGGCGCTATAGACCTCTTTCAGCATCGACGAGATATCGCGCATGACACCTTGGAACTTGGCGCTCATGTGGTTGAGCGAGCGGTCGGTGAAGACCACCGAGAATTCCATCAGGCCATCGGGATCAACGGGCGCGTGCGTCATGGGGGGCTCCTTCTTTGCTGAGATAGACCTACGCAGGGCGGCGGCGGGTTGCAAAGGCAAAGTTGCCCAAACCGCGTCAGATCGGGCCGGGGCGACGCTCTTCCGAGAGAAGGACGTTGGCCTCGACATTGCCAACCCCCGGCAGCGTCATGATCCGGCGGCGCAGGACGCGCTCGAAATCGGCGAGATCGCGGGCGACGACGCGCAGGCGGTAGTCATAGAGGCCAAGGACGTGTTCGACCGTCTGCACCTCGCGGATCGAGGTCACGGCGCGTTCGAAATCCTCAAGGCTCACGCGCCCTTTGGCGGCGAGCTTGATGCCGAGGAAGACAGTGACGCCGAAGCCGAGCTTCTCGGCATCGAGCACGAGGCGGCGGCCCGCGATGATCCCCTCGTCCTGCAACCGCCGCATCCGTCGCCATGTGGCGGGCTGGCTCAGGCCAAGGCGGCGCGACAGCGTGCTGGCCGAAAGCGCGGCATCGGCGGCGAGCGCCTTGAGGATCGCGCGGTCGAGGTCGTCAAGCGGGGTCAAAGCGGCAGGGCCTCGTCCATCTTGACCGTCGCCACCGTCATAAGCGCCTCGATATCGGCGATATGCGGCAGCGTGAGGACCTTCTCGCGATAGATCGTCTGCCAATGCCCCAGATCGCGGGCGACGATATGCAGCCGCACATCGACCCGCCCTAAAAACGTCTGGATCTCGATCACCTCGGCCACACCGCGCGCGGCGGCCAGAAATTCGTCAAAGGCGCTCGGCGCGGTCTTGTCGAGCGTAATTCTGAGCGACACCGCCACGGCAAAGCCCAGCGCCTTCCAGTCGATCACCGCCTCCTGCCCCTTGAGGATCCCCGCCTCGCGCAGCTTCTCGATCCGCCGCCCGGCGCGGCCCGCGGTCAGACCGCAAAGCTCCGCCAGCTCTGGCAAAGCCAGCGAGGGGTCATCCTGCAGATGGCGCAAAAGGCGGCGGTCAGTATCGTCAAGCATAGATTTCGCACTATTTCAAAGAACTGCGAATAACAACTTCTTTTGGCCAGTAAATACTCAAAGACCTTCACTCGCAATCCGCGCACCGTCCGATATGGTGCGCCTCAATCGAAACCTCATCAAAGGACTGCAAAGATGCGCGTCTATTACGATCGCGATTGCGATGTGAACCTCATCAAGGACAAGAAGGTCGCCATTCTCGGCTATGGCTCGCAGGGCCACGCACATGCGCTGAACCTGCGCGACAGCGGCGCCAAGAACCTCGTCGTGGCGCTGCGCCCCGGTTCGCCCTCGGCCAAGAAAGCCGAAGCCGAAGGCCTCAAGGTCATGGGCATCGCCGAAGCCGCCGCCTGGTGCGACCTCATCATGTTCACCATGCCGGACGAGCTGCAGGCCGAGACCTACAAGAAATACGTCCACGACAATCTGCGCGAAGGCGCTGCGATCGCTTTCGCCCACGGCCTCAACGTCCACTTCGGCCTGATCGAGCCGAAGCCCGGCGTTGACGTCATCATGATGGCCCCCAAGGGCCCCGGCCACACCGTGCGCGGCGAATACACCAAGGGCGGCGGCGTGCCCTGCCTCGTGGCCGTTCACAACGATGCCACCGGCAAGGCCATGGAAATCGGTCTGTCCTACTGCTCCGCCATCGGCGGCGGCCGCTCGGGCATCATCGAGACCAACTTCCGTCAGGAATGCGAGACCGACCTCTTCGGCGAACAGGCCGTTCTCTGCGGCGGTCTTGTCGAGCTGATCCGCATGGGCTTTGAAACCCTCGTCGAGGCCGGCTACGAGCCCGAAATGGCCTATTTCGAGTGCCTGCACGAAGTGAAACTGATCGTCGACCTGATCTATGAAGGCGGCATCGCCAACATGAACTACTCGATCTCGAACACCGCCGAATACGGCGAATATGTCTCGGGCCCGCGTATCCTTCCCTACGACGAGACCAAGGCCCGCATGAAAGCGGTTCTGTCCGACATCCAGACCGGCAAGTTCGTGCGCGACTTCATGCAGGAAAACTCCGTCGGTCAGCCGTTCTTCAAGGCGACCCGCCGCATCAACGACGAGCACCAGATCGAACAGGTCGGCGAAAAGCTCCGCGCCATGATGCCCTGGATCTCCAAGGGCAAGATGGTCGACAAGGCCCGCAACTAAGCGCGGCTACAACCCAAGTTCAGGGGCGCCTTCGGGCGCCCCTTTTCTTTGTCTAAAGAGAGTCGAGGTCTGATTTCAGGATCTTTTCGATCTTGTCGATCGGATGATCGGTCAGCGTCTTGGCAATCTGGGCGATCACCGCGCCAGACGCCTTTGCCGAGAGGTGATCGCGCAACTCGCCGAGCGCGGCCGGAGGGGCTACGATCACCACCTCTTCAAAGGCGCCATCGGCATGGGCTTTATTGAGGATGCCGGCCACTTCCAAGGCAAAGCGGTCTTCGGCCATCTGGTGCCAATCGGTCGGCTCAATGGCCGACTTCCGCCCCCCGGGGCCGGGATTGGCCCGATCCGGGCGGCCGCTGCCTTGTTCGTGATTGGCCGGGTTCTCCATCGTCCGGTGCCAGACGACCCGAAGGTCATAGGCCTTGGTGTCGCCGCTGTTGCGCAGAAACAGCGCCTTGCGACCGTCGGCAATCAGCGCCCAGGCGCCTGACTTGAGGAATACCATGCGGACCTCCGTGGTTGTCATGTCGGGAACAGCATAGTCCAAAGCCCTTTGTCGCGCTTTGAGCGGGATCAAGGCGGCGAAGCCTCTGGCGCAAGGTCCGTCCAGCCTGTAATCCGCAAGGCATGACCCAAGCCCCGACCCCCGCCAACTGGTTTTCGATCTTTGCCCTCGGCCTCATCTGGGGCGGGACGTTCATGGTCGTGTCCATCGCGCTTGAGGGCTACGGGCCGCTCACGGTCGCCTGCGCGCGCTCCACCCTCGGGGCGATCGCCCTCTCCGCGCTGGTCGTGGCCTTGGGGCGCCCGATGCCGGATCGGGCTGTGATCAAGCACCTCGTCTTGATCGGAGCACTCAACACCGCGCTGCCTTTCACGCTTCTGAGTTGGGGCCAGCAATATGTCCCCTCGGCCTTCGCCGGGATTTCGATGGCGGCATTGCCCCTCGTCGTTCTGCCGCTCGCGCATTTCTTTTCCGACGAACCCCTCTCGGCCCGTCGTTTCGCCGGTGTCGCGGTCGGCTTTCTGGGCGCCATCGTCCTGATCGGCCCCGCCGCCCTCAAGATCGGCGAAGGCATGGCGCCCTTGGGCCAGATCGCCTGCCTTGCAGCAACCGTCTCCTATGCTGTCTCCAGCATCCTCACCCGCCGCTGCCCGCCCATCGACCCGATCACCATGGCCGCCGCGACCCTGATCGTCGGCTCGATCATCCTGATCCCGCCCACCTTGGCCATCGAAGGCCTGCCCGGCTGGGAAGGCTTGCGCCCCGGCCTTGCGGTCCTCGTCCTGGGCTTCCTGCCGACCGCCCTCGCCAACCTTCTGCGCGTCATCGTCATCCGCAGCGCGGGGTCGGTGTTCATGACCTTGGTGAACTATCAGGTGCCGCTCTGGTCGGTGGTTTTCGGAGCCTTCGTCCTGCGCGAAGACCTGCCGTTCCGCTTCTTTGCGGCGCTCGGCCTGATCCTCTGCGGCCTCGCCGTCAGCCAATGGCGCAAACCGATCCGGTTCTTCGGGCGAAGGGCTTAGCTTGCCGCCGCGACCTCGGCCACGATCCCGTCGACGACCCGAGCAAGAAGCCCTGCATCCTCGCATTCAGCCATCACCCGCACGAGAGGCTCGGTGCCCGACTTGCGGATCAGGAGGCGACCCTTGCCGACAAGATCGGCTTCGGCGGCCGCTATGGCATCTTTCACAGTTTTCGAGGCCAGCGGGTCTTGCCCCGCGCCATAGCGAACATTCTTGAGCATTTGCGGCACGGTCTCGAAATTGCGGGCAAGCTCGCTTGCCTTCCTGCCGGTTTCGACCATGGCTGCAAGGAACTGAAGGCCAGCCAGAAGGCCGTCGCCGGTTGTCGCGTAATCGGTCATCACGATATGGCCGGACTGTTCGCCACCCAAGTTAAACCCACCCTTGCGCATCCGCTCGACCACATAACGATCGCCCACGGCGGTGCGTTCAAGGCGGAGGCCCTTGCCTTGGAGGAAACGTTCCAGCCCGAGATTGGACATGACGGTTGCGACGAGCGTTCCATGATTGAGCCGCCCCTCCGCCGCCCAGCGCGTGGCCATAAGCGCCATGATCTGATCGCCATCGGCGACCTTGCCCGTTTCATCAAGGATCATCACCCGGTCGGCATCGCCATCGAGGCAAATGCCCATATCGGCCCCATGGGCAACGATGGTCTCGGCAGCCAAAGCCGGGCTCGTCGAGCCGCATTTCTCGTTGATATTGCGACCGTTCGGCGCAACGCCCACGGGGATCACCTCGGCGCCAAGCTCCCAAAGCACCTCAGGCGCGACACGATAGGCGGCGCCGTTGGCGCAGTCGATCACCACTTTAAGGCCGGTTAGGTGCTTGCCGGCGGGAAAGGTCGATTTGACCCGCTCGGCATAGCGGAACCGGCCATCGTCGATCCGCTTGGCCCGTCCGATACGGTCGGCCGGCGCATAGGCGGGATCGCCCTCAAGCAGCGCCTCGATTTCGGCCTCCGCGGCGTCGGAGAGCTTGAATCCATCAGGGCCGAAGAACTTGATCCCGTTGTCGTGGTGCGGATTGTGACTGGCGGAGATCATGATGCCCAGATCGGCGCGCATGGTCGTAGTCAGCATCCCGACAGCGGGGGTCGGAACGGGGCCAAGGAGCAGCACGTTCATGCCCGTCGAAGTCAGGCCCGCGGTGAGCGCGTTTTCGAACATATAGCCCGAAAGGCGCGTGTCCTTGCCGATCACCACGCGGTGCCCGTTGGCACCGTCATTGCCGAAATAGCGGCCCGCCGCCGCGCCGAGGCGCAGGGCAAGGTCTGCGGTCATCGGATAGGTGTTGGCTGTGCCACGCACGCCGTCTGTCCCGAAAAGCTTGCGGCTCATGAAATATCCGTCCCGAAAATCGCCTGTTGCAGGCTCAACGCCTGTCTTGTTTCGAATGTATCATGGACACGCAGGATCTGAACAGCCTGCGCTGCACCATGCAGTGCCACGGCCACCGAACCCGCCACGCGATCCAAAGGATCGGGCGCGTTGCCGATCGTGCCGATGAACCGCTTGCGCGAGGCGCCGAGAAGGATCGGGAAACCGAGGTCATGATAGATTGAAAGGTTCTGCAAGAGACTCACGTTATGTTGCAGCGTCTTACCAAAGCCGATGCCGGGATCGACGATGATCTTGTCGCGAGCGATGCCCGCCGATTGGGCAGCGCTGATCCGCTCCGACAGCCAGTCGAACACATCCAGCACAACATCGTCATAGCGCGGATCGTCCTGCATCGTCGCTGGATCGCCCTGCGCGTGCATGAGGCAGACCGGCACGCCACGCTCCGCCACAAGGCCCGCCATCGCGCTGTCATAGGTCATGGCGGCCACATCGTTGACGATATCGGCGCCAGCATCCAGCGCAGCGGCGGCAACGCTGGCCTTGCGCGTGTCGATGGAAATCGGTGTCGTGATCCCGGCCGCGCGGATCGCTTCGATCACCGGAACGACGCGGGCGATTTCGTCTTTTTCGGCGACAGTGGCCGATCCGGGCCGTGTGCTTTCGCCTCCGATATCGAGGATGTCCGCCTCAGTGGCCATCTTGCGGGCGCGGTTGAGCGCGTCCTCGACGGCAAAGATCTGCCCGCCATCGGAAAAGCTGTCGGGGGTGATATTGAGGATCCCCATGATACGCGGGCGGTCGAGGGAAAGGCCCGCAATGTCGGCTCGGAGGCCCGAGAGCCGCCTTTGAGTGGCGGCGTCCAAAGCCACGGCCAATGTTTCAGCAAGGTGATCTCGCCCGCCGCTAAACGCCCCCTGCCACCAGACCGAGGCGCTTCCCGCAAGAGGCAGCGCGCCGTCGGGGCGAGGCTCACCGCTCCGGGCGGCCGGTTGGTGATAGGAGGTCACTTCGTTGCCCCAAGAGGCATCGCGCGGCTCGGGATCGAAAGTTCCGGCGCCTCGGCCCCGATGACCACAAATTCGGCTGCCTTCATCTCTTCGGCAAACCAGCCAGCCAATGCCAGCGGGTCACGCGGGCCGACCGAGGGGCGATGGGCAGAATCGAGCACGATCTTAGAGGGCGCCCAGACCGTGATCTCGCCGTTTTTCATGGCCCAGTCGAGCTCGGTCCGGGTCTCCACCACGATGCACCGCGAATCCCGGGCCGCCAGAATCCATGCGTTCTGTTCGATGGCGAGAAGGTCGATCCGCCGTTGGGCAAGGGGCGAGGACGCTTCGGGCGCCACCCCCGTTGCAGCGCCGACGCAGAGGATTAGCGGCGTCCTGTCGGCCGAAAGTTGATCGATCCATGTCGAGAGGCCAGACGCTGCCACCGCCTCGTTCGTCAGGAACGCGATCCGGGGATGCGGCACCTGCACATGATCTTGCCCCTTGCGCGCCACTTCGCCCTTGGCGCGAACGATCTCGACACCCAGTGAAAACGGCCCACGATCCAATTTCTCGATCCGCACGAATATCCGTTGCGCCTGCGGCTCGCGAAGGATGCGTTCGGCCACGCGGGCGGCGAGCGTTTCGAGAAGATTGATCCGCTCTTCGCCCAGTTCGGCGCCAATGGCCTCGGTCACCTTGTCGTAGGACAGAATGCGATCCACATCGTCGTCGATCTCGCCGGTCTGCGGGGCAACCTCGACGACAACGTTGAAGCGCACCCGCTGAAGGTGCCCGCGTTCCTGCTGGAAGGCGCCGATCTCGACCTCGACGATATAGTCGCGCAGCGAGATCCGGTCGCAGGGCTGTGTCGCGCTGGCAGCGGCGCGTTCGGCCGGATGGGCAAAAGCGAGACTTATGTCGTCGGTCATATCATAGCCCCAGCGGCGAATAATGCTCGCGGAATAGCGCCACGCGACCCCAACGGCAACCAGAGATGCGGATCAGTTCGACGCTGTGCGGGTTGGTTCGCGATAAAAGAGATGCGAGCCGATCGTCGCGGTCTGAGCAAAGCGGTTGGCCCAAGATGGGCTGACCGACATCGCGTGATAGAAGGTTGCGCCGTGGGTCAGGTCGCTTGATGCTCCATCGATCAGAAGCCGGGCGATACGGCCTACCATGTCCCATGCCGCGGGCTCGTGCACCGATTCCAGCTTGCCATCGCAGGTATAGGTGAACTGGCAGGCAAAACGTTGCCCCGTGCCCTGATTGACGACTTTGCAGATGGTGGTGGGGAAAGAGCTGCTCTCAACCCGGTTGAGGATCACTTCGCCAACCGCGAACATCCCCTCGATCGTTTCACCGCGCGCCTCAAAATAGAGCGCCTCGGTCAGGCATTCCCATTGCGCGTCACCCTCAGGGGCAGGTTGCTGGGCAAGATATTCGGCGGTGTAGTGTTCGCTGATCTCTTCTTGGCGGTCCTGAGCCTTGTTCGGCGGCGCAGTAAGCATTTCCAAATGGGCGGACGACACAACGTCGAGCGCTTGGCGCTCTTGCCCAAGCAACGCCCCAAGACGGCTGGCTAGAAGCTCTTCAGAAGAGGAGGCCACAGCCCCAAACACAAATATGCCGGCCGCACAGATGGCGACCCGGATCATACGATGTCCGAGCGACAGGATCATTTCCCCAACCCAGGTTCCACGCGGTTAGCCCCGCGCAGGCCGGCACTCCTTAATGCGAAATGGGAAAGCCGTCCACCTTAAAGCTCGAGTTTTCCCCAGCTTTGACGAAAACTGTCAGCTTTGACCCCATATATGTAGTTGGGGGCCCAGACGTCATACCAAATCTAGAGCTTCAGACGATCTGCGATAGCCAGTTGAGCAGCGGAAAGCCGCGCAACCGGAACCCGGAACGGAGAGCAGGAAACATAGTCGAAGCCCTGTTTTCGGCAGAAATCTATAGCCGACCGGCTGCCTCCGTGCTCGCCACAGATCGACAGGACAACATCGGGCCGGCCACTTCGGCCGCGCTCGGCGCCGATCGAAAGAAGCTCGCCCACGCCCTCGGCATCAAGGGTATGGAACGGGTCTTCCTCATAGACATGCGCCTGCACATAGGCCGACATGAACCGCCCCGCATCGTCGCGCGAAAGGCCATAGGTCATCTGCGTCAGGTCATTGGTCCCAAAGGACAGGAACGAAGCGTGTTGGGCGATGTCGGCGGCACGAAGGGCTGCACGGGGGGTCTCGACCATCACGCCGAGGCGATAGTTGAAATCGACCCCACTCTCGGCCTTCACATTGGCCGCCACGGCGTCGATGCGGGTCTTGACGATCTCGACCTCGCGCATGGCGGAAACCAGCGGGATCATGATCTCGGGCACCACCGGATCGCCCTTGCGGCTGGCGGCCACGGTCGCCTCGAAGATCGCGCGGGCCTGCATGTCGTAGATCTCGGGATAGGTGAGGCCGAGACGCACGCCACGCATCCCGAGCATCGGATTGTATTCCGACAGGGCTTCGACACGGGCGGCCACGTCCGAGAGCGGCAGATCGAGCTGTTCAGCCAGATCCCGCATTCCTGTTTTCTCGGTCGGCAGGAACTCGTGCAAGGGCGGGTCGAACAGGCGGATGCAAACCGGCTGGCCCTGCATGATCTTGAACAGCTCGACGAAATCGGCCCGCTGCATCGGCAAGAGCCGGTCGAGCACGGCGCGGCGGTCTCCGGCAGAGCCCGCGAAAATCATCTCGCGCATAACACCAAGGCGGTCGCCCTCGAAGAACATATGCTCGGTGCGGCAAAGGCCGATGCCCTGCGCGGCGAAGTTGCGGGCGGTCTGGGCGTCGGCGGGTGTATCGGCATTCGCGCGCACGCCGATATCGCGGAACTCGTCGGCCCAAGTGAGAAGCGTCTGGAACGCGCCATCAAGCGCCGCTTCGAGCATCGGCGGCTCGCCGGCCAGAACCTCGCCCTTGGTGCCGTCGATGGTGATGACATCGCCTTCGGCATAGCGTTTGCCGTTCGGCCCGAAGAGGATCTTTTTCTTGCGGTCGATGGTCAGGTCCGAAGCCCCCACCACGCAAGGCAGGCCAAGCCCGCGGCCGATCACCGCGGCGTGGCTGGTGATGCCACCACGCACAGTCAGAACCGCTTGGGCGACGTGCATCCCGCGAATGTCTTCGGGGCTGGTTTCCCAGCGGACGAGCACGCAAGGCTCGCTGCGGGCGGCGCTGGCGGTGGCGTCGTCGGCGGTGAAAACGATCTTGCCCGAGGCCGCGCCGGGGCTCGCGGCGATGCCTTTGACGATGAAATCGCGGGGCGCGGAAGGGTCGACCTGCCGGTGCAGAAGCTCGGAAAGTGCGGTCGGCTCGACCCGCAGGATCGCCTCCTCGCGCGGGATGATCCCGTCTTCGGCCAGCGCCACCGCAATCCGCACCGCGGCACGGCTCGACCGCTGAACGCGCACGGCATCGAGGATGGCGAGCCTGCCGTTTTCGATCGCGAACTCGATCTGCATCTCTTCGCGCAGCTTGGCGCGGCAGAGATCGCCATAGCGCACGAGGTTCTGAAACACCTCGGGCAAAGCCTCTTCCACCGAAAGCCCGCGCGGATCGCGCATGAGATAAAGCGCCCCATCGCCATCGGTCAGCGCCTCGCGGCCTTGGCTTTGCGCGAGGTAGCGGCCCTTGAGCATCCGCTCGCCGGTGGTCGGGTCGACAAACTCGATCACGCCGGAGCCGCATTCGCCCTTGCCCACGCCCAGCGCCATCGCCTGAACCACAAGGCCGAGGCCTGCATCCGCGGGGGCGCCCTTTGCCTGCCGCAGAAGGCGGGCGGTGGTGCCATCCCACGCGCGGGCCATTGAGCGCAAGACCTCGGACAACTGCTCGCGCGGGTCTTGCGGGAAGGGCTCGTCCATCTCGTATTCATAGGCATCCAGCGCCGCTTGCAGCGCCTGCGGCGACGGGCGGGCCGGAAGATCGAAGGAATCCGGATCGAGGCGGGAGACATGAACCGCGTAACACTGGATAAAGCGCAGATAGAGCGCGGTTGCTGCCTCGGCGCCGATCTCGGCCGACATACGCGCATGGCGCTCGTCGTTCATACCAATGTTGAGGATCGCCCCCGGCCCGCCCCAGTCGGGATCCTGGCTCGAGGGTCGCACCGAAATAAGGGGATCGTCGCCAAAGGGCGCCATGACCTTGGCCATATCCGGCAGCTGCCCCTGGGCGACGGCCCGCACAGCGGCGAAAGACAAAGCCACCGTGATCGGCACTGGCATCTCGAGACGAATGAGCCGCTGCAGGCATTTCGCGCGGCCGCCATGCACCGAAGGCGACATCGGCACCTCGGGCGTAATCAGCGTGACCGGCGGATAGGTGATCTCTTTCTGCACTGCGGCGTTCTCCTGCTGCCCGCACTTTAGGCGCATTGCGATTCGCAGCAAGGAAAACCTTTGGTTTTACTAGCCTTCGATGCGATTGAGGTCGGCCACCGAAAGACAGATGCTGCGGATGCGAGATAGAAGGTTAAGCCGGTTGCGGCGCACCACCTGATTGTCGGAATTCACCTGAACAGCGGTGAAGAAGGCATCAATCGGCGCACGAAGCGCGGCCATCGCCGCCATCGCCGCGCCGAAATCCTCGGCCTTCATCGCCGGAGCAATCTCGGCCTCGGCGCGATCAAGCGCGGCAAAAAGCGCCTTTTCCTCGTCGCCCTCGGCAAATTTCACATCCGCACCATAGGAATATTCGACCCCGTCCTTCTCTTCGGCTTGCGTCAGGATGTTATTGGCGCGCTTGTAGCCTTGGATCAGGTTTTCGCCGTCCTCTGTCCCCATGAACCCCGACAGCGCCCGGGCACGTTTGACCAGAAGCGTCAGATCATCGCTGCCCGGCATGGCAAGGCAGGCGTCGATCACATCGTGACGGATCCCCTCGTCGCGCAGGAAGACCTTGAGGCGGTCGTGGAAGAAGGAGAGGAGGTCGGCAATATCCGCCATTGCTCCACCTTGCGCATTGGAGGCAACAGTTTCGCGATGGTCGTGCCAGGCGCCACCAAGTGACATCCGCAACCCATTCCCCAACACCAACCTGATCACCCCCAACGCGGCGCGGCGCAGGGCGAAGGGGTCTTTCGAGCCGGTCGGTTTCTCGTCGATGGCCCAGAAGCCGGTGAGCGTGTCGAGCTTGTCGGCGAGCGCCACGGCGACCGAGGCGGGCGCGGTCGGAACGTCGTCAGACGGGCCCAGCGGCGAATAGTGGTCGCGGGCGGCGTCGGCCACCTCGGGTGCACGGCCCGCGGCCAGCGCATAGTAGCGGCCCATCACGCCCTGAAGCTCGGGGAATTCGCCGACCATCGCCGAACGCAGATCGGCCTTGGCGATGCTGGCGGCCTCTTCGGCCTGTGCGGGATCCGCACCAACCTTGGGCGCGATCTCGCGGGCAAGGGCTGCGATGCGGGCAATCCGGTCGCGCTGCGAGCCCAGTTTGTTGTGGAAGGTCACATTGGCGAGGCCGTCGAGCCAGTCGCCCATGCCCGCCTTGGCGACGCGCAGGTCGTTCTCATAGAAAAACCGCGCATCCGACAGCCGCGCCGAAAGAACCTTTTGATTGCCCTTCAGGATCGTTTCGCCGTGATCGGCGGTTTCGGTATTGGCGACGGTGACAAAGCCCTCGATCCGCCCCGAGCGCGGGTTGCGGACGGAGAAGAACTTTTGATGTTCCTTCATCGAGGTCTGGAGCACCTCTGGCGGCAGGCCAAGGAAGGCCTCGCCGATCTTGCCCGAGAGCACCACAGGCCATTCGACAAGGCCCGAGACCTCGGCCAAAAGCCCTTTGTCCTCAACGACTTCGAGGCCAGAGGCAAAGGCCTGATTGGTGGCGTCATGCCAGATCGTCTCGGCGCGTTCGTCGGCCCGCAAGATCACATGGGCCTTCTTCAGCTTGGCCTCATAATCCTCAAACCCCGAAACCTTGATATCCCCTTTGGAAAGGAACCGATGCCCGCGGGTCGTGTTGCCTGCGCTGATCCCGTCGATCTCGAGCGGGACGACCGTCGCCCCGGCCTCGTCAGTCAGGATGCAGATGATCGAATGCAGCGGGCGCACCCAGCGCAGGCTGCCCGCGCCCCAGCGCATGGACTTGGGCCATGGGAAAGTGCGGATCGTCTGTTCAAGCACTTCGGCAATGATCTCGGCCGCCGCGCGGCCCGGTTTCTCGATCACCGCGAAATAGGCCTGACCCTTGCCGGCCTCGCGCACCTCGAGCTGATCGCGGGTGAGTCCGGTCGAGCGCAGAAAACCCTCGACCGCCTGATCCGGCGCGGTCGTCGCGGGGCCTTTACGCTCTTCGCGCACTGCCTTGCTCGCCCCCGACAGCCCCTCGACCGACAGCGCCAGACGGCGCGGCGTGGCGAAGGCGGCTGCGCCCGAATAGGTCAGCCCGGCCTCGACAAGCCCGTTGGTCACGAGGCCTTTGAGGTCCTCCGCCGCCCGCGCCTGCATCCGGGCGGGGATTTCTTCGGAGAAGAGTTCAATCAGAAGATCGGGCATTATTGCAGTCCTTCCGGGACAGGCGGGCAGCCTTCGGGCGCGGGGTTGCCGTCAAAGACGACCTCGCCGCAATGGTTGATCTGGTGCCATGCAAAGCCGCGGCCATTGGGCAGGACAGCGACCACACGGTCAAAGCCGTAGTGGATATTTTCCTCACCCATGAAGGCAATAGCGGTGCCTTCTTCGAGCGCCGCGCCCAGCGCCTTGGCGTCGAAGCAGTCGAACCAGCTTGGGGCCACAGTGGGCACCGGATCCTCGTAGACCCGGAAATTTTCCGTCAGCATCCCAAGGCTGTTGGTCACAGAAAAACAGGCGCGGAAACGCAGGGGCGAGCTGTCGGAGTCGATGGCCTGAAAATCGTCGTAGACGATCTTGATCGGCTTGCCGATTGCGTTGGCAACAAGCGTCACTCCGCCCGCCTCAGCATCGGTCACCTCGTCGTAATAGGCATAGACCTGAAGATAATAGAGCGAACCGCCAGCAATTGCGGCGGCGAGGACAAGGATCAGGGTGAGAAATTTACCGGTCATATCCAATCCAGATTGACGTGTTGCGGAGAATATTTCTCCGAGATGGTATCGCGAAGGGCGCGATAATCGGACCTCAGATCCTTGAATTTGCGCTCATGGGTTTCGGCCACGAGACAGCGGATATCGGCGAAAAGCCCGGCTTCGTCCATTGCGCGCAGAAGGGCAAGCTCGGCCCCTTCAATATCCATTTTCAGGAAAGCGATAGGTCCGCTCTTGGCCACAAGATCACGCAGGAAGGCAACAAAATCAATCACCTCGACCTCGATGGAATCCTCTTCGCTGATGCCCCGCCCCCCAGATAGAAGCGTGCTCTTGACCGAGCCGCCCTTGGGGTTGTCATCAAAGTTAGAGGCGCGCATCAACTTGAGCGTCCCGGCCTCGGTCGAGACGGCCTGCTGATGCAAAGTGACGTTATCACAGCCTGCCAGCCGCTCCGACAGTTTCTCAATGGCATAGGGATCGGGTTCAAAGGCGATGACCGTCGCGCCCGTCGCGGCAAGGCGCGCGGACACGTCGCCGACATTCGCGCCACAGTCGATCACCACATCGCCGGGACGAAGGAGAGCAAGAATACCGTCGAGAAACCCATGCGCGCGCGCTTGCCGCAAATTGCGTTGCTCTCTCCGCTTGAGCTTGGACAACCTGGCCTCCAGTTCCGCAACGCGCGGATCGGGAGCGTCGGCCCCTGGAGCCGCCTCGCTCATACCGAGGCCCCCGCGTCCGTCATCACGAAAGCGTCGGCGCATTTCTTGGCGAGCGCGCGGACGCGGCCGATATAGGCCTGGCGTTCGGTGACCGAGATCACGCCGCGCGCGTCGAGCAGGTTGAAAAGGTGCGAGGCCTTGATGCACTGGTCATAGGCGGGGTGGGCCAGAATGATCCGTTTGCCGGTTTTAGGATCGTCGGCGGGCATATCGAGAAGACGGCTGCATTCGGCCTCGGCATCCTCGAAATGGCGCAAGAGCATCTCGGTCGTCGCGCCATCAAAATTGTGGCGGCTGTATTCTTCCTCGGTCTGGCGGAAGATATCCCCGTATTTCAGCGGGATCGGCGATTGCGGATCGTTGAAGGGCATATCCATCACATGGTCGATGCCAAGGACATACATGGCAAGGCGTTCAAGCCCGTAGGTCAATTCGCCCGAGACCGGCTTGCAGTCATGCCCGCCGACCTGCTGGAAATAGGTAAACTGCGAGACCTCCATGCCATCGCACCAGACCTCCCAGCCGAGGCCCCAGGCGCCCAGCGTCGGGCTCTCCCAGTCGTCCTCGACAAAGCGGATGTCGTGCAGGCTTGCGTCGATGCCGATCGCGGCGAGCGAGCCGAGATAGAGATCCTGAAGATCGGGCGGGCTTGGTTTGATGAGCACCTGATACTGGTAATAGTGCTGCAGGCGGTTGGGGTTCTCGCCATAGCGGCCATCGGTCGGGCGGCGCGAGGGCTGCACATAGGCCGCAGCCCAGGATTTGTTGCCAAGGCTGCGGAGCGTCGTGGCCGGATGGAAGGTCCCTGCACCCACTTCCATGTCGTAGGGCTGAAGCACGGCACAACCCTTCGAGGCCCAATAGGCCTGAAGCCGCAGGATGATTTCCTGAAAGGAACGGGGTTTGTCGGCCATGATCACGCTCGCTCTGGTTTGGCTGCCTCAATAGGCTGAGCGACCGTGAGGGTCAATCAGCCCAAAGCCATCAGAATTCGTCTCGATTGGCATATTTTCCTGCTGCACAGCGCGTTCTTCCTGTTAGGTTGCCCGCCAATGCCCGAAAGGGCCAAAACCTGTGACCCGAGCCCAATACCCATGCTGAGACGATTTCTTTTTGTTCTAGTCCTTTTCTTTGCCCCTTTGTCCGCTGCCGCACAGGATCAGGCTTGGGTCCAGATTGCCGCCCGGCCCACCTCTTCCGAAGCGGCCGAGCTTGCTGCGGCCTATTCTGGCAGCCTTGCCAATGTTGAAGGTTATGCGCTGTCCTCGGGCTGGTTTGCCATCGCCTTGGGGCCCTTCGAACGGGGCGAAGCGGAGTCAGTGCTTTCCAGGCTCATCAACAGCGGCACCGTGCCCGGCGATGCCTTTGTCTCTGACGGCGGCAATTATCAGGCCCGGATCTGGCCTGTCGGCGCGCCTGTTGTGGCAGCCGCACCCACCGCCCCGATCGAGCCCGCCGGCCCCGCCGACGAGACCGTTCAGCAGGCGATTGCCTCCGAGGCCCTTTTGAACCAAAGCGAGAAGGAAGAGCTGCAGATCGCCCTCCGCTGGGCGGGTTTCTACAACTCGGGTATCGACGGATCTTTTGGCCGTGGATCGCGGGCGGCGATGGAGGCTTGGCAGATCGCCCGAGGCCACGAGGCGACCGGGGTTTTGACAACGGGCCAACGTGCGGCGCTTTTGACCGAGTACAACGCGGTTTTTGAGGGATTGGGGCTTGAGACGGTCACCGACGCCACCGCTGGCGTTTCGGTCAAGATCCCGCTCGATATCGTTGCTTTTGAGGGCTACGAACCGCCTTTCGCGAAATACGCCGCCGCAAACGAACTTGCCGCTCAGGTGCTCTTGATCAGCCAGCGGGGCGATGAACGGCGGCTGCAGAGCCTTTATGATGTCCTCCAGACATTGACGATCGTTCCTCGCGACGGTTCGCGCCGTATCCGGGGCGGCTCTTTTGAAATCGAGGGACGGAGCGATACCGTGCATACCTCGGTCTTTGCGCGGCTGGAGGGAGACGCCATCAAAGGCATAGCCCTAGTGTGGCCTGCCGGTGACGAAGAACGCCGCAGCCGCCTCTGGACCGAAATGCGCACCTCGTTCGCCGCGACCGCCGGCGTGCTTGATCCCGAAATGGTGGCGCTTGACGAGAGCCAGTCGCCCGATCTGGTTTCGGGTCTTGAGATCCGCCACCCGAAATCCTCGGCCTCCGGCTTTTACATCGACGCCTCAGGCGCGGTGCTGACCACCTCGGCCGTTACAGCAAATTGCGGCGCGCTGACCATTGAGGGCGAGGTGCCGATGCGGCTTGCCCATAGCGACATGGGGCTCGGGGTCGCGATCCTGATCCCCACTGAGCGGCAGGCACCGATTGCCTCGGCCCGCTTCCAGACGGCGGTTCCCAAGCTCGGTTCCGAGATTGCCGTTGCCGGCTATTCCTATGGCGGCGTCCTGTCGATGCCGACCTTGAGCCTTGGCGCCCTCTCCGATCTGCGCGGGTTGAATGGCGAGGAGACGGTCAAGCGCCTAAAGATCGCCGTTCAGGCGGGCGACGCGGGCGGGCCGGTTCTTGATGCGGGCGGCGCGGTGCTGGGGATGCTCTTGCCGCGGCAAAGCGGCGGCCCGCAGCTTCCCGAAGACGTCAACTTCGCGCTCGATACCGATGCCCTGCTGCCGGCCCTTTCCGCCGCTGGAATCCGCGCGGGAACAACGGCTCGCGGCGGCAACCTGAGCGCCGAGGAACTATCCCGCGCCGCGGCAGATATCACCGTTCTCGTTGGCTGCTGGGACTAGCCGAGGGCTACGTCCGAGGTCACGCGGATGATCGTCGGGCCGTCCGCCTTGAGGGCGGCGGCCAGATCGCGCTTGAATTCGGCGAGGCTTGCAGGCTGGGCAGAAGCAGCGCCATAGGCTTCGGCCAGCTTGAGGAAATCGGGATTGCGCTGGATCACCGCATTGGGCGCGATCTGGGCGCGGACCATGCTGGCCTCGATCTCGCCCAGTTTGCCATTGTCCCACAGGAGGATCGGCAGGCTGAGGCCCAGCTCGACCGCAACGCCAAGCTCTTGGATCGTATACTGAAATCCATAGTCCCCCGCGATGGCGATCACCGCGCGGTCACCCACGCCGATCTTGCCGCCGATGGCTGCGGGGAGCGCATAGCCGAGGGTGCCAAAGCCATAGGGGTGATGCCAGAGGCCGGGATGTTTGAGCGGATAAACCTCTTTGGTGGCATAGGCGAACTGGGTCATGTCGGAATAGATCAGCGCATCTTCCGGCAAGACCTCGCGCATCGCGTCGGCCACGGGCAGGATGCCGGGGCGTTCGGCCTCGACCTGCGCGCGCCAGCGGCGGCGGGCGTCGAGGGTCTCGGAGACCGTCCACGTCGACTGGATCGCGGCCCCAGAAAAGGCGGCGGTCAAAGCCTTGAGCGCGAGCCCAGCGTCGGCGTGGATCGAAAGTTCGACACGCGGATCGCGGGCCAGCACCGAAGGGTCGATGTCGATGCGCATGACCTTGGCCCCCTCGCCAAAGCCGGAGCTATCGCGCCAGATATCCACCTCGGCCAAGACCGAGCCTACGACCAGAACGCAATCGGACGAAGCGATCATCTCGGCGCTGTCGGGGCGGGCCAGAACCGAGCCAAGGTGCAACGGATCATCCGGGTCGATCACGCCTCTGCCAGCATAGCTGGCGAGGCTTGCGGCCTTTAGGTGGGCGACCAATGCGCGTGCCTCAGGTGCTGCCGAGCGCGCGCCACCACCAACGATCACCAACGGACGCCGAGCCGCTGCGAGCAGTTTCGCCGCCTCGGCAATCTGGCCCGCATCGGGCGCCACCGGCGGCTCGGGTCTCTGGATCGGCTCGGCCGGAAACTCGGGTGCCGCGCCTTCCAGCATCGGGATCGGCACCTGCAGGTGCTTGGGCCTCGGCCTGCGATCCTGAAACTCGGCCAGGGCCTGATCAATTCGGGCATAGGCATCCTCGGCGCTTTCCGCCTCGTGCGACCAGTCGCATACCGCTGCCCCTGCCCCGCGTTGATCCAGCATCTCGTGCAAGCGCCCGTCGTCGCTGCCCCCTTGCGGCAGGCAGGACGAGATCGCCAGAACCGAGACGCTATCCGAATAGGCCTGCCCGAGTGGGGTCATGATGTTGCACAAGCCCGGCCCGGTGATGATGTAGCAGACGCCGGGCCGCCCCGTGGCCCGGGCATACCCATCGGCCATGAAGCCCGCGCCCTGTTCGTGCCGCGTGAGGACATGGGTGATCCCGGCTTCTTCGATGCCGCGATACATCTCCTGGTTATGCACGCCCGGTATCCCGAAGATCACATCAACCCCGCGCGAGCGGAGCATATGGGATAGCTGCGCGCCCAAGGGGCGGCCGGAGGTCGGTTCAGACATTCAGGATCTCCAGAAGCGAGGAAGGAAGAGAACGAATACCGCGACGATCTCGAGACGCCCCAGAAGCATCCCGAAGATCATCAGCCACTTGGCGGAATCGGGGAAAGTATTGACGGCTCCGGAGAGGCCAACTTCCGAGCCAAAGACGGGGCCGATATTGAACACCGCCGTCCAGGCGCCAGTGATGGCTGACATAAAGCTGATCCCGGTCATGCCCATAAGGACAGCGATGATCCCGAAGCTCAGAATAAACCCGGTGAAGAGGAGCATGATCGAGGCCATGACCTCATCCGTCACCGTGCGCCCTTCGAATTTGACCGATACGACCCGGCTCGGGCTATACATCCGCTTGATCTGGCCAAAGAGCGCCCTAAGCATGATCTGGAACCGGAAGACCTTGATCGCGCAACCGGTCGAGCCCGAACAGGCGCCAATCGTGCCGACACAGAATAGGATGGCAAAGGGGAACGGCCCCCAGGATTGCACGTCTCCGTCGCCGTAGCCGGTCCCGGAAAAGATCGACACCACGTTGAAGAGGCTCGAGCGGAACAGCTCTTCTGAAAACGTCCCTTCTTCTATGATGCGGTAGAGAACGACCAGCAAAACCGCATAGCTCGACCAAACCACATAGGCTCGCACCTGCATATCGCGGAAAATGGGTCTGGCATCGCCGCGGACCAGCTGAATGAACCGGACGAAGGGGATGCCGGCAAAGATCATGAAGGCCACGGCAACGTATTGCGGTGCGCCGGGGAAAGCGGCGAATGAGGCATCGGTCGTCGAATATCCGCCCGTGGCGATGGTCGTGAACGCGTGAACGATCGAGTCCTGAGGGTTCATCCCCGACAGCACATAGGCCAAGGCGCAGATCACCGTAAGGGTGATGTAGATGCTCAAAAGCCCCTTCGCGATGTCCATCGCCCGCGGCAGCGCCTTGCCGAAAGTATCGAAGCCTTCCGACTGAAAGAACTGCATCCCGCCGACCTTCATCACCGGCAGGAAGATCATCGCCACGATGACGATGCCGAGACCGCCGAGCCACTGCAGGATGCCGCGCCAGAGAAGGATGCCGTAGGAATGGGTCTCAAGCCCTGCGATAGCGGTCGCGCCCGTGGTGGTCATGCCCGAGACGGCTTCGAACATCGCGTCGACGATCGAGAGATCGGTTTCACCGAAAATGAAGGGGAGCGCCCCGAAAGCGGGCAGCGCGATCCAGACGAGCGTGGTCAGAAGAAACGACAGGCGCACATTCAGGCCCGCGCTGACGCCATTGGCACAAGCGAGCGCTACGATTGCGCCGATCGTTGTCGTGATGACGCTCGATTGCAGGAAGGTCTTCCACTCGGGGTCGCCTTCATAAAGGTCGAACAGCAAAGGCCCGACCATGGCCGCGCCCAAGACGGCGACCAGAAGGCCGATAACATATCCGACAGGGCGCAAATCCAGCATGACCGGAGGGTTGGCTGGCGCGGGTCAGAGTGTCAAGCCCGAGGGGCGTCAGCCGACGTGAAAGAGCGTGCTGAAAAGCTTGGGATCAAGGCTCTCGCTGGCGAAGGTATCGCCCTCGCTCAGAAGGCTCACCGCGTCGTGGCTGTGCAGGCTTTCCTGATGGCTGGCAATCACGCGAAAATCTCCGATACGCGGATCTTTCTGGAGCTGCTCGGCGAAAAGCCGCGCCGCATCCTCGACGAAGATCGGGTTGGCTGCGTTGAGCTCGGCGAATGCCTGCTCGTCCTCGCGCTTGACCATCACTTGCGTCTCGGTCGGAACAGCCGCGCGGGCCATGTCGATCAGGTCTTCGAACCACAGCCGCGGGCCCGGCTCAGTCACCACAGAAATCCGCGCCACCGAACGCTGCGAATGCGGCGTGGCAAGCTGGCCGCGGAACTGGCGGGCGTGTTCGGACAATTCGAGCGAACAGGGGCAGGTCGAGGAATACACATAGTCGAGATGCATGATCTTCTTCGCCACGCCCTTGGTCTCAACCAGCTCGAGCGCGATGTCGTAGTATTGATAGCCCGTAAGGCCCGACCGCAGCGATTGCACCTTCATCGGGAAGGAAAAGCGCATCTGGATGCGGGCGTCAAAGCTGTCGAGATCGGCTTTGTAGCCGTAGAGGGCACACTCGATCACGTCGAAAGAAAAGGTATCCTCGGCGTGTTTGTAAAACGACCGCATGATCCGGGACATATTGATGCCCTTCTTCTCGGCCTCGAGGCTCACCGTGCCGGTGACCGAGGTTTCGAGCGTCACATCGCCGTTGTCACGGGTATGAAAGCGGACCGGCAGGCGGAAATTCGAGATGCCGACGTGTTCGATCTGGCGTTTTGCGCCGCGAATGAGGCTCGCAGGGCCATTTTGCAGATCGGGCATCGAGGCGCGATAGGCCTCGTCCGCGACGAAATCCTCAGGGTAGGCGCGGGCCAAAGCGGGATAGTTCGAAACCTCCTGACCGGGGATCAAGCGCGAGACCAAGGGATCGAGGGTGGCAACCTCTTCTGGCGAGGCCACACCCGCCCAACGCCGCAGAACGGCGAGCGCCTCTTCGGCTTCGTCACGAGTAGGCTCTCGGTCGAAATCTTTCATCGAGATGTTCATGGATCCCCCCACGGGCAAGTCCTGTCAGGCTTGGTATATGGTCGCGCAGGGCCAGTTTACCAAATTTCACAGATTAATACGCCCAAAACCGACGATTGGATCAAACCTGCGCCAAAGCCTGCAGAACATCAGCCAGAAGATCGGCCGGATCTTCAAGGCCACAAGACAGGCGGATGAGGCCCGGCGTGATGCCGAGCAGGTCTTTCTGGGCCTGCGGCAGGCGCTGATGGGTTGTGGTCGCCGGGTGGGTCACAATGGATTTGCTGTCGGCGAAATTGTTGGAAATGGTGAATATTTCCAAGGCATTGAGGAAACGGAACGCCGCGTCCTTGCCGCCCTTGAGATCAATCGCCATGACCGTGCCGCCGTCGCCGGCCTGATCCATCGCCAGCTTGTGCTGGGGGTGGCTCATGAGCCCCGGATAGATCACGCGGCCAACCGCCACATGGCCTTCGATCTCTTCGGCGAGGGTCTGGGCGGTGGCCGACTGGGCGCGAACACGAAGGTCCATCGTGTCGAGCGACTTGAGCATGACCCAGGCGTTGAAAGGGCTCATCGCCCCGCCGGTGTGCTTGAGATAGGCCTCGATCGGCCCGCGCACCAATTCGCGTTTTCCAAGGATCACACCGCCCAGGCAGCGCCCCTGCCCGTCGATGTGCTTGGTCGAAGAATAGACGATCAAATCGGCCCCCGCCTCGGCGGCATAGGAGAAGATCGGCGTGGCGAAGACGTTGTCGACCACCAGAAACGCGCCGTTCGCGTGGGCAATGTTGGCAACGGCCCCAAGGTCGATCACTTCAAGGGTCGGGTTCGAGACCGACTCGCAAAAGACCAGCTTGGTGTCGGGGCGGACGGCGGCTTTCCACGCATTGAGGTCGCGCCCGTCGACGAGGGAGATCTCGACGCCAAACCGGCCCAAGACATCCTCGAGGATGTAGAGACACGAGCCGAAAAGCGCCCGCGACGAGACAACGTGATCGCCCGCCTTGACCAGCGCCATCAGCGCGCCATTCACGGCGGCCATGCCCGAGGCGGTGGCGAAACCGGCCTCGACGCCCTCAAGGCTCGCGATCCGGTCTTCGAACATCGCCACGGTCGGGTTGCCATAGCGGGCATAGATGAACTCGTCCTCGCCGGCCTTGACGAAACGGGCCTCGGCCTCTTCGGCGCTGTCATAGACAAAGCCCTGGGTCAGAAAGATCGCTTCGCTGACCTCGTTATACTGGCTCCGGCGGATGCCGGCGTGCACGGCGCGGGTGCGTTTCTTCCACTTGTCCATCTCGACCCCTCCGGCCAACAAAAAACCCCGACACCGGACAAGGTATCGGGGCGAAAGCCCGTTTGCCTATTTAGCGGAATGTTTAACGTGGCCCGCAATCCGGTTCAAATCGCCACGGGGAGGGGATACTCCTGCACCGGCCCGAGGTCAAGGTGCTCACCGGATCGTGGGTGTTTGGCTCTTGTGATTTGGGAACGATCCGCCAAGGTAGAGAAAGCAACTCAGGAGACAGCCATGGCCGCGCCAATTGATCTTTATTATTGGACCACGCCAAACGGTTGGAAAGTCTCGATCGCGCTCGAAGAAATGGGCCTGCCCTACACAGTCAAGCTCGTCGATATCGACAACGGTGAACAGAACAACCCAGAGTTTCTGGCGCTGGCCCCCAATGCCAAGATCCCGATGATCGTCGATCCCGAAGGGCCGGACGGTGCGCCCATCGCCGTTTTCGAAAGCGGCGCGATCCTGCAATATCTCGCTCGCAAGACTGGCCAGTTCTACGGCCCGACCGAGCGGGATCGGGTCTCGGTCGATATGTGGGTGATGTGGCAGATGAGCGGGCTCGGCCCCATCGCCGGACAAACCCATCATTTCCTGCGGGCGCTTGGGCGGCGCAATCCGCCGGTGGTTCACGACTATCCCAACGAGCGGTTCACCAAAGAGGTCGCGCGGCTCTACAAGGTGCTCGATGAACAGCTCGGCCGCACACGCTATGTCGCGGGAGATTTCTATTCCATTGCCGATATGTGCATCTGGCCCTGGGCCTCACAATGGATGCGGCAGGGGCAGACTATGCACGACAAGCACAATATGCGCCGCTGGCTCGTCGAGGTCGGGCATCGCCCCGCCGTCCGCAAGGGGCGGCTCATCGAGGCGCACAGGCGCGGCGAAGATCCCGACGAGATCGCGCATCGTGAAGAGTTGATGGGCGTGACGGGAACCCACAAGGTTCCCTAGCTATCGCCCTTCTTGTCCTCGTCCTCGTCCTCGTCCTCGTCCGTCCGATGGCGAGGGTCGTAGGTGATGAGAAGCCCCGACTGCCCGATCAGGAAGACAAACAGCAGGATCGGCAGGCCAAAGGTCTTGAACGTCACCCACGAGCCCGTATCGAAATTGCGCCAGACGTATTCGTTGGCGACCGCGAGGAAAGCAAAAAACATCGCAAAACGGCGGGTGAGGATCATCCAGCCCTTTTCTTCCAGCGGCATCAGGTCTTCCATCACATAGGCAAGGTAGGACTGGCCGCGCATGAGGCCGATCACCAGCATAACGGCAAAGATCAGATAGATCACCGTGGGCTTCATCTTGAAAAAGCGCTCGTCGTTGAACCAGATCGACAGGCCACCGAAAAGCAGGACGAGGATCATCGTCAGGATCTGCATCCGGCTGAGCTTGCCGGTCAGATACCAAAGCGCGCCGATCGAGGCGAAAAGGACGGGGATGAACATCGCCGTCACGACGATGAACTTGCCGTATTCCCGCCCGCCGATGGTGTAGCTGTCGGCCTTCAGGAAGAAGAAGGCCAGAAAGAACAGGACCACAGGGCCAAGATCGAGGGCCGATTTCAGGCCCGGGCTGATCTTCTTCTCGCTCATTCTAACCTCCGGTTTCGACGATGATCGCACCTAAGGCGATCAGCGCCATCAAGACAAGCCTTCTCGGCCCCACACGCTCGCCCAAGATGAACCAACCGATGAGTGCTGCGAAAACCGGCGATGTTTCGCGCAGGACAGCCGCCTCGCCCACCTTGTCGAGCCGTGTCGCCATCATCACACCGCCGAAACTCACCCAAGCGATAAGCGCACCGGCAAGGCCCTTCCAGACGAGATCACGCACCGGCCCGTCGCTGCCGTAGCGACGATAGCGATAGGCGGCAAGGATCGGGAAATCGAGCGCAGTGATGACGAAGAACCACGCGAGGAAGGTGAAGGGATTGGCCGACTGGCGGATGCCGTAGGCATCGTAGACCGTATAGACCGCGACAAGGAGCCCGCCCAGAAGCGCCCAGACAAGGCCCATCGCCAAGCCGCGCCGATCAATCGTTTCCTCGCCAATATTTCGAAGCGCCAGCAAGAGCATAGCGCCCGACAGGCAAGCCACCCCCACCCATTGGGTCGCGGTGAAATGCTCCTGAAAGATCAGCGCCGCGCCAAAGACCGTAACCAAGGGGCCGGTGCCTCGGATCACCGGATAGACGACCGTATAGGCGGCCCGCTGATAGGCGAAGGCGACGGTGGCCTTGTAAGTGAAATGGATCACGACCGCGCCCAGAAGGATCAGGAAGGTCTGCGGCGTGGGCCACGGGACGAGGAAGAGGGCAACCGGCAGCGTGATCACCACCAGCCACGCATCAATGGCCCCTCGGATCAGGAAGGGATCATGCCTGCCCTTCTGCAGCGCACCAAAGGCCGCGTGGCACACGGCCGAGAGAAGCGCGAGAAGCGTCGCGAGCCGCGCGCCCTCGGGCGTTCCGGCGATGGAGACGAGCCATTCCCCCACCCGCAGCCTGCCCTAGGCGAGGCCGACGAGGGCGCGGGCGAAATCCTCGGGATCGAAGGGGGCAAGATCGTCGATCTGCTCGCCCACGCCGATGGCGTGGATCGGCAAGCCGAACTTGTCGGCCAGCGCGACGAGGACGCCGCCCTTGGCGGTGCCGTCGAGCTTGGTCATCACAAGGCCCGACACATCGGCCAGCTTCTGGAACGTTTCGACCTGGCTCAAGGCGTTCTGCCCAGTGGTCGCATCCAGAACCAGAAGCGTGTTGTGCGGGGCGGATGGATCTTTCTTGCGGATCACGCGGACGATCTTGGAGAGCTCTTCCATCAGGTCCTGACGGTTTTGCAACCTGCCCGCGGTGTCGATCATCAGAAGGTCGGCCCCATCCTTGGCCGCGCGTTCCATCGCGTCGAAGGCGAGGCTTGCCGGATCTGAGCCTTCGGGCGCGGTCAGAACCGGAACGCCCGCCCGATCGCCCCAAACCTGAAGCTGCTCGACCGCGGCGGCGCGGAACGTGTCGCCGGCCGCGATCACGACCTTCTTGCCCGCGGCGCGGAACTGGCTCGCGAGTTTGCCGATGGTCGTGGTCTTGCCCGAGCCGTTGACGCCGACCACAAGCACGACCTGAGGCTTGGACGGATAAAGCGGCAAGGGCCGGGCGACCGGCTCCATGATCCGGGTCACTTCGGCGGCCAGAAGGCCCTTGATCTCGTCAACCGAGAGCTTCTTTCCCAGCCGCCCTTCGGCCATGTTGGCCGTCACCCGCAGAGCGGTATCAACGCCCATGTCGGCGGTGATCAACAGCTCTTCGAGCTGTTCGAGCATCTCGTCGTCGAGCGTTCGGCGCGGCGCGGCGGGGGCGGTGCGGCCGACAAGGCGACCGAAGAAGCCCGGCTTTTCCTTGGTGGGCGCGGGATCTGCGACAGGTAAGACAGGGGCCACCATCGTCGGAATCTCGACCGGCGACGGCTCCGGCTCGTAGTCCGGCTCGAACGGAATTTCAGGCTCGGCCTCGGGTTCGATTTCCGGCTCGGGCTCAGGTTCGATCTCAGGCAGAGGCTCGGGCTCGACCTCGGGCAAGGGTTCGGGCTCGTGCTCGGTCTGATCGACCGCGGCCTCCTCGTCTTCCCCCTTACCGACAATCGCCTCAAGCCCCTCGTCGATCTTGGACGAGGACTTGAACATCCGGTCTTTGAGCTTCTTGAAGAACGACATTCCGAAAGGCCCCTCAGGCGTTGTTACCTCCCACCTAATGCCATCAGCCGGAATTTGAAAGACCGACAACGACCTAGAGGATTTGAGCGATTCCGACGCAAAAGAAGAACTGGGCCAGCCAGTAGGTCAGCCAGATCGCGGGCGGTAGCCAGCGCGGTGCCGGGGCCGCTGCGATCAAGAAGCGCTCGGTCGCGATCAGGCTGTCGGACAAAACGAAAAAGAAGGCAGCGGCGATAACCGGGCGGGCATAAGGCGCTGGCACAAGAAGGGAGCTGATCGCCATGACAGCGATGATGCCCACATAGCCAAGGACAGGCCAACGGAGCGGGCCGGCTCTCGACCACAGAAGCCAAGCCATTGCCGAGGAAAAACAGGCGATCACGATGCCTGCGGCCACTTGCCAGCCTACCGCTGGCGTGGCTTCGCCTTCGAGAGACAGAAACACGGTCAAATAGGCGAGATGCGCCAAGGCGAATGCGCCGATCCCTGCAAGGAACGCCCTTTCGCCATTCCGCGAAAGCGCCAGATCACCCAGTGCACTGACGCCCAGCGCCAGCGCCAGAAGCGGAATGGGCAGCGCCACCACAGCCAAAAGAGCAATTGAGCCGGTTTTGACAGCCGAGCGGAGCAAGGTGGGCTCGCTTCTGGTCATGAACAGGAGATAGATCAGCGCCAATACGGCAGAGGCACCCAAAAGCAGCTCTTGAGACATATCTTGGACCTCCACCCGTTTCGGGGATAACAAGACAGGCAAACACCCGACAGGCAAGGGCAGGATGATCTTCTTTACCATCGCCACTCTGACACCCCTCCCCCTGCTTCTGGCAGCTTCAACGTTTGGCGGAATTTGGGCGGCGGCTGCGCTCGTCTACATGACGGCACTTGCCGCGGGCCTCGACGCGTTGGTCTCTCGCGTCTCTCCCTCCCAAAAAGGCGAGGAGTTTCCGGCGGCAGACGCGCTTTCGGTCGTGCTCGCCTTCGGCCATTTCGCCGTGATGGCATCAGCTGTTGCCGGGCTTGCGGGAGATTGGCTGGCGTTTTGGGAAAGGATCGCCCTCTTTCTCGCGGCGGGGATGTTTCTGGGGCAGGTCGGCAACTCGAACGCCCACGAGCTTGTGCACCGCTCGAACCGAAGCCTGCGGCGACTTGGCCGGCTTGTCTATCGCAGCCACATTTTCGGCCACCACGGCTCGGCGCATCTTCTGGTTCATCATGTGTCCGTGGCAACACCTGCCGATCCCAACACGGCGCGGGCCGGTGAATCCTTCTATCGCTTCGCCCCTCGCGCTTGGATCGGCTCCTTCCGCAAGGGCTTTCGCGCCGAAAGCGCACGCCGCGCCCGCCGTGGCGACGGGATTTGGCGGCACCCCTATTTTGGCGATCTGGTCGCAACATTGGCACTTGTTCTTGGTGCGCTGGCCTATGGCGGCCCTGCCGCCCTTGCCGCCTTTTTCGCCCTGTCGGCCTATGCGACAGTGCAGCTCTTGATGTCGGACTATGTCCAGCACTATGGCCTCACCCGCGGCCTGCAAGAAGGCGGCTCACCAGAGCCCGTGGGGCCACAGCACAGCTGGGACAGCCCGCATTGGTTTACCTCGGGCCTGATGCTCAATGCGCCGAGGCATTCCGACCACCACCTGAACCCGCAAAAGCCCTATCCGGCGCTTGAGCTGACCAGCGCCCCGCGGCTGCCCTATTCCCTGCCGATCATGGCCACGCTGGCCCTGATGCCGCGCCTCTGGCGGCGGGTGATGGATCCGCGGCTTGCCGCCCTAGCCCGTTGATTTCGCGCCGATCCGTCCATCGGCAAACTGGATTTCAAGCGCCTTTGTCGCCGCGGCCTCATCGCGTGTCGTTACGACGCGCCCATCCCCGCGCACCACGGCATAACCGCGATTGAGCGTCGCTTCATAGCCGAGCGTTTGCAAAAGCTGATCGAGGGACCGCAATTTCGCCGTCCGCTCGCTCTCGCGGCGGGTCGCAAGATCGGACAGACGGCGCAAGCCGTGATCGAGCCGCTCTTGCCCACGCACAACCAACATTTCCAGATCGCGAGGCCGCAGCCGCGCCGCGCGCTCGGCCAGATGCCGCCGTTCAGCCTCAATCATCCGCCGCAGAAGGCCGGGGCGCAGCCCCCCAGAAACCTCGCTGAGCCTGAGCCGCTTGCCCGAAGTCGCCGCCCGAAGCGCGGCAGGCAAGCGCTCGGCCAGATGGTCCAGCCGCTGTCGCGGCGTGGCGAGCAAATCCTCCTGACGCGGCAAGGCGCGGGCCAGATCATTCAGGCGCTGACGGCGGAGCGCCACAGTCTGGGCCGCCCCATGCGTGAGCCGTGCCCCCTGCCCCTCGATCTGCGCCAAAAGCTCGGCCCTGACCGGCACCGCCCGCTCGGCCGCCGCCGTCGGTGTGGGCGCGCGATAGTCCGAGGCATAGTCGATCAGCGTCGTGTCGGTCTCGTGCCCCACAGCCGAAATCAGCGGTATCTGCGAGGCCGCCGCCGCCCGCACCACAATCTCTTCGTTGAAGCCCCAGAGATCCTCGATCGAGCCGCCCCCCCGCGCCACGATGATGAGATCGGGCCGCGGCAAAGCCCCGCCGGGCGTCAGCCGGTTGAACCCCTCGATGGCCCGCGCCACCTCGGGCGCGCAGGCCTGCCCCTGCACAGCCACCGGCCAAACCAAGACCTTACGCGGAAACCGGTCCCGCAGGCGATGCAGGATATCGCGGATCACGGCACCCGTTGGCGAGGTCACAACCCCAATGATTTCCGGCAGATAGGGGATCGGTTTCTTCCGCTCCGGCGCAAAAAGCCCCTCCGCCGCCAGCGCCGCCTTGCGCTTTTCCAGCATCGCCATGAGTGCGCCCGCACCCGCCGGCACCACATCCTCGACGTTCAGCTGGTATTTCGACTGCGGCCCATAGGTAGTGATCTTGCCCGTGGCGATCACCTCCATTCCCTCTTCCGGCATATAGCTCAGCCGCGATGCCTGCCCCTTCCAGCTCACCGACGCCAGAACGCTGCGGTCGTCCTTGAGATCGAAATAAAGATGCCCCGTCCGCGCCAGAACCACCCGGCCCACCTCGCCGCGCACCCGCACATGGCCAAACTCGCCCTCGAGCGTCTTCTTGATCGCGCCGCTGATCTCGGAGACCGAAAGCTCGGGCGCATTGCCTGCCGGTTCCGGCCGCTCGTCGAAGAGGTCCATTTCGCACCCTTGTTATCCTTGCCCCCTGACCTTAGAACGCCGCCAATCAGAGGCCAAGCGGGGGACGCGATGAATATCCTCATCCTGGGAAGCGGCGGGCGGGAACACGCCATCGCCTGGGCCGTGAAGCAAAATCCAAAGTGTGACCGGCTGATCGTCGCCCCCGGCAACGCCGGGATCGCGACAATCGCCGAATGCGCCGATATCGACATTCTCGATGGCGATGCAGTCGCCGTTTTCGCCGAGGAAAACACAGTCGATTTCGTGCTCGTCGGCCCAGAAGCGCCCCTCGCGGCGGGCGTTGCCGACCGTTTGCGCGATGCCGGACTTTCAGTTTTCGGACCTTCTGCCGCCGCCGCACGCCTCGAAGCCTCGAAATCTTTCACAAAAGCGATCTGCGACGCTGCCAAGGCCCCGACAGCCGCCTACGCCCGCTTCACCGAGGCTGAAGGCGCCAAAGCCTATATTCGTGCCCAAGGTGCTCCCATCGTCGTCAAGGCCGATGGCCTCGCCGCTGGCAAGGGCGTCATCGTCGCCATGACCGAAACCGAGGCGCTTGACGCCATCGACGACATGTTCGGCGGAGAGTTCGGCACAGCCGGCGCCGAGGTGGTGATCGAAGAATTCATGGAGGGCGAAGAAGGCTCCCTCTTCGTCCTCGTGGATGGTGAAACAGTCGTCCCGATCGGCACAGCACAAGATCACAAGCGTGTGGGCGACGGCGACACTGGCCCCAATACCGGCGGCATGGGCGCCTATTCCCCCGCCCCGGTGCTCAACGCCAACGTTGAGAAACGCGCTATTGATGAAATCGTCCGCCCGACCATGGCCGAAATGGCCCGCCGCGGAATGCCCTATCAGGGCGTTCTCTACGTTGGCCTGATGATCAAGGACGGCGCACCCCGCCTCGTCGAATACAACGTCCGCTTCGGCGATCCCGAATGCCAGGTCTTGATGATGCGCCTCGGCGCCCAGGCGCTCGACCTCATGCAAGCCTGCGCCGAAAGCCGCCTTGCAGAAACCGCGCCTCACTGGGCCGACGACCACGCCATCACCGTCGTCATGGCCGCCGAAGGCTATCCCGGCGCCTATCAGAAAGGCAGCACAATCAAGGGGCTAGACGAAATCGAAGAAACCTCCTCCCAAATCGTTTTCCATGCCGGCACCAGCGCCCAAAACGGCGCGATCCTCGCCACCGGCGGCCGTGTCCTCAACATCACCGCCCGCGGCAAGACCCTGAAAGAAGCGCGCGACCGCGCCTATGCCCTCGTCGATCAGATCGACTGGCCCGAAGGCTTCTGCCGCCGCGATATCGGCTGGCGCGCCCTCTAATTCTTTTGGCCTGAAATACTCCGGGGGAGCGCCCGCAGGGCGCGGGGGCAGCGCCCCCAAACGAAAAGCCGCGCCCGAAGGCGCGGCTTTTGTTTAGCGTTAAACTATTCGATCAGGCTGCGCGACCGATCAGCACTGAGTCGATCTCTTTCGCAGCCGCCAACTCGTCATTTCCGGCCACGGCGGCAATCTCGCGGGTCAGGCGCTCGAGCGCGGCCTCATAAAGCTGACGCTCCGAATAGCTCTGCTCGCGCTGGTCGTCGGCGCGATGCAGGTCGCGCACCACTTCGGCAATGGCGATCAGATCGCCCGAGTTGATCTTCTGTTCATATTCCTGCGCCCGGCGCGACCACATGGCCTTCTTGACCTTGGCCTTGCCCTTCAGGGTCTTCATCGCATGCGCCACGACGTCCGGCGAGGAAAGACCGCGCATCCCGATCTCGAGCGCCTTGTTGGTCGGCACGCGTAGGGTCATCTTGTCCTTCTCGAAGGAGATGACAAACAACTCCAGCTCAAAGCCCGCAACTTCCTGCTTCTCGATCGACACGATCTTGCCAACCCCATGCGCGGGATAGACAACAAACTCGTTCGGGCTGAACTCGGCTTTCTTCTTGGTCATTTTATTCCTTTCAGGGCACCAAAACCCACCCGAAAAAACAACCGGCGGGGACGATCGCTTGTCTCCGTCGGGTCTGGTCGTCGGCGATTTCAGGTCAGATCTTTTACAACATCCCCAGCATCATACCACAAAAATGGCATTCTTGAAAGCGGCGCCCCATGTCCGATCCCGAAGTGCCATACCCCTTGTTTTCATGGGTATTCTCATTGCGGTGAGGACAAGGGTGGGCAAATCAGGGGCGCAAATGCGAATCGCTAGGAATGCTGAGTCAACTCGATCGCGGCCTCTTTCATATGGGGCCGCGCAAGAGAAATCCCTGCGGCCACACCAACCAAGATCAGCGCAAGATAGGCCGGGATCTGCCAATCAACAGCCGCGAGGCCGGGCAGGATCGTCTCGGCCATCCGGTCGCCCGCGTTGATCGCCGCATGAAGAAGCGCCACGGGCCAGATCGATCCGCGGGCCTTGAGGAACACCCACGTGAACAGCAGGCTCAAGGCAAGATTCAGCAGGATAAAGAACGCCACTTCGATGATATCGCGCCCGAGTAGAACTGGAGCGTGCCAAAGCGCCCAAAGAGCGCCGAGAACAAGGCCTGCTCGAAGGGGGCTCGCGAGAGACAGCATCACGGGAAGCGCAAATCCGCGAAGACCAGGTTCCTCGCCCAGGCCGGCCCTCAGGATCAGATAGGTCAAAAGACCACTTGCGGGCCCTATGAGCACCTTCGAGATCGAACCAACGCTCAGGTCCACCGTCTCGACGACGCCCGGTTCGCCCATCGCGGCGATCATGATTGCCAGAGCATAGGCCAGAACCGGCAGGAGGAGCGCTGCGCCGATCCATTTGACGCTGGCCCGCTTGGAGGCCAGCCCATTCAATATATAGCTCACACCTGACCGGCCAAAGAAAATGACGGCCGTCACGAGCGCGGAGATCGTGAATGCGAAATCCTGCAACCTAGTAAGAAGGTAGAGAAGAGAAGGCGAAAGGCGCAAATCTTCAGGCAACCCTGCCCATTGCCCGTTTTCGATCCTGCCAAGAAGCTCGGTAGCATCGACCGCAGTTCCACCTGCAGCCCAGGCCAACACGGGCATCAGCCCCCACGCGATTGCACAGGAGAGCAGGAACCAGACCGACAAAGCGGCCAAAGCGGCCCTTCGATTGTCAGAAGGAATCATATCGCGCCCCCTTTCAGGACACGATAGCCGGACCATTCAAGTTCTGAAAAGTTGTTTAGCCGCCCTGCCCGGGCTTTTCCGAGAAGAGATCAATCTTGCCCGGCTTGCCGTCCATCTCTTCCGCATTGGGAAGCGGATCCTTGCGGGTGATGATCACCGGCCACATTTCCGCGTATTTGCGGTTGAACTCGACCCATTTCTCCATGTCCGGCTCGGTATCCGGGCGGATCGCGTCGGCGGGGCACTCGGGCTCGCAGACGCCGCAGTCGATGCACTCGTCAGGGTGGATCACCAGCATGTTCTCGCCTTCGTAGAAGCAATCCACCGGGCATACCTCGACACAGTCGGTGTATTTGCAGGCGATGCAGGCGTCGTTGACGATATAGGTCATGGGCGTGGATCCAATTCGGCGTTCGGGCGATTAGCTAGGCCAAGAGTGGCGGTCATTCAAGATCGAAAGGGCGCCGGGCGGGATCAAATGCCGCGGCGTTTTCCCGATCCTTGCGGTTTGGGCGCCCTTTCCCATCGTAGCCGGGGTTCGCCGCCGGCCTCGGCGCGGGCTCGGGAGAGAGATCTTCATAGAGGCTTTGCGCCTCGGGCGCGGGTCCGCGCCTCTCGCCACAGGCGAGGATCCGGACGACTTTGACGTCGCCCTCTTTCACGAAGGTGAGGACCATCCCCGACCCGACAGCCCGCGAGGTTTTGCTCACGGGCGTGCCATCAACCCGAACCTTGCCTGCCGCCACGACCGAGGCCGCCAGCGTGCGCGTCTTGAAGAAACGCGCATGCCAGAGCCATTTGTCGATGCGAATGCTCGGCCGGGCCTCTCCGGTCACTTCGTCTTAAAGCCGGCGAGCGCGGCGGCGAAGGGATTATCGGGGTCGATCCTCTTCTCGCGCTGCGGACGCGCCTCGAAGGCCTTGGGCTTCTCGCCACCGTCTGGCTTTTTGCCCTTGTGGCGATCTTTCTTGCCGCCCTTGCCGCGCGGGCGCTCGCCCCCTTCGGCTGGCTTGCCTCCTTCGCGGCGCTTGTCGCGCGGCGGGCGGGCCGCACGTTCGGGCCGCGCGGCACGGCCACCCCAGGTAAAGGTGTAGAACACCTCGATCTCGGGCGCGATTTCCGCCTCGGGCGCGGCCTCAGGGGCGGCGGCTTCCAAGGCCTCGGCCCCTTCTTCGGCGGGCGACTCGACAACCGGCTTGGCCTTGGGCCGCTCGCCACGCTCGGCCTTGTAGCCAAGGCCCTGCATCAAATCCGCGAACTGATCGAGCGTCATCCCGGAAATCGAGAGCATATCGGGATTGGCCTCAAAACCGCCCTTGCTGTCCTTGTCGCGCAGCATATCGGCGAGGCGTTCCAGCATATCGATGCGGATCGCCCGCGCGCCAGCAGCACGATACCCGGCCATCGCATAGGTGCCCGGCACGAGGCCGTCGACGGTCGGAACGGTCACAAGGCCCGGCGGCGGCGCTTCGGGGAATTCTGCCAAGCCTTTGGCAAGGCTCCACAAAACAAGGCGTAGACGGGTCGGCGCGGGCTTCAGCAGAAGCGGCATGAAGATGGTGAACTGGCCAAAGCGGATGCCATGCTTGCGCAGCGCGCCGCGGGCCTCTTGATCGAGCGCCTTCACGTCCTCGGCCACCTCGCCGCGCGGGACGATGCCAAAGCCTTCGCCCAGACGGAAGGCAAAGCCCTTGGCCATGCCGCTCAGCGCCTCGTCGCGCTGCATGGCGATCATCGGCTCGAACAGGGCCGCGACCTTGCGGTCGATAAAATGCTGCAAGCGGCGCTGGACCTTCTGGGCCACATCCTCGCCCGCCTCGTCATCGACAAAGGCCACGGCAACGGGGCGCAGCGCGTCCGCGCCAGCGGTCAGCTTGCCCAACGCCTCGGTGCCCCACATCAGGCCGCCCTGCTCGGTGAAATCAATCTCGGTATCGGGCGCGTTATAGAAACGGTCCGCGCGCAGATGGAAATGCGGCGCAAGAGCCTGAGCGCTTGCCTGCCGGAGGGTTTTGGCCTCGTCGGGGCTTCCGGCCTTGTCCATCCGGAAGCGGAACCCTTCAAGACGACCGACGAACTCGCCGTCAACCGTCACTTCACCCTTGTCGTTCACGTCGGCCACAAGGCCCTCCTTCTGCTTGAGCCGGCGAAGGAGAACACTCGTCCGCCGGTCCACAAATCTTTGGGTCAGCGCGGCATGCAGCGCGTCTGACAGTCGGTCTTCTACAGCGCGGGTTTCCTCGCGCCAATGGTTTTCGTCGGCTAGCCAGCCACGTCGCTGGGCCACATAGGTCCACGTCCGCACATAGGCCAGACGCTTGGAGAGGGTGTCAATGTCGCCATCTGTCCTGTCAATCCTGCGGACCTGTCGGGCAAACCAATCCTGCGGAACGTGGCCATATTGATGCAGGAAATTGTAGATCTCGCGCAAAAGGGCCGCGTGTTCGCCGCGGCTGATGCCGCGGAAATCGGGAATCCGGCAGACATCCCAGAGAAGCTCGACAGATTTACCGTCGCTGGCGCGGGCAGCCACCTCGGCATCGGCGGCCAACGTGCGAAGCGCCGCCAGATCGTCGGATTCGCGCACGCGGGTCAGCCAGCCGTTATCGGTTTTCGCCTCCAGGTTTTGCAAGAGCCGCCCGACCGAGCCGAATTGCAGCGCCGAATTGCGCCAGTGGAGCTTTTTGACGGGGCGGAACTGGTGGTTCTCGATCGCCTCGATCACGTCCTGCTCCAGCTCGGGCGCCTCGCCTGTGACGCCAAAGGTGCCGTGGCTCATGTGTCGGCCCGCGCGGCCGGCGATCTGGGCAAGCTCGTCGGGGGCAAGCGGGCGCATCCGGTGGCCGTCAAACTTGGTGAGCGACGAAAAGGCGACGTGCGTGATGTCGAGGTTGAGCCCCATGCCGATGGCATCGGTGGCGACGAGGAAATCGACATCGCCATTTTGATACATGGCGACTTGGGCATTGCGGGTGCGGGGGCTGAGCGCCCCCATAACCACCGCCGCGCCGCCCTTGGTGCGACGCAAAAGCTCGGCAATCGCATACACATTTTCAACAGAAAACCCGACGATCGCCGTTCTTCCGGGCATTCGGCTTATCTTTTTCGAACCTGCGTAGGTCAAAGTCGAAAACCGCTCGCGATGCAGGAAATGCACACCCGGCACCAGCCCTGCAATCGCGCTGCGCATGGTTTCGGAGCCGAGAAACAGGGTCTCGTGCAGGCCGCGGGCGTGTAGAAGTCGGTCGGTGAAGACGTGGCCGCGCTCGGGATCGGCGCAAAGCTGGATCTCGTCGACCGCGAGAAAATCGCAGCCCATCCCCTGCGGCATGGCCTCGACCGTGCAGACCCAATACTGGACCCGATCCGGCACGATCCGTTCTTCGCCTGTCACCAGGGCGACGACCGACGGCCCACGAAGCGCAACGATCCGGTCATAGACCTCGCGCGCCAAAAGCCGCAGCGGCAGGCCGATGATCCCGGTCCGGTGCGCGAGCATCCGCTCGATGGCGTAGTGGGTCTTGCCGGTATTGGTCGGCCCCAGAACGGCGGTTATCCGGGAAGGCGTGAGCATATGTGGCCCGAGGTTGAACGTGGCAGCGGCGCAAGGGCCTCGCGGAGTCATTTAGGGGCGGGGCGGAAAGGTCAAGGACTGGCGCCCGATTTCCACCATTTTGCCCTCAAACGCCGAAAATTGTCGGAAAAAACCAAAAACTGCGCGGTTGCCGCCACGGCAAATTTGAATCGGTGATACGGATTCGGCATATTTGGAGAGCAAACTCGTGGTGCCGAATGACGGCCCCCTTTTTCCATTGAAAGGATACCTTATGAGCGCGACCCTCGACGAAGCCGTCAAAGCTTTGAATGAGCGCCTTGGCGGCGCTGGATTCGACGGCTCTGCCAAGTTCGATATCGAAGGCGAAGGCGCAATCGTGATCGACGGTTCAGGCGCCCATATCAGCGACGATGACACCGACGTGACGCTCAGCGCCTCGGTCGATACCTTCCGCGCCATCCTCGGCGGCGAACAAAACGCCACTGCCGCCTTCATGATGGGCAAGCTGCGCGTCGAGGGCGACATGGGCATGGCGATGAAGCTGGCAGGCGTGCTTGCATGACCTATGAGGCGGCGCCACTTTTTGAGGACGCCGCCGAAGCGCCCGAGGGCGGCCGGGCCAACTGGTGCGTCGCCGCCGACGGCGTCAAAGTCAGGGCGGCACATTGGGCCACCAGCGGTGATCGAGGCACGATCTTCGTCTTTCCCGGCCGAACCGAATATATCGAGAAATACGGACGAACTGTCTACGAACTGCGCAAAGCCGGATATGCCGCTTTGGTGGTCGATTGGCGGGGCCAGGGCCTTGCCCAACGGGTCTGCAAAGACCCGGCGGTCGGGCATATTCGCCACTTCTCCGACTATCAGCTCGATGTTGTGGCGCTGATTGCCTATGCGCGCAGCCAAAATCTACCAAAGCCGTGGTTTTTGCTCGCGCATTCCATGGGTGGCTGTATCGGCCTGCGGACGATCATCGCCGCCGCGCCTTTCAACGCCGTTGCCTTCTCGGCGCCGATGTGGCGCATCCAGATGTCGCGCTCTTCGGCAATCATGGCGCCTATCGCCGCCAAGATTTCAACCCTGCTGGGCCGTCAAGAATCCATCGCCCCCACCCAATCGCGGGTTACTTTTATCGCCAGGCGCCATTTCGCCGGTAACGACCTCACGAGCGACCCCGAAATGTTTGCCTACCTGCGCCGCCAGCATGAGGCGCATCCAGAACTGACACTCGGCGGGCCAAGCATCGGCTGGTATCTTGAGGCCGATCGTGAAAGCGAAGCGATAGATGATCTCCGGTCGCCTGACCTGCCCGCCATTACGTTTGTCGGCAGCGATGAGCGCATCGTAGATCCTGAGAGGATCAAAACACGCATGTCGCGCTGGCCCAACGGTGAGTTGGTTCAGATCCCGAACGGTCGCCACGAGCTGCTGATCGAGCAGCCACATATACGCGAGATGGTCCTGCAGCGGTCGCTCGCACTCTTTTCCGCCAACGCCTAGAGCGCCTTCCGGCCTTTTCCTCGCTGAAAGGCCCGATTATGGTCCGGCAAACGCAGTTGAAAGGTTCCCTAATGAAAGATCGCAGCCCGGTTTACGACGCCAACGCCGCCGGAGGGAATTCACTTGGCCCCCTGCCCGAATGGAACCTCGACGACCTCTACACCGGCGAGAAAGCAGCCGAGCTGCAAAGGGACATGGACTGGCTCGAGACCGCCTGCGCCGATTTTGCTGCGGCCTTCGAGGGCAAGATGGCGGGGCTGGATGCCGCCGGCCTTCTGGACGCGGTCAAACGCTACGAGGCGATTGATGTGGCCGCCGGCCGCGTCATGTCATTCGCGGGCTTGCGCTATTATCAGGAAACCACCAACGCCTCGCGCGCCAAGTTCATGTCTGATTGTCAGGACAAGATCACGACCTTCACCACGCCCCTCGTCTTCTGGAGCCTCGAGTTCAACCGGCTCGACGATGCCCACCTCGAAGCGCTCTATGCCGCCAACGCCGACCTCGCCCGCTATCGCCCCGTGATGGACCGGATGCGGGCGATGAAGCCCTATCAACTCTCTGACGAGCTTGAGAAATTCCTGCACGACCAGTCGACCGTTGGCGCTTCGGCGTGGAACAAGCTCTTCGACGAGACCCTTGCCGGCCTTGAGTTCGATCTCGAGGGCCAGAAGGTCGGGATCGAGACGCTCTTGAACCAACTGACCGAGCAGAAACGCGACAAGCGCGAGGCGGCGGCGCATGAGCTTTCGCGCATCTTCGAGGAAAACCTCAAGATTTTCTCCCGCGTCCACAACACGCTCGCCAAGGACAAGGAGATCGAGGATCGCTGGCGCGGCTTCCCCACCGCCCAGACCGCGCGGCATCTGTCGAACCATGTCGAGCCCGAAGTGGTCGAGGCGCTGCGCAACGCGGTTGTCGCCGCCTATCCGCGCCTCTCGCACCGCTACTATCGGCTCAAGGCCAAGTGGCTCGGCCTCGACAAGCTTCAGGTTTGGGATCGCAACGCGCCCCTGCCGATGGAGACCGACCGGATCGTTGCCTGGGACGAGGCGCGCCAGATCGTGACCGACGCTTATGCCGCCTTCGACCCCGAACTTGCCAAATTGACCGAACCGTTCTTCGACAAGGGCTGGATCGACGCCGCGGTGAAGCCGGGCAAGGCGCCGGGCGCCTTCGCGCACCCGACTGTCACGACCGTGCATCCCTATGTGATGCTCAACTACCTCGGCAAACCGCGCGATGTGATGACGCTGGCGCACGAACTGGGCCACGGTGTCCATCAGGTTCTGGCCGCCGGTCAGGGCGAGCTTCTGTCGTCAACGCCGCTGACGCTGGCCGAAACCGCCTCGGTCTTTGGCGAGATGCTGACCTTCCGCAAGCTCCTTGCAGGCGCCAAAGACAAGATGGAGCGCAAGGTTCTCCTCGCCGGCAAGGTCGAGGACATGATCAACACGGTCGTCCGCCAGATCGCCTTCTATGATTTCGAATGCAAACTTCACGCCGCCCGCCGCGAGGGCGAGCTGACGCCGGAAGATATCAACGCGCTGTGGATGTCGGTTCAGGCCGAGTCTCTGGGTGATGCGTTTGAATTCTTCGAGGGCTACAAGACCTACTGGGCCTATATCCCCCACTTCGTGCATTCGCCCTTCTACGTTTATGCCTATGCCTTCGGCGACGGCCTCGTGAACGCGCTCTATGCGGTCTATGAAGAGGGCGATGCCTCGTTTCAGGAGAAATACTTCGAGATGCTCCGCGCGGGTGGATCGAAGCACCACAAAGACCTCTTGGCGCCCTTCGGCCTCGACGCCTCGGACCCGGCCTTCTGGGACAAGGGGCTGTCGATGATCGAAGGTCTGATCGACGAGTTGGAGGCGCTGGAGGCCAGAGGGGCTATTTGAGCTGGCTGTCCTTGGAACCGCGCCGGTTGATGCCGCCGCGGTTCAACGGCCGCGCATCGCGCCCCGTCTGACAGTCAATGCAAAGCTTCACACCCGGAACAGCATCGCGCCGCGCCTGAGGGATCTCTTCCTCGCATTCGGCGCAATAGGTCAGGCTATCGCCCATCGGCCCCTTGCGGGCCTTCATGCGGGCAAGCTCATCGGCGATCGAAGCCTCGATCTGCTCGTTCACCGCCCCATCCTGCGCCCAGCCGCCCGCCATGGATCAGTCGAGATCAGTCCAGGGCCAGGGGCGGGTTTGGCTCGCGCCGGTCTGGTAGCGGACCGCCTTGGCAATCCACAGCGCCAACGCCGTGCCAAAATCCGCAAGCCGCGGATTGGGCCGCCCGCTGTTGAAGAGCATGATGATAAACTGCACCACGACGAGCAGGACAAAGACAGTATCCGACAGCCCCAACAGGATCCCGATCAGGATCATCGAGACCAGCCGCGAGAGCATATTCTTTTCCACAACCGGCAGACCACTTTCATCGATGGTGACTGGTTCGGTTCCATTCGGATCAGGTATAGGCATTCTGCACCCCCGTTTCTGTAATTGGCGCTGTCAGTCCGCGCTTAGGCGGTCGCCAGCATACCTTTTTCTTTTGCGAGCTCCTGCATCCGCTGCTGGAGCTTCTCGAACGCGCGCACCTCGATCTGACGAATGCGCTCCCGGCTCACGTCATATTGCGACGACAGGTCCTCAAGCGTGATTGTCTCGTCCTGAAGGCGACGCTGGATCAGGATATCACGTTCCCGCTCATTGAGAACCTTCATCGCCTCGGCCAAAAGCTCGCGCCGGGATTCCAGCTCGTTGCGCTCTTCATAGGCGCCCGCCTGATCGGCATCCTCATCCTCGAGCCAGTCTTGCCACTGCGTGACACTGTCGCCATCGCCGCTGCCCACCATGGCATTGAGCGATGCGTCACCTCCCGAAAGACGGCGGTTCATCGAGACGACCTCGTCCTCCGTCACGCCAAGGTCATGCGCGATCTGCGCGACGTTCTCGGGCCGAAGATCGCCTTCTTCGAGCGCCCCAATGCGTGCCTTGGCCTTGCGCAGATTGAAAAACAGCTTTTTCTGCGCGCTTGTGGTGCCCAGCTTCACAAGGCTCCACGACCGCAGGATATATTCCTGGATCGAGGCGCGGATCCACCACATGGCATAGGTGGCAAGGCGAAAGCCCTTCTCGGGATCGAACCGCTTGACCGCCTGCATCAGGCCCACATTCGCCTCGGAAATCACCTCGGCCTGCGGCAGGCCATAGCCGCGATAGCCCATCGCGATCTTGGCCGCGAGCCGAAGATGGCTCGTCACCAGACGATGCGCAGCCCCGCTGTCCTCATGGTCGACCCAGCGCTTGGCCAGCATGTATTCCTCTTCCGGCACCAGCATCGGAAACTTGCGAATCTCCTGCAGATACCGGTTCAGCCCTTGCTCCGGTGAGGGGGCGGGAAGATTGGCATAGGAACTCATCGAACACTCCCAATGTTTATACTCTTAACATCGATTTAGGCGCACCGTGATCCGATTCAAGGGGCGCTAGCACTATTTCCTTTCCAATATATGAACCCAGCGCGCCTCAATGACGAGGCCCGAACGCGCCACCTCTCGCAGATGGGAAGTTTATTTCAGGCTTCTTTTGGCCCCGAAATACTCCGGGGTGAATGGCCGGAGACCAGAGGGGCAGAGCCCCTAGACGTCAGGCGCCTCGCCACCCAGCGCCACCAGAAGATCGGCCATATCCTGAGGCAAGGGCGCGGCAAAGCGCAGCTCTTCACCCGTCACCGGATGCACAAACCCCAAAGTCGCCGCATGCAGCGCCTGCCGGGAAAAGTCCAGCGCCGCCGCCTGCCCCACATCGCCCACCGCCTTGGCGTTGAGCTTCCGCCGCCCACCATAAACCGGATCGCCAATCAGCGCATGTCCCACATGGGCCATATGCACACGGATCTGATGGGTGCGTCCGGTCTCGAGCCAGCACTCGGTCAGCGCCGCCACCGGCGGCTCGCCCAGCGCCTGCACGATCCGCGCCCGCGTCACCGCGTGGCGCCCGCCGTGAAAGCTCACCGCTTGCCGCTGCCGATCGGTCTTGTGGCGCCCCAGATGGGTCTGGATCTTCAGGATATTCCCCGGCTCGAAACTCGTCCCCTTAACGCCATGCAGGCGCGGGTCGTTCTGATCCGGCACGCCGTAACAGATCGCCAGATAATGCCGCTCGACCGTGTGTTTCTCGAACTGCGCCGCAAGCCCATGATGCGCCCGATCGCTCTTGGCGGCCACCAAGAGCCCGCTCGTCTCCTTGTCGATCCGGTGCACGATCCCCGGACGCTTCTCGCCCCCCACGCCCGACAGGCTCTCGCCGCAATGGTGGATCAGTGCATTCACGAGCGTCCCCCCCGGCGATCCGGGCGCGGGATGGACAACCATGCCCGCAGGTTTATTGACAACGATCAGATCGTCATCCTCATAAAGCACCTCGAGCGGGATCTCTTCCGCGCCGATATGGCTCTCGTCCGCCTCCTCGACGCGGATCTCGATCTCGTCGCCCTCACCGGTGCGAAACCGCGGGTTGGTGATCGTCGCACCATTGACCGCAACCGCCCCCCCCTCGATCAGCTTGCCAAGCCGCGACCGCGACAGCGCCGCCTCGTCTGGCACATCGCGCGAAAGCGCCTTATCAAGGCGGGCAGGCGGATCCTCTTCGATCCGAAACGAGACAACGGACACGGCCATATGGATACCTCTTCCGATAACGGCAGCCTGCCGCCGCAACTGATCTTTCTCAAGCGCCTCGTCACGGCGCTCGGGGTGGTGATGATTGGCGGGTTCCTAGTGCTTATCGCCGCCCTTGTCATCCGCCTCAATGCCGATCCCCTGCCGCTCCCCGATCGGATCACACTGCCCGAGGGCGTGACGGCGACTGCCTTCACCCAAGGCACCGACTGGTTCGCCGTCGTCACCTCCGACAACCGCATCCTGATCTACGACCGCACCACAAGCGCGCTCAGGCAGGAAGTGACCGTCGACTAGGCTAGCGGCGCACCACGGCTGCGGTCCATTCGCTCAGGAAACGTTGCCGTTTCAGCGGATCGACGAACACCAAAAGCCCCGGATCCAGCCGGATCGGCCGCCGATGCCCCGCCGAGGCCAGCGTTGCCGCATCGATCCTTGGCAATCCAGCCTTCTCGTCGATAAGGGTCTGCCCCTTACCCGACAACAGAAAATCGAGAAAAGCCGCGCCCAATTCAGGGCGCTCCGCCTCGCGCGGGATCAGCGCCGTGCGCAATAGCACATTGGTGAAATCCTCAAGCTCGATCAACGCGGCATTCGGATCGCCGGCCAGCTGTGCCGCGGCGTAGGAGCCAAGGACATTATAGGCCAAGGCAAGGCGCCCCGCCTGAACATCCGCGATCATCGCGCCTGAGCCATCGTAGAGGCGCGGTGACAGGCCGCCCATCACTTCCGAGAGCCGCCAGAACGTGTCCGACTGCCGCGCATCCTGTGTCGCGAAAAGGTACCCCGCGCCCGACCGGTTGGGATCGTAGGTACCTATGCGCCCTTCGAACCGCTCTGGGTTCGCCCGCAAGAGGTCAATCAGATCGGCCCTGGTCTGTGGCAGGCGAAGCCCATCAAAGGCCGGGCGAGAGAGGATCAGAACCACCGGCTCTTGCGCGAAGGCAAAGAGCTGATCCCGCCAGCGGGCCCATGTAGGCAGACCATCGGTCTCGATCGACCGGTGCTCGCGGGCATAACCATCGTTGGCGAGCTTCATCTGAAGGTCCATGGCAGAAGAAATGACCAGATCGAAAGCCCGCTCTCGGCCCGAAACTGCGCGGTAGACTTCGGTTGTGCTCGCGACAGTGTACTGAACGGCAATCCCCGGATTGACTGCCTGAAAAGCCACAACCAGAGGCTCGAAGATATCGATATCTGTCGTCGAAAGGATGCTGACGACCGATGCCTCCTGTCCAGATCCGAAAAGTCGCTCTTCTTCTATGTCAAAAGCCATGGCGCCCGCGGCCGAAAGAATCAACCCAAGGGCAAGGATAAGTTTGCGCAAGCGCCGCCTCCTTCGCGTTCCGTCAATCTGAAATCTCCACCGTGGGCGGCCACGACCTCGCGTACAATGGTCAGACCAAGACCGGACCCGATCACATCAGAAACATTCTCGCCCCGCCTGAACCTGCCGGTCAGCGTAGCACTCTTGGCGCCCGAAAGGCCGCGACCACTGTCGCAAACGGTGAGACGGGCCTGATCGCCTTCAACCTCGAGTGACACAGAAATCAAACCTTCAAGTGCGGAGTATTTGACAGCATTGTCGAGCAGGTTGCGGATCGCACTTTCCAACAGGAGGCGGTCCGCCGTCATCGTGACCGGTTCATCGGGCAGAGAGAGTTCAAACCCGATGTCGCGCAGCTCTGCTGCCGGGCCAAAAACCGCAACCATATCGCGCGTCAGCGCGGCAAGGTCGATCTCTTCGTCGGTGCGCTGGTCGGTGCGATAGACCACCGCGGCGTGGTCCAGAAGCTGCCCTACTGAGCGCGCGGAATCGTCGACTGAGCGGATCATTCCGCGTATCGCGGCCCGTGCCGCTTCGTCCTGCGACTGGCGCAACGCGATTTCGGCTTGCGCCCTCAGCGTCGCAAGGGGTGTGCGAATGTGATGCGCCGCTTCCGCGATAAAGGTTTCGGTACGGATCAGCGCACCCGAAAGGCGGGCGATGAATTGATTGAGGGCGGCCACCAGCGGTGCAAGTTCGGATGGCACCGGCCACTCGACAGGACGAAGATCCTGGGGGCCTCTCCGGCCCACCGCTTCGGCAAGGTTATTGACCGGCTGAAGCACCGAACGCGCCGTTAGGAGAGACAAGAGGGCCGCAATGGCAAAGAACCCAAGGCCCAGTGTCGCCGCCCGGTTCGCCATTTGGGCAACGATTGCATCCTGCGCCGAACGGGTTTGCGCCACGATCACCTCGACCCTCACGGGCCTGCTGCCGACAATGACCGACCGTTCTACGGCGGCGATGCGAACGGTGTCGGATTGATATTCGCGCGTGTAGAAAAAGGGCGAGAGGCCTCCTAGCGGCTGATCCGCCAAAGGCAAATCCTCATAGCCGGTCACTGTCGCGCCATCGACGAGGATTCGATAGAAGACCCGGTCTTCGCCGGTCGCCCCAAGCATCGAAAAAGCCGTATAGGGAATATCGATTGCCACACCATCCACGCCACCACGCAGCTCTTCGGCGATGGCGATTGTCGCCGACCCGAGGATCGCGTCCTGAGTCGTTTCAACGGCCGAGCCTGCCACTGTTCGAATCGACAGGTAAAGCACCCACGAAAGAACCGCGACAAGCACCAAGAGTTGCAGGATCAGTCTCTGGCGAATCGAACCAGACGAAGCGAGGCGCAGCCGTTTCATTGCGATGTCAGCCTGTAACCGACACCACGCACGGTCTCGATCCGCACCGTGCTCCCCTCGAGCTTCTTTCGCAGGCGCCCCACATAAACCTCGATCGCATTGTCGCTTACGGCCTCGGCGGCCGAGAAGAGCCGGTCACACAGCTGCCCCTTCGAGAAGATACGGTCAGGTGCGGCAAGAAGTATTTCGAAAAGCCGCAGTTCACGGTTGCGCAACTCGCGCGCCTCTCCGGCTATCGTAATCGTTGCGGCCAAAGGATCGAAGGTCAGATCGGCATAGGAACGAAGCGACTGGGCGGCGCCCATCCTGCGGCGCAGCACCGCCCGAACTCTCGCCTCTAACTCCGCAAAATCAAAGGGTTTTGTGATATAGTCGTCGGCCCCGGTGTCCAACAGGGCAACCCGGTCCGACACGGCCGACCGCGCCGTCATCACGATCACCGGCGTGTCGCGTTTTGCGCGGCGGTGGGCGGCCAGAAAATCGCGCCCGTCGCCATCCGGCAGCATGATGTCGAGGAGGATCAAATCATAGCTGGCGGTCGCCAAATGATCTTCGGCATCCGCCAAGGACGCAGCCCAATCGACACCGTGCCCATCGAGCGACAGGCGCGTCTGGACCGACCGGGCCAAATCGGGATTATCCTCGACCAGCAGAAACCGCACCTTCCCCCCTTTTCGATTTTTGGCGTCGTGACAGGTTCGTGTCAGGTTGTCCGCGAACTATCCCGCTTGCAAGGGGCGGGTCGGCGAGCGGCCGTCCGCGCCTCCGCATACGACAAACAGGGAGATTTTCATGAACAAGACCCTCAAGGTGCTTCTGACAAGTGCCGCCCTTACATTTACCGCCGGTTCGGCCTTCGCCACCGAGTGTATCGCCCCCGCCAACCCCGGCGGCGGCTGGGATTTCACCTGCCGTCAGATCGGCAAGATCCTGTTCGACATCGGCCTCGTAAGTGATCCGGTCCAGGTCACCAACATGGCTGGCGCCGGTGGCGGCCTTGCCTTTGCCCATGTTGTGAACGAGCGCAACACCGACGAAGACCTGATCGTTGCTGCTTCTTCTGCCACCACCACCCGCCTTGCACAGAACGCCTTTGGTGGCATGACCGCCGATCAGGTGCGCTTTGTGGGCGCCATCGGTGCTGATCCGGGCGTGATCGTCGTGGCTGCCGACAGCCCGTTCCAGACGCTGACCGACCTTGTCGAGGCGATCAAGGCCGATCCGGGTTCGGTGGCTTTCGCTGGTGGTTCGGCCGCTGGCGGATTTGACCACATGAAGCCGCTGCAGGTTCTCAAGGCTGCTGGCTTCAGCGACATCACCAGCGTGAAATACATCGGGGTCGACGGTGGCGCGGATGCGATCACCCAGACCATCGGTGGCTTCACCCAGGCGATGACCGGCGATATGTCGGAAATCGTGGGCTTCATCAACTCGGGCGAAGTGCGCGCCCTCGCGGTTCTGACCGAAGAGCGCGTGCCGGGCTTCGATCAGATCCCGACCGCCATCGAGCAGGGTTATGACGTCGTCGCCGTCAACTGGCGCGGCCTCTATGTGCCGAAGGGCATCTCGGACGAAGCCTTCAACGCCTGGGGCGAAAAGCTTGCTGCCGTGGCCGCTTCGGCCGAATGGCAGGAAGCCATGGCCGCCAATGGCCTTGCGCCCTTCACCAAGGTGGGTGGCGATTTCCAGAGCTGGATCGATCAGGTCGTTGCCGACACGGTCGAGCTCAGCAAAGAGATCGGCGTCATTCAATGATCCGGTCCGACCGCATCCTCGGTGTGGTCGTCGTGATTGTGGCGCTCGCGTTTATCGTGAGCGCCTACAATCTGCCGGCCGGGAACCTTTTTGACAAACTCGGCCCCAAGGCTTTTCCGATCATCGTCGCTGTAGGGATGTTGGTCAGTGCGGTTGGCCTGATCCTGCGGCCCGACCCCGAAGCCGACTGGCCGGAAATGCCAAGCCTTGTTTCGATCGGTTTTGCGACGCTCGTTTTGATCGGCTATGCCTATTCCCTCAAGCCTCTGGGCTTTCTGGCCCCGACCGCAGTTGCCGCAGCAATCCTGAGCTACCAAATCTCGCCGCGCCCGTTGCCGGCCGTTCTGACCGGTGTTGGGCTTTCGGCGGGTCTTTTCATCATCTTCAAATACGCGCTGGGGCTTGGCCTCTTCGCTCTGCCGCGCGGCCTTTTGGGCTGAGGAACCGACAATGGACCTTTTTGCAAATCTCGCTATCGGCTTTGAAGTCGCGCTTTCGCCCATGACGCTCATCCTGGCGGTCGTCGGCTGTTTCCTCGGGACGATCATCGGCGCCCTTCCGGGCCTTGGCCCGTCGAACGGCGTGGCGATCCTTATCCCGATCACCTTCACCATGGGCCTCGATGCCACCGCCGCGCTCGTTCTTCTTACCTCGGTCTATTACGGGGCGATGTATGGCGGGCGGATCTCGTCGATCCTTCTCAATATCCCCGGCGATGAACCGGCGATGATGACCACGCTCGACGGCTATCCCATGGCCAAGAACGGCCGCGCGGGCGATGCGCTGGTGATTTCGGGCGTGGCCTCTTTCGTGGGCGCGTTTCTGGCGACCGTCGCGCTGGCGCTTGTCGCGCCCTATCTTGCGCGCATCGCCTATAAATTTGGCCCCGCCGAATATTTCGCCCTCTATGCCCTCGCCTTCGCGACCCTCGGCGGCATGGCCTCGAACAATCAGGCGAAATCGGCGCTCGCTTCGTTCATCGGCCTTGGCATCGCGCTCATCGGTATCGACAACAACTCGGGCTTTACCCGTTTCACCGGAGGCAACCTGCACCTTGCGGACGGGATTGATTTCCTCGTCGCCATCGTCGGTCTGTTCGCCGTGTCGGAGGTGTTCTTCTTCATCGAAAGCCACGGCAAAGGCAGCGCGGTGGGCGTTGTTCTTGGCAAAGTGACCGTGCCATGGCGCGAGATCTGGTCGACCCGCTGGACCATGCTGCGCTCGTCCGCGGTTGGCTTTGTCGCGGGCGTCCTGCCCGGCGCTGGGGCCTCGCTGGGCTCGTTCATGACCTACATGATGGAGAAATCCATCGCTGGCAAACAGGGCGGCTTTGGAACGGGCGTCGCCAAGGGCGTGGCCGCCCCCGAGGCCGGCAACAACGCCGCCGCAGGTGGGGCACTGGTGCCGATGTTGACGCTCGGGGTTCCCGGCTCGGGCACCACGGCCGTTCTTCTGGCCGTGCTGATGACGCTCAACATCACCCCCGGCCCGACATTGTTCGCCGACCGGCCCGACGTCGTCTGGGGCCTGATCGCGGCGCTGCTCATCGCCAATTTCGTGCTTTTGGCAATGAACGTGCCGATGGTGAAGGTTTTCGTGCGCATCCTTCAGGTGCCGCCGGCGATCCTTCTGCCGGGGGTGACGATGATTTCCTTCGTCGGCATCTATTCCCTCTCGGGAAGCTACTTCGATCTTCTCTTGATGGTAGGCTTTGGCGTCATGGGCTACATCTTCCGCAAGATGGATATCCCGACCGTGCCGGTGATCCTCGGCATCCTTCTGGGTTATCAGATGGAGAACAACCTACGCCACGCGATGACCCTTTCGGGCGGTGAATGGACCTATCTCCTCTCTTCCCCGATCTCCATCGGCCTCTGGATTGCAGCGGCGTTGGGCTTCATCGCGCCGATGTTCCTCCGTCGCTTCCTGCGCAAACCACAGATGGTGACCGACTGAGATGACCCGCATCCTCATCCCCTCGGGCGCCTTGGGCCTCGGCTATGATGCCGAGGCCTTGGCCCGGGGGGTTGCCGCCAAACCCGATCTGATTGCGATTGACGGAGGGTCCACCGATAGTGGGCCCTCCTATCTTGGGCGCGGCGTCTCGAAATATTCCCGCGCCGGGACCAAGGCCGAATGGAAGGGCCTGATCGCCGCGCGGGCCGAGGCGGGCTGCCCTCTGGTGATCGGCACGGCGGGAACCTGCGGCGCCGACAGCACGGTGGAGTGGCTCTATGAGATCACGGTCGAGGCGCTGGCCGAGCTTGGGCTATCGGCCAGGATCGCGGTTCTGAAGTCCGAGCAACCCAAAGAGCGGGTCGCGGATGCGCTCAAAGAGGGCCGCGTGACGCCCCTGCCCCATGCGCCCGAGATCAGCGCCGACCTGATCCGTTCGACAACCCACATCGTCGCTCTGGCGGGCGCCGAGCAGATCGCCGAGGCGCTCGAAACAGGCGCCGATATCGTCATCGCGGGGCGGACGACCGACACGGCGATCATCGCGGCCCTTCCCCTGATGCGCGGCGATCATGCGGGCGCGGCCTGGCACGCGGCCAAGATCGGCGAGTGCGGCGCCCTTTGCGCGACCAACCCGCAATCGGGCGTGATCCAGATCGATATTGACGGCGAAGGCTTCACCGTGACGCCCCTCGCAGACGGGGCGCATTGCACGCCCCACACCGTTTCGGCGCATATGCTCTATGAGAATTCCGATCCGTTCATTCTTTATGAACCCGGCGGGCACCTCGATGTGACTGCCGCCAGATACGCGGCGATTGACGACACGAGCGTGCGCGTCACCGGCTCTGTCTGGGTGCCCTCAGAACGCTATACCGTCAAACTCGAAGGCGCGCGGGTGGCGGGCTATCAGACCCTCCTTCTCGCCACCGTGCGAGACAGGCGATATGTCGAAAACATCCGCGCTTGGGTCGACGATATCGCTAGCCGCCATGCCCAGCGCGTGGCCAATCGGATGGGGCTCGGGCCAGAGGACTATGCCTGCGAACTTCGGATCATCGGCGTCGAGGCGACCCTCGGGCCTCTCGAGACGCGGCGCGAAGCCCCCGCCGAGGCGGGCGTGATGGGCATCATCACCGCGCCTACGCAAGAACGCGCCAACGAAATTGGCAAGCTTCTCAATCCCTTCCTCCTTCATCACCCGCTGACCCGCGAGGAAGAGCAGCCGACCTTCGCCTTCCCCTTCTCGCCCGCCGAAATCGACCGGGGCGCGATCTATGAGTTCTGCCTCAACCATGTGATGGAGCTGGATGACCCGATGGACGCCTTTAGCCTTGAGGTGCGCGATGCCTGAGTTGGGGTCGATCGTCGAAAAGGTCCGCTCGAAGAACGCGGGGCCGTTCTGGCTCACCGTCGATATTTTCTGCGGCTCGCCCGAGGTTTATGCGCGGGTGGTGAACGGGCTGTCGTCCGAGCGGGTGGCGCGGCTTTTCAGGGTCGAGGAAGCCACGCTCAAGCGTTTCGATATCGCCGTTCTGCATGTCGTGAAGTTCAGTCTGCCCCGCCCCGCGATCCAAGGCACGGCCCACGATCGCGATATGCACGGCGCAGGATGGGCGCCGCTATTGGCCGAAGTCGAGATCAACTAGGGGGAGATGGTACCGCCTCCCTGGCTTGAACAGGGGACCTCTGGATCCACAATCCAGCGCTCTAACCAACTGAGCTAAGGCGGCACTGGCAGGCGATGTAGCGCCATCGCCCCCCTATTGCAAGAGCGTCAGAACTCAATTTCCCAGCTTTGTTCGACAAGCTCGACACCGAAGCTTTGGACAGGCTCCGACCGCACCAGATGCCAGCCGTGGGCCGCATAGAGGGCACAGGCCGCTTGATGGCTTTCGTGGGTCCAAAGCTCCATCCGCGCATAACCTTGGGCCTTGGCCCAATCCATACAGGCAGCGATCAGGCGATGGCCGAGGCCATGACCGCGTGCCTCTGGCACGACAAGAAACAGGCGCAGCTTGGCTGTCCGCTTGTCCTTGCCAACACAGAAGATGCAGCCGAGCCGCTCGGCACCCCGTGCCGCGATGAAGGCGCGGTCGCGGGCTGGATCGCGGCTGCGGATGAAATCGGCCATGATCTCGGCCACGAGCGCCTCGAAGGTGATGTCAAAGCCCTCGTCTCGGGCGTACAACTCGCCGTGCTGCCGGATGATCCAACCGGCATCGCCGCTTTTCAGATCGCGTATGATGATATCACCCTTCATGCACTCCATTTGGCTGAGAGCGCGAAGCAAGCGCAAGAGGATGGTTCCCCTGCCCGCGATCCGGCGCTATAGGGGCACGACGCAAAACCCTTGGAGGCCAATCATGGGGATCAACACCGAGCGCGATGTCGAAGCCAATCTTCAGATCGGCCCGACGGATAGCGGCATGGTCCGGCTTTTTATCGAAGCGGGCGGCCAGGAGATCCCGATGGATTTCGAGCCCGAAGAAGCCGAGGAAATCGCAGAAGAAATCCGTGCCGCCGCGCAGGCCGCGCGCAGCGTTACCAGGCGGAAGTAAAGCGGAAAGCCGGATCGCGGGCGGCCTGCTGGCGCAGGGCGGCGTGGCGTGCGAATTTCTGCAGCATCACCTTGCGCCGCGCACCCGCAAGCGGCGTCTCCAGCCCCATCCGCAGGATTTCCGCCCCATAGGCATCGGCCATGATGAGGCCCGTGCCATCGGGGAGAAGCTCGGTCGGGAAATCCGCATCGACCGCCCAGAAAAACCGGTCGCACCATTCGAGATAGCCCTGCCACTTGTTGTCTGACTGGAAATCGGCGCGGCTCGATTTGCACTCGATAACCCACACCTCGCCCTTGGGCCCGAGCGCCATCACATCGACGCGCAGGCCCGCGGTCGGAACCAATTCTTCCACGGTCACGAAATCATGGCTCAGAAGATGCCGGCAAACCCCACGCGCCAAAAGCTGGCCGGGGCGGAGGGCTTCGGTATCAGGCGCGTCAGACATGGCCTAGATATGAACATATAGTGAACATCGGTCAAGACCGATCAAAACGCCCCCAAAGCCCCCACAATTGGCCGCGGTTTCGCCAAAGACTGGAGCGATCGTAGAAACAGCGGCGCCGCAGAAGTAGCGGCATAGTTCTATTGTTTTTATTCTAGAAATAATGTTCGATTTCTGGCGGCTGTCGGTATTCGACAATTATAGAGCTTTTCTTCTATTATTTTCACGCCCGTCGGACGGAAATCCATCTTGCGGCAGCGGTAGTGCGGCCCTACCTATGGCGGTGGCGGGTTTCTGCCCCTCTCGTGCCAAGCGTTACATTCCAGTGGCCTTAAGCAAATCCGAGGGAGCTGGCTCTGTTCTGGCCCTGGCCTGATTATCTGGCGCCCACCTGTAAACACAGGTCCTCGGGAATAAAACGTCCACGGTTGCCGCGGTTCCCGCCACTTTATCCCCGCGGCGAGAGGGACGATGGACTACGACAGGATTTCCGCCCCCGATTTCGGGCGTTCGCTTTCCGGCCTTGGCCTCAATCTTCTGGTGCGGGATGTGCCGCGGATGGTGACGTTTCTTTGCGACGTCTTTGGCATGACCGCCCATCAGGCCAGCCGCGATTTCGCGATCCTGCGCTATGGCGGGCAGGTCTTTCAGCTGCACTCCGACCCGACCTTCTCCAATCACCCCCTCGCCGCGCTCCTGCCCGAAGCGGGGCCACGCGGCGCAGGGATCGAGTTGAGGCTTTACGAGACCGATCCCGACATAGCCGTTGCCGCGGCAACCGCTCACGCGCATGATGCAACAATCCTGCAAGAGCCGACAAACAAACCGCACGGGCTGCGCGAGGCGGTCATTCTCTGCGAGAATGGCTATGCTTGGGTGCCGTCACGTGGGTTGACGGCCGAGGAAGACGCGGCGCCGGGCTAGTCCTTGCGGATAGCGACCCGTTTCAGCACCGGCAGGCGCAGGCCCCCGCGCGGCTCGTCGTCTTCCGCCATGTTCATGATGGCGATGGCAAACTGCACGCCCGCAAACACGATCCCGTGGAAAAACCACAAGAGGAACAAAGCCAATAGCCCCTGATCGCTGGTCATCACGAGGTGCCGCAGATGTGCCACGTCGAGCCAGAGAATGGCCCCGACAAGCAGCGCGGCGAGGCCGAAGCCGGTGATCACGTTGACGATGTAAAGGCGGATGAGCTTGGGCATTCGAACCTCGCTTTCCCCTCAAAGCTAGGATCGCGCGGGCCGCGCTTCAATGCCCGAATTGCCGCAGGCTAGAAGGCCTCGGGCTGCGCCTCGCGGGCCATGTGATCGAGCACGGCATTGACGAACTTGGGCTCTTTGCCACCATCGAAGAAGGCCTCGGCCACCTGCACGAACTCGGTAATCACGACCTTGGGCGGCGTGTCCTTCGCGATAAGCTCTGCCCCTGCGGCGCGAAAGAGCGCCCGCAGTGTCGGGTCGATCCGCGCGATCGGCCATTTGGCAACCAGAGCGCGGTCGGTCATCTGGTCAATCTTGGCCTGCTCGTTCACAGCGCCTTCCATCAACCTGCGGAAGGTTTGCACATCGCCCTCCTGCATCTCGTCGCCCTCGTAGACGGCGCCAAAGCGGAAGGTCTCGAACTCGCGCATGACGGAATCGACGGTCTGGCCCGAGGCCTCCATCTGGAAAAGCGCCTGAACGGCGTAAAGCCGCGAGGCGGATTTCATCTTGCGATGTTCGGTCTTGGATCTGGTCATGCGTTCGTCTGCCCCTCGCGTGCGAGGAGGATCTCTCCGGTAAAGCCAACGCCCTTGCTGGCGCGGCCCCACTTACGGCTGAGCGCGATCAGGTGCAAGGCCGCAGCCGCAGCCCCGCCGCCTTTGTTTTGACCCTTGGCCTCGGCGCGCACGGCGGCCTGCTCGTGGTTCTCCACGGTGAGGATGCCGTTGCCGATGCAAAGCCCCTGCAGGCCAAGCATGGTGAGCGCGCGGCTCGAGTCGTTGCAGACGGTTTCGTAATGCGTGGTCTCGCCGCGGATCACGCAGCCGAGAGCAACGTAGCCGTCAAAGTTGGACATCCGCGCCGCGATGCCGATGGCGGTCGGCACTTCGAGCGCCCCCGGAACCTCGACCAGATCCCAAGTGCCGCCCGCGGCCTCGATCTCGGCCTTGGCGCCGGCGATCAACTCGTCGGCAATATCCTTGTAATAGGGCGCGACGACGATCAGAAGCTTGACCGGCTTGTCAAACTTAGGCCGCGGCAGGGTATAGTGCGAGGCTCCAGCCATCAGTTGCCCCCCTCGACCTTGCGGGTATCAACGATTTCAATGCCATAGGCATCAAGGCCGATCACCTTGGGCTTGGGCGAATTGGTCAGAAGCACGATCCGCGACAGGCCCAGCGACGACAGGATCTGCGCCCCCACGCCATATTGGCGAAGGGTCTGGGGCGAGGCGAAATCATGGGCGTGCAGCTTCATGTGCAGGTCGCGCAAGAGGATCACCGCGCCGCGCCCTTCCTTGGCGATCATGGCCATCGCGTCGCCAAACTCACGGGTGCGGCCTGCGGGGCCTGTTCCAATCACGTCGAGCATCGGATCAAGCGCGTGCATCCGCACCAGAACCGGCTCGTCGCCCGACAGATCGCCCTTGGTCAGCGCGATATGCTCGGCGCCCTGAATCTCGTCGGTGAATATCCGCATCGACCAGTCGCCGCCAAATTCGCTGTGGATCGTGTCGGCCTCGGTCATCCGCACGAGATTGTCGTAGCGGCGGCGATAGGCGATCAGGTCGGAAATCGTGCCGATCTTGAGGTTGTGTCGCTGGGCAAAGGCGATGAGGTCCGGCAGGCGGGCCATTGTCCCGTCTTCCTTCATGATCTCGCAAATCACGCCCGAAGGGTTGAGGCCGGCAAGGCGGCTGATATCCACCGCCGCCTCGGTATGGCCGGCGCGGACCAGAACGCCGCCATCGCGGGCGCGGAGCGGAAAGACGTGGCCGGGGGTCGCAATGTCGGTGGCGCTCTTCGAGGCGTCGATCGCCACGGAAACGGTGCGGGCGCGGTCATGGGCGGAAATGCCGGTGCTGACACCCTCGCGAGCCTCGATCGAAACGGTGAAGGCGGTCTCGTGGCGTGAGGAGTTCTGCGAGGCCATGAGCGGCAGGCCGAGCTGATCAATCCGGGTGCTGGTGAGCGACAGGCAGATGAGGCCGCGCCCGTGGGTCGCCATGAAGTTGATCGCGTCGGGCGTTGCCATCTGGGCAGGGATCACCAGATCGCCTTCGTTCTCGCGATCCTCGTGATCGACGAGGATAAACATCCGGCCGTTGCGGGCATCGTTGATGATCTCTTCGATCGGGCTGATCGCATCGGACCAGTCTTTCTCAACCGGGCCCGGCTCTTCGAAAGGCAGCGACATGGTATTCCCCTTCAGTCTTCGTCCGGCAGATAGCCTTAGTTGGCCCCCGTTTAAAGGGGAAAAGCCCCGTGACATTGGGTCATTGCGGCGGCACGGGCGCGGGCTGAAACGACAGGTTCTGGCGGTTTTCGCCGTGGGCTATAGGGACGCCGCGAAGAACCGGTCGCCTGTGAGAAAGCCTGCGGTCTGGCCGGTATAGGCCCAGCCCTCTTCGATCGCGGTCTCGCCCACAAGAACGAATTGGGCCGATTTATGCCCCTGCGCCCGGGCCATGGCCTTGATGGCCTCGCGGGTCTCGCGCCATGTCATCGACAAAGTGGGCGCGCGATGCGCGGCGTCTATGCCCCCAAGTCGCGCCACCGCTTCGGGGCGCAAGGGCGGCAGGACAACCGCCACGCGGTCGGCCGAAATCGCCTCGATCCGCCCAAGACGCGCCGCGCCCTCGGCTCCGTGCTCGAGCCGCAAGGCGTTGGAAGAAAATAGAAATCCGACAAGATCATGGCCGGTTGCCGCGCGGAAGCTGGCATAGGTCTTGTAGGGAAGGCCAAGCTCTTTGGCGCGGTTGACCCTCAGCCGCACAACTTCGATGGGCAATGTCGGGAGTAGTTCTTCGCGGGCCTTCTTCCAGGCGATGCGCCGCCACGCGCCGCCGCTTTCCAGCGTCGGCCCGCCGTTATGGCCGATACCCGCCCCTAGGCCCATTCCTGCAGCCGCGCCACATAGCGCGCCATGGTATCGACCTCGAGGTTGATCTTGTCGCCCACCTTGGCCGCACCCCATGTTGTCACGTCCTTGGTGTGCGGGATCACATTGATGCCGAAGGTCGCGCCGTTCACCTCGTTGACGGTGAGCGAGGTGCCGTTGAGCGCCACCGACCCTTTCGGCGCGATGAACTTCGCCAGATGCTCAGGCGCGCGGAAGGTCATGCGCGTGCTGTCGCCCTCGTCGTGCATCTCGACGATTTCCGCCACGCCGTCGACATGGCCCGAAACGATATGACCGCCCAGCTCGTCGCCCACCTTGAGTGCCCGCTCGAGGTTGATCCGTTTGCCAACCTTCCAGCCGCCCACATTGGTCAGATTGACCGTCTCGGCGCTGATCTGGACGTCGAACCAGTTTCTCGGGGTGGCCCCAAGGGCCACGACCGTCAGGCAAACGCCACTACAGGCAATCGAGGCACCAATGTCGATGCCCGCGATGTCATAGCTCGTGCCGATCCGCGCGCGCAGGTCGCCGCGCTGCTCAAGCTCGAGGATCTCTCCCATATCGGTGACAATGCCGGTAAACATCTTCGCTCCTTCTGCCTTGCCATTGCCTAGCGCCTCGCCCGCAAGCAGGCAAGACAAGCCTCGCATTCCGGGCAAAGCCTCTGGTATGCTGCGCCAAACCAACGAGAGCGCCATGAGCAGCCTAGACACCCGCCACTTCCTGTTCCTGCAAGGCCCTCACGGGCCGTTTTTCCGGCAACTGGGCCGGATGCTGATCACGGCGGGAGCACAGGTTTGGCGGGTCGGTTTCAACGCGGGAGACCGGGCCTTTTGGCCCAAGGATCAAAGCTTTATCGCCGTCACCGGTGCGCCGGAAAGTTGGGAGGCGACGCTTTCAGACCTCATCACTGAGAAGGCTATCACCGATATCGTCCTTTATGGCGACACCCGCCCGATCCACGCCACGGCGGTTGCGATCGCAAGAGCGCGCGGGCTGACGGTTCATGTTTTCGAGGAAGGGTATCTTCGCCCCTATTGGGTCACATACGAGCGTGGTGGTTCAAACGGCAATTCGCGGCTGATGGAGATGGGCGTCGCGGAGATGCGGGCCGCCCTCGCCCAGTCCGATACGGATGTGCCGCGCCCTCCCGCCCATTGGGGCGACATGCGCCAACACGTCTTCTACGGGGCGCTCTATCACTGGTTCGTCCTGTTTCGTAACCACGCTTTCAGCAACTTCCGCCCGCACCGCGAGCTGCCTGTGCGAACCGAAGCGGCGCTTTATACGCGGCGGCTGGTCCAAATGCCTCTTCTGGCCCTCGAACGAACGATTGCAACGGCTCGCGTCCGGTTTGGCGGCTTTCCCTATCACCTTGTCCTTTTGCAGCTTGAGCACGACTCAAGCCTCAGGGACCATTCGCCTTTCTCGCGGCACGAGGATTTTATAGACCTGATCGTCGAAGGCTTCGCCAAAGGCGCGCCGGGGCATCACCACCTCGTCTTTAAGGCCCATCCCCTTGAAAACGGCCGCAGCCCCATTCGGCGCATCCTTCGCGATGCGGCCCGCAAACACGGGGTCGAGGGGCGGCTTCATTATGTCGGCGGGGGCAAGCTCGCCCATCTTTTGAACGAAGCCAGATCCGCCGTGACTGTGAACTCGACCGCGGCGCAACAGGTTCTGTGGCGCGGCATCCCGCTCAAGGTTTTCGGGCGCGCGGTCTTTGCCAAGCCCGAGTTTGTCTCGACCCAAGCCTTGCACGAGTTTTTCGCCCGCCCAGACCGACCCGATAGCAACGCCTATCGTGACTATCGGCAATATCTTCTGGAAACCTCGCAGGTTCCGGGCGGTTTCTATTCCGCACGTGGGCGGCGTCAGCTTTTGAGGCAGGTTGTCGATATGATGCTCGACGAAGCCGATCCCTATGAGGCGCAGAGGGCCGGCCGCGTCCCGCCCCGTCAGAACCTCAAAGTCGCGGGCTAGCGCGGCAGGGGCGCAACAGTCCTGATTCGCAGCATAGCCGTCGAACGACGAAGCGCTGGATTTCGCGGCAAGATTCCGATAGTTTGGAAAAAAAATAACGAGGCAGTATCAGGTCGAGGAGACCCGTGCAGTGAAAACCCTGACTTTGCGCCTGGCCCGCGGGGCAGCGCTGCTTGCCGCCGTGGCGACAGTTTCCGCCTGCGGATTGCCGCGCTCTGGCCCGAACAAACAAGAGATCTTCTCTGGCTCCGTGCTCCGCGAAGGCGACGCCTTTGTTTTGGCTGTCGATGACCGTGTCAACAGGATTGCCGGTGTTACGCCTGCTTTGGGGTTTAGCGCTGAATTCTTGAACAGTTCCATCATGGGCTCGGACACTATCCGGGCGGGCGACGTTCTGGGAATAACAGTCTGGGAGAACGTCGACGACGGGCTTCTTTCCGTCTCGGGTGCGCCTTCTACCCGGCTTGAAGAGGTTCAGGTGGATGGCGAGGGCTATATCTTTGTGCCCTATGCAGGCCGCATCAAGGCCGCCGGAAGTTCGCCCGAAGCGATCCGCCAGATCATTACCGAGAAGCTGGCGCTGCAGACCCCTGAGCCACAGGTCGAAGTGCGCCGTGTGGCCGGCGACGGTTCGACCGTAACGATATTGGGCTCCGGCGGCGGGCAAGGTGTCTTCCCGATCGAACGACCGACCAGAACGCTGGCTTCGATGCTTGCCAGCGCAGGCGGAATCACCGGCACCCCCGAGATCACCCGCATCACCGTGATCCGCGGCAGCAAGACCGGCTCGATCTGGTTCAGTGAACTCCAAGATCATCCTGAGTTCGATATTGCGCTTCGGAATGGCGACAGGATCAACGTCGAAGACGATGGACGGAGCTTTACCGCGTTGGGAGCGACAGGCTCGCAACGCCGTGTTCCGTTCTTCAGTCAAACGATTTCAGTTATCGACGCGATCGCGCAAGTTGGCGGTCTGTCCTCGGTGACAGCTGATCCGACCGGCATCTTCGTTTTCCGCAATGAACCTGAGGCAATAGCGCAGCAACTGATGGGCGATCCGCAGCTTATCGGAACCCAGCGCGTGATCTACGTGCTCGATCTGACCCAGCCCAACGGGATGTTCATGGCCCGCGATTTCGCGATCCGCGACGGCGATACCGTCTATGTGACCGAAGCCCCGTTCGTTCAGTTCAACAAAGCGATCTCGGCGGCGACCGGCACATTGTTCCAGGTCAACGGGCTTGGCAGCCTCGCCTCCGGTGGCTGACACATCGACAGAGAATGACAAAGCCGCCGCAGCGACCCTGCGGCGGCTTTATGTTTTCAGCGGTGGCTTTCTGACCGAAGAGCGCGTGCGGCGCATCCTGACGCTGGCCGGATATGACATAACGCTGGGCAAACCAGGCGAAGGCGATCTCGTCGGCGTCTGGGGCCAAAGCCCTACAAGCCCGCGTGGCGGCAAGGTGGCCGACTGGACCGGTGCCAACCTTCTGAGGGTCGAGGATGCCTTCCTGCGCTCGGTCCTGCCCGGGCGCATGGGCGAGCCGCCGATCGGCCTCAGCCTTGATCGGAGCGGGGTCCATTTCGATCCCTCGACCCGCTCGGACCTTGAAAAGATCCTCGCCGAAGACCCGCTCGACGATGCCGCGGTCCTGAGCCGCGCGAAGGACGGGATCGAACGGATGAGACGCCTGCACCTGTCGAAATATTCGGGCTTCGATCCCGCCCTGCCCGCGCCCGATCCGGGCTATGTCATGGTGATCGACCAGACCAAGGGCGACGCCTCGATCAAAGCGAGCCGCGCCGATAGCAACAGCTTCAAGGAAATGCTCTTCCTCGCGCAGGAGGAGAACCCCGGCGCGCGGATCATCATCAAGACCCATCCCGAAAGCCGCAATGGCCTGCGAGAGGGCTATTTCTCGGGGATGAAAAACGAAGGACGGATCGAGATCTGCGATGCGCCGATCTCGCCCTGGGCGCTTCTTGAGGGGGCAGTCGCCGTCTACACCGTCTCCTCTCAGCTCGGTTTCGAGGCGATCCTCGCGGGGCATAAGCCCGTGGTTCTGGGCCAGCCCTTCTACATGGGCTGGGGCCTGACCGACGACCGCCAACCCCTTGACCGCCGCCAGCGCAACCTCACCCGAGCCCAGCTTTTTGCCGCGGCGATGATCCTCTATCCGGTCTGGTATGATCCCTACCGCGACCGTCTGTGCAGCTTTGAATACGCGCTCGATACGATGGAGGCGCTGGCCCGCGCCTGGCGCGACGATCATAAGGGCTGGACCGCGGTGGGCATGAGCCGCTGGAAGCGCCCGCATCTGCGGGCCATGTTCGGCGGCGCGAAGGGGATCAGCTTTCGCAAGAGCCCCCCGCAAGACGGCACACCGCTCATGGCTTGGGCCGGGCGGATGGACGAAGCGGCGCGGGCGGCAGGCGCGGCGCGGGTCGAGGATGGGTTTCTGCGCTCGCGCGGCCTTGGTGCACGGCTAATCCCGCCCATGAGCCTCGTTCTCGACCGGCAGGGCATCTATTATGATCCGACCGCCCCGAGCGACCTCGAAGACCTCATCAACGCAAGTGATGGCCTTTCGGCAGCCGAACGGTCGCGGGCGGAGAAACTGATTGCACGGCTCACCCGCCACCGGATCAGCAAATACAACACCGGCGCCGAAGCGATCCCCCAGGGGCTGCCTGCGGGGCGGCGCATCCTCGTGGTGGGTCAAGTCGAAGACGATGCCTCGGTCCGGCTTGGCGCGGGCGAGGTCTGCACCAACGCCGCACTCCTCGCCAAGGCACGGGCCGCAAATCCCGCCGCCGTGATCTTTTACAAACCGCATCCCGATGTGGTGGCGGGGCTACGCAAGGGCGAGGTTTCCGATCCCCTCTCACACGCCGATGCCGTGCTCGACGATGTCTCCGCCGCCGATGCTATCGACCTGGCCCACGATGTCTGGACAATCACCTCGACCCTTGGGTTCGAGGCGCTTCTGCGCGGCAAGCGGGTGACTTGCCTCGGCCAACCCTTCTATGCGGGCTGGGGCCTGACCGACGACCGCGCCCGCCCGATCCCGCGCCGTCGGGCCCGGCCTGATATCGTGGCGCTCGCCCATGCTGCCCTGATCGCCTATCCGCGCTACTTTGATCCGGTCACGGGAATGGCCTGTCCGGTCGAGGTCGCACTCGAACGGCTCGAGAGTGGAGAGATACCGGCGATGCCGCTCAGAACACGGATAGCCTCGGAAATTCAAGATCTTATGGCGATGCTCGGGCTGCGCCGCTAGGCCTTGCGCCGCCAGACGCTTTGCACATCGGCGCCAAGCGGTTTTGCCTCGACAAGCGCGAACCGTGGCGCATTCGCGAGCCGGTCGATCCCCATGGCGCCGAGCGAAGGCGTGCCTTCCGCGCCGATGGCAAGGCCCGCCGAATGCACGATCAACTCGTCCACCATGCCTTCGCGCAGAAGGCTTGCCGCCAGCGCCCCGCCGCCTTCGCACAGAACGCGGGTGAGGCCCTTTTCGGCCAAGGCCGCGAGGGCCGAGACTGGCGACACCTGCCCGCCCGAGACCTCGCAAGAGAGGCATTCGGCGCCCAGCGCCAGCCATTCGGCGCGCCGTGCGTCTGCCTCGGGGCCATGGAAAAGCCAGAGCGGCTGGCTTTTCGTGGTCTGCGCCAGCCGCCCATCGGTCGGCAGATCGAGGCGGCGGCTGATGACAACCCGCACCGGCTGGCGCGTGATCCCGAGATCGCGAATATCCAGCATCGGATCGTCGGCCCGCGCGGTGCCGCCGCCGATCATCACCGCATCGTGCCGCGCCCTGAGGGCATGAACCGCCCGCCGCGCCTCGGGGCCGGTGATCCAGCGGCTTTCGCCGGTGGCCGTGGCGATGCGGCCATCGAGGCTCGAGGCGAGTTTGAGGGTGACAAAAGGGCGGCCTGTGGTGATGCGCATGAGGAACCCGGCGTGATCCGCCTCGGCCTCGGCCTGCATCACACCGGTTTCGACCTCGATGCCCGCGCGGCGCAGAATTTCAACGCCCCGCCCCGCCACGCGCGGATCGGGATCGCCCGCGGCAATCACCACCCGCGCCACGCCTGCCGCCACCAACGCCTCGGCGCAAGGCGGCGTTTGCCCATGATGGGCGCAAGGTTCGAGCGTGACGTAGGCCGTGGCCCCACGCGAAGCCGCGCCCGCCTTGGCCAAGGCCTGCGGCTCGGCATGGGGGCGGCCGCCGTCGGCTGTCCAGCCCCGGCCGACGATCCGCCCTTCTTTGACAATGACACAACCGACCGCAGGATTGGGCCAGACACGCCCCATCCCGCGCCGGCCAAGGCTCAGGGCCAGCGCCATGAAACGGCGGTCGGCCCCGGCGCTCACGTGTCGGATTTTTGGTTCGGGCGCAGCTCGTTGACGAATTTGTCGAAATCGCCCGCGGCCTGGAAATTCTTGTAAACGCTCGCAAACCGGACATAAGCAACGGTGTCGATCCGAGCCAGCGTCTCCATCACGATCTCGCCAATGGTCTTTGACGGAATGTCTGTCTCGCCAAGGCTTTCGAGCCGGCGCACTATGCCCGAGATCATCTGGTCGATCCGCTCTGGATCAACAGGGCGCTTCTGCAAAGCGATGCGGACAGAGCGCTCAAGCTTGTCACGGTCGAAATCCTCGCGCCGCCCGTTCGACTTGATCACCACGAGATCGCGCAGCTGAACGCGTTCGTAGGTGGTAAAGCGGCCGCCGCAAGCGGGGCAAAAGCGCCTGCGCCGGATCGCAACGTGATCCTCGGCGGGGCGTGAATCTTTCACTTGGGTATCGACGTTTCCACAGAACGGGCAACGCATGGTCTGTCCTCTTTTCGCCTGTTGGGTGTTGGTCCCCAGTTATCCACAGGCACTATAGGAGGACTGGCACAGTTTGGGTAGCCCGATTTCCCGACCCCTAGATAGAGGGGGCGCCGGAGTGAATCATTTGCGCCACAACTTCGCGCTGGTGTGAAAGGGCCCAATGTTCGAAAAGGAATATTCCCTGCCATGTTCCAAGCGTCATTTTCCCTGCGACCACAGGAATCGACAAGTTTACCGGTAGGAGCGCCGCCTTGATATGGGCCGGCATATCGTCTGGTCCCTCGTAGGTATGGGTCAGATAGGCCATTTTCGGATCGGTCGTCGGCGGCACGAGCCTGTGGAAAAACTCGGTCAGATCGGTCTGAACCTCGGGATCGGCGTTCTCCTGAATGAGGAGCGAACAAGAGGTGTGGCGGACGAAAAGCGTCAGCAGACCATCGCCCGAAACCCATCGCGCCACATCGCGGGTGAACTCGTAGAGGCCGGGGCCAGAAGTCGGGATGACAAGGGTAGTGTGCATCAGATGCCTTTTGGCCAGCGCCGGTGCCAAAGGGAAAGGCGCCCCGCAGGGCGCCTTTCGATCACTGATCCAGGAAACTCCGCAGCTTGCGGCTGCGGCTGGGATGTTTCAGCTTTCTCAAGGCCTTGGCCTCGATCTGGCGGATCCGCTCGCGGGTCACGCTGAACTGTTGGCCAACCTCTTCGAGGGTGTGGTCGGTGTTCATTCCGATGCCGAAACGCATCCGCAGCACGCGCTCTTCGCGCGGCGTCAGCGAGGCGAGGACGCGGGTCGTGGTTTCCTTCAGGTTCTCCTGAATGGCTGAATCCAACGGCAGGATCGCGTTCTTGTCTTCGATGAAATCGCCAAGCTGTGAATCTTCCTCATCGCCAATTGGCGTCTCGAGGCTGATCGGCTCCTTGGCGATCTTCATCACCTTGCGGACCTTCTCAAGCGGCATCTGCAGCTTTTCAGCCAGCTCTTCCGGTGTCGGCTCGCGGCCGATCTCGTGAAGCATCTGGCGCCCCGTCCGCACAAGCTTGTTGATCGTCTCGATCATATGCACCGGAATACGGATCGTGCGGGCCTGATCGGCGATCGAGCGGGTGATCGCCTGACGGATCCACCACGTGGCATAGGTCGAGAACTTGTAGCCGCGGCGGTATTCGAACTTGTCGACCGCTTTCATCAGGCCGATGTTGCCTTCCTGAATAAGGTCGAGGAACTGCAGGCCGCGGTTGGTGTATTTCTTGGCGATGGAAATCACGAGGCGCAGGTTGGCCTCGACCATTTCCTTCTTGGCCTGACGGGCCTCTTTCTCGCCCTTCTGGACCTGCTGCACGATGCGGCGGAATTCCGAGATATCGACGCCGACATATTGGCCGACCTGCGCCATTTCCGAACGCAGCTCTTCGATCTTGTCGGTGGATTTCTCCATCAGCATCTGCCAGCCGCGGCCAGCTTTTTCGGCCATGCGGTCAAGCCATGTCGGATCAAGCTCGGAGCCGCGATATTCGTCGATAAATTCGCGGCGGTTGATGCGGGCCTGATCGGCGAGCTTCACCATGCTCGAGTCGATCGACATGATCCGGCGGTTGATGCCGTAAAGTTGGTCGATCAGGGCTTCGATACGGTTGTTGTGCAGGTGAAGCGAGTTCACAAGCTCGACTATCTCGGCGCGAAGCTTTTGATAGACGCCCTCTTCCTTGTCAGAAAAGCTGTTGTCCTCGTTCAGCGTCGCCGACATACGAGCGTCTTGCATATCGCTCAACTTGGCAAAATCGCGGGCGATGATTTCGAGGGTTTCAAGGACGCGCGGCTTCAGAGCCGCTTCCATCGCCGCAAGGCTCATGTTGGCCTGATCGTCGTCGTCATCATCGTCATCGCGCGAGATCGGGTTACCGTCGGCGTCAAGCTCGGGTGAACTGCTGCTGTCTGAGGTGTTTGCGCTTGTGTCGCCACCGGAATCAACAACTGCTTCGCCCTCTTCGTCACCATCGAGCTGATTGCCGAAGGTGGCTTCGAGATCGATCACATCCCGCAACAGAATATCTTCGCTCAGAAGTTCGTCGCGCCAGATGGTAATGGCGTGGAAGGTGAGCGGGCTTTCGCAAAGGCCCGCGATCATCGTGTTGCGGCCGGCTTCGATGCGCTTGGCGATGGCGATCTCGCCCTCGCGGCTCAGAAGCTCGACCGAGCCCATCTCGCGCAGATACATCCGCACCGGATCGTCGGTGCGATCGAGTTTCTCGGTCTCCGACGAGCCAAGCGCCACTTCGCGGCCGCCCGTGGTGGCGACGGCGGTCGAGGCGGAGGCGCCATCGTCCTCAACCTCTTCGCTCTCTTCTTCCTCGGTGACCTGAATGCCCATCTCGGAGAGCATCGACATCACATCCTCGATCTGGTCGGACGAGACCTGATCGGGCGGCAGAACAGAGTTGAGTTGGTCGTAGGTGATGTATCCGCGCTCGCGCGCATCGGCGATCATCCGTTTGACGGCGGCCTGGCTGACATCCATCGAAATGTCGCCGTCCTGGTCCTCGTCTTTGGTGTCGTCGGTGTCTTTCGCGGCCATGCGTGGCTCCTCAAAAATAACTTGAATCCGAATCAGTGATTCGTTTTGCCCGAATCAAACTGGCGAAGCGGCGATTCGCAACCTCTCGCGCGGGGTTTTTTCCTAGCTGTTGCGCCTGCCGCCCTTGCCGAAATTGATCTGGTCGAGAAGGCGTTCGAAAGCATCGCGCTCGTCGCGTTTCATTTTCGCGCCGTTGGCGCCGGTGTCATATTCTGCCTTGTCTTCATTGTTGCCCCGGCCGGCCCGATCCAGCGCCAAAGCCGCCTGACCAAGCCTCCATGTCACCCCTTCGTCGGCCACGCCTGCAAGATCCTCGGTCGCTTCGGCAATCTCGCGCGGCAGGCTGCGGCGGGCGTTGAGCTTGGCAAGCTCTTCGGCAAGGCACAGCCGCGCCACCTCGGCATCGCCAGCACGCCGCACCGCGGGGCTGATAGCCACATGGCTCTGGGCAAAGAGCTTTTCAAGAACCTCTCCGCCGATATCCGCAGAAACAGCCTCGCGCAGATCGCCGCCCGCGTCGTGGGCGTGCCGCAGGATGGCATCGCGCAGCTGCCGGTGGGTTGGCTCGGCGGTCTCCATGCGTTCCAATTCGCCCTCGAAATCGGCAAGGACCGAGGGGGTCGAGAGGATCGCGGCCAGAATCACCGCCTCGCGCAGGTGGTCTTCGAAGCCCTCGGCGGAGACCAGCACCGAGGATTTCGTCGTCGAAAGAACCTGCGGGCCCTTCTGCCAAGGCCCCCGCGAAGGCCCAGCGCTGCGCGGGCGGCGGGCGCCAAAAAGCTCGGCCCGCATTTCCTTGATCGCCTCGCCATAGTGGGTGCGGATCGAGGGGTCCTTGATGAGTTTCAGTTTTTCCCGCAGCGCCTTGTCGAGCGCGGCGCGGCGCTCGGGGCTGTCGAAAACCTTGTCTTCCGTCTCGCGCCGCCAGAGAAGTGCCACCATCGGGATTGCGGCGTCGATCACCTTGCGCATCGCCCCTGCGCCCTGTGCGCGGATGAGGTCGTCGGGGTCTTGCCCCTCGGGCATCAGGGCAAAGCGCAGCGATTGCCCTGCCTCGAGAAGCGGCAGCGCCACGTCGATCGCCCGCATCGCGGCCCTAAGGCCCGCCGTATCGCCATCGAGCGCGATGATCGGCTCGGGCGCCGTGCGCCAGAGAAGGCGCAGTTGATCCTCGGTGATTGCCGTGCCAAGGGGCGCGACCACAGCGGGAAAGCCCGCTTCGCTGAGGGCGATCACATCCATATAACCTTCGGCCACGATCAAGGGATGCCCCTTGCCCGCCGCCTCGCGGGCGGGGCCGTGGTTGTAGAGGCTGCGGCCCTTGTCGAAAAGAACGGTCTCGGGCGAATTGAGGTATTTGGCGTTGTCGGAAGGGTCCATCGCCCGCCCGCCAAAGGCAATCGCCTTGCCCCGCGCATCGCGGATTGGAAACATGATCCGGTTGCGGAATGTGTCATAGGGGGCCTTGCCCTTGTCGGAGGGCTTCAAGAGCCCCGCCTCGAGCATCAGATCGTTGGAAATGCCCTTGACCCCGAGCGCCTCGCGCAGGCCTTCCCAACCGGGCGGCGCAAAGCCGATTTCCCAGCGCTCCTGTGCCGCAGGCGAAAGCCCGCGCCGCGCCAGATAGTCCCGCGCCTCGGCGGCGGCGGTTGTCTTGAGTTGGAGGCGATACCACTGCACCGCCTGTTCCATCACCGCGATTAGCTCGCTGCGCCTGTCGGCCTTCTCCTGCGCGCGCGGATCGCGCACGGGGATCGGCATTCCGGCTTCGCGCGCGAGGATTTCGATCGCTTCGGGAAAACTTACGTTCTCGGTCTCGCGGACAAAGGAGATCGCGTCGCCCTTCGCGTGACAGCCGAAGCAATAGTAATAGCCCTTCCGGTCATCGACATGGAACGAGGCAGACTTTTCCTGATGAAACGGGCAAGGCGCCCAAAAGTCGCCCTTGCCGGCGTTGGACTTGCGTTGATCCCACATGACCTTTCGCCCCACGACTTGCGCGAGGCTCAGGCGATTTCTGAGCTCATCTAGAAAACCGGGCGGCAGACTCATGGGCGCAGTATCCGCCTTGGCCCTGCCTTTAGCAAGAAGCGCGGCGCCTCAGCCCCGCGCCGCAACGCCCTCTGCGGCTTCGGTCAACTCATGCACCAGGGTCTGCGCCATCGAGCGCATGACCATGACCTCGAACGACTTGGGGCCAAGGCGGGTGATCGAGGCGGTCATATGGTTCACAAGGCTCCGCGCCGTGTGCCCGCGCTTGAAGGATGCCGCCCGCAGATCGAGCGGCACGAGCCGCGCCAAAACGGCCTCGGCCGCATCGCCCTCGATCTTCACCGCCGCCACGCCATCAGCCTGATCGGTCACCGCCGCAAGGCCCGCAAGATCCGGCAGATCGCAGCCGATCACATTGGCCCGCCCTTGCCCCGCCCAGATCGCCCGAGCGCCGCCTTTCGAGGTCGTGCGGTTGGGGGCCGGAAAGGCGATATCACAAGCCTCTTTGAGAGCCGTCGAGACAGCCCCTTCCTTGCCTTTGAACGGCGCGACCGAGGCCATTTTCTCGATCACCACCTCGCTCAGGCTCACCGAGCCGATCGTCACCGGAAGAAAACCCTCGCAGGCCGTGCGTGCCACAAGATTAGCCACGGAGACGCCCTCCTTCAGGATCAAAGAACACTGGGTTCACCACTTCGCAGACTGCCTCGACCCCGCGCAGGTGATCGACAAGGCGCACCCTCTCGCCATAGCGGGCGCGGCCGTTCTTGAGGAAGCCGAGGCCGAGGAAGCTTTGCACCGTGGGCGAATAACACACGCTCGTCACATAGCCCTGATCGTTCTCGCGCTTGGCCTGCGCATCCTCGACGAAGATGTGCGCCCCAGCGGTCAGCTGTTTGACAGCGCCCACAGGCTTCAGCCCCACCAACTGCTCGCGGCTTTCCTCGACCATCCCTTCACGGGCGGCCATCTTCTGACCGACACAGTCCTTCTTGCGGCTGATCATCTTGTCGAAACCGATGTCGAAAGCGGTCGTGCGGCCATGGATCTCGGCATGGGTAATATGGCCCTTCTCGATCCGCAGCACGTTGAGCGCCTCCATCCCGTAAGCCCCGCCGCCCAGCATCTCGGCCCGCGCAACCAAGACGCGATAGAGCGCCTCGCCAAAGCGGGCCGGAACGGCCAACTCATAGGCGTGTTCGCCCGAGAAAGAGATGCGGAAAAGCCGCCCCCTAACGCCCATCACCTGTGCCGCCTGATGCCCCATATAGGGCAGCGTCTCGTCGCTGATCGGTGCGTCCAAGAGATCGTTCAGCAGATCGCGGCTCTTTGGGCCAACGACGCCAAACTGAGCCCATTGCTCAGTGACCGAGACCAGTTGCACATCGAGATCGGGCCGCAGGCCCTGCGCCACGAACTCCAGATGCCGCATCACCAGAGCGGCGGCGGCAGTCGTCGTGGTGATGACGAAATGCCCCTCGCCAAACCGCGCGCAGGTGCCGTCGTCCATGACGTGCCCATCCTCGCGCAGCATGAGGCCGTAGCGAACCTTGCCCACCGGAAGGGTCGACATCGTGTTCGTGTAAACGAAATCGAGGAAGGCCGCCGCATCCGGCCCCTGCACGTCGATCTTGCCCAGCGTCGAGACATCGCAAATGCCCACCGCCTCGCGCACCATCGTGACCTCGCGGTCACAGGCCTGCCGCCAGGTCTTTTCGCCGGGCCGCGGGAAATAGGAGGGGCGATACCACATCCCCGCCTCGATCATCGGCGCCCCACGCTCGACGCTGGCGGCGTGCGAGGTGGTGAACCGCTGTGGCGCAAAGCCCTTGCCCTGCGCCCCCGCCCCCATCGCCGCGATAGACACAGGCACGAAAGGCGGGCGATAGGTCGTGGTCCCGGTCTCGGGAATGCCCCGCCCCGTGGCATCGGCCAGAACCGCCAGCGCCCCGACGTTGGAATTCTTGCCCTGATCGGGCGCCATGCCTTGGGTGGTATAGCGCTTCATATGCTCGACCGAGCGGTAGTTCTCCTTGGCGGCAAGGCGCACATCCTTGACCGTCACATCGTTCTGGAAATCGAGCCACTGGCGACCCTTGCCCTCGACGACCCAGAGCGGTTCCAGTCTATAGGCGCTGTCGCTCGCTTTCGGCATCTTGGTCTTCGAGGCTTTCTTGCCAAGGTCAGCCGCTGCCGCCTCGCCCGCTTTTGCCCCATCGGCAAGGCACCCGGCGGTCGAGAAAACCCCGTTCGCTGCGCCCGCCGCTTCCATCCCGGGGATCATCCCGGCCTTGGGAACGAAACTCTGGATCGCCTCGTCCCAGACCGGCCGCCCGTTCATGTGGCAAGCAAGGTGCACCGTCGGGTTCCAGCCGCCCGACACGGCCAGACAATCGACCTTGAGCCGCTCCTGCCCGCTGCCTGTGGCGACCGTGATCTCCTCAAGGCCCAGCCGCCCCGAAGTGGCAATGACCCGGCCGCCGGTAATCACCGGCGCGTCCAGAGCCACGCTCGCATCCTTGCGGCTGTCGATCACCGCAGCCACCTCGACCCCCGCATCCATGAGATCACGCGCCGTCTGGTGCGCCCCGTCGTTGTTGCCATAGACCGCCACGCGCTTGCCTGCGGCCACGCCCCAACGATTGAGATAGGCCCGCACGGCGCCCGCGTTCATGATCCCCGGCCGGTCGTTGTCGGGGAAAGCGATCGGCCGCTCCAACGCGCCCGCCGCGAGGATCGACCGCCGCGCCACGATCCGCCAGAAACACTCGCGCGGCAGATGCCCGTCCGCCGCCTTGTGCAGCCCAACCCTCTCGAGCGCCCCATAGGTGCCCTGATCATAGGCTCCGGTCACGGTGGTGCGCGGCATCAGGCGCACGTTCTCCATACCTGCAAGCTCGGCAACGGCCTCGGCGGCCCAGATATGCCCCGGCTTGCCGTCGATCTCTTCGCATTCCGCCAAGAGACGCCCGCCCATCCGGCTGTCTTCATCGGCAAGGATCACATCCGCCCCCGCCCGCGCCGCCGTCAGCGCCGCCATAAGGCCCGCGGGCCCGGCGCCAATCACCAGAAGATCGCAGAAGGCATAGGCCCGCTCATAGCGGTCCTCGTTGTTATCGCCCGAAAGCGCCCCAAGCCCCGCGGCGCGGCGAATGAGCGGCTCGTAGAGCTTCTCCCAAAGCGCACCCGGCCACATGAAGGTCTTGTAATAAAACCCCGCGCCAAAGAAGGGCGCAGCAAGATCGTTCACCGACAACACATCAAACCCAAGGCTCGGCCAGCGGTTCTGGCTTTTCACCTCGAGGCCCTCGTGGATCTCGACCATCGTCGCCCGAACGTTCGGCTCAGCCCCCGCGCCCGACCCGGTCGTCACCAGCGCATTCGGCTCCTCGCTCCCCGCCGTCAGAATACCCCGCGGCCGGTGATACTTGAACGACCGCGCCACAAGACGAATGTCATTGGCCAAAAGCGCCGAGGTGACAGTATCGCCTTCCGCTCCTTCAATCCGCCGCCCGTCAAAAGAAAACGAAACCGTCTTCGACGTATCAATCAGCCCCTTGCCCGCGATCCTCATTTGCGGACCTCCGAGGCAAGCTCGCCACCATGCACCGCATGGCTCACCGTATCGCGATGCATCACGATCCACGCCCCGCAAGGATCGTGATACCACATATCCCTGGTCTCGCCCGCCGGGTTCTCGCGCAGGTGCAGATAATCCGCCCACGCGTCATTTTCGACCTCGGGCGCAGGACGGTCCAGAATCTCCGCCGCCCCCTGATAGGTAAATTCGCGCCGATCCCGCTCGCCGCAATGCGGACAGACCACTCTCATCGCCGCGCCCCCAGCTTCTTTTGGCTAAAAATACTCAAATCCGACATTTCCAGCCCCTCAGTGCAGGTTGTGTTGAGAGCCGGTGCCCTCTTCGTCCATGATCCCGCGACCGGTTCTGAACCGGTCCAGCCGATAGCGCTTGGCGGTCTCATGCGGTTCGCCCGTGGCGATCAGATGGGCATAGGCCCAGCCCGAGGCCGGCACCGCCTTGAAGCCCCCATAGTTCCAGCCGCAATTCACGAAAAGCCCGTCGATATGGGTCTTGTCGATGATGGGCGAACCATCGGGCGACATATCCATGACACCGCCCCAGGACCGCAGCACCCGCGCCTTGCCGATCATCGGCATCAGCGTCATCGCCGCTTCCATGACGTGCTCTTTCATCGGCAGATTGCCGCGCTGGGCATAGGAGGAATAGAAATCCAGATCGCCGCCAAAGACGAGGCCGCCCTTGTCGGACTGGCTGATATAGAAATGCCCCATACCGAAGCTGACCACATGGTGGATCACAGGTTTCAGCCCTTCGGTGACAAAGGCTTGCAAGATGTGGCTCTCGATCGGCAGGCGCATCCCCGCCATCGCCGCCACCTGCCCCGACCGGCCCGCGGCTACCATGGCGACCTTCTTGGCCCGGATCACCCCGCGCGAGGTGCGCACCCCGCGCACCTGTCCGCCCTCGATGTCGATGCCCGTCACTTCACAGTTCTGGATCAGATCCACCCCGCGCATATCCGCCCCGCGCGCATAGCCCCATGCCACCGCATCATGCCGCGCCGTGCCACCGCGCGGATGGAAAAGGGCGCCATAGACGGGAAAGCGGATGTTGTCGAAATCGAGATAGGGCAGATGCTGGCGCACGCCCTCGCGGTCGAGCAGGATCGCATCGTCGCCCTGATTGATCATCGCATTGCCACGGCGGGCGAATGCATCGCGCTGGCCGTCGGAATGGAAGAGGTTGATGAGCCCGCGCTGCGAATGCATCACGTTGTAGTTCAGCTCAGCCTCGAGGTTTTCCCACAGCTTCAGCGAATGGCTGTAGAACTCGGAATTCCCCGGCAGAAAATAGTTGGCGCGGACAATCGTCGTGTTCCGTCCAATATTCCCGCTGCCGATATAACCCTTCTCAAGAACCGCGATGTTCTTGAGTCCGTGGTTCTTGGCGAGGTAATAGGCCGTCGAAAGCCCATGACCGCCACCACCGATCAGAACAATATCGTATTCGGACTTCGGCTCGGGATCGCGCCAGACCGGCTTCCATCCCTTATTGCCCGTCAGGCCCTCTGTGAAAACCTTGAAGCCTGAATAGCGCATCGAGTCGTTCCTCCCGTGGCAGGCTTTAGCCGCCGTCGGGCAGACCCTAGCGCGTCAAATGCGCCAAAAGACGCCGCTTTTCGACAAAAACCTTCCGCCAGCGACTTTGACCGAGAAACCCCGCCCTCGCTAGAGCGCAAGGCGGAAATATTCGGCCTCATATCCTTCGACATTGTCGCCGCAGAAGCCCATCGACATATTCGACGTTCCCGAGATCAGACCGCCCGCAATCATCGAGGCCCCCTCGATGCCCTCGGCACGCGCCGCAAATTCGATGTTCTGGGTGGCGACGAGCTGACTGCCAAATACCGCGAGATTGGCCGCGAATTTCATCCCGCCCATTGTCAGCACCTTCGAGCCGCCCGCTGCCGCGCAATCATCATCTCGCCCGATCTGGAGATCGGATGGAGCATAGATCGACCTGTCGCCGGTATTGGTCGAAACAATGATCGAGTCCTCGACAATTGTCCCCTTCGAAAAGGTAATGGCGCAGGGGGTCAGAAGAACCACGTTGCTCACGGTCGTTGCGTCGATCGTCAGCGTTCCGGCGGAACAGTTGGCGATATAGATATAGCCGGGCTCGAGACGCCCGGCTGCAAGCTTGTTTTCGTTCAGACGCCGAATGTCCGTCCTGCTGATCCCGGCGGGGATATATTCGGCATCCGCGTTCGAGAGCTGGGTGATGATATCCGGAAGCTTGTGGACAAGCCGCATCTCGTAGGAGCCCTCGCGCAGGGCCGCGCGCAGGCCGTCGTTCGTGCTCCAACCCGAGTTTGGCAGGACGATGCTTTCCTCATCTGGCATCGACACGATCGTGCCAGCCTCGAAGGTGTTGTTGCTATTCAGCTCCACATGGGTGTTCGAGTGGATGCAGAACCCACTCCAGAATTCGTTGTTCGACTGGATATCGACAATGCCATCAGCCACGAAGCCTTCGCGCAGGCAGGCGGGGCGATAGGTCACGAAGACAGAATCGACCGATACGTCCCACTCGGCAAATCCGATGAACTGCAAAAGAAAACTCGAGATCGGGTTGGCACGCGAGGCGAGCTGGTTGGTCGTGACGAGGACGGCCGAGCGGGAATTCTCGTCAATGGTAAAACTCTGGTCGGCAAAATCGAAGCTTCCAAAGTGAATGTCGGTAACCTTCAACACATCGCCATAACGGCCGGACGGCATCGCCGCATTCGCGACAGCGAGCGCCGCGACCTTGGAGTCATCGGCCGATTTGGTGTCACGATTGTAAAGCGCCGCATGGGCGGCTGTATCGGCGGCGATTTGGAGCCTGGTCTTATTGTTGATCAGATGAGACATATCGATCGCGAGACCAGCCATGATCAAAACCGACATGAACATATAGAGGCCGAAGATCGCGATCCCGCCCCGCTCGTCGTCAATCCAGTTTTGAAAAGATTTAGTCAGCCGCCGCATCCTACCACTCCACATAATGGTTGGACTGGACCGCGATATCGTAACCGTTCAGGAAATTGAACATCCCTACGGCCACCAGATCCTCGACCGGCACAAGAGCCTTCGTATTGATGACGCCGCTGTTAACTGTTGTCGTTACCTGCGCCCTTGTGGTCATGGGCGCGATGGTATCCTTGACGAACTGTTCGACTTCGGCCGCCCCTCCAAACCGGCCAACAGAAAGCGCCCGGTTTCCGTCTTGAACAACGCGCAGAACCTCGGTCTGTCGGAAGAATACCAACGAGACATCGGCGATCATCACGAAAAAGATCACGAACATAGGTAACCAAATGACGGCTTCGATCGTGGCAGAACCACGCTCGTCGCGACGAAACCTTCTCAAGAGTGCCTTCAAACGGGGCGACATACCTTTCCCTTTCGGAATTCGGTCAACACTTAATTCGGGAAATGGAGGGTTAATGTGGCGGGAGTTTGGCAGATGAGTGACCAAAGGGGTGTTTGCACGCATTCAGGCAAACAATCGATCTGATTTCAGGAGATTGCGTGATTTTCGGCGTCTGAGGAATGCGCGGCGCCCAAGGCAAAGATGCATTGGAATCACCGCACAGTTGCGCCGGATCGGCCCGGAACAGCGGGAAAACTAACCGCGCGTCTCGATCCAGGCGCCAATCACTTCGGCCATATATTTCGCGGGCGCCGAAGGCACCACGCCACCGACCCCTACCCGTCGCCCAATCCGCCACCATAGCCCCGGCGCCCAGGCAGCAGGCGCGGATACCTTGGTTTTGAGCACAAAACCGTTGGAGGGTTTAAAGGCGAAAACGCCTCTGTCGATCCGCTCGATATCTTCAACCCGAGCCAAGACCCGTCCGGTGGAATCCCTAAGCTCGTCTGCCGTCAGCTCCAATACTGTCGCCGTGGCGCGGCGCATCCGTTCTGCCAGAAAGAGGGCGCCCATAGCGATCAGAACCATGACCAAAGCCCAGCCTGCCGTGGGCGGAGCTGTGAAAACGAGCCACAAAAGTAGAGCGCCAAGACCGACCAGCATGACATAGGCAAAGAGCCGACGCATCGGGGCCGCGGATACGCGCGCATAGACGCCATTTTCGTCGGGCTGGTGCAGCATGGGGGTTCTCCTTTGTGCCTCCCTATCCAGTCTTGCACGGGCGCACAATCCACCTGCGCCGCCACACAGCGCCGCGCATTGCCGCAAGGCGGGGCTGCGCCTATCTTCTTCCCAAAGGAGAAACCCATGTCCCTACGCCCAACCCTCGAAGCCCGCCGCGCCACCCCGACGATGGAAGGGGCCGGCGTGCGCCTGCACCGCGCCTTCGGGTTTCAGGATCCGACCGAGCTTGATCCCTTCCTCCTGTTTGACGATTTCCGCGGTGACCGGCCCGACGACTATATGCGCGGCTTCCCCTGGCACCCGCATCGCGGCATTGAAACAATCACTTATGTCTTGGCCGGAACGGTCGATCACGGCGACAGCCTTGGCAACGAAGGCACCCTTGGCGCGGGCGATGTGCAGTGGATGACCGCCGGATCGGGCATCCTCCATCAAGAGATGCCCAAGGGCAATATCGTCGGCCAGATGCACGGCTTTCAGCTTTGGGCCAACCTGCCCTCGAGCCTCAAGATGACCGCCCCGCGCTATCAGGATGTGAAATCCGCCGACATCCCGGTGATTATCGACGACGACGGCACCAAGGTGAAGGTCGTTGTGGGCGAGTTCTGGGGCAAACGCGGGCCGGTTGACGGCATCGCCGCCGATCCGCAATATCTCGATATCTCGGTGCCGCCTGGTGTGACCAAGACCATCAAGATCGACACCTATCGCCGTGCCTTTGCCTATGTCTTTTCGGGCGCGGGGCAGTTCGTCGATGCCTCCAAGCCGCAGGGCGTTCTCCTTGAAAAGGAGGTCATGGGCGAAGAGGTCAATATCCGCGATATGTCAGGCAACCGGACGCTGATCCGTTTTGGCACCGGCGACGAGATCAAGGTTCAGGCCGGGCCAGAGGGGATCCGGTTTCTTCTCATCTCCGGCGCACCGCTGGAAGAGCCTGTCGCCTGGCACGGGCCGATCGTGATGAACACCAAGGACGAAATTCAGCAGGCGATCCGCGATCTGCGAAACGGCACCTTCATCAAGCCCGCGCATTGATCGACGGGGATCAGCGGGCGACAGCCTTGCCGACCAGATCCCAATAGATCGCCTCGACCTCTTCCAACGGCAGGCGGCCTTCCTGCCGGTACCATGTGAAAAAACCGGTCAGCATCCCGATGATCGCGCGGGTGGTGATCCGCGCGTCCTTCATCGCGAAGGCACCCTCCGCCTCGCCCTGCCGCAAGATCGCTTCGAGCCGGTCCTCATAGGCGCGGCGCAGCTTCTCGATGGCGGCAAAATTCTCGGGCTCGAGGTTGCGCAGCTCCATATAAGCGACAAACACCGCATCTGCGCGCGGGAGGTGATAGCGGATGTGAAAGCTTACAAATGCCCGAAGTCGGCTTTGTGCGTCCGACCTGGGATCGGCTTTGTCAAAGTTCTCGATCACATCGACCAGATGATCGCGCATCAGATCGTAAAGCAGCGTCTGCTTGTCGGGCGTGTAATTATAGAGCGCCCCCGCCTGCACCCCCACCTCGGCCGCCAACTGCCGCATCGAAACCGCCGCATAGCCATGCCGGGCAATGAGCCTGAGCGCCGCTTCGCGGACCTTGGGGCCGGTAATATCGGAATGAGAGCCTTGTTTGCGCGCCATGAGAGCCATCTAACTGAACATCTGTTCATTTGAAAAGCCCCGCCGAAAAGTCTTGGCGCCCGCTTGCCCCCGCCAGAGCCTCGCTTGTATGGTCGCGCAGCCCTTCCTGACGGCCCTTTGTCGATGCGCCTTTTGATGATCCTTTCCTTTTTGGCCCTTGCCGCCTGCCTACCGGCCCTGCCGGGGCGGCTCGGCGAGGCCATGTCCGGCGATTATCCACGCCTTCTGAGCCAATCGGAACTTGCCGCACTTTGGGCCGGACCTACCGAGAGCCGGATCGCCGCACCCGACCTTTCCGGCGGGATGGCCTCGCGTCTCGCGGCATTGGAAGCCCGCGCCAGAACTTTGCGGGCCTATCGCTTCGACAACAGCGCGTTGCAGTAGAGCGGCCAACAGGATAACAGCCTCAAAGCACAAAATAAGACGGACCCACTATGTCTCAGCCTCTTCGCCTTGGTATCGCTGGTCTCGGAACGGTCGGCATCGGTGTGGTCAAGATCATCCGCAACCATGCGGAGCTTTTGGCCCAGCGCACCGGACGGCCCATCGTGATCACCGCAGTTTCCGCCCGCTCCAAGGGCAAGGATCGCGGCGTGCCGCTGGGTGACTACGCTTGGGAGGATGATCCGGTGGCGCTGGCCCGCCGCGAGGATGTGGATGTGTTCGTCGAGCTGATGGGCGGCTCCGAAGGGGCGGCCAAGGACGCGACCGAAGCGGCGATTGCATCCGGCAAGGATGTCGTCACCGCCAACAAGGCGCTTTTGGCGCATCACGGTCAGGCGCTCGCCCTCGCCGCCGAGGCTACAGGCCATGTGATCCGGTTCGAGGCCGCCGTTGCGGGCGGCATTCCGGTGATCAAGGCGCTGACCGAAGGCCTCGCCGCCAACGAGATCGGCCGCGTCATGGGCGTGATGAACGGCACCTGCAACTATATCCTGACGCGGATGGAGAATGCGGGCCTCACCTATGAAGAGGCTTTCAACGAGGCCGATGGACTTGGCTATCTCGAGGCCGATCCCAACCTCGACGTGGGCGGCATCGACGCGGGCCACAAGCTTTCGCTTCTGGCCGCCATCGCCTTTGGAACGCAGGTCGATTTCCCCTCGGTCGAGCTTGAGGGCATCGGCGCGATCACTATCGAGGATATCCATCAGGCCGCCGACATGGGCTACAAGATCAAGCTTCTCGGCGTGGCGCAGATGACGGGCCGTGGCCTCGAGCAGCGGATGTCGCCGTGCCTTGTCCCCGACACCTCGCCCTTGGGCCAGCTTCAGGGCGGCACCAATATGGTTGTCCTCGAAGGCGACAGCGTCGGCCAGATCGTCCTGCGCGGCGCAGGTGCGGGCGAAGGGCCGACCGCGAGCGCCGTGATGGGCGACGTGATGGACATTGCCCGTGGCTTCCGGGTCTCGACCTTCGGCCAGCCTGCCACGACGCTCCGCAAGGCCCGAGCCGCCCGCGCGGCCGTGCCCGCCCCCTACTATCTGCGGCTTCAACTTCAGGACAAACCCGGCGCATTGGCCAAGGTCGCCCGCGTTCTGGGCGAGGCCGGCATCTCGATCGACCGGATGCGCCAGTATGGCCATCAGGACACGACCGCGCCGGTGCTGATCGTGACCCACAAGACAACCCGCTCCTCGCTCGACGAAGCGCTCTCTGGCATGGCGACCACCGGCGTTGTCGAAGGTGCGCCTGTTGCGATCCGCATCGAATCCGTCTGACCCTGGTGTTAGCGGTCACACACTTGCCCCCTGCCCCTGAGAAGGGGTAGGCGGTCCCCAAACCCTAGATAGGAGCCATCCGATGCCCGAGAAGATTGATTTCAACGACCGGATGTTGTCTCTGGGCCTCGCCCGTGTTTCGGAAGCTGCCGCGCTGGCTTCGGCCCGCCTCATCGGTCGCGGCGACGAAAAGGCCGCCGATCAGGCCGCTGTGGACGCCATGCGCAAGCAGCTCAACCTTCTCGATATCGCGGGCGTTGTCGTAATCGGCGAGGGCGAGCGCGACGAGGCGCCAATGCTCTATATCGGAGAGGAAGTCGGCACCGGCAAAGGCCCCGCCGTGGATATCGCGCTTGATCCGCTCGAAGGCACGACGCTCACCGCCAAGGATATGCCCAACGCGCTGGCCGTGATCGCAATGGGCCCGCGTGGCTCGATGCTGCACGCGCCGGATACCTATATGGAAAAGCTCGCCATCGGGCCCGGCTTTGCCCCCGGCACCGTGACCCTCGAGATGTCGCCCGCCGAGCGCGTCGCCGCTCTGGCCAAGGCCAAGGGCTGCGGCCCCGAGGATATCACCGTCTGTGTCCTCGAACGCCCGCGCCACGAGGAAATGATCGCCGAGATCCGCTCGACCGGCGCCGCCATCCGCCTCATCACCGATGGCGATGTGGCCGGCGTCATGCATTGCGCCGAGCCCGAGAAAACCGGCATTGATATGTATATGGGCTCGGGTGGCGCGCCTGAGGGCGTTTTGGCCGCCGCTGCGCTCAAATGCATGGGTGGGCAAATCCTCGGCAAGCTATTGTTCCGCAACGAATACGAGCGTGCCCGCGCCCACAAGGCCGGCATCACCGACCTCGACCGCATCTATACCCGCGACGACATGGTCACCGCCGATGTGATCTTTGCCGCGACCGGCGTGACCGACGGAAGCCTCCTGCCCGGCATCAAGCGCGAGCCCGGCTGGCTGACCGCCGAGACGATCCTGATGCGCTCGAAAACCGGGTCGGTCCGGCGGATGAACTATCGCCACCCCGTCGGCAAGTGATCCCCTGCCTGTGGCATATCCCCGGCCCCGGCCCTAGGATCGCCCCATGACGGATAACGGCACCCCCGCGCTGGCCTATCTCGGCGTGTCGACCTCGATCACGGGCCGCCCGTGGCGTGGCCCCACAGCGGCGGAGGATCGCGCCGCCGAGGCGCTTGTCCAGACCACGCGCCTTCCGCTGCCGGTGGCCCGTGTTCTGGCCCATCGTGGCATCGCGCCAGACGAGGCGGAAAGTTTTCTCAGCCCGACCCTTCGCGATCTCTTGCCCGATCCCCTGACCCTGCGCGACATGGGCAAAGCGGCAGAACGCATCCTGAAGGCCGTCGCGGCAGGCGAGCGCATCGCCATCTTCGCCGACTATGACGTGGACGGCGCCACCTCGGGCGCCCTCCTGCACCTTTGGCTGCGCGATATGGGTCGCGAGGCGACCCTCTATGTCCCCGACAGGATCGACGAAGGCTATGGCCCGAACGAGCCAGCCATGGCGGCGCTGGCAAAGGGTCATAGCCTGATCGTCTGCGTCGATTGCGGCACTCTGTCTCACGGCCCGATCGCCGCCGCCAAGGGCGCGGATGTGGTCGTCCTCGACCACCACCTTGGCGGCGAGACGCTTCCGCCCGCCCACGCCGTGGTCAATCCCAACCGGCAAGACGAGAGCGGCGATCTGGGCCACCTTTGCGCCGCGGGCGTTGTCTTTCTGTCCCTTGTCGAGGCCAACCGTCAGCTGCGCGCGGCAGGCAAATCGGAGCCGGACCTTATGGGCCTTCTCGATCTCGTGGCGCTCGGCACTGTGGCCGACGTGGCGCCCCTGATCGGCGTAAATCGCGCCTTCGTCCGGCAGGGGCTTCAGGTCTTGGCGCGGCGAGAGAGGCTTGGCCTCAGGGCGCTGGCGGATGTGGCGCGAATGGATTCGGCCCCCACGGCCTATCACCTTGGCTTTCTTCTCGGCCCACGGGTCAATGCCGGCGGGCGCATCGGCAAGGCCGACCTTGGCCTGCGCCTTCTGACCACCACCGATCCGCATGAGGCCGGCGCCATCGCCGCCCAGCTCGACCGGCTCAACGACGAACGGCGCGAGTTGGAAAATCAGGTGCGCGAGGCGGCGATGGCCCAAGCCGAAGAGCGCGGCCTCGATGGCCCGCTCGTCTGGGCCGCGGGCGAAGGCTGGCATCCCGGCGTGGTTGGCATCGTCGCTTCGCGGCTGAAAGAGGCGACCAACCGCCCCGCGATCGTGATCGGGCTTGACGGCGACGAGGGCAAAGGTTCGGGGCGCTCGGTTTCGGGGGTCGATCTTGGCGCCTCGATCCAGCGGCTTGCTGCCGAAGGGCTTCTCCTCAAGGGCGGCGGGCACAAGATGGCGGCGGGCCTGACCGTTTCTCGCGACAAGCTCGATGCCGCGATGGCGCGGCTTGCTGACCTGCTCGCGCGCCAAGGCGCAGGAGCGGGTGGACCGCGCGATCTGGGCCTCGACGGGCTTCTGATGCCGGGTGCCGCCAGCGTCGATCTGGTGGAACAGATCGACAAAGCCGGCCCCTTCGGTGCCAGCGCCCCTGCCCCGCGCTTTGCTATCCCTGATGTGCAGATTCTCTTCGCCAAGGAAGTCGGCACGGGCCATGTGAAATTCACCGCAGGTGACGGCCTTGGAGCCAAGTTCGACGGCATCGCCTTCGGCGCGATGGATACCCCCATCGGCCCCGCCCTGATGGACCGTTCCGGCAAACGCTTTCACCTTGCGGGCCGGCTCGAGGTCAATGTCTGGCAGGGCCGCAAGAGCGTCCAGCTGCGGCTCGAAGACATCGCCGAAGCCCTTGATCGGACACCCTGAAAAATTATTCGCCACGGGTGATTTTTTCCGCAGAATCCCCCTTGCCCTCGGCAAGCGGTTTCCCTAAAAGCCCCCTCACCACATCGTGGCCCGTTCGTCTATCGGTTAGGACGTCAGGTTTTCAACCTGAAAAGAGGGGTTCGACTCCCCTACGGGCTGCCACTTTTCCCAAAGTGAGAATTGATTAAAGTTTGCCGGGTTGCCCGCAGTGAACTTTGCTCCTTTTCCGCTTTCGGCGGTTTGCTCTGTCATTCAACACCTTCGTCTTGGACCTCAGAACATACGTCCCATCGTTGACGGATGCTGACGTTCAAAGCTGCGGTCAGCGCCGAGGTCGCGCAGAGTGTGATCGCTGGAATGAATGGTGTCCAGCTCGGCGTTGGCGCGCGAACGGAAGATTCGCAGAACGGCGCTTGCGAGTGTCTTCAGGCCGGTCGTTTTAACCGGTGCGAAAGTGAGGTTTTGCGGCTGGGTGGAAATGTCGGTCATGGCGGTTCCTTCCTGATTTTTGCGGTGTAGCTGCTTACGAAGCCACTTTGTCAGGAAGGCGGGAAAGCGTACTTAAGCGATCCGAAAGCTGTCCGAAATGTTCCTAAGACCTGCAAATGAGCAATATCCGGGGCGTCTGGAGGCCTAGATTTGCTGCGCGGCGGCGGCGGCGCGTGATTGCAGTTCGGCTCGGATCTTCTTGAAACGCGGCTGGTCGCGCAGTGGATCAAGGTCGGTATCCCGTTCAATCCATTGCGCAAAGGCCGACGGGTTTGCCCGCGCGAGCCCCCTCTCGAGCAAGTCGAGCGCATCCTCAATCTCGCCCATGATCGCCAATGCGCAGCCGATATTATAGTCGATGCTGGGATCTTCCGGCTCCATCGCCTTGAGACGAAGAGCCAGCATCTTGGCGGCATCGACCTCGCCCATATGCGCGTGGCCAAGTGCCTTGTACATCAACGCATAGGTATCGTTTGCGTCGCGAGCCAAAGCGCGCTCCAGACGCTCTATCGCCCTCAGAACCGCGCCCTTGGCCTTTTCGGTTTGCCCGGTCGCCGTATAGCACATCTCGACCGAAGTCACCGCTGGAATAGCATCAGGGAACAGCTCGGTTGCGCGTTCCCAATAGGTGATCGCGTCCTCATGGCGGCCGAGCTGGAAAAGGGTGCGCCCGTAAAGAAAGAGCACATCGTAGGAATCTGGGTCTAGCTCGAAAGATCTTTGATGCAGCGGCAACGCCTCATCAAAGCGGCCCATTCCTGCCAGAACACGCGCCTTCGCGGCCATGGCATCGGCAAGTCCGGGATTGAGCTCGAGCGCCCTTTCAGCGGCAGCAAGTCCGTTGTCGCTTGTTGGGTCAAGGCCATAAAGCCCCGCCTGGCTCGTCGCCAAGAGCGACCATGCCCGGTCGAAACTTGGATCAATAGAAAGCGCCTGCCGCGCCAGTCGCTCTGCAATCTGGTAGTTCTTTCGGTCGGTCCGCAGATGGTGATAGCGGGCCTGCAGATAGATCTCATAGGCTCTGGGATTGTCGGTCGACCGCGCATGGATGGCCGCACGTTCGTCGGGAACGAGCCGCACTTTGAGCGCCGCGACGATGGCCTGAGTGATCTCGTCTTGAAGCGCGAAAATGTCGGTCAGGTCGCGGTCGAACCGGTCGGCCCACACCGGGTGACCGGTCGCGCCGTCGACCAGTTGGGCATTGATCCGCAGGCGGTTGCCTGCCTTGCGAACACTGCCCTCCACGACATGCGAAACCCCCAGCCGTTCGGAGATCTCGGACACGTCGACTGCCTGGCCCTTGAAGGTGAAGGCAGTGTTTCGGGCGACAACGGAAAGGGCGGAGATCTTGGAGAGGTCGGTGATGATGTCTTCGGCGATGCCGTCGGAGAAATACTCCTGGTCGGGGTCGTTCGACGTATTGGCAAAGGGCAGAACAAGGATGCTGTGGCCCGTGCCAGCCTGTGGCTTGGCTTTTGCAGCAGGCGGTTCCTCGACCGCGCTCTCGACCAGAACAAACTGATACCCGCGCCCCGGGATCGTCGCCAGAGCGTCGGCCCCAAGCGCCTTTCTCAGCGCCGAGACCTGAACCGTCAGGTTGCTTTCTTCCACGGCGATATCCGGCCAGACCGCGTCAAGCATTTCGGCCTTGGTCACAACCCGATGGCGGTTCGAAACGAGGAAAGCGAGAAGGTCGAACGCCCTTGCACCAAGGGAGATCTCCTTGCCCGCCTTCTTCAATCGCCGTTCATCTGGCAGAAAATCGAATTGTCCAAAACGGTAGGCGGTCAACTCAAATCCTTAAAACTAGAACTCCGGCATGGTAGGTCGGTCCCTTTCAAAAAGAAACATGGTTTCATAGAGACGCCGCGCTTGAAGCGCTCGCGCCTTTCCAGCTTTGATTTGCATGATGCCCCGCCTCTGGGCATAATCACCGGGAGGCACATCGGGCCACGACAGGAAGAACTCCGCGCGGTCGATAAAAAGGGCAGGTTTCGGATGCGTTGGATTTTGGCGGCGGTAGCGCTTGTGGTCCTGATCTCTTGCGGAGGTTCGGGCGGGCGCGTCAGTGGCTCGGCCAGCGGCCCGATCGGCAGCGCCTGTGTCGCGGCGGGGCGCTCAAGCGCAAGTGGGGCGCTTTGTTCTTGCGTGCAAGCGGCCGCAAACCAGACCCTGAGCGGGTCTGACCAAGCACGCGCTGCCGAATTCTTTGCCGATCCGGAAAAGGCGCAGTCCACCCGGATGTCCGATAGCTCGGCCAGCGAGGCGTTCTGGGAGCGCTATCGCAATTTCGCCGCGATGGCCGAGGCCATGTGCGAGGCTTGACGCGGCGGCCCCAGGGGTGAAGCCGCCGCTCTGATCGCTTAGTTGCTGGGCGTGGTCGAGCTGTCGCCACTCATCGAGGAATGATCCATCGACGAATGGTCCATCGAACTGTGATCCATCATGCCATCCGTCGGCATATCACCGACGATGATCTCGATCGTGATTTCACCAGCCTTCTCGAACACGAGGGTCAGGACGATCACGTCGCCTTCCTTCCAGGCGCTGTTGAGGCCCATGAACATGACGTGTTTGCCACCGCGCTCGAGGACAACTTCGCCCTCTGCGGGAATGGCAAAGCCTTCCTCGATATGGACCATCTTCATGACGCCGTCTTCGCCGGCGATATGGGTATGAAGCTCGACGCGTTGAGCGGCGTCTGAACGGACATCGATCAGACGATCGTCCTCGCCTGTCATGTTGTGGACGACCATGAAGGCGGCCCCGGCCATCGGTGAGTTCGAGATGGCATAGGTGTGGTGGATCATCATATCGCCGGCAAAGGCGGGAAGAGCAGAAAGAAGGGTCGCGGCGACGGCCGCAATGAGGGATTTGAGGGCCATTTTCTATCCTGTTGTCTGAGTTTCATGAATGGAACGTCAGACCAGAGCAGGAGGCCCCCGTGCGCGCGGGGTCTGGGGGCGTGCGGCCAGTGCGATGAAGGTATCGTCGCTGTGATAGTCGGCCCCGGAAAGGGTGAAGCTCGTGGGCGCCACTGTGATGCTGGCGATATCCGCCGAGGCATGCGTGGTGCAATCGGGGCAGAAGTGGCTGGGCTTGACCGGAGCGCCGGTCGCATCGACCGGAACGGAGACCTGAACGCCGCCGAGGCACAGAACAGCCTCTCCAACCGCTGGCGCCATACCACGCGCTGCCGCCATCTGCTGAAAGGTCGCGATCAGCAGGACGACAAAGAAGACAGAGAGGGCGGAACGCAGCCGTATCATCGCCCTAGCGCCTATCACCTCGTCAAATGGCGGAAAAGCGCCAAAACGCCGCTGTTCAAACGCAAAAGCCCGGCCAATGGCCGGGCTCGAAAGCGCGAAGATCGCTCGGATCAGGCGGCGGCCTGAGCCTTGAGGATCTCTTTCTTGACCTTCAGCGCCTCGGCCGAAAGCTCGTCGTCCTTGGCCTTGGCCATGAACGCGTCAAGGCCACCTCGGTGGTCGACAGTGCGCAGCGCAGCCGAGGACACGCGAAACTTGAAGGTGCGGCCCAGAATATCGGACTGCATCGACACGTCCTGCAGGTTGGGCAGGAAGCGGCGGCGGGTCTTGTTGTTGGCGTGGCTGACGTTGTTGCCAGACATCGGCCCTTTTCCGGTCAGATCGCAGCGGCGCGACATATCTCGTATCCTTGTCTTTTGGGCCCAGCCCCAGATCGGGGGGCCCTGTCAAACGGCAAGGGCCCTGCATGGATCGCAGGGCCGCGAATTCAGTCTGGGCGTCCTAAGAGGATTCCTGTCCGGCGTCAAGCGGGTTCGATCCGGTCTTTGCACCAAACCGCCCAGGCATCACTTGTCGGCCCTGGTCAGAGAATCCAGCACCTGCGCGGCGGCGCTTGTCGGCGACATGGAGCCCCCCGCGACAGCGGCCTCGGCACGGTAAAGCTCGGCGGCAAGCCGCTCGTCCGCCGCCAGACGCGCCAAGAGTTGCAGCCGGACTTCCTCATGGAACCAGTAAAGCGCCTGCGCCTTGCGCCGCGCCGCATTGTGGCCCTGCGCCTTGCGCCAGCCAGACAGCGCCTGCATCTCGGCCCAGGCCTGTTCGATACCGGTGGTCTCGACCGCCGACACGGTCATCGCCTTGGGAAAGCCCTCGGGGTCTTGCGGCCGTTTGCGCAGAAGCCGCAGCGCGCCGCCATAGTCTGCGCAAGTGCGGCTGGCCTGCGCTTTCAGCTCGCCATCGGCCTTGTTGACGAGGATCAGGTCGGCGATCTCCATGATCCCGCGCTTGACGCCCTGCAACTCGTCGCCACCTGCGGGTGCGATGAGCAGAACGAAGAGATCGCACATCTCGGCGACCATCGTCTCGGATTGGCCGACCCCCACGGTCTCGATGAGGATCACGTCATAGCCCGCCGCCTCGCAAAGGCTGATCGCCTCGCGGGTGCGCCGCGCCACGCCGCCCAGATGCGATTGCGAGGGCGAGGGGCGGATAAAAGCGTTTGGATCGCGGCTGAGGCGCTCCATTCGGGTCTTGTCGCCCAGGATCGAGCCGCCCGAGCGGGCCGAAGAAGGATCGACCGCCAGAACCGCGACCTTGAGACCGAGGCCGGTCAGCATAAGGCCGAACGCCTCGATGAAGGTCGATTTGCCAACCCCCGGCGTACCCGAAAGCCCGATGCGAAGCGCCTCGCGCTCATTGCCCAGCGCCTCGATCAGCGCGAGCGCCTCGGCGCGGTGGTCGGTCCGCCCGCTTTCCACAAGCGTGATCGCCCGCGCAAGCGCACGCCGGTCACCGCTTCTCAGGGCGTCGCTCAAGGCGGGAATGTCTGTCTTGCGGCTCATGCCCCCTCTTCTATCGGCTTGCCGCCGCCTGTCCAGTCTCGGGGCTTGATTCCGCCGCCCTTTGCGTCAGCTTGGGCGCATGACACCCCTGCCCCCCGCCTTTTCTGATTGGTTCGCCGCCCGCGGCTGGCAGGTGCATCCGCATCAGCAGGAAATGCTCGACCGCGCGGGAGAGCCGGCGCTCATGCTTATCGCGCCCACAGGGGGCGGCAAGACGCTGGCGGGGTTCTTGCCGACATTGGCCGAACTGGCCACTGAACCGCGCGAAGGCCTGCACACGCTCTATATCTCGCCCCTCAAGGCGCTGGCCTCGGATATCCGCCGCAACCTTCTGGTGCCGATCAGCGAGATGAACCTGCCGATCCGCGTCGAGGACCGGACCGGCGACACCAGCGCCACGCGCAAGAAACGCCAGCGGGTCGATCCGCCGCATATCCTTCTGACGACGCCCGAGTCGCTCGCGCTCCTGACCTCCTATGAGGATGCGCCGCGAATGTTCGCGGGTCTCAGCCGCGTGATCATCGACGAGATTCACGCCCTTGCCGAAAGCAAACGGGGCGATCAGCTGATGCTGGCGCTCTCGCGGCTTGAGGCCGTGGCGCCGGGGCTCAGGCGTGTGGGGCTTTCGGCAACGGTCGAGGATCCGCCCGCCCTTGCCGCCCTCATGGCCCGTGGCGGGGCGCCCTGCCCCGTCCTTCAGGCCGATCCCGGCCCCGATCCCGATATCGCCATGCTCCGCACCGAGGCGCCTCCGCCGTGGTCGGGCGGCGGCGGGCGCTACGCGATTGGCGAGATCTTTGACGAGGTAAAGCGCCACCGCACCACGCTCATCTTTCACAACACCCGCGCACAGGCCGAGATCTTCTTCCACCACCTCTGGCTCGCCAATACCGACGATCTGCCCATCGGCATCCACCACGGCAGCCTTTCGCGCGAACAGCGCGACGCGGTGGAAAAGGCGATGACCGAGGGACAGCTTCGCGCCGTGGTTTGCACCGGTAGCCTCGATCTCGGCATCGACTGGGGCGATGTGGACCTCGTGATACAGGTCGGCGCGCCGAAGAACGTCAAACGCCTGATCCAGCGTATCGGCCGCGCCAATCACCGCTATAACGCGCCGTCCAAGGCGCTTCTGGTGCCTGCCAATCGCTTCGAAGTGGTCGAATGCGTGGCGGCGCTGGAGGCCGCCAAGGCGCATGACCTTGATGGAGACCCGCGCGGGCCGGGGCCGCTTGACGTGTTGTGCCAGCACATCCTGATCCGCGCTTGTGCGGGGCCGTTCGACGAGCGCGAGCTGTTCCATGAGGTCCGCAGCGTCGGCGCCTACGCCGGCCTGTCGCGCGCCGCCTTTGACGACTGCTTGGATTTCTGCGCCACCGGCGGCTATGCGCTCAAGGCCTATGACCGCTGGCAAAGGCTCATCAAGCGCCCCGATGGCCTCTGGCAGCTGCGCGACCCCCGCGCCGCCCAGCGCATCCGCATGAACATCGGCACCATTCAGGATACCGACACGCTCAAGGTCCGCCTGCGGGGGGCGGGCAAGCCTTTGGGCGAGGTCGAGGAATCCTTCGCCGCCACCCTCTCGGCGGGCGATACCTTCCTCATCGGCGGGCAGATCGTGCGCTATGAGGGGCTGAAGGAAATGACCGTCGAGGTCAGCCGCTCCGCCGCCAAGAAGCCGCGTGTGGCCGTCTTTCAGGGCACCAAATTCTCGACCTCGACGCAGCTTTCAAGCCGCATCCTTGAGATGCTTCTTCAAAAGACATGGCCCGCCCTGCCCGATCACACCGCCGCGTGGCTCGCGCTCCAACGCGAGTTGTCTCACCTGCCTTCGCATGACCGCGTGCTGGTCGAGAGCTTCCCGCATGACGGCCTTGCGCACACCTGTTTCTACGGCTTTGCAGGCCGCAACGCGCAACAGACGCTCGGCCTCCTCCTCACCCGCCGGATGGAGACCGCGGGGCTTAACCCCTTGGGCTTTGTCGCCACCGATTATGCCACGCTGATCTGGGGCCTCGACGAGGTGGCCGACCCCGCGCCCCTTTTGCAGGACAAGGGCCTGCGCGAAGGCCTCGACGAATGGCTCAAGAGCAATGCCGTGATGAAGCGGACCTTCCGGGGCGCGGCCACCATCGCAGGCCTCATCGAGCGCAACCTGCCGCAGGCGCGCAAATCGGGGCGGCAGGCGACCTTTTCGTCGGACATCCTCTACGACACGCTCCGCAAATACGACCCCGAACACCTTTTGATGCGGATCACGGAAGCCGAGGCCATGCGCGGCCTTGTCGATTTCGGGCGGATCGAAGAATTCCTCGCTCGCACCGAGGGCCGAGTTGATCATGTGCGGCTCGAGCGCGTCTCTCCCTTGGCCGCGCCGATGCTCCTTGAGGTCGGCAAGGTGCCGATCGTCGGCGAGGGGCGCGAGCGGCTCGTGGCGCAAGAGGCCGCAGCCCTGATGGCCGAAGCCGGCCTCGACGGGCTCTAGGCCTTGCGCGGGCCTGCAATCCACGGCAGGACGATGCGATGACCGCCCACGCCTTCACCCTCTATGATACGCCCCTGCGCGCCCTTCCCAGCGGCGCGCTGCATATCCCGGGCGAAGCGGCGCTCTGTGTCTCCGACCTGCATCTGGGAAAGTCCGACCGCATCGCGCGGCGCGGTGGCGGCCTCTTGCCCCCCTACGAGGCCCGCGAGACACTGGCGCGGCTCGAAGCGGATATCTTCGCTACAAATGCCCGGCAGGTCATTTGCCTTGGCGACAGCTTCGACGACCTCGCCGCGCAGGACTCGCTGGGCGAAGCGGAGCGGCTCTGGCTGGCGCGGCTTCAGGCGGGGCGGCGCTGGATCTGGATCGAGGGCAACCACGATCCGGGGCCAGTCGAACTTGGCGGTAGCCATTTGGCCGAGATGCGGCTTGGCGCATTGGTTTACCGCCACATCGCCCAGAAGGGCGCAGAAGGCGAGGTCTCTGGGCATTACCACCCCAAACACCGCGTCAGCGGCGCTGGCCCCGCACGCGCAGCATTTATTTACGACCAGCGCCGATTGATCTTGCCGGCCTATGGCACCTATACCGGCGGGCTGAGCACGACCGATCCCGCCATCTCCGCCCTGTTCAAGAGGCCGGCAATCGCCGTTCTGACCGGCTCCAGAGCCATTCCAACGCCACTCTGACCGCTCAGGTGAGGAGCCCGGTACTCTCAAGCGCGGATTGATAGCCCCGGCTCACCGGCACCTCGTCTCCATTGGTCAGGCTGAGAAACACCCGCCCCTTTTCGCGCCGCGTTCCCGCAACCGCCGACGCCGCGACCCAGTGGGACCGGTGGGTGACATACCCTTCCACCCCGTCCATCTCGGCGATACCATCGGAGAGGCGCAAAAGGATCCGCTGGGTCGACCCGTCTGACAGGCTTACCACCGTATAGTGATCCTCCGCCGAAAGCCGGAGAACTTCGGCATCGCCATTTCCCTCGAGCCTCTGGAAAAGGCGTGGTTGCGAGGACAGTTCCACCTCGGAAGCAGCCTCTTTCCTCCACACCAGAAGCACATAGCGCATCGCCGCAATCCACAGCGAGATGACCCCTACCTGCGCGCCAAGTTCGGCAATCTCGCCGAGGACCAGGCCGCGGCTACGGTCAAAAAGCCAAATCAGAAGATGCAGCTGCGGTGTAAAGACCACGATAAAGATGCAGAGCAAAAGCAGTTCACGCTGCAGGTCGCTCCAACCGGTCGTCCGCGATGTGACCAGATGCCTTAGAGCACCGACAGATCCAATGGAGGCGACAATCACCAAAGCCCAGAAGATCGTTGAGAGTATCTGGCCAAAGGCATCGGTCGATCCGAAAGGACCAACATACCCAAGCAGGACAGCGGTCGCGACCGACCCAAACTTGATGGGTCTGCTGCCTAGATAGAACGCCCTGCCAACTGAAATTGTGCTCGACATACCGACAATGTAATCAATGCTTTGGCGGCTAGATAGCCGCTCTTCGGCAGATATGTCATCACATTCTTGCGAACGATAGCTGTTCTAGGCGGTTAGCCCTTCAGGCTCGCGCAGGCCATGGGCGCGGCAGCAGGCTGTCAGCGTATTAGCAAGAAGGCAGGCAATGGTCATCGGGCCAACTCCGCCCGGCACAGGCGTGATCGCGCCCGCCACCTCGGCACAACTTGCAAATTCGCAGTCGCCGACGAGGGCGGTCTTCCCGTCCCGTTCGATCCGGTTGATGCCCACGTCGATCACTGTCGCGCCCGGCTTGATCCAGTCGCCCGTTACCATCTCGGGCCGCCCGACCGCCGCCACTACGATATCCGCTTGCCGGACGACCGAAGGCAGATCCTTGGTGCGGCTGTGGGCAATGGTCACGGTGCAGCTGTCGCCCAAAAGCAGGTTGGCCATCGGCTTGCCGACGATGTTTGACCGGCCGATCACCACGGCGTTCAGGCCCGAAAGGCTACCGTGATAATCGCGCAGCATCATCAGGGAACCAAGCGGCGTGCAAGGAACCATGGATTTCTGACCAGTGCCGAGAAGGCCGACGTTGGAGATATGGAAGCCGTCCACATCCTTGGCCGGATTGATCGAATTGATCACCAGATCGGAATCGAGATGCTTCGGCAACGGCAGCTGAACCAGAATGCCGTGCACATCCGGATCCTTGTTGAGCCGGTCGATCAGCGCCAGAAGATCGGCCTCGGAGGTATCGGCCTCAAGTTTGTGTTCGTAGGAGTTCATACCCACTTCAACGGTCTGCTTGCCCTTCGAGCGCACATAGACCTGGCTTGCCGGGTCTTCCCCGACGAGAACAACCGCAAGGCCGGGCGTAATCCCGTTCTCTTCCTTGATCTGCGCCACATGGGCGGCAACCTTGGCTCTTACGGTGGCGGCAAAGGCTTTGCCGTCGATCAGTTTTGCGGTCATCCCGGTTTCTCCTACGTTTCGGTGCCCAGCACCTGTTCCTCGCGCGCAATTGACCAATCGATCAGCTGGCGCCAAAGGGTCTCGATCAGTTCCGGGTCGAGACCTTCCGCGAGGGCGGAGTCGCGCACCCTGCCGACCACCTCTTCGATCCGCGTCTCGATCCGCGCTGGCAGACCTTCACCCGGCTTCAGCTCGATCGCCCGATCAATGAGGCCGGCGCGATAGGCCAGAAGCTTTACCAGCGCCCTGTCAGTTGCATCTATCTCGGCCCTCAGGTCGATCATGGTCTTCAACTGGCTGGGACTTGCGGACATTGGCCTTGTCGCTTTGTAGGGATGGCTCCCCTTTGAACAAAGCCACCCCCAAGTGCAAGCCCCGGCAGGACGAACCCGCCGGGGCAACGTGATTTAGAACAGGCCCTCGATCTGGCCCTCGTCGTTAAGACGGATGGTCTCGGCGCTCGGAACCTTGGGCAGGCCCGGCATGGTCATGATCTCGCCGCAGATCACCACGACAAAGCCCGCACCCGCCGAGAGGCGCACCTCACGGACCGGCACCGAATGGCCGGTGGGCGCGCCGCGCAGGTTGGGGTCGGTCGAGAAGCTGTATTGCGTCTTGGCCATGCAGACCGGCAGGTTACCATAGCCCGCGGCCTCCCAAGCCTTGAGCTGCTCGCGGATCGACTTGTCGGCGATCACCTCGTCGGCGTGGTAGATGCGCTTGGCGACGGTCTCGATCTTCTGGAACAGCGGCATCTCGTCTGGATAGAGGGGGGCGAAATTGGCCGAACCACTCTCGGCCAGCTGTACGACCTTGTGCGCCAGATCTTCGATCCCCGCCGAACCCTTGGCCCAGTGTTTGCAGAGGATCGCCTCGGCGCCCTGCGCCTTGACGTAATCCTTGACCGCCTGAACCTCGGCGTCAGTATCCGAGACGAAGTGGTTGATGCCGACGACGACCGGCACGCCAAAGCTCTTCACGTTGGCGATGTGGCGCCCGAGGTTGGGGCAGCCTTTTTTGACGGCTTCAACATTCTCCGCGCCAAGATCGGCCTTGGCAACGCCGCCGTTCATCTTCATCGCGCGCACGGTGGCAACGATCACCACGGCATCGGGCGCAAGGCCCGCCTTGCGGCACTTGATGTTCATGAACTTCTCGGCGCCAAGATCGGCGCCAAAGCCGGCTTCGGTCACCACATAGTCGGCGATCTTGAGCGCGGTGGTGGTCGCGGTGACCGAGTTACAGCCGTGGGCGATATTGGCGAAGGGGCCACCGTGGACGAAGGCCGGGTTGTTCTCGAGCGTCTGCACGAGGTTCGGCTGCATCGCATCCTTCAGGAGCACGGTCATCGCGCCATCGGCCTTGATGTCGCGGCAATAGACCGGCGATTTGTCGCGGCGGTAGGCCACGATCATGTCGCCAAGGCGCTTTTGCAGGTCGGCAAGGTTCTTGGCGAGGCAGAGAATCGCCATGACCTCGGAGGCCACGGTGATGTCAAAGCCGGTCTGGCGGGGCGAGCCGTTCGAGACGCCGCCGAGCGAGGTCACGATATCGCGCAGCGCACGGTCGTTCATGTCGACCACGCGGCGCCAGACAACGCGGCGGTCGTCGATACCAAGCTCGTTGCCCCAATAGATATGGTTGTCGATCATCGCCGACAGAAGGTTGTGGGCCGAGGTGATGGCGTGGAAATCGCCTGTGAAGTGGAGGTTCATCTCCTCCATCGGCACGATCTGGGCATAGCCGCCGCCGGCAGCGCCGCCCTTCATGCCAAAGTTCGGCCCGAGCGAGGCTTCGCGGATACAGATCGCCGCTTTCTTGCCAATCCGGTTGAGGCCGTCGCCGAGGCCCACGGTTGTCGTGGTCTTGCCCTCGCCCGCCGGGGTCGGGTTGATCGCGGTGACGAGGATCAGCTTGCCGTTGGGGCGATCTTGCACCGAGTCGATGAACGACTGGCTGACCTTGGCCTTGTCGTGGCCGTAGGGAAGAAGATCGTCCGAGCTGATGCCCAGCTTGGCACCGATTTCCTGAATGGGGCGTTTCTTGGCCTCGCGGGCAATTTCGATATCGGACTTGTAGCTCATGGTGACCTTCCACGTTGGGGCAATGCGGGCGCATTGCGTCGACAACGGCATACCTTGCGGGAACATGCGACATAATTGCATTTCCGACATTATCGCCACCGGAATCGGCGGGCTATGTCGGCGATGGCGCGGATAGGAAACTTCTGTGAGGTCTCAGCCCAACCAGCCGCGCTGTTCGGGCACGAAAAGCCGCAGCCCCTCTCCAAGCCGCAACGTTCCGCCACGTTCGACCGAGGCGGTGACGCCACGCCGCCCCTTCGCGGAAGGTTTGAACGCCTTGCCGAAGCCGGGGTGGACGGCTTCGAGGGTCTTGGCTGGATAGTTGCAGGGCCCATTTTCAACGTCGATGACGATGGTCACGCCCGAAGCGGAAAGGAGCCGCGAGGCCGGGGGGACATGGCTGAAATCGGGAATGCCCTTGAGAACGATCGAGGCGCCAAGCCAGAGCGGATCGAGGCGCGGCAGGCCCATCTCACGCGCGATCTCCGCCATCTCTTCTTCGCTGAGGATGCTCATTTGGCGGCTGTTGCGAATCTCGGTCCCCTTGGGGTGGATATTGGCAACGCGCGAACAGGAGGGCCGGGTGATCCCGCCGTGAAACTCCTTGTCGAAACCTGCGAGCGTCAGCGGCATCTCGGCCACCGCCTCGGCTTCGATCTCGGCCCCTTCGCGGCGCGGGACAAGGCCCAGAAAGGTAATCGTTGCGGTGTAATCGGTGGCGACGAAACCGGCCATGGGCGCTCCTTTCGGGTCAGTGTCGGGTCAGAACGAAGAACAATCGGCGGAAGGGAAAGAGAATGGAACCATCCGCTTCGGCAGGATAGTCTGAAGCAAGCACCTCTTCATAGGCCGCAAGGAACCGGGCCGCCTCTGCGGCGTCGAGTTTCTCTGCGATCGGTCGCATCGCGGTTGACTCGGTGAAGAGGCGAACGGGATGGGCGCCCTGGGCGGCGGGCAGGCGTTGCAGGTATTCGCTTTGCCAGACGGAAACTTCCCCGAACGGCGCAAGCATTCTTGCATAGACTTCGGGAGCTGCCACTTGCGGTTGCCAGTCTGAATAGTCGAACCGGTCAGGAAAGAGCGCCACTGAGACCTCCCGCAGCGCCGCATGGCTTGGCGCCATCTGCTGGCGCGGCATCTGGACAGCCAGAACGCCGTTCTCGGGCAAAAGGCGGGCTAGGCGGGGCATCAGCGCTTCGTGATCCGGCAGCCAATGCAGCGCCGCGTTGGAATAGATCACGGCGGGCGGCGTCTCGGGCGTCCACTCACCCATGTCGGCCTCGACCAGCCGGTCATACCCGCGCGCCTTGGCGAGCATCGCCGCCGAGTTGTCGATCCCGACAATCTCGCGCTTGGGAAACCGTGCACGAAGCCCACCGGCAACCGCTCCGTCACCACAACCGAGATCAATTACCGGCCCGGCGCAGGGCGTGCCGATCTGCATCAAGAGGTCAAGCGCGGGGCGCAAACGCAAACCCCGAAACCTTGCATAGGTTTCGGGGTTCCAGTCGTTCAATTTGGCCGAACTCATGCGGTCGGTTCGGGGTTCAAACCGCTGTCGGGTGCCTTGGGCTTGCGTTTGATCGCCTTGGGCACCGCCGTCACCGAGGCACCGTCACTCGGCGGCGTGGCATCCGAACCGTCATCAGAGCGCGGACGCTCACCCTTCATGACGCGCTGGATCTCGGCACCAGTCAGGGTTTCGTATTCGAGAAGGCCCTCGGCCAGGTTCTCCCACTCCTTGCGCTTTTCGGTCAGGACGCGTTTGGCGGTGGCATAGCCCTCGTCGATGATCTCTTTCACCTTCTGGTCGATGAGCTTCTGGGTTTCCTGGCTGTGGTTGGTGCCGCCGCCATATGCCCCAAGATAGGATTGCTGCTCGTTGGCATAGTCGACATGGCCCAACTCTTCCGCAAAGCCGAACTGCGTGACCATCGCACGGGCGATTTTCGAGACCTGCTGAATATCCGAGGTCGCGCCCGAGGTGACGTTTTCTTTGCCGAACTTGAGCTCTTCAGCCACCTTGCCACCCATCGCCATCGCGATCTTGGACTTATACTTGGTGTAGCTCACCGAGAGCTGGTCGCGCTCGGGCAGGCTCATGACAAGGCCAAGCGCACGGCCGCGCGGGATGATCGTCGCCTTGTGGATCGGATCGTGCTGCGGGACGTTGAGGCCGACGATGGCGTGGCCGGCCTCGTGATAGGCGGTCAGCCTCTTTTCGTCCTCTGTCATGACCATCGAGCGGCGCTCGGCACCCATCATCACCTTGTCCTTGGCATTCTCGAAATCCGCCATGGTGACAAAGCGGCGGTCGACGCGGGCCGCCATCAGAGCCGCTTCGTTGACGAGGTTGGCAAGGTCAGCACCGGAAAAGCCAGGCGTGCCGCGGGCGATGATCCGTAGGTCGACGTCCGGCCCCAGAGGGATTTTGCGGGCATGAACGCCAAGGATCTTTTCGCGGCCCTTGATATCGGGGTTTGGAACCTGAATTTGCCGGTCGAAACGGCCGGGACGCAAAAGCGCGGGGTCGAGAACGTCGGGACGGTTGGTCGCGGCGACGATGATGATGCCTTCGTTGGCCTCGAAACCGTCCATCTCGACGAGAAGCTGGTTCAACGTCTGCTCGCGCTCGTCATTGCCGCCGCCATAGCCCACGCCACGCGAGCGGCCCACGGCGTCGATCTCGTCGATGAAGACGATGCAGGGCGCGTTCTTTTTGGCTTGCTCGAACATATCGCGCACGCGGCTTGCGCCGACGCCGACAAACATCTCAACGAAATCGGAACCCGAGATAGTGAAGAACGGCACGCCCGCCTCGCCAGCGATCGCACGGGCGAGAAGGGTTTTACCGGTGCCCGGCGGGCCAACCAGAAGCGCGCCTTTGGGGATCTTGCCGCCAAGACGCGAGAATTTCTGCGGGTTGCGGAGGAATTCGACGATTTCCTCAAGCTCTTCCTTGGCCTCGTCGATGCCCGCCACATCGTCAAAGGTCACGCGGCCATGCTTTTCGGTCAAAAGCTTGGCGCGGCTCTTGCCAAAGCCCATCGCCCCGCCTTTGCCGCCGCCCTGCATCCGGTTCATGAAATAGATCCAGACGCCGATCAGGAGAAGGAAGGGCAGAAGGCCGATCAGGAAGGTCTGTAGGCCAGATTGCTCCTGCGCCTCGGCTTTGACAGGTATGTTCTTGTCGATAAGCAGCGAGGTCACTTCCGCATCATCCGGGATGATCGCCACATAATCCTTGCCGTCCGCCCCGCGGAACAGGGCGCGCTCGCCGTCGAGGGTCACGGACGAGACCGCGCCGTTTTCAACAGCGGCGACGAAATCGGAATAGCTCCGGGTCTGGCTTTGCATCGTGCCCGAGTTGCCGCTGAAGACGTTGAACAACGCCAGAACCAGCAAAAACAACACGACCCAGAAAACGATATTGCGCGCGTTACCCAAAGGGAGCTCCTCTTATTCCTCTGGCGCAGCCGGTGCCGCACCGTGCCCTTAAAATAGAGACGAAAGGGGAAGGTTCAATGCGTTACCAGACATGACAAGAAATCTTGAGCAATTATTGCACTCCAACCGTTCAAAAATCCGGCCATTGGGGCGGATTCCAGCCGATTGTCGCTCCAGATTGCGGGGGTGGCGGCCAGAGAAGCCCGGGGGAGGCCCGAAGCGCGCCAGTCAGGACAGCTTAGGACACCAGTGCCTAGCGCTCGGATCTTCAGCCCTGCGGGTAGATGTCGGCGAGGCGTGGACGGCAGCAGTCGCCAGCGCCCATCCCAAGCATATCCGGTTTCCGGCATGGTTTCCGGGTCAATCTCTGTCTCAAGCCCAGTCACCGCGGCGGCTTCGCGCGTCAGCCTGACCTTACCGCCGGCCTGTGGAGAGAGAATCACACCGCCGATTGTGCGCGTCTGCCCGGCAAGAACGGCTGCGGCGGCATCTTTCAGGCTGGCAAATCGCGGTTTGTAGACCGCCTCTCCCCCGACCCAACCGATCGCGGCCGCCAGAACGCGGGGTTCAGTGTCGGAATCCCCCAGTTCGAGCAGGGATCGCGCAAGCACGAGATCGCCGCCTTCGGTCGTCACATCCAGCTTTGCCCGCCTCAGGGCTTCGGCCTTCAAAACCTTTTGCGCGGCCCGCATATGCTCGGCTGTTTGTAACAGCCGCTCTTGGGTCAGCCCCAGATCGGCCAAGACGCCCCCCATCTTGCGTGCACGCACCCGATCAAACGCGTCATCGTCGTTGGAGGGATCGTCGGCCCAAGCGATGCCTTCCGCGATCAGATGGTCGCGCAACTCGGCGCGGCCAAAGTCCAAGAGCGGGCGCAGAAAGGGGATAACGCCGCCCATACGGTTCGGAATACCCGCAAGCCCATCAACCCCTGACCCACGTGCAAGCCGCATCAAGACGGTTTCGGCCTGATCGTCGGCCGTGTGCCCGACTAGGACAGCCTTGAGACCTTTCGACACGGCCCAGCCCGCCAATAGGTCGCGCCGCGCCTCTCTGGCAGCCGCTTGAAGATTGCCTTTGCCATCCCACCCGGACCAGCGGAGAGTGTCGTGCGGAATCTTTCGGGAAGCGCAAAAGGCAGCAACCATCCCGGCCTCGCCCGCCGCTTCGGGGCGCAGGCCGTGATCCACGGTCGCCGAGGCGACCACAACCCCTCGGCCTCGGCACCACGTCTCGGCAAGATCCAGAAGCGCCATGCTGTCGCCGCCGCCGGATACAGCCACGCCGATCGCATCGCCGGATTTGAGGGGGATCAGTTTCTCAAGTGCTGCGGCAAATTTGGCCGACAGGCTCATCGGCAGGCCAGGTTGGCCATCGCGCTTTGCGCGTCAGCCACAGCCGCATGGCCGGGGAAACGATTACCGACCTCTGCCAAAGTGATGCAGGCATCCTGCGTCTGGCCGATGACGCCCAGCGACCAGCCCAGCTTGAACAGGGCGTCGGGCGCCGTAGGGCCGACCTGATCGGCAGAGAAGGCATCGAGATAGGCACGGGCAGCATTGGTCATTTCGCCAAGCGCTTCAAACGCCTCGCCACGCAGATAATGGGCCCGCGGGCTTAGTGGGCCGCCGGGATAGGTCTGGGTGAAAGTGGCAAAGCTGTCAGCCGCACCGCGATAATCACCGTTATCGAGCATTGACTGCGCGCGATCGAAATCCGCCTGCTCGCCTATCGCCAGCGAAGGGTTCGTGGGGGCAATTCCTGAAATAGGGAGAGGAACGACAGCTGCATTATCGACACCGCCCAACGAGGGCGTATCGCCGAGCGCGCCAATATCGCAGCCCGGTTCAAGCTCGCACAGGCGGAACTCCAGATCGCCGATCCGGTTGGTTCCATCCGTTGTGATCCGGTTCACCCGATGCTCGATCTCCTCAGTCTTTGATGTCAGCCGCTGAAGCTCGGCCTCGATGGCATTGAGGCGCTCAAGCGGGGTCGAACCGGTGATGGTCGTTGTCGCAAGACCGGTCGTCGAAAGCTCGCGCTTCAGCTCCTGAATCTGGACATAGAGCATGGTGAGCTGCTGGCGGATGTCCGCCAGCGTCTGATCTTGCGCGAAAGAAGGAAGCGGAGCGGCGCTTCCGAGCGCTACCGCCAAAGCGATCGACTTGAGAATTCCGATCCGCATTTCCCTCTCCGTTTCTTAAAGGCTGCCGAGTGAGATCACCGTTACGGCACGGCGGTTTTGCGAATAGCATGTCTCGTCCGAGCAAATCGCGAGCGGGCGTTCTTTGCCATAGGAGACAGTCTGCAGGCGCGAGGTCGGAACGCCACGCGACACAAGGTATTCGCGGACGGCATTGGCGCGGCGTGCGCCGAGCGCGAGGTTGTATTCGCGGGTGCCCTGCTCGTCGGCATGGCCTTCGATCAGCGCCATATACTGCGAGTTGTCGAGCAACCAACGGGCCTGACCATCGAGGACCGACATGGCCTCGGGCGTCAGCGTAGATTGATCCACCTGGAACAGAACACGGTCGCCGATGGTCTGGTTGAAATAGGCCGGGCTCGTGGGATCGCTGATGCTGCCATCCGCGCCGTAACCGGCACCGGCGCCAGCGCCATCGGCACCAGTTCCGAAGCGATCAGGCCGCGTACAGGCGGCGGTCGAAAGGGCCAGAACGATCAGAGCCGCTTTGGTGAGGGTTTTCATGGGAGGGTCCTGCTTTTTTGAATGCTCGTTGAAGTCACAGTAGCACGCGCCGCGCGCCTTGGGAATGCGGAGGGCCTAGCGTTGCAGCGGGCCCCAGGAGGGGTCGGAGGCGAAGGTCACGGTCGGCACCTGCCGCAGGTTGCGGCCAGAAATATCGACCGAATAGAGCGACGGGGCACCAGCAGCGCCTTGGGTTTCACGAAAGAACATGATGACGCGGCCGTTGGGCGACCATGTCGGGCCCTCATCGAGGAAGGAGGCGGTCAGAAGCCGCTCCTCGCTGCCGTCGGTCCGCATCACGCCAATGTGAAAGCGGCCAGCGTTCTGTTTGGTGAACGCCACCAGATCACCGCGCGGCGACCAGACGGGCGTGCCATAGCGCCCTTCGCCAAAGGAAATGCGCCGCGCTTCGCCACCGGTCGCCGACATGATATAGAGCTGCGGGCTGCCGGAGCGGTCGCTTTCAAAGACGATCTGGCTGCCGTCGGGCGAGAAGGACGGGGCCGTTTCGATCGAGGGGGCCGAGGTCAGGCGCGTGTGCTGGCCGGTCAGAAGATCGGTCCGCCAGATGTCGGTGTTGCCACCGCTTGAGAGGCTGTAGATCACCTGATTGCCATCGCGCGAAAAGCGCGGGCTGAAGGCCATCTCGCCGGCAGCGGTCGTCACCTGCTGGCGGCCCACGGTCGCCACATCGATCATATTGATCCGCGGAAAGCCGCTTTCGAAGGTGGTATAGAGCACGCGGTCGCCCGAAGGCGAGAAGCGCGGCGCGATCACAAGGGTGCCGCTGTCGGTCAGGTACTGAACACCTGCGCCATCATAGTCCATGATCGCAAGGCGCTTTTGGCGGGCATCCTTGGGGCCGGTCTCGGCCACGAAGACCACGCGGCTGTCGAAATAGCCGCCCTCGCCGGTGACGCGGGAATAGACCGTGTCGGCCACCTTGTGCGCCATCCGCCGCCAGCCATCGACCGAGCCGACGAACCGCAGGCCATCGCCCAACTCGCCGCCCGAGAACACGTCATAGAGCCGGAACTTGACCTCGACCTGACCGCCCGAAACCGCCACAGCGCCGGTGATCAGCGCCTGCGCGTTGATCGCCCGCCAATCTGCATAGGCGATCGGCTGGGAAAATCCGGTATAGGGGCTGATGAAGGCCGAGGCCGGGATCTGGCGGAAAAGGCCGGTGCCGATCAGGTCGCTGGCGATCACCTGCGAGAGGTTGGCCGCCATTTCCTCGGCGCCAGTGCCTTCGGGCTGGAAGTTTGGCAAGGCAAAGGGCAAGGGCTCGATCACGCCATCGGTGATGGTCAGGCGCAAGGGCCCCGATTGCGCCAGCGCGACATCCGCCCAGACGAACATCGCCAGAACTGCGAGTAGTTTCCTGATCATCTTTGTCCTCGTTGCCCGCGTTCGGGTCTGGTTCGTTGACGGCCCGCGGCTATGCAATAGCACATCTTGGCAAAGGCCAAATTCAAATTGCGCGAAACCCCGCTCATCGCAGCCTCATGCCGCTGGGGTCGAAGGTGATCTCGACGTTTTGCCACTGGTCGTATTTCTCGGGCGGCAGCTTGTAACCCGATGAGCCGCAGCGCAGGATTGCCCGCCGCGCGGCTTGAAAGGCGGTCGAGGTCTGGGCGTCGTTGCCGCCCGATGCGCTGATCATCCGCACGTCGCCGACAACGCGGCCATCCTGACCCAGTGAGAACCCGACCGTCACCGTCACCCGCGCCCATTCGGCGCCGGGATCGACGTTCCAGCAGGCATTGACCGCGAGGCGGAAGGCATCCTTTTCGCCGCCCGTCATCGGCGGGCCAGCCTGAGCCGACGAGGCAGCAGGCGCAGATGCCGCGGCCGCGGCGACAGCGGCGGCCACGGCGTCGTCGGTGGCGCTCGCCGCAGGGGATTGCGGTTTGGCCGGTGTCTCGGCGGGCTTCTGCTCGGCGGTCTGGGTTCGCGGGCGTGCTGTCGGGCGGATCGAGCTTTCAACCGCGCCCGAAGGCTTCTCGGCCTCGGTGACGATCTCGGTCGTCGCCTCTTCCGGCGCAGCGGCGTCTTGCTGTTCGGCCACGACCTCGGCTTCTGCACTGGCATCGGGCGTGACCGCCGCCTGCTCGACAGGGGCCACAGCCATATCGGGACTTGGAAGAGAAGGCGTATCCGCGACGCGGGTTGCCGGGCGCGGTGTTGGCGTGGTGCTGTTTGTGTCGACAGCCGCCGAGGGCGGGATGAGCGCCGTCGGCTGGGCCGGTGCCACCTCAGCCAAGGCTGCGGGAGGCTCGGGGGCGGGCTGAACCTCTTCGGGGGCCGCGTCCGGTTCGGGCGCGGGGGCGGCCTCGGGCTGGGGCTGGGCGGGGGCGACCTCTTCGGCGGGCGTTGGCGTGTCGGGAGCGGCTTCAGGCTCGGGCAACGCCGGGGTGATCGGCGCATCGGCCACGGGGTTCGGTGTGCGTGCGGCGACGATCGCCTCATATTCCTCGCCCGAAACCACCGAGACCTCGGTCACCTCGAAGGGCAACGGATCATGGCTCAGCCCCCACCCGGCCAGAAGCCAGATGATGAGGGCCGCGTGTCCTACGGCAGAGATATAGCCGCCCGGGCTCACCGTCTGCCCGCCCTACTGGCCCGCGCCATCGAGTGCCGGCCCGCCGATATCGGTGACAAGTCCGATATTGGAGAATCCGCCCGCGTTGAGCGCGCCCATGATTTCGGCCACGCGGTTCCACTCGTTGGCCCCGTCGGCGCGCAGATAGACACGGTCGCCCGTCCGTTCGGCGGCGATGGCCTGTAGCTTCGCGACCAGCTCGGCCTCGGGCACCTCGGTGTTTTGGATCATCACAAGGCCCTCGGCGGTGATCGTCACCGTCAGCGGCTCTTCGTCGTCAGTGGGCAGTGCATTCGCTGCCGTTTTCGGCAACTCGACCGGAACGCCAACGGTCATCAGGGGCGCGGCGACCATGAAGATGATGAGAAGCACAAGCATCACATCCACGAAGGGCGTGACGTTGATCTCGGCCATCGGCTGGGCGCGGCGGCGGCGGCGGCGGTGGTTGCCACCTGTCTCCGCCGCCTGTTTGATCACACCTGCGCCCATGTCAGCTGTCCAACTGGCGCGACAGGATGGTGGCGAACTCGTCGGCGAAGGCCTCGTAGCCGGAAACGATCCGGTCGGCATCGGCGCTGAGCTTGTTGTAGAAAACCACCGCCGGGATCGCGGCGAGGAGGCCAAGGCCCGTGGCCAGAAGCGCCTCGGAAATGCCGGGGGCCACGACCGCGAGGTTGGTATTCTGCGATTCAGCGATTTCGATGAAGGAGTTCATGATGCCCCAGACCGTGCCAAAAAGGCCGACGAAAGGCGCCGTGGAACCAACAGTCGCCAGAACCGGCAGGCCCTTCTGAAGGTTCCCCGCTTCCTTGGCGATGGCCACGTCCATCGAGCGGTCGATCCGCCCCTGCGCGCCGGCGATCAGATCGCCATCGTCACGGTGGCTGCGCCGCCATTCGAGCATACCGGCGGCAAAGATCTTTTCGCTCTGCCCTTTGGGCGAGGTGCCAATCTTGTCGAAGAGCGCGTCCAGCGGCTCGCCAGACCAGAAGGCGTGATCAAAAACGTCCGCCTCGGCGCGGGCCTTTCGGTATTGCCGGTGCTTGTCGATCACCACGGCCCAGCACCAGACCGATGCGGCGACCAGCATCAGCATCACCAGTTTGACCAGAAGCGTCGCGCGGGCAAAGAGCGCCCACATCGTGTAGTCGGTTGCTATGTCCATCTGCCTGCTCGTTCATGCGGCCGTTTCGGCCTGTTTGGTCCGATTTACCGCATTTCGAAGCACAAAGCCAATAGAGCCTGCATGGGCAGGCAGAGGGTCGCCGATCACCTTGTCGGGAGTTAGTGCAGCGGGCGCCGAAGGATCGCGGGGATACGGGCGGGCGCGCCGCTGGCGGAGAGGGCCACAAGGGTCACATTCGCGGTGAAAAGCGCCTTGCCGTCTCGTTTGACCTCTTGCTTCAAGACAATCCGCGCGCCTCCCATTTGCTCAAGCGTTGTCTCGACGACCAACTCGTCGTCAAACTTGGCGGGCTGGAGGTAATCGGCTTCGACGCGGCGTACCGCGAAAACGATCCCTTCCTCGGCCTTGAGCCGCCCCTGATCGACGCCCAGCGAGCGGACCCATTCGGTCCGCGCCCGCTCGATGAACCGCAGATAGTTGGCGTAATAGACGATGCCGGCAAGGTCGGTGTCTTCGTAATAGACGCGCAAGGAGAAGCGGTGGGTCATGGGCCAAGCCTTTCAGTATTGGGCCGACCCTAGGCAGCGAAGGGATAGAGGGCAAGCGGCTCGTAGCGGACACCATCGGGATGGAGGTGCGAGCCGAAAAGGCCGAAGGCGTTGGCGGGTTCGGGCTCGGTGTCGGATGGGCCATAGCGTTCGAGAAAGCGGGCCAGACGCGCATGGGCGGCGGTATCGGTGGGCGTCATGCGGGCCAGCGTGATGTGGGGATGATAGCGCTCGTGCGGCAGATCGATCCCCGCCGCCCGCACCGCCCGCCTTACCGCATCGCGCAGGGCAATGAGGCGCGGCTCGGGGTCGATGTCGGCATAGAGGATGCGGGGCCTGTCTCCGCCGAAGACGCCGACCTCTCGCACCTTCACCAGCGGCGCGGGGAGCCGGATCGTCGAGAGTTCCTCGCCAACCGCCGCCAAAGCCGCATCGGTCTGATCATCGAGAAACGCCAAGGTGATGTGCAGGTTCTCAGGCTTGGTCGGCCGCCCGAAATCGACCCGCCGCGTCAGCCCTTCTGCCAGCTGCGCCGCGCCTGCCGGAAGGGTCAGGGCGACGAAGGAGCGCATCAGGCCCGCCCTGTCCGCGCGAAGAGCCGCAATCCGTGGGAGGGATCACGCGACGAGGACGAAAGAACGGGATCATAGGCCGCGCGGATCACCGAGGCGATCTCGGGGCGGACCACTGCGGCACCATCGAGCAGGGCCAAGGGCGAGGTGCTGGCAAAGGCTGCGTCCGACCAGCTGAGGATCATCTGCACCGCTTGGGTGAGCGCGATGGTCTCGGCCGAGAGCTCGGCCAGCGCCGGGCTCATGCGGACGAAAACGAAACAGGCCTTGATCGCGCCGCCCTCATCGAAGCGGAAGTGGCGGTAGTGGTGGGCGTCGCTCGCTTCAAGTTGCGGGATCAGCCCGTCGATCCCCGGCACCATGCGGCCAAGGTCGGTCAGATCGCGCAACTCCGCCCAGTCGCGGAAGAAGAACATCATCAGGTTGGCGCCCAGCTCGGGATCGGTCTCGGCCATTCTGTGGCCGGCCATCGCCACCACCGCCTCGATTGCGCCCTTCAGCACGCCGAGCGTCTGCGCCTCGACGCCGAAGATCACCGGCACGATAGGGCGGCCCCAGCGGGCGCAGAGAAAGCTTCCGTCGGGGCGGGTGAAGAGCGGGGTGATATCGTCGGGCGTCATGGCGCGGGCCTAGCGGCTTTTGTGGGCAATCTCAATCGAAGAGGTCGGTGCCGCTTTTCGGCGCCTCGAGGCCCAGATGCCGCCACGCCGCGGCGGCAAGCATCCGCCCCCGCGGGGTCCGCTGGATAAGGCCCTGCTGGAGAAGATAGGGCTCGATCACCTCTTCAAGCGCATCGCGGCTTTCCGAAAGCGCGGCTGATAGCGTCTCGATCCCCACCGGCCCACCGCCGTAGCTCTCGGCGATGAGGCTCAGATAGCGCCGGTCGGCCCCATCGAGGCCAAGGTGATCGACGCCGAGCCGCGTCAGGGCCATGTCGGCAAGTGCGCGGGTCACGCGGCCATCGCCTTCGACCAGCGCGAAATCGACCACGCGCCGCAAGAGCCGCCCGGCGATGCGCGGCGTGCCACGGGCGCGGCGGGCGATCTCGCGCGCGCCCTCATCCTCTGCAGGCGTGCCCATCAGGCGGGCGCCGCGCGTGACGATTTCGTGCAGCTCGTCAACGTTGTAGAACTGAAGCCGCGTCGGAATGCCGAACCGGTCGCGCAGGGGCGTGGTCAGAAGGCCGAGGCGGGTGGTCGCGCCGACGAGGGTGAAGGGCTGCAATTCGATCCGCACGGTCCGCGCCGCCGGCCCCTCGCCGATGACGAGATCCAGCTCGAAATCCTCGAGCGCGGGATAAAGCACCTCTTCCACCGCCGGATTGAGCCGGTGGATCTCGTCGATGAACAGAACGTCACGCGCCTCGAGGTTCGTCAGGATCGCCGCCAGATCGCCCGCCTTGGCCAGCACTGGCCCCGAGGTCATTCGGAAATTCACGCCTAATTCACGCGCCATGATCTGCGCCAGCGTCGTTTTGCCAAGGCCGGGGGGGCCGTGGAACAGCGTGTGATCCATCGCCTCGCCACGCATCTTCGCGCTGTCGATGAACACCCGCAGGTTCGCCCGTGCCTCGGCCTGCCCGATAAACTCCTCAAGGCTCTGCGGCCTCAGGGCGCGGTCGGCATCCTCGGGGCGGCGGTCAGGGCGCAGGGTGGGATCGGGTTCGCTCATGCCCTACCCCTACCCTTTCGGCGCCAGTAGCTTCAAGGCGGCACGGATCAGGCGCGAGGTATCGGCTTGCGGGTCTTGGCCCAGGGCTTCGGCCACGGCGCTTGCGGCTTCGCCGGGGGCGTAGCCGAGGTTGGCAAGCGCCGAGAGAGCCTCGGGCTGGGCCATGCTGGCCTTCGGTGCGGGGGCGCGCTTGGGGCGGGCGGGCTCGATCACCTCGTCATCGCCTTCCACGGCCTTGGCCAGCGTGCCGCCCATCGCCATGACGGCGGGGGCCTTGTCTTTCAGTTCGATCACCACCCGCTGCGCTGTTTTCGGTCCAACACCCTTGGCCTTGGCGATGGCGTTCCAGTCGCCAAGCGCAATCGCCCGGCTCACCCCATCGGCGCCCAGCGCCCCGAGGATCGCGGTCGAGGCCTTGGCGCCAATGCCTTGCACGCCCATCAGGAGACGGTGCCATTCCTTCTCGACAAGGCTGGTGAAGCCGAAGAGCTGCAACAAGTCTTCGCGCACGAGGAGATCGGTATAAAGCGCCACCGCCTCGCCCACAGGCGGCAGCGCGGCCATGGTTCGGTCGGAGACATAGACGAGATAGCCCACCCCTCGCACGTCGATCAGAACATGGTCGGTGGCGCGATGCTCGAGGCGACCGGAGATCTTGCCGATCATGACGCAGCCCTCGCCACGGCGCGGGCAAGGTGCCCGGCCGATTGGCAATGATGGGCATGACAGATGGCAATGGCGAGCGCGTCGGCGGCATCTGGTCCGGCGATCTTCACGCCCGGAAGCTGCAGCCGCACCATATGGTCGATCTGGCGCTTGTCGGCGTGGCCAACGCCCACCACGGCCTTCTTGACCGCGTTGGGGAGATATTCGCCAACCGCGATCCCCGCGTGCGCCGGCACCAGAAGGGCGATGCCCCGCGCCTGTCCAAGTTTGAGCGTCGCCACAGCGTCTTTGTTGACGAAGGTCTGCTCAACTGCGGCGGCATTGGGCCGGTAGGTCGCGAAAACGGCGGAAAGCTGCGTGAACAGATCCAGCAGACGCTCTGCCAGATCGGCGCCGCCGTCCGATTTGCAGGTGCCGTTCGCCACATGGGACAACCGCGAACCATCGACGTCGATGATTCCCCAACCCATGTTCCGAAGGCCCGGATCGATGCCGATGACCCTCATGCTCGCCCCTGTTCTTGATCACTTTGCGCTCAATTAGCACAAAAAGAGAACAAACGCCAAGAAGCTTTCACGAATGCTGCGCCGCAGAAAAGCCACAATTGCGGTCGCAACCCGCCTCTCGAAAGCGTCAAAGCGACATTCAAGACCACCATCTATGCCTTTTATAATAGGGCTTTGGGATAGACCCCAAACCCATGATCCAATTGCATAGGACCTATGCAAAATCATCTCTGGAAATGTGGATTTGCCGGCTCTATCTGCCGCTCATCAAGATTTTCTCGCTGCGATGCAGCAGCCCCGACATAAGGATGTTTATCATGGTCGCCATCGACACCACCCGCGCCGCCGCTCCGGCCATCGCAAACCGCATCATCTCCGCCATCTATGGCGCATCCGCTTCTTTCGCCGCCTGGAACGAAGCCCGCATGACCCGCAACGCCCTGTCGCGTCTGTCGGCCCGCGAGCTGGAAGACATCGGCCTGTGCCGTGGCGACATCGAAGAAATCGCCGCCCGCGGCGTTCGGTTCTAATCTGAACCCACTCACGAACAAGGCCGCGCCCGGTTGCCGGACGCGGCCTTTTCTTTTGCGAAATACTTCAGTTCAGGGAAGAAGAGCTTCGATCTGATCCACGATCCAGATAGTCGCTGGATCGGCTTTCATGACGATCGCGCCAATTTTTTCTACCGGCGTGCCTGTCTCAAGAATCGAAACCCGCTGTTCATAGGTGGCCTGCCCTAGGCTCATGAACAAGAACGCCTTGAACAATACGGCGCCCACCAAAAGCGTTGCAATGCTGCCGATGGGGAATGCAGACCGCGACCGCCGATGGGTCGCAACCACAGTTCCATCTTCTTTGACCTGATACTGAATGCCGTGCTTCATGCTGCCACGACGGGTGGCGATGTGCTCGAGGCGTCTACTAAAATCGGTATCGGCGCTTGTCATAACAATAACCCATTCGCAAGGCCCCCACCTCACTCGGCAAAAGTCATCGCCAAATGTGTCAACTTTGTGGCGAACCCCTTGGAAATGAACGAATCCGCCCGATCTCTTGTTCAGATCGTCACATTCGCCGCAGAGTTAGCGTCGACCAGTCAACAATCGATTGGTGTTCAACAAGATTGAAGCCGTGACGCGCATAAACCTCGATCACGGCCTCTGCCTGTTCATTGAGAATCCCCGAGAGAATCGCGAATCCTCCGGGGGCAAGATGCGCCGCCATGTCGGGCGCCAATGCGACAAGCGGGCCCTTCAGGATATTGGCGAAGACCAGATCGAAGGGCGCGGCGGCGTGCAGGGCGTCGGAATCAAATCCCGCCGCTTCCAGACAGATCACGCGCCCCTCAAGGCCGTTGAGGCGCACATTGGTCTCGGCCACCTCGACCGCCACGGCATCAATATCAGAAGCAAGAACCGGGTTGGGGTAAACCCGCGCCGCGGCCATCCCCAGAACGGCCGTGCCACAGCCGATGTCGGCGGTGTTCTGCGCGACAAAGCCCTCGTCGATCAGCCGGTCGAGCGCCCGCAGGCACCCAAGGGTTGTTCCGTGGTGGCCAGTGCCAAAGGCCATCGCCGCGTCGATCAAAAGGCCGATCCGACCCTCAGGGAGCTTGTCTGCATCATGGCTGCCATAGACGAAGAAGCGGCCCGCCTCGACCGGCGCGAGATCGCGCCGAACCTTGGCGACCCAGTCCTGATCTGGAACTTCCGAGATGATGAAATCGCGTGCGCCGTGGATCTTGGCCAGCAATGCAAGTGCGGCAAGGTCGGGCGGCTCGACGAAATAGGCGGCAACCTCCCAAAGCCCCGATCCGTCCTCGATCTCGAAGGTGCCAACGCCGGTCGGCTCCGGCTCGAGCCCTTCGCAGGCCAGCGCCAGACGGTCGGCGGCGTCGGGGTCAGCGATCTTGGCGATGGCGGAATAGGTCAGCATTTCGGCTCTCCGGTCGGAATTATTCCGCCGCCTTCAGGAGCGGATTGGAAAAGATGGTCTCGTTTCCCGGACAAGGGTGCCGAGGAATGAAAAGCGCCAGCGTGAACGACACCGAGGCCATGGCCGCCGCAAGCAGGAACACCGCCGACGGCGAAACAAGCCAGAGATAGCCCAGCGCCGCCGGAAGGAACACCGCCGCGATATGGTTGATGGTGAAGGCCACAGCAGCGGTCGGCGCGATATCGGCCGGATCGGCGATCTTCTGGAAATAGGTCTTGAGCGCCAGCGCCATGGCAAAGAACAGATGATCAAGAACGTAGAGGGCGGACGCGATCAGCACACCCCAGCCAAACCAGTAGATGCCGCCATATGCGAGAAAGACGCAGATCAGACCGGAGTATTCAATCAAAAGAGCCCGCCTCTCGCCAAAGGCGGAGACAAAACGTCCCATGAGCGGGGCGAAGATCATGTTGGCGACAAGGTTGATGAGAAAGAGCCCCGTCACCTGATGCACCTCGAAGCCGAACTTCTCGACCATCATGAAACCGGCAAAGACCGTAAAGATCTGGCGGCGCGCTCCGGCCATGAACTGCATGGCATAGTAGAGCCAGTAACGGCGGCGCAGGACCATCTTCTTCAGTTGCGGGTTCGGTGCCTCATACTGGGGATAGGCCACCATGCAGAAGATCGCGACGAGAAAGGTAAAGCCGCCCGAGGCCATGAAGACAAAGTTGTAGGACAGATCGAAGGTCTTCCAGCTCAGGACAATGAGGATATAGGCAACCAGCGTCGCGGCCGAGCCTGCCGCCATGATCCAGCCGATCGTTTGCGGCGCGCGCTGCCTGTCGATCCACTGCAATTGCAGCGATTGGTTGACCGTCTCGTAATAGTGAAAGCCGATCGACGAGAGCATCGTGATCGTCAGAAGCCCGCCGAGCGAGGGAAACCACGCGGTGATCGCCGTCGCCGCGCCCAGAAGCGCAAGTGCGACGGTGCCCAGCACCTGCTCGCGCATGAACATAAGGATTGCGATGACGCCAATCGCCAGAAAGCCCGGGATCTCGCGCACTGTGTGCAGCCAGCCGATGTCGGAGCCATCGAAATCCGCAACCTCGATGACAAAGTTGTTGAGAAGCGCCGACCAGGTGGAAAAGGCCACAGGCATCGCCGCCGCCATAAGGAAAAGCAGCGTGATCGGCCGTCGCCAGAACGGCATCTGCGAGGCGTTGTGCAAAGGGACGGTCGATCTCATGGGCGCCGCTTACGCCGTTTTCGCTCCACAGGCGAGGCCAAAACACATTGTCATATTATGATCTATATCAATGACGGTCCGGCGTCGTTCGAACATAACCGCTTCAAACCGATTCCGAGGCGAAGATGACCTTCATTGATTTTGTCGAATGGCTGGGCGAAGCGCCCGTTTCCATGCTCATGGGCGCCGCGACAGGCATTACCTTCGGCGTCGCGGCACAGCGTTCCCGATTTTGCCTGCGTGCCGCGACCGTCGAATTCGCGCGGCGCAAACTTGGCCCCAGCGTCGCGGTCTGGCTCCTGACCTTTTCGACAGCCGTAGTCTGGGTTCAGGCCGCTAACCTTTCAGGGCTCATCAATGTGCAAGACGCCCGGATGATGGCCGTGGCCGGCAGTTGGTCGGGCGCCATCATTGGCGGGCTGATGTTTGGCGTCGGCATGGTGCTGGCGCGGGGCTGCTCGGGGCGGCTCCTCGTCCTTGCCGCCACCGGAAACCTTAGATCGGTGGTATCGGGGCTGATCTTTGCGGTGGTCGCTCAGATGACAATCGGCGGCTGGCTCTCGCCCTTGCGCGACTGGATCGCCGCCCTGTGGGTCACACCGGGGGGCCGCAACATTGATCTTCTCGCGGCCCTGCATCTTCCCGACTATGCGGGGCTCGCCCTCGGCGTCGTGACGGCATTTCTTGCGCTCGAAATCTCGCGCCGCAACAAGATCGGCGCCTCGCGTCTGATCTTTGCCTCGGGGGTCGGCTTTTCGGTGGCGCTCGGCTGGGCGTTGACCTCGGCGCTTGCCCGTATCTCCTTTGAACCTATGCCCATCGAAAGCGCGACCTTCACTGGCCCGTCGGCGCATACGCTCATGTATTTCCTAGACCGCAATGCCGTTCTGGAATTCGACATCGGGCTGGTTCCGGGCGTCTTCATCGGCGCGTTCCTTTCTTCGATCCTCGCCAAGGAATTCACGTTTCAGGGCTTTGAAGGCGAGGCCAACATGCGCCGCGCGATGACCGGCGCGGCGATGATGGGCTTTGGCGGGATGCTCGCCGGCGGTTGTGCGATCGGCGCGGGCGTCACTGCCAGTTCGATCTTCACCGGCACGGCTTGGGTGGCGCTCACCTCGTTCTGGATCGGTGGAATGATTGCCGACTGGTTGATTGACCAGCCTCACGCCACCTGGCGGCCGCGTGCCGCCACGACCGCGTCCGCGGAGATGGCTTCGGCATCCAGCCCCGACTGACGCAGCTGCCCGTCTGGCGAGACGTAGTAGGAGCAGAAATAAAGCCCATGTGCGGCTGTCCGCCCGCCCGAAACGAGAGGCTTGCCAGCGTCATCAAGAACATCTGGCATCGGCCCAAGGATGGGCCGCAGATCGACCCTGTAGCCGGTCGCAAAAATCACCGCATCATAGGCCGCCGATGATCCGCCCACGAAATGGCAGGTGCCCCTGGAAAAGCGCTCGGGGCCGGGCCTGATCCCAATCCTGCCCTTCTTGATCTGGGCCAAGGCGCCAACGTCGATCATCGGAATACGGCCGTCCTCGATCACTTGGGCGTTTGGGCCTTTGGGGGCGGAGCGGAGGCCATAGTCCTCGTTCCGCCCAAGCTTGAGCCAGAGGATCGGTGCGGTCAGCGCATCGACAATCTTGTAGGGGAGGATCTTGCGGAGGATGCCAAGCGAGGTCACGGGGATCCCGAAAAGCTCTTTGGGCAAAAGGTTCACCGGCCCACGCACCGCCATATCCACAGCCACGCCCGCCTCGGCGAGATCGAGCGCCACGTCGCCCGCCGTATTGCCAAAACCCACCACCAAGACTTTCTTGCCCGCATAGGGCGCGGCGCTCTTGTAGGACGAAGAGTGAACCCAGTTGCCGCCGAACTCTGCCAATCCCGTGAACTCGGGGACAAAGGGCGTGCCGTTCAATCCCGTGGCAAAGACAACAACAGGCGCCTCAGACACCCCTTTGGCATGGGTCACGCGCCAGCCGGAGTTCGAGGGTTTGACCGTTTCCACCGCACAGCCGAATTGCGGGCGCAGATCGAAATGCTCGGCGTAGGTCTGCAGATACTCGACCACCTCGTCCCGCGAGGGATATCGCGGCCCCCTGGGCATCGGCAGGCCGGGCAGGCCAGAGCGGCCCCGTGCGGTGTGAAGGTGAAGCCGGTCATAATGCCGCCTCCAACTGTCGCCGATCTTTTTGCCTGCATCAAGAATTTCAGGGGTAAATCCGGCCTTCTTAAGACAAGCCGCAGCGGCGAGCCCCGATGGCCCGGCCCCGATTACAATCGCACGCATGAAACCCCCTCAATAGAAACTCTGCGGATCTATATCGATTGTGAGCCGCAGATTCGTTGGCAGTTTGAACTGTCCGACCCATTCCGCCAAGGCCGCCTGTATCGGAGCCGCCTTGTCGGCCTTGACCAGAAGCCGTACCCGATGCCGCCCGCGAATACGGGCGATGGGCGCAGGCGCGGGGCCATAGACCTCGGCCCCGATCCGGCGCAAGGGTTCGATGCGGCGGGCCATCTCGGAGCCAAGGTCAAAAACCTCCTGCACATTTGGGCTCGATAAAACGATCCCTGCCATGCGCCCGTAGGGCGGCACGCCTGCCGCCTTCCTTGCCGCCGCCTCGGCCGACCAAAACCCCTCTTCATCGCCCGACAGGATCGCCCGAATGACGGGGTGTTCGGGTTGATAGGTCTGCAACAGCGCCTCGCCCGGCGTCTCGGCCCGCCCCGCGCGGCCCGCCACCTGTCGCATCAGTTGAAACGTGCGCTCGGCGGCGCGCAGGTCGGAGCCTTGCAGGCCGAGATCGGCGTCGATCACGCCGACGAGCGTCAGGAGCGGAAAGTTGTGCCCCTTGGCGACAAGCTGGGTCCCGATGATGATGTCGGTCCCGCCTTCGGCGATATTGGCGATGGCCTCTTTCAGCGCCCGTGCCGAGCCGAAAAGATCGGACGAGAGGACCGTGACCCGCGACTCGGGGAAGACCGCCGCCACTTCCTCCGCCATCCGCTCGACCCCCGGCCCCACGGGCGCAAGCTTGCCCTCGACCCCGCAGGAGGGGCAGGCTGCGGGCATCGGCTTGGTCTCGCCGCACTGGTGGCAGACGAGGCGCTTGAGAAAGCGGTGCTCGACCATCCGCGCATCGCAGTGATCGCAGCCGATCTGATGGCCACAGGCCCGACAGAGCGTCACCGGCGCATAGCCGCGCCGGTTGAGGAAGATGAGCGATTGCTCGCCCTTCTGGGTCCGATCATTGATCGCCGCTTGCAGGCTCGGCGAGATCCAGCGGCCCGAGGGCACATCCTCGACCCGCATATCAATGGCGCTCATCTTCGGCATCACCGCCGCGCCGAAACGGCTCGTGAGCTCGAGCTTGCGGTATTTTCCCGCCTCGACATTGGCCCAGCTCTCAAGGCTCGGCGTGGCCGAGGCCAGAACCACCTGCGCTTCGTTCAACGAGGCCCGCAGCACCGCCATATCGCGGGCATTATACACAACACCATCTTCCTGCTTGTAGGAGGTGTCGTGCTCTTCATCGACGACGATCAGCCCCAGATCGCGGAACGGCAGATACAGCGCCGAACGGGCGCCCACGACCAGTTGCGCCGCCCCTTGCCCCACCATGCGCCAGCAGCGGCGGCGTTCGGTCAGGGTCACGCCCGAATGCCATTCGGCGGGCGGCATGCCGAAGCGGGCCTCGACGCGATGGATGAATTCGTTGGTCAGGGCGATTTCCGGCAGAAGGACCAGCGCCTGCCGCCCTTGCCGCAGACATTCGGCCACCGCTTCGAGATAGACCTCGGTTTTGCCGGAACCGGTCACGCCCTGAAGAAGGGTGGTGCCATAGCGGCCTGACCGCACGCCCTCGCGCAGGATCTCGGCCGAGGCGGCCTGATCGTCGGCCAGAGACTTGCCGGCAAGGTCGGGATCAAGCGCGGGATAGGGCGTGTCGCGGGGGGTATCTTCCTCGCGCACTGCGCCTTGTGTCACGAGGCCCTTGACGACAGAGGTGCCAACACCCGCCGCCTCGGCCAGTTCGCCAAGGGTGAACGACAACCCGCCGTAATCCCGCAAGACCTCGAGAACCCGCGCCCGCGCCTCGGTCAGCCGTTCGGGGGCGGCATCGCCCAGCCGATAGACCTTGCGCATAGAGGGCGCATCGCCAAGGCCCGGTGCACGGGTGGCAAGGCGCAGCATGGCGGGCATGGGCGTGAGGGTATAATCGGCCACCCGGCCAAGGAAATTCCGCATCTCCTCGCGCATGGGCGCGGCCTCGAGAACGCGGTTCACCGAGCGGATCTTGGAGAGATCGAAGTTGCCCTGCCCCGCCCCCCAAACCACACCCAAAACCTTGCGTGGCCCAAGCGGCACCTCGACGAATGCGCCGAGCCAGCAGCCCCCCTCTGGCGCCTTGTAGTCCAGAAGGCGATCGAGCGGCTGGGTGGTCAAGACCCCCACCAACTGGCCTTCATGGAAAAAATCCGCCGTCATAGGCCCTCGCGTTTTCCGGGGTTTCCGCTTCACCCTCCTTGAGGTAAACGCTGGCCCAATCCCTGCCAACCCGCCTTTAGGAGCACGCAATGAAATTCTTCGTCGATACCGCCGAGATCGACCAGATCAAGGAACTCAATGAGCTGGGCATGGTCGATGGTGTGACCACCAACCCCTCGCTCATCGCCAAGTCGGGGCGCGATATCCTCGAGGTGACCAAGGAAATCTGCTCGATCGTGTCGGGTCCGGTTTCGGCCGAGGTAACTGCGCTCAAGGCCGACGAGATGATCGCCGAGGGCCGCAAGCTCGCCAAGATCGCGCCGAACATCGCCGTCAAGGTGCCGCTGACCTGGGATGGCCTCAAGGCCTGCAAGGTGCTGTCGGACGAGGGCAATATGGTCAACGTGACCCTCTGCTTCTCGGCCAATCAGGCGCTTCTGGCCGCCAAGGCGGGGGCGACCTTCATCAGCCCCTTTGTTGGCCGGCTTGACGATATCAACCTCGATGGCCTCGATCTGATCGCCGATATCCGCCAGATCTATGACAACTATGGCTTCAAGACCCAGATCCTTGCCGCCTCGATCCGCTCGGTCAACCATATGTCGGAGTGCGCCAAGATCGGTGCCGACGTAGCGACCGCGCCGGCGAGCGTCATCAAGGCGATGGCCAACCACATCCTGACCGACAAGGGCCTTGCCGGTTTCCTCGCCGATATCGAGAAGGCCAAGATCAAGATCCTCTAATCGCCCGACGACAAGAATTTCCGCGCGCGGCCAGTTGTTCGCGCGCGGCAACAAAAAAGAAGAAATCCCTCAAGCTTGATGCTAAAGTGCCAAAAAAAGCAGGCACGAGAAACTCATGAGCAGCACCCCCCTGATCGAACCCTCGGTCCGCGAGAAGATCATCGCCGACCCCAATACTCTTCTGGAAGACGCCGATATCATGCGTGCGCTGGTGGCCGCGAACGAGCGGTCAATGGGCAACAATGTCGTCGATCTGCGCGGCATCGCGATGGAGCGGCTTGAGGCCCGGCTCGACCGGCTGGAGGATACGCACCGTTCGGTGATCGCCGCCGCCTATGAAAACCTTGCCGGCACCAACCAGATTCACCGCGCCGTTCTGAAGCTCATGGATTCGACGAAGTTCGAGGAATTTCTGCATGATCTGGGGGCAGAAGTCGCCGAGATCCTGCGCGTCGACGTCATGCGCCTTGTGCTGGAATCCGAGATCTCGACCCCCGACCCCTCGCTTGCCAAAGTGGGCGATGTGCTCTCGGTGGCCGCGCCGGGGTTTATCGCCGACTACCTCACGCAAGGGCGCAGCCAACATTTACGTCAGGTCACGCTTCGTCAGGTTCAGCCCGAGGCGGCTACAATTTACGGCGACAAGGCCGAATATATCCGCTCGGAGGCCTGCCTTCTTCTGGATTTGGGAGCCGGGCGCCTGCCGGGTATGCTTGTCATGGGTGCGGAAGATCCTCATCAGTTCTCGGCCCAGCAGGGCACCGACCTTTTGGCCTTCCTCGCGGGTGTGTTCGAACGCACCATGCGGCGTTGGCTGTCTTGAGCCGGTGATTTCCGCGGGCCTGACCGACGCTCTGGATCGCTGGCTCGACCATGCCCGCGCCCTCGACGCCGTAGCCGACAACACGATCAAGGCCTATAGGGCCGATGTCTTGGGGTTTCTCGCCTTCATGCAGGGCCATTTCGGCGAGGCACAAGGGCTTGGCGCGATCTCTCGCATCGGCGTGGGCGATATGCGGGCATGGATGGCGCACGAACGCAGCAGGGGCATCGCGCCCCGTTCGCTTGCGCGGGCGCTGTCGGCGGTCAAATCCTTCTATCGCTGGCTTTCCGAGCGCGAAGGCTTCGAGCCGACCGCCGTGCTCTCCGCCCGCGCGCCCAAGTTTCACCGCAAGCTTCCCCGCCCTCTTGCCGAAGACGCCGCCCGCGAGATGATCGACCGCGTGGGCCTTCAGGCCAGCGAGCCTTGGGTCGCCGCCCGCGACGAGGCGGTGGTGACGCTCCTCTACGGCTGCGGTCTGCGGATTTCCGAGGCGCTTGGCCTGACGGGCCGCGATCTGCCGCTGCCCGACGTGCTGCGCATCCGTGGCAAGGGCGGCAAGGAGCGGATCGTTCCGGTGATCCCCGCCGCGCGCGAGGCGGTGGCACGATATGTGGAGTTGAGCCCTTTCGAGCCCGAGCCGAACGCTACGGTTTTTCGCGGCGCTCGTGGTGGGGCGCTTTCCCCCCGCGCCATCCAGAAGGTCATGGAACAGGCCCGGCTTCAGCTAGGCCTTCCCGCCACCGCCACCCCCCACGCCATGCGCCACAGCTTCGCCACCCACCTTCTCGCCCGTGGCGGAGACCTCCGCGCCATTCAAGAGCTTTTGGGCCACGCCTCGCTCTCGACAACGCAGGCCTATACTGCGGTGGACGCCGCGCACTTGATGGATGTCTACGAACGCGCCCACCCACGTAGCTAGGCAATTGAGATATTGCCGCCGCGTCAGCTTTCCGCCATGAGGGGCGAATGACCATCACTCAAAAAGCCCTCGCCGTTCATCTTCTCACCGCCACGGGCGCGGTTTTCGCCATGCTGGCGATGCTCGCAGCCGTCGATGAGAAATGGAGCCTCATGTTTGTCTGGCTCGTCGTGGCCTTTTTCGTCGATGGCATCGACGGCCCCCTCGCCCGGCGCTATGACGTCAGGAAAAACGCGCCAATCTTTGACGGCGTGCTTCTCGATCTGATCATCGACTATCTGACCTATGTCTTCGTGCCAGCCTATGCGCTTTTCAAGTCGGGCCTTTTGCCGGGCTGGACCGGCTGGATCGCGATTATCATCATCACCTTCACTTCGGCCATGTATTTCGCCGACAGCCGTATGAAAACAAAAGATTATTCCTTTTCCGGCTTTCCCGGTTGCTGGAACATGGTGGTGCTGGTTCTCTTTGCGCTTCAACCGAGTTTCTGGGTCAGCCTCGGCTTCGTAGCGCTTTTGGCGGCGGCGATGTTTGTTCCTGTTCGCTTTGTTCATCCGATGCGGACCCAACGGTGGAGAATGATCACCATTCCCATGGCCCTTGGCTGGACCTTCTTTGCCGGATGGGCGGCATGGGTCGATTTTCACCCCGAAAGCTGGGCCCATTATGGCCTGATCATCACCTCGGTCTATCTGCTCGCGGCAGGCGCAATCCAGCAGCTGATCTACGGCCTCGACGGCTAGAGCCGCGTCAGGATCATCCCGCCAACGATCAGGGTGGCGGCAATCATCTTGGCCCTGTCGAGCCTTTCACCGAAGAAGAACACTCCTATCGCCACGGCAAACAGGATCGACGTTTCCCTCAGCGCTGCCACAAGCGCGATCGGCGCCTGCGTCATGGCCCAGACCGCGATCGCATAGGCCCCGTAGGAACCCGCAGCCGCCAGTGCGCCCAGCCCCCAAGACCGCAAGGACGCACGAAAGATTGCCGTGCCGCGGAGCGCCGCTGCGGTCGGAAGCATCAGCGCCGCATCAATCGCGAAGAGCCATGCCACGAACGTTGCCGCATCTCCGGCAACCCGGGCGCCCATGCCATCGACGAGCGAATAGCCTGCGGTCGCCATGGCCGAGAACAGAGCAAAGGGGATCAACCGCCGATTTTCGCCGGAACCCAAGGCACCATTTGCCATCAGGAGAATGCCGAGCCCGAGGACCATGACGCCCACATAGGCCGCCACAGAGATCACGTCTGCCAAGAGAACCGCCCCGACGACGAGGACGATCAAAGGCGCAACCCCTCGGGCGATCGGATAGACACGGCTCAGATCGCCGTGCTCATAGGCATAGGCGAGGAAGAGCTTGTAGGCCGCATGTAGCGCGCCAGAGGCCAGAAGCCAGAGCCAGACCGCCCCCTCGGGAAAGGGCCTCCCCAGCGCGATCAGGAGCCCCGCCCCACCCTGAACCGCCGTCATGATGACCATTCCGGTCATCTTCGAGGCTCCGAGTTTGATGAGCGCGTTCCATGAGGCGTGGAGCAGGGCTGCGCCGAGGACGGCGAAGAAGACGAAAAGGCTCATCACGCGCTCTTATTGGGATTCATCAACTTAATCATCAAATCAGCAAGGATGCCGCCGATTCAAGTCGTAAAAGTGCTACCTTGGTTTCGATCCCTCGCCCGCCGGAAAAGCCCCCGAGACCGCATTGAGCCAGAACGCGGTGGCAAGGAACGATGATCGGGATCGAGTTCGCCCCGCATCCCTGCCCGACCGCCTGCGCGGTGACGCCAAGATCGCGGGCGATCTCGCCATAGGTGCGGGTCCGGCCGAGGGGGATGTCGATCATCGCCTGCCGCATCGCCTGCGCGAAATTGCCGGAGGCGGGTTTGAGGGGCAGATCGAACTCCGTCAGGCGGCGCTCGAAATAGGCGTCGATCTGGCGCGCCACCTCGGCGGCGAGTGTGTCATCCGGCGCAGCTGGGAGAGCCTCACCCCAAGCAAGGCCAGCCACCGCTTCGCCCTCAAGCGTGACGACAATCGGCCCTGTCGGGGTGTCGAGCCCGAAGCGGCGCTCGCTAGTAGACATCTTTGAGCTTCACGGCGCGGCCGTTCTGCTCGAACGTGTCACCTTTGCCGAGGCCCGCGATCTTTTGCGCCACGGGGCTGTCCATCGCGATGCCCATGAAGGTCTGGCCGCCGGCCTCGAAGGTTCCGGTCGCGACCGAGAGAACGAAGTTCCGGCCGCCAAAGCTCACCACGGCGCCAGCCTCGGCCTCGGCCTTGGGGCCGAAATCCATCGCGCGGATCGCCGCGATCTTGGCCTCGTGGATCGCCGCCGGCCCTTCGAGCGCGTGGGCAATATCCGCGGTCCCTCGGGCAACGGAGATCTCGTCGGTGGTAAAGGCTTCCTGATCGTCGAGCTGCGAATCCTTGAGATAGGCTTCGTATTGCTCGCGGGCAGCCTCAAGATCGGCGGATTCGAGGGCGAGCATCCGCTCGCGGATCAGGGTCTTGTCGACGCGGGTCATGGCAAATCCTGCTCTGGTTACAAGGCAAACGCCTCATAACCAGATTTAAGAACTTTCCGGCCTATGCCAAGGCCTCGTCGCAGCGATAGCAGACGCCGGCGTGCGAATGGGTGCCGACATCGGGCAGGATTTTCCAGCAGCGCTGGCATTTCTCGCCTTCGGCCATCTCGAAGACCACGCCCACACCTTCGACCTCGGGCAAGCGGAAGGCCTCCGAAGGGCTCGGATCGGTGCTGACGTCGATCGCCGAGGTGATGCAGAGATCGTCGAAAGCGACGGTCTTGAGGATCGCCGCGGTGGCTGCATCGACGTGAACCACCGGCGCCGCCTCGAGCGAGGCGCCGATCACCTTGTCGGTCCGCTGGATTTCAAGCGCGCCGGTCACGACACGCCGCACGCGGCGCACGGTTGCCCATTTGGCGGCCAATGCCTCGTCGCGCCACTCGGCCGGAGTTTCCGGCATATCGACGAGGTGCACCGACGATGCCTCGCCGGGGAACCGCTCGAGCCAGACCTCTTCCATGGTGAAGACGAGGATCGGCGCAAGCCAGGTGGTCAGGCGGTGGAACAGGATATCAAGCACCGTCCGCGCGGCGCGGCGGCGCGGCGTGTCGCCATCGCAATAGAGCGCGTCCTTGCGGATATCGAAGTAGAAGGCCGAAAGATCGACAGTCGCGAAATTGAAGACCGCCGAGAAAACCCCTTGGAAATCGTAGGATTTATAGCCCTCGCGCACGGTCTGATCGAGCTCGGACAAACGATGCAGAACCCAGCGCTCAAGCTCGGGCATCTGCGAAGGATCAACGCGGTCGGCCTCGGTGAAATCGGCAAGGCTCCCCAGCATATAGCGCATGGTATTGCGCAGGCGGCGATAGCTGTCGGCCACGCCTTTGAGGATCTCGTCACCGATCCGCTGATCGACCGTGTAATCCGTCTGGGCCACCCAAAGGCGCAGGATATCGGCGCCGTATTGCTTGATGACCTTGTCGGGCGCGATGATGTTGCCAAGCGATTTGGACATCTTCATGCCCTTCTCGTCGAGCGTGAAGCCGCAGGTCACAACTCCGCGATAGGGCGCGCGGCCGATGGTGCCACAGCCCTGAAGCATCGAGGAATGGAACCAGCCGCGGTGCTGGTCGGTGCCTTCGAGATAGACATCGGCAAGCCCGTCTTCCGAGCCATCCTCGCGGTCGCGCAGAACGAAAGCGTGGGTCGAGCCGGAATCGAACCAGACGTCAAGGATATCAAAGACCTGGTTATAGTCCTCGGGGTTGACGATGCCGCCGAGGAACCGCTCTTTCGCGCCCTCGACATACCAGCAATCGGCACCCTCGGCTTCAAAGGCCGCAACGATGCGGGCGTTGACCTGCGGATCGCGCAGAAGGAAATCCGCGTCAGTCGGCAGGGCGCCCTTCTTGGTGAAACAGGTCAGCGGCACACCCCAGGCGCGCTGGCGCGACAAGACCCAGTCGGGCCGCGCTTCGATCATGTTGTAAAGGCGGTTGCGGCCAGCAACGGGCGTCCATTCCACCAGTTTGTCGATCGAGGTGAGCGCCCTCTCGCGGATCGTCTTGCCATAGGCGTCCTGCCCGTCGCCCACGGCGCGGTCGATGGCGGCAAACCACTGCGGCGTATTGCGGAAGATGACCGGAGCCTTGGAACGCCACGAATGGGGGTAGCTATGGGTGACACGGCCACGAGCGATGATGCCGCCCGCTTCGACCAGCTTTTCGATCACCGCGGCATTCGCCTTGCCCTCTTTGCCCTTGGCATCAAAGACCTGAAGCCCAGCAAAGAAGGGAACATGCGGCAGGAATTCGGATTCCTCGCCCACGTTGTGGGTCATCCGGTCCTGCCAGCCGCGCTTGACGAAACAGTCGTAGTCATCCGCACCATGGCTCGGCGCGGTGTGGACAAATCCGGTGCCGGCGTCGTCGGTCACGTGCTCGCCGTCGATCATCGGAACGTCGTAGTCCCAGAAGCCATTGGCACCTTCGAGGCCGCGGAAGGGGTGATCACAAACCAAACCTTCAAACTCGCTAGTCTTAACGTCCCTAATTTTCTCGAACTTAGTAACTCGTGCCTTTGCAAGAGAATCTTCAGCCAAAGCATTGGCAAACAAGAAGAGTTCATTAGGCGAGACCCAGCTCTCCTCTTGTGTTTCTAGGACCCGATACAGGCCATAAGAAATCGCCGAGTTATAGGCGACAGCCTTGTTTGAGGGAATGGTCCATGGAGTAGTCGTCCAAATGACCACTCTTGCATTCAACAGCTCAAGGTCTCGGAAAACCGGAGTTTGATCATTACCGAAATCCCGAACTGGAGCGTGCAGCTTAAACGGAACCCAGATCGTGTGGCTCTTGTGGTCGTGATACTCGATCTCGGCCTCGGCCAGCGCGGTCTTTTCAACGGGCGACCACATGACGGGCTTGGATCCCTGATAGAGCGTGCCGGTCATGAGGAACTTCATGAACTCCTCGGCGATCACCCGCTCGGCGTGGAAATCCATCGTCAGATAGGGGCGATCCCAAGTGCCGGTGACGCCAAGACGCTTGAACTCTTCGCGCTGGATATCGACCCAGCCCTCGGCAAACTTGCGGCATTCCTGCCGGAAGGCGACGACATCGACATCGTCCTTGTTGAGGCCCTTGGCGCGGTATTGCTCTTCGATCTTCCACTCGATGGGAAGGCCGTGGCAATCCCAACCGGGGATATAGCGGGCATCGCGGCCCATCATCTGCTGGCTGCGGACAACCATATCCTTGAGGATCTTGTTCAGCGCGTGGCCGATGTGCAGGTGGCCGTTGGCGTAAGGAGGGCCATCGTGCAGGGTAAAGGGCTTGCGCCCGCCCGCCTTGGCCTTTTCGCGCAGCTTCTCGTAAACGCCGATCTGGTTCCACCGCTCGAGCCAGGCAGGCTCGCGCTGGGGCAGGCCCGCGCGCATCGGGAAATCGGTTTTCGGCAGGTTCAGCGTGGCTTTGTAGTCAGGTGTCTCGGCGCACATCTCTTGCGTCCTTCAATCGGAAGTCAGGTCTGGATTTGGGGCGGTGCGAGGTCTCAGACACCTTGGCCCGGCGACTCTGTCTCAGAGCGCCGGGTGCGTAATTCGGGCGATGATCACATATGCGAAAACCATGCGGCGCTTATAGGCGCGGGCGCAGGCAGGGTAAAGCCTTTGCAACTGCGGCAGGCTGCCGGCTTGCAAGCGGCGCGGCGCAGGCAGAGGATCGGCGCATGAGCACATCCATCCCGCCCCGCTTTCCGATCACCGAAGACCAGATCGACTGGGTCGTCTTCCGCTTTTATGCCCGCGTCCGGGCGCATCCGGTTCTTGGGCCGATCTTCTGGAAACACGTCCGCAACTGGGATGCCCACGAGGCCAAGATCGCCCGCTTCTGGCGCAATGCGATCCTGTTCGAGAAGAGCTATGACGGCAATCCGATGGCCGCGCATATGGCGGCTGGCAACGTCGAAGGCCCGCATTTCGCCATTTGGCTCGGGCTTTTCGACGAGGTCTTGAACGCCGAGCTGCCACCCGATCTGGCCGCCGCGTGGTCGGCGCTGGCGCACCGCATCGGGCGCGGTCTTCGGCTTGGCATCGAAGGGGCCGCGAGCGACGGCCCTCCCAAGCTCGACTAGTCTTTCGACGACCCGAACAGCCCCTTGAGCGCCCGCCCCACAACGGCCGTCACCGAGGCGCGTTTGCCGGGGGCCAAGGGGATCGGGCGGCAGACGTCGATCGCGGCAAGGCCCACGCGGGCGGTCAGCGCGCCGTTGATAACGCCCTCGCCGAACCGGCGTGAGACCTTGGAGAGAACCCCGCCCCCCGCGACCGAGCCGATCAGATCGTCGCCCACCGCCACCGCGCCCGTGGCGACAAGGTGGCCGAGGACAGAGCGGGCGAGCCGCCAGCTGCCGAGCGTCCCGGCCCTGCCGCCGTAGATTTCCGCGATGCGCCGGATCATCCGCAGGTTGGCGGCAAGGGCTGTGGCCACGTCCGCCAGCGCTAATGGCACAATGGCTGTCACCGCCGCGACCTGCCGCGAGGCGGCTTCGACCTCGGCCATGGCGCGGGCATCAAGCGGATCGAGGAGGGTATGCGAGGCCAGCAGCAACAGGCCATCGGCGTCAAACATCTCGCCCCGCTGGTCCTTCAGCCGCGCCAAGCCCCAGCGCATATCCTCGCGCCCTTGGTAAAGGCGGGTCAGGTCATCGACCACCGCCTGCGCGCCGGAAAGGCTCGCCTCGGATGCGGCGATCTTGGCTTCCGTCTGAATCTTGTCGAGGCGGCGGAGGCGGCTGAAGGCCGACAGCTCGCGCAGGGAAATCAGCGCCGCAACGCCGAGGAAAATCGCCAAGAGCCCCAGCGCAATCGCGCCAAGGATTTGATTTCGTTCAAGAAGGGTCGTCACAAAGTTCCACGCCGCGAGCGACAGGGCAAAGCCCAGAAGCGCCGACAGGCTCCCCCAGAACCACCGTGCAAGCCGCCCGCCGCGCGGTGCGGCGCCTCGGGCGATCACCCGTTGCATCGAAGTTTCCAGCGGCAGATCGCCGACCGGCGGCGCGGCCTCGGGGCCATTCTGCGCCGCGCCCGGTTCGATCTCGATCAAGAGCGATTTCCTGCGGTTCAGCTCGGTCATAACTTGTCTCCGATCAGGAACTGCGCGGCCTTGTCGAGCCGGATATGCGGCGGGCCGTCGCCGGGGCGGAGGGTCAGCGGCGCGGGGGCGAATTGCATGATCTCGTAGTCGGTGTCGAGCCATGCCGTTGCCCCCTCCCGCGCGGGGGTCAGCAGGTGGGCGGGGTCTTCTGGCAGTTCGCCCGCGTAGAAGGCAGCCAGACGACCGCTATCGAGAAGCCGCCCGCGCACAACGTCGAGCTTTTCGCCCTCGCGCGTCACCGTGTCTTCGACCGTGGTCCGAAGGGCTGCGATCGACATGGCGGCGGTCTCTGCCCCGGCGAAATCCGCCCGGTCCTTGGCACCGCGCAAAAGCGCCTCGGTGATCGCTGTCAGGCGCGGGTGCTGGCTGTGATGAAGGTGGTCGGCCTTGGTGGCGGCGAAGAGGATCCTCTCGATCCGCTTGCCACCCAGAAGGCGGGCGAGAAAGGGGCTTTTGCCGGGGCGGAAGGCCACGAGGATATCGGCCATCGCCTGCCGGAGGTCTTCAACCGCGCGGGGGCCTGCATGGATCGCGCCAAGCACATCGACCAAGACGATCTGCCGGTCGATCCGGGCGAAATGTTCGCGGAAGAAGGGGCCGACGACCTTTTTCTTATAGCTTTCAAAGCGACGTTCAAACTCGTGCCAGAGCGAGGCTTTGCCGGCCTTCTCAGGCTTTCTCAGCGGCGCGAAGGAGAGAACGGGCGAGCCCTCCATCTCGCCCGGCAACAGAAACCGCCCCGGCGAGCAATCGCTATAGCCTGCGTCGCGGGCGGCGTGGAGGTGATCGGTATAGGCCTTAGCCAGATCCTGCGCTGCTTCTTCGGTGAACTCCGCCGAAGCATCCGTCGCCGACAGCCGCGCAAGGAAATCCGCCGCCAGCGGGCGGTGATCGAGGCGCTGGAGCGTCCGCTCCGACCATGCCTCGAAGCTCATCTCCATCAGGCCGAGGTCCAAAAGCCACTCGCCCGGGTAATCGACGATATCGAGATGCACCGTCCGCGCACCCCGAAGACCCGCGAGCGCCCCTTTGGGCTCGATGCGGAACGACAGGCGCAATTCGCTGATCCGGCGGGTGCCCGAGGGCCAAGTGGGCTCTTTCGCGGTCAGCCGCGCGAGGTTGGCCTCATAGTCAAAGCGCGGCAGCGTGTCGTCGGGCTGGGGCTGAAGAAATGCCGTGCGGATCGTGCCAGCGGCGGCCGACAGAAGCTGGGGCATCCGGCCCCGGTCCATGAGGTTGGCGACCAGCGAGGTGATGAAGACCGTCTTGCCCGCCCGCGAAAGGCCGGTCACGCCAAGCCGGACCACGCTCTCGCCAAAAGGCGCGGTCACGGTCTCGGTGGCGGTCTCGAGCCGCCTGAAAAGTCCATCGGCAATCTGGCTGAGGTCCAAACCTGCCCCTTTCCTCGTGTTTCCCTAGATAGATAGGGGCGCATCGGCCCCTTGGGTAGCCCCAGCCGCTTGCCGGATCGCCCGCTCTGGGCTAGGGCAAGGTCATGCCCCGCTATGCTCTCAGAATAGAATACCACGGCGCGCCCTTTGCCGGCTGGCAAAGGCAGGCCGATCAGCCTTCGGTTCAGGGGGCGATCGAGGCCGCGCTGGCCAAGCTCGAGCCGCGGGACCACACGATTGCCGCAGCGGGGCGCACCGATGCGGGCGTGCACGCCACCGCACAGGTCGCGCATTGCGACATGGAAAAGGATTGGGAGCCGTTCCGCCTGTCGGAGGCGCTCAACTGGCATCTCAAGCCCGCGCCCGTGGCCATCACCGCCTGCGCCCGCGTGGCCGACGACTGGCACGCTCGGTTTTCGGCCATCGAGCGGCGATATCTCTTCCGGCTCATCAGCCGCCGCGCACCCCTGACCGTCGAGACGGGCCTCGCGTGGCGGGTGAACCACCCCCTGAGCCTCGCGCCCATGCAGGAAGCGGCCAACCACCTGATCGGCAAGCACGATTTCACCACCTTTCGCTCGTCGATCTGTCAGGCCGAAAGCCCCGTCAAAACACTCGACGAGCTGCGTATCGAGGAAATCGCCCGCCCTGACGGGGCCGAATTCCGCTTTCACCTGCGGGCGCGGTCGTTCCTGCACAATCAGGTGCGCAGCTTTGTCGGCACACTCGAACGGGTCGGCGCCGGTGCTTGGGAGCCTGACGATGTGAAGGCCGCGCTCGAGGCGCGGGATCGTGCCGCCTGTGGCCCGGTCTGCCCGCCAGACGGGCTCTATCTTGCCGGCGTCGGCTATCCCGAAGATCCCTTCGCTGGCGCATAGGCGGGGCTCCGCCGCTCAAGGAATGCGCGTTTTCATTGCCGTCCTCATCGGCTAGGACAATAGAGCCTGTCTGCCTGATGCCCCGCGAGGAGAATCCCCGTGGCCCGTATGGTCCGCCCTGTCGCCGGTATTCTCGCGCTCACCCTGAGCGCCCTGCCCGCGCTATCGCAAGATATCCGGTTCCGTATCACCGAAAACAGCGCCCTTAGGCCCGCCCTCGAAGCGGCATCGCTACTAGTGGCGCAAGAAGCGAGCGGCGAGGCGTCGGCTCAGGACATCGTCGCCGCGGCGCGCGCTGATTATCCCCGCCTTCTCGCCGCGCTTTATGCAGAAGGCTATTTTGGCGCCACGGTGTCGATCCTCGTCGACGGGCGCGAAGCGGCAGGCATCGCGCCGCTTGATGCACCATCAAGCATCCGCGGGGTCGAGATTATCGTCACGCCAGGGCCAGCCTTCCGTTTTGGAGCAACCGAGGCCTCGCCGCTTCCCGAAGGCGCAGAGATGCCCGCCACGTTCGTCACTGGCCTGCCTGCCAGCACCGACGCGATCCGCGAGGCTGCGCGAACGGGGATCAACGCGTGGCGCGACGCCGGTCATGCCAAAGCCACGCTCGAGAGCCAGCGCGTGATTGCCGATCACAGGGATAGCCAACTCGACGTCAGCCTTGGGTTCGCGCCAGGTGCACAACTGACCTTTGGCCCCGTAGCTGTCGAGGGCAATAGCACCGTTTCCGATGACCGCATCCGCGAGATCGCTGGCCTCCCTCAAGGTTCTGTATATAGCCCCGCCGAGATCGACCGCGCCCTCGCCCGACTGCGCCGCGCTGGAGCCTTCCGCGCCGCGAGCCTGACCGAAGCCGACGCGACGACCGTCGATCTTGCCTTGCCTATCACGTTGAATGTCGTAGAGGAAAAGCCGCGCCGCCTTGGCTTTGGTGCCGAGCTGACCTCGTTCGATGGCCTCGCGCTCAGCGCATATTGGATTCACCGCAATCTCCTTGGCGGATCCGAAAACCTGCGTATCGACGGCTCGGTCGAGGGGATTGGCGGCGCGACCGGCGCTCTGGATGCGCGTCTTGGCGCGGCCTTTGTGCGGCCAGCAACGCTAGATGCCGACACCGACCTTCTCGCCGGAGCCGAAATCCTCCACCGCGAAGACCCGCTCTACGGCATGAATTCGGCCAGCCTAGATGTTGGCCTGCGCCGACGGTTTGGTGAAACGCTGCAACTCAGCCTCGCCGTGGGCGCAAAGACGGCGCAGATCAGCGACGATTTGGGCACCCGCAGCTATACCGTCCTGACCCTTCCCGGCACCGCTACATTCGACAAGCGCGATAATGCCCTAGACGCGCACAAGGGCTATTTCCTCGACGCCAAAGCGACCCCGTTTCTCAGCCTCTCGGGCGATGCGGCAACCGGCCTTCGGCTCTGGACGGAGGGCCGCGCCTATTTCACGCCGGGCGCGGCCGGCAATCCGACTTTCGCCCTGCGCGGCCAGCTTGGCACGGTGATGGGGCCCGATCTGTTGTCCGCGCCGCCCGACTATCTCTTCTTTTCCGGCGGCGGCGGGACAGTTCGGGGCCAGCCCTATCAATCGCTCGCCATCGATCTGGGCGGTGGCGACCGGATCGGCGGGCTGAGCCTTGCGGCTCTTTCAGCGGAAGTCCGCGCCAGCGTGACCGATACGATCGGTATCGTCGGTTTTGCCGATGCGGGCTATGTCGGCGCAAGCGCCCTGCCCTTGACCAATGGCGATTGGCACGCAGGGGCGGGCATCGGCATTCGCTATCAGACGGGCCTTGGCCCGCTCCGCCTTGACGTGGCGACCCCGATCACCGGCACGGGCGCTGGCCAGTCGATCAATATCTACATTGGCATCGGACAGGCCTTCTGATGCGACGGCTTCTTCTCCTTTTGGTTCTGCTTTTGCCTTTTACCGCTTTGGCGCAGGAAGAAACCGACAAGGATTTTCTGACTCGCCTTTTGGAGCGTTCGCTCTCCGGCGGCGGACGTCAGGTCGAGATCGAAGGATTCTCCGGCGCCCTAAGTTCGGAAGCCCGTTTTGAGCGATTGACTGTCTCAGACACGCAAGGCGAATGGCTTGTAATCGAAGGCGGGCGTCTCAACTGGGACCGTGGCGCTCTTGTAACCGGCCGCGTCGATATTGACCGGCTTGTAGCGGACGTTGTCCATCTGATCCGCTGGCCAGTTGCCTCGACAGACCCAATCAAGCCCGAAGCGACACCCTTCGCCCTACCTGACCTGCCCGTTTCGGTGGATGTGGGCGCATTGAATGTCGAACGCATTTCGATTGCTGAAGGGATTGCCGGGGAGCACGTCGACCTGAGCCTTTCGGGTGCACTGGCGCTCGGCGGTGGCGAGGGCTCCGCTCAACTCTTGTCGCAACGAATAGATGGAGGGATTGGCGCTTTCGCTCTGGAGGCCAGCTACTCAAACGAGAGCCGCATTCTCAAAGCCTATCTTGATCTTGACGAGGGCGAAGGTGGACTTGCGGCCAAGGCGCTTGGCATTGCCGGAGCGCCCGCCCTGCACCTGACCCTCGGCGGTGAGGCGCCGGTCGACGCCTTCGCAGCGACGCTCACGCTCGACACCGAAGGCGTGCGGCGGCTCGAGGGCAGGATCGCATTCGGGCTTGGAGAAGAGGCGCAATACGATCTGGCGCTCTCGGGGGATATATCGGCGCTGTTCCTGCCGGAATACCGGCCATTCTTTGGCCGACAGGTCGAGCTGACAACCTCGGCTATCCGGCGCAGCACCGGACAGCTGGTCTTGTCGGACTTGTCTCTATCAAGTCGCAGCCTTGCTCTCCAAGGATCGGCGAGGCTCACTCCCGGCGGGTGGCCAGAACGCTTTGATCTAAAGGGCAGACTTGCAGATCCCGAGGGTGCCCCCGTGCTTTTGCCTCTGACAGGCCAGGCCACCACTGTCGCCTCGGCCGACCTGTCTCTGGCCTATGATGCCGGCAAGGGGGATACTTGGGCCGCAACGCTCCGCGCCGATCAAATTGGTCGCCCCGGTTTCTCTGCGACCACGGCTTTGATCGAGGGCAGCGGCACCATCACCCAAGGCGAGGACGAAGCCCCGCGCCGCTTTGACGGCACGATTGCCTATCGCGCCGAGGGCGCTGCCTTTGCCGATCAAGAGCTTTCGGCTGCGCTCGGCGACCGGCTCAGCGGAGGCGTGCAGCTGTCGCACATCGACGGCGAGCCATTCCGCATTCGGGGCCTGTCACTGGAAGGGCCGGGGATTGGCCTAAGTGCCAATGCGGAAATCTCCGGAGCGGGTGAGGATTTCATGGTTCGAACTGAAGCATCGTTCGACATCGAGAGTCTGGAGCGCTTTTCTCTACTTACTGGTCGCGACCTGTCGGGCGCGGTAAAGGCCTCCCTCAGCGGGAACATTCAGCCCACCGACCTGTCGTTCAACCTGTGGCTCAACGCCGAGACCAATGGGCTGGCGGTCGGTCTTACTAACCTTGATCCACTCTTGACCGGGCGGACAGCAGGGAGCGCGCGCCTCATCCGCGATGGGTCCGGCGTCCGAATCGAAGGACTTAATTCCCAGGGCGGCACGTTCGCGGCCAAAGGGGCGCTTTCGCTCACCAGTCAAAGCCTCGAGGCCGACCTGCGGCTTGATCTTGCAGACCTTGCGCTGGTCGTTCCGGGTGTGGATGGCCCGGCAACCTTCGAGATCATCGCCCGGCCAGAGGCTGACGGTGCAACATCCCTTGCCCTATCTGCCGCCGGGGCGGGCGAGGAATTGGCGCTGACGGGCCAAATCTCTGCCGATGCCCCCCGCGAGTTCCGTGGCACGGCGAAGGCGACTTCCCGGGATCTTTCACGCCTTGCTTCCCTTGCCGGCATCCAGATCGGCGGGCAGGCGGAAGCAACGGTAAACGGCCGCTCCACTCTGGATTTCTCGGATTTTGCGATCGCCGCCGAAGCAACAACGTCAAATCTGGAGCTGGCAACCGACATTCTGAACCCGCTTCTCGCAGGCGCAGGCAAAATTCAGACTGTCGTGGAACGGCGCGAAGGGACGGCAATCATCGTTCCATCCCTTTCGGCAGAAACGGCCAACCTGTCCCTCTCTGGCAGCCTCACCCAGATGACGGACGGACCCAAGGCCGAATTCAGCACCCGCATCGCTGATATGGCGCTGATCGCATCGGACTTTGCCGGGCCACTTGAGGCCGGTGGCGCCGCCACCCGCAGCGAGGATGGTCTATGGTCGCTCGAAAGCGCCAAGGTGACTGGCCCAGGCGGTTTGCAGGCGGATATCAGCGGCAGCGTGGGAGAAGATCTGCCTGCCGATCTCCGGCTTTCAGGGGCCCTGCCTCTTGGCCTATTGAACCAAATACTAGAGCCTCGCCGCGCCGCTGGCATGGTGCGCTTTGATCTGGGGCTACGGGGCAGTTTGGACGGCAATATCCTCGGCGGTTTGAGTGGCACGCTATCTCTTGCCGAGGGCCGGCTTGCCGATCCTCTTCTGGGGCAATCCATCGAAGGGCTAAGTGGTGCTGCCAGCTTCGAAGGCGGAAGTGTCAGGATCGACCTCTCGGGAACATCTCCGGCAGGCGGCGACGCACGGCTGAGCGGGGTGGTGGGCCTTTCAGCCCCGATCTCTGCAGATCTTGGCCTGCAGCTATCCGGCTGGGTGCTGCGCGATCCGGCATTGTATCAGACCACGCTCGACGGCGCGGTGGGGATCTCGGGTCCGTTGACAGGCGGTGCGCTCATCTCGGGCGAGGTTCGGCTTGGAACAACAGAGCTGCGTGTTCCATCGTCCAGCATCAGTGCCGCAGGCGATATCCCGGAGATCACCCATATCGGGGCTTCACCAGACATCACAGAGTCCCTTGCGCGGGCAGGTCTGACCAAAGCGGCCAACACCGGCGGCGGCCGAGGTGTTTCCTACGACCTCGATATCCGCATCCTTGCGCCCGAACAGGTTTTTGTGCGGGGGCGAGGGCTCGACGCCGAGCTTGGGGGCGCCCTGACGTTGGGAGGATCGACAGCTGATATCGCGCCAGTGGGCCGCCTTGATCTGATCCGGGGCAGGCTTGATATCCTGCAGCAACGCTTCGACCTTACTCAAGGCTCGGCCGATATCCGTGGCGACCTGATGCCCGAGATTCAGCTTGCCGCAACCACGACCGCGCGAAGCGGAACGATCGTCAACCTGAGCGTTGAGGGAAGACTCGATTCACCCGATTTTGTGTTGTCGTCGACGCCTGATCTGCCGCAGGACGAGATCATTTCACAGCTTCTTTTCGGCCGCGGCCTCGATCAGATATCGCCGCTCCAGGCGGTTCAACTTGCCTCCGCGGTCGCGACCCTCGCTGGTCGTGGCGGTGCCGGTCTTGTCGACAACCTTCGACAGCGGTTTGGCCTCGATGATCTGGACATCAGTTCGAACCCCGAAGGAGACACGACCTTCCGGGTTGGCAGATATTTTGGCGAAAACTTGTATTCCGATGTCGCCGTCTCGAGCGGCGGCCAGAGTGAGCTCAGCCTCAATCTCGATCTGTCGGAAACGCTGACAGCCAAGGGCAGTATCGACAGCGAGGGTCAGACCAGCCTCGGTATCTTCTTCGAGCGCGACTACTGAAAGAAAAACGGCGGCCCAGAGGCCGCCGCTTTGATCAATGCTGTTGGCCTCAAGCCGTCACTTCAAGAAGCGCCTCGGCTTCGTGGAACGGGCAGGCCACCTTGTGATCCTCGCCCGGAATCGTGATCATTTTCGGACGCTCGCCCGCGCAGCTCGCCTGCGCCTTGCGGCAGCGGGTGCGGAAGACACAGCCCGAGGGCGGGTTCATCGGCGAGGGCAATTCGCCTACGATCACCTCGCGCGGGCGCGCCTTCTCCAGCTTGGGATCGGGGATCGGCACCGACGAGATGAGCGCTTGCGTATAGGGGTGCTCGGGCCGCGTCGTCAGGCGATCGGCGTCGCCCTCTTCCATGATCCGGCCCAGATACATCACGCCGATCCGGTCGGAGATATGCTTCACCACTGACAGATCGTGGGCGATGAAGATCATCGACAGGCCCATGTCGCGCTGCAACTCCATCAGGAGGTTGATCACCTGCGCCTGCACCGACACGTCGAGAGCCGACACCGGCTCGTCACAGATCACGAGTTTGGGCTCGAGGATCAGGGCGCGGGCGATGCCGATGCGCTGGCACTGGCCGCCCGAAAACTCGTGCGGATAGCGGTTGATGAGGTTCGGCAGAAGGCCCACACGCTCCATCAGCTTGGCGACGCGCTGCTTCACCTCGGCGCGGGGCGTCTTGGGGAAGTGCGTGACCAGGGGCTCGGCGATGATCTCGCCCACCGTCATTCGCGGGTTGAGCGCGGCCAGCGGATCCTGAAAGATCATCTGCACATCGCGGCGATGGGCGCGGCGCTCGCCAGGCTCCATTTCCGCAAGGTCTTTGCCTTCGAACCGGATCTTGCCGCCCGAGGTCGGCACAGTGCCGATGATCGCACGGGCCAGCGTTGATTTGCCTGAGCCGCTTTCGCCGACGATACCAAGGCATTCGCCCGCCGCCAGATCAAGGCTCACGCCATTCACAGCATGGAGTTGGCGCGGCGGCGTCCAAGGCCAGGAGCCGGGGCGGCGGATCTCAAACGTAACCTGCAGGTTCTCAAGTGTGAGGAATGGGGTCGCCATCATGCCACCTCCTTGACCGGGACGTGGCAGGCACGACGGCGGCCGTCCATCGTCGTGAGTTGGGGCCGGGTCTGAGCGCACTCGGCGCGAACATTGGCACAACGCGGGCTAAACGGGCAGCCCGCCGGCAAATGCGACATATCGGGCGGCTCGCCGGCGATAGTAATGAGCATCTCGTCGTCGCGGTCGAGGCGCGGAACGGCGGAGAGAAGGCCGCGGGTATAGGGATGTGTCGGCTTCTCGAACAGCTCTTCGGTCACGCCCTCTTCCATGATCTGCCCGCCATACATGACGAGGGTCCGGTCACAGAAACCGGCCACAACGCCAAGATCGTGGGTGATCAGGATCACAGCAGTTCCAAACTCGTAGCGGATATCGCCCAGAAGCTCCATGATCTGCGCCTGCACCGTCACGTCGAGCGCGGTGGTCGGCTCGTCGGCGATCAGAAGGCGGGGGCGACACAGAAGCGACATGGCGATCATCACGCGTTGGCGCATCCCGCCCGAAAACTCGTGCGGATACTGGCGCACGCGCTGGTTCGCCTCGGGGATCCGCACCGCGTCGAGCATCTTGGCGGCTTCCTTGACGGCGTCGGACTTGGACATCCCCTTGTGCAGGACAAGCACCTCGGCCATCTGGTCGCTCACCCGCATATAGGGATTGAGCGAGGTCATCGGGTCTTGGAAGATCATCGCGATCTCGTCGGAGCGGACCTTGTTCAGCTCGCGCTGCGAGAGCTTCAGAAGATCCTTGCCGTCGAACTTGACCGAGCCCGTGGCGCTGCCGTTCTGGGCGAGAAGGCCCATCGCGGCGAACGCCGTCTGGCTCTTGCCCGAGCCGCTCTCGCCGACGATGGCGAGGGTCTCGCCCTTGTCGATGTTGAACGACACGCCGTTGACCGCGTTTACCGGGCCGTCGTTCGTGCGGAAAGTGACCTTGAGGTCGTTGATTTCTAGCAAACTCATATCAGCGGTCCTTCGGGTCGAGCGCATCGCGCAGGCCGTCGCCGACGAAGGTGAAGGCGAAAAGCGTGGCGAGGAAGAAGAAGAGCGGGAAGGCGATCTGCCACCAGGCGCCATAGAGCATCTGCTTGGAACCGGCTTGGATCAGGGCGCCGAGCGAGGTCATCGGCTCTTGCACGCCTAGGCCGAGGAAGCTGATGAAGCTTTCCGCCATGATCAGGCCCGGGATCAGTAGCGTCGCATAGACCACGACGATGCCCAGAAGGTTCGGCACGATGTGGCGCAGGATGATCGTGAAGGGGCTCACGCCCACCGCGATCGCCGCCTCGACGAATTCCTTGTTCTTGATGGTCAGCGTCTGGCCGCGCACGATCCGCGCCATGTCGAGCCAGCTGATAAGGCCGATGCCCACGAAAAGCATGGTGATCGAGCGGCCCCAGATGACGAGCATCAGGATCAGAACGAACATGAAGGGGATCGACATCAAGACGTCGACGGTCCGCATCATGATATTGTCGATCCGGCCACCGAAGAATCCGGCGGTCGCGCCATATAGCGTGCCGACGATCACCGCGACGAGCGAGCCGACCACGCCGACCATGATCGAGATGCCGGTGCCTTGAACGACGCGGGCATAAAGATCGCGGCCCAGTTCGTCGGCGCCGAAATAGTGGCCGTTCTCGACACTCGGACCGCCGATCTGGGCCACTCGGCCCATAAGCTTCCAGTCGATCGCTTCATAGGTCCAAGCCTGAAAGAAAGAACCGAGCAGGGCGAAAAGCAAGATCGCAATCAAAACGACGAGCCCCCCGACCGCAGCTTTGTTGCGCGCAAAGCGGGTTCGCGCATCGCTCCAGAGCGAGCGGCCCTTCACCTCGGCGAGATTGGTTGCCTCGGCGAGCGATTCCATTTTGGTTTTGTCAGGATACATGGTCAGCCCCTCAGTACCGGATCTTCGGGTCGATCCACGCGTAGAGCACGTCGACAAGAAGGTTGAAGATGATCGTCAGGGTGCCGACGAGGATGGTGATGCCCATCATGGTCGAATAGTCCCGGTTGAAGGCCGAGTTGACGAAAAACTGGCCGATGCCGCCGGTCGAGAAATACTGGTCGATGATCACCGAGCCAGTAACCATGCCGACAAAGGCGGGCCCGAGGTAGGACAGAACCGGCAGGAGCGCCGGCTTGAGTGCATGCTTGAGGATCACGCGGCTCATCGGCAGGCCCTTGGCCTTGGCCGTGCGGATGAAGCCCGAATTCAACACTTCAAGCATCGACGAGCGGGTAATCCGCGCGATGGAGGCGAAATACGAGGTCGAAAGCGCAATCACCGGCATGATGATGTGATCCCATGTCCCGCCTTCCCAGCCACCGCCCGGCAGCCATCCGAGCCAGAGGGTGAATACCAGAACGAGGATTGGCGCCATGACATAGTTCGGGATCGACTGCGAGCCGATGGCGAAACCAACCGACAGGTAGTCGAGCCATGTGTTGTGGCGGATGGCCGCTGTGACGCCGAGACCGACGCCAAAGATCACGGCGACGATAAACGACCAAAAGCCATAGGTCAGTGTGACCGGGAAACCCTGCGCGATAATGTCGTTGACCGTGCGATCCTTAAACTTGAACGACGGGCCGAAGTCGAAGTGGAAGATCACGTTCGTCAGATAATCGACGTATTGCTTCCAGTAGGGCTGATCTAGCCCATACTTGGCTTCGAGATTTGCCATCACTTCCGGTGGCGGAAGCTTTTCGCCCATGAACGGGCTGCCAGGAGCAGACCACATAAGAACGAACGAGATCGTGATCAGGATCAGGATCGTCGGGACAGCCACCGTAAGGCGGCGTGCGATATAGGTGAACATCAGGGGATCCCTATCGGAGTAGAGATTAAAAGTTCCGCGCCCCCGTTTGGGGGCGCGGCTGGTTTAGATCGGCTTGTCGATTACTCGACCTTGTACAGGTCGCGAGCGTACCAAGCGTTCTCGACGTTGTTGTCCGGCCAACCCTTGAGGGTTGCCTGACGTGCGCCAACCGAGGTGTAGAAGTAGATCGGGATGATCGGTGCGTCAGCGGCAGCGATGGTTTCGATCTGGTTGTAGAGAGACTGCGGATCTTCTGCGGTCTTTGCCTCGGCGAGAAGGGCGTCAACTTCGGCGCTGTTGTAGCCAGCGTCGTTGTATCCCGAGCCCGAACCATAAAGATCGAGGAAGGTCGAGGCTTCGTTGTAGTCACCACACCAACCGGCACGGGAGATCTCGAACTGGCCAGCACCGCGGGCCTCGAGGAAGGTCCCCCATTCCATGTTGTTGATGGTGGATTCGATCCCGAGGTTCTCTTTCCACATCTGGCTAACCGCGATGGCGATCGACTTGTGACCTTCCGAGGTGTTGTAGAGGATTTCGGCACTGATCGGATTATCGGGGCCATAGCCAGCTTCAGCCATAAGCGACTTGGCAAGCTCGTTACGCTCGTCCTGGGTCATGGCAGCAGATTCGACAACCGGGACGGTAAACCCAGCGGTGGTCGGCGGCGTGAAGGTGTAGGCCGGGATCTGGCCAGCCTGCAGGATGCCGTCGGTGATAACCGTGCGGTCGAAGCCAAGGTTCAGAGCCTGACGCACCCGAACGTCCTTCATCCATTCCGGTGCGTTATCCCGCATGTTGAAGTTGTAGTAGTAGGTGCAGAGACGCGGGTTCGAGTAGATCTCGGCCGGATACTGCTCCTTGAGCGAGAGATACTGACCGGTCGGAACACCGACGAGGTCAAGCTCGCCTGCCTGCCAACGGGTGAAGGCCTGGGTCTCGTCGTTGATGATGAGACGGACGACCTTGTTGATGACGGTCTCGCCATCGTTCCAGTAGTTGGCGTTGCGCTCCATGACCATACGCTCCTGCGGAACGTGCTCGGTCAGAACATAGGCGCCGTTGCCGACGATGTTCTCGGGGCGGGTCCACTCGGCACCATGAGCTTCGACAACGGCCTGCGGCACCGGGAACATGGTGGCGTGGGTCACGGTCTGGGCGAAGTAGGGAACCGGGCGCTCGAGGTGGACGACGAGGGTTTGATCGTCGGCAGCTTCAACACCGAGGGTGTCGGGAGCAGCATCGCCCGAACCAACGGCGCCAGCACCCTTGATGCCGGTGATGTCGGTCACGAACCAGGCATAGGGCGAAGCGGTGGCCGGATCGGCCGCGCGGCGCCATGCGTAGACGAAGTCACCAGCGGTGACCGGATCACCGTTCGACCACTTCGCGTCGGCGCGCAGGTGGAAGGTGTAGGTCATCTTGTCGTCGGAGAGGTCGTAGCCGGTGGCTACGCCGGGGATCAGGTTGCCGTCGGCATCCTGGTTCATCAGGCCTTCGAACAGGTTGCGAACAACGGCCGAACCAGAAACGTCTTCGACCATGCCCGGATCAATCGAGGGGCTCTCGTCAATGTCCTGATAGGTGAAGGTCTGGTCGGCGGCCAGCGTCTCGCCAGCCATCGGGCTTGCAGCAAAGGCTGCGCCCGAAAGCACGAGCAGCGCGGCGGTCGACGCCATGAGGGTCGTTTTGATTTTCATTGAGTACTCTCCCTTTTGTGAGCCGGTTTATCCGGCAATCACGTCGGTTTCTTCTCGCGGCAAGCGCGACAATGCAGGGATTATTTTTTTGTCTGCACCAAATTAGCAAGAGCAGATTTCAAGTTGACCATGGGTAAGCCTTGAAAATTCAGGCGAATTTCAGTGATGTGGCGAAATTTTGTCAAAAAGTGCCAATTCGGGTCACTGCCGCGCAATAAAGTTTCGCGGTTTTTTCGCGGTTTCTCAGAACTTCTGGCCGATAGGGCAATCAATCAGACCGATTCGGACCTAATGCTTGCGATTCCTTACCCTCGACACCGGATTCGGAAAATTTGACCATGCGCAGAAGGCCCCCTTCCAGAACGCAGCTTCTTGCACTGTTCAGGGACAGAAAACGCGCATCTTCGCTTTCAGCCTTGCATGAGCAGGGTCAGACAACCGGCAGATTTGGGCTTTGTCGGTTATTTCTCAATATATTATCGATTTTCCCGGCCCAGCCTTCGATGCTTTCCCTTTCCTTCCGCTCTGCATCGAAGCCCAGTGCATGTCGCTACCGTGCACCGCTTAAGGCCATGAGATGGATTGGATTTGATCAATTCTCCAACCCTTGCCATTATGGGTTGTCTGGTTAAACGAATTGAGGTCTTCGATTGAACAACACGGCCAACAAGCCCCCCGCACATGAGCTGGTTTATCGCAAGCTGCGGGAGATGATCCTGTGTGGTGAACTTGAGCCGGGGCAAGCCATAACGATCCAGGGCCTTGTTGCATCTCTCGGGGCCGGCATGACACCGGTTCGCGAAGCCATCCGCAGGCTTACTTCTGAAAGTGCGCTCGTTTTCCAAGGCAACCGGCGGGTGTCGGTCCCCGTTCTTACCCTCGATCAAATCGACGAACTGGCCTTTGCTCGTTTGGCGCTTGAGCCTCAGCTTGCCTTTTGGGCAACAGAGAATGTCACGGCCAAAGACATTTCCAAGCTGGAAGCGATCGACGCCGAGATGAACAAGGCCATCGCTCGCGGCGATGTGCGCTCCTACCTCTTCCGCAATCACGAGTTTCATTCGGCCCTCTATGCCATTTCCGGCGCGCAAATCATGATCTCGCTGGCTGATGAACTTTGGCTTCGCATGGGCCCCTCGCTTCGGGTCATGGGCGGCCGGTTCGGCACCTCAAATCTGCCCGACAAGCACATCGACGCCATCGCGGGCCTTCGCGCTGGCGATCCAAAAGTGGTCAGCCGCGCCATTCACGACGATATCGAGCAAGGTTTCGAGCAGATCCGCAAATCGCTCGAGAAATAGCGCCTAGAGACGATCCCGAAGCGAGAACCACAGCATCGCCGCGGCCAGAAGGGGCTCGCGCAGGAGTGCTCCACCAGGAAAGCGTTGCGTCGGCACGCTGGCCATCAGGTCAAACTTTTCGGCCTGCCCTGCGATCGCATCGGCGGCCATCTTGCCCCCCATCGTCGCCATCGCCACCCCATGGCCGGAATAGCCCGAGGCGGTCAGGATATTGCCCGAGAGCCGCTCGAAATGCGGCATCCGGTTCATCGTGATCCCGAGCGTGCCGCCCCAGGCATAGTCGATCCTGACGCCCTTGAGCTGAGGATAGATCTCTTCCATCGGTTTGCGGACGTTGCCGGCGATATCGCGCGGGAAACGGTAGCCATAGCTTTCGGTGCCGCCAAAGAGCATCCGGTTGTCTTCGGACAGGCGGAAATAGTTGATGACAAACTTGCTGTCGGCAACGGCGTGGTTTTCACGGATCAGGTCGCGGGCGCGATCCTCGCTCAGGGGTTCGGTCGCCACGATGAAATTGTTGATTGGCATGACCCGCGCCGCCACGCGGCCCTGCATATGCCCGAGATAGCCATTGGCGCCCAGCACGACGAACTTGGCCCTGATCCGCGCGCCTTCCGTCCGCACCGTCGCCGGCTCGCCTTCGTCAACACCGAGAACGCGGCTCTTCTCGAAGATCCGCACGCCCTTGGCGAGGCAGGCCTCGGCCAGACCGAAGGCAAATCGCAGGGGATGGATATGGCCCGCCCCCATGTCGAGGGTGCCGCCGTGGTAGGCATCCGAGCCGACAAGATTGCGAATTTCCGACTTGTCGAGCGCCCGGATCAGGCCATAGCCGTAATCTTCTTGCAGTTTTTCTGCATAGGCTTTGCTATGGGCCACAAACCGCGCCCGATGGTCGGCGTGGATCACACCAGACACCCAGCGGGCGTCGATCTTGTGCGCGTCGATCAGCCCGCGAAGAACCTTGACCGAGTCCTGCCCTATCTCCCAAAGCCCGCGTGCGGCGTCGAGCCCGACCATCTTCTCAAGCTCGTCCTGATCAAGACGCTGCGTGCCCGACACCTGCCCGCCATTGCGGCCCGAGGCACCAAAGCCCGCGCGATGGGCGTCGAGCAGGATCACGTCATAGCCGCGCTCTGCAAGATGCAACGCTGCGGAAAGGCCGGTAAACCCCGCGCCAACGACACAAACATCACAGGACAGATCGCCCTTGGCCTGCGGCTGCTCGGCGGGCGGCGTGGCGGTTGCGGCATACCACGAGGCCGGATAGGCTCCGACCTCGTCGTTGGCAGTGAGGATATCGAGGCGGGCCATCAGGCCGCCTTGAGCAGATCGTCCGCCTTGAGGCCCGCATAACATTCGTCAAGCGACTTGCGAGCACGCTTGACGAGTTCGTCAACATCGTCGTGGCTGAAGATCAGCGGCGGCGAGATGATCATGCGGTCGCCCACATGGCGCATCACAAGATCGTTGGCAAAGCAACGCTCGCGGCAACGATAGCCCACCGTGCCTTCCGGCGAGGCAAAAGGCTTGCGCGTGCCGGTTTCCGGCGTCAGCGCCAACGTGCCCATCATGCCGACGGTGCGGGCTTCGCCGACCAACGGATGATCGGCCAGTTCGGCCCAGCGCTTGGCAAGGTAGGGGCCGATATCGTCCTGCACGCGCTCGATCAGCTTTTCTTCCTGAATGATCCGCAGGTTCTCAAGGGCAACGGCGGCGGCGACAGGGTGGGCCGAATAGGTATAGCCGTGGTTGAAATCACCGTTCTCGCCGACGACCTTCGCCACCTCGTCGCAAACGATCGAGCCACCGATCGGCACATAGCCCGACGACAGGCCCTTGGCGATCGTCATGATATGCGGCTTGATGCCGAAGGTTTGCGAGCCGAACCAGTTGCCGGTGCGGCCAAAGCCGGTGATGACCTCGTCGGCGATCAAGAGGATGCCGTATTTGTCGACGATGCGCTGGATTTCGGGCCAGTAGGTGCTCGGCGGGATGACAACCCCGCCCGCTCCTTGAACCGGCTCACCGATGAAGGCGGCCACGCGATCGACGCCCAGCTCGAGGATCTTGTCCTCAAGCTCGCGGGCGCGCATCAGGCCAAACTCCTCGGGCGTCATGTCGCCGCCTTCCATATACCAATGCGGCTGGCCGATATGTTCGATGTTGGCGATGATGCCGCCCTGCTCGTGCATCCCGCTCATGCCGCCAAGGCTGCGGCCGGCATAGGTCGAGCCGTGATAGGCGTTTTTTCGGGCGATGACGATGTTCTTCTCGGGATGGCCGAGCGCCTGCCAGTAGCGGCGCACCATCAGAAGGTTGGTGTCGTTCGATTCCGAACCCGAGCCGGCAAAGAAAACGTGGTTGAGATCGCCCGGCGCCAGCTCGGCCAGCTTGGCGGACAGCGCAATCGCCGGAACGTGAGTTGTCTGGAAGAAGGTGTTGTAATAGGGCAGCTCGCGCATTTGACGGGCGGCCACATCTGCCATCGAGTCCCGGCCATAGCCGATGTTCATGCACCACAGGCCCGCCATACCGTCGAGAATGCGGTGGCCTTCGCTGTCGGTCAGATAGACGCCCTCTGCGCGAGTAATCACCCGCGCGCCCTTCTTCGCCAGCTCGGCATTGGCGGTGAAAGGGTGCATGTGGTGAGCTGCGTCAAGCGCCTGAAGCTGCTTGGTCGGCAGGTTGTTGGTAATCATCGTCATGACATTCTCCTGAACAGGCGGGTCAGACGCCTTTGGCCGCAAGTCTGCCGGCTATATCCGGTTTCCTCCGCGGTAGCGTCGGGGTGTTTCGGTGTTTCGCGGCGCCCTGCCTCGCGATCAGAAGCCAGCGCTCTCGAATTTGAGCATAATATTGGGGGCGCAGGTGTCAACTATTTTGATCAAATCTTTGGACACGGCAGAAATCATCGCCCCGACCACCCCATCGGAGAGAAAAAACAGAGGATTACAGCCACCTTTTCCGCTCGGATCTTTGGCGCAGCGCCCGGAAGGTCAAATGCATGAGCGTCAAAAGCGAGGGCCGGTTGATTCGGGGCCGCCGCCGCCCGTTCGGGCACAAGTCGACAAAATCTTTTGCAGGCATGATATTTCTTGCCCAAATTGGCGCAATATTCAGTCTTCACAGGGTTTTTGCGCCCGGCCCCTTGAATTTGCGGGGATGCCGTGGCCCCATTCTGCGCGGCTCTGATGAAGATAAATGTTGCCAAACGCCCAACGTTTGATCAAATTTACCTCAATAAGACCAAAAACCAACTCTGGGAGACCAAACCATGAAGAAGACCTGGCTGCTAAGTGCAGCAACAGTCGCCCTTGTGGCGAGCGCCGCCACGGCCGACGAAGTCCGCGTTTACAACTGGTCGGACTATATCGACGAAGAACTGCTGACGAAGTTCGAAGAAGAGACCGGCCTCGATCTGATCTACGACGTCTTCGATTCGAACGAAGTTCTCGAGACCAAGATGCTGGCCGGCGGTTCCGGTTATGATGTCGTGGTTCCCTCGGGCACCTTCCTGCAGCGCCAGATTTCTGCCGGCGCTTTCCAGAAGCTCGACTATTCGAAGCTCTCGAACGCGGGCAACCTCTGGGATGTCATCAAGGACCGCACCGCGCAGTATGATCCCGGCAACGAATACGCCATCAACTATATGTGGGGCACCACCGGTATCGGTGTGAACGTCGGCAAGGTTCAGGAAGTCCTCGGCGCCGATGCTCCGATCGACAGCCTCGCGCTGATCTTCGATCCGGCCAACATGGAAAAGCTCGCCTCCTGCGGCGTGCAGCTGCTTGATGCCCCGACCGAGATCATCCCGGCCGCGCTCAAGTATATCGGCGAAGACCCTGCCAGCGTCGATCCCGACGTCATCGCCAAGGCCGAGCCCGTGCTGATGGCCATTCGCCCCTATGTTCAGAAGTTCCACTCGTCGGAGTACATCAACGCTCTCGCCAACGGCGAGATCTGCGTGGCCTTCGGCTGGTCGGGCGATATCCTGCAATCGCGTGACCGCGCTTGGGAAGCCGACAACGGCAACGAAATCGCCTATAATGCGCCGAAGGAAGGCGCCCTGATGTGGTTCGACATGATGGCCATTCCGGTCGATGCTCCGAACCCGGACGGCGCCCACCAGTTCCTGAACTTCATCATGGATGCTCAGAACATGGCGGCAGCGTCGAACTACGTCTACTACGCCAACGGCAACAAGGCCTCGCAAGAGTTCCTGGTGGAAGACGTGATCGGCGATCCTGCGATCTATCCGGACGAAGCCACTCTGGAGAACCTCTACACCACCCTGCCCTATGACGCCGCAGTTCAACGTGTCGTCACCCGGCTCTGGACCCGCGTCAAGTCGGGCACCTAAACACCAATCAAGACATTGCCCCGCGCCGAAACCGGCGCGGGGTTTTTCTGTGATACGAGGACATTATGGCGAAGCCATCCAAGACCCCTGTTGTGTTTGCCCCTTGGGAAGACGAGACCCAGAAGCCGATCATTCAGTTCAAGAATGTCACCAAGCGCTTCGGCAATTTCACGGCGATCGACAATCTCAGCCTCGACATCTTCGAGCGTGAGTTCTTTGCCCTTCTCGGCCCGTCGGGCTGCGGCAAGACCACGATCATGCGGATGCTCGCCGGTTTCGAGGCTGTGACGGAGGGAACCATTCTTCTTGGCGGCAAAGACATCAGCCCGGTTCCGCCGAACAAGCGGCCTGTGAACATGATGTTCCAGTCCTACGCTCTTTTCCCGCATCTCTCCGTCTGGGACAACATCGCCTTTGGCCTGCGTCGCTCTTCGATGCCCAAGGACGAGATCGGCGCCCGTGTTGACGAGATGCTCCGCCTGACGCGCATGGAGAAATTTGCCAAGCGCAAACCGCACCAGATTTCCGGCGGCCAGCGCCAGCGCGTGGCCCTTGCCCGCAGCCTCGCCAAGGCGCCCAAGCTCCTCCTCCTCGACGAACCGCTCGGCGCGCTCGACAAGAAGCTGCGCCACGACACTCAGTTCGAGCTGATGGACATTCAGGAAAAGACCGGCACCACATTCGTGATCGTGACCCACGATCAGGAAGAGGCGATGACCGTGGCAAGCCGCGTGGCCGTCATGGACCACGGCAAGCTCATTCAAGTTGCCACACCGGCCGCGATTTACGAGACCCCCAACTGCGTCTACGTCGCCGACTTTATCGGCGACGTGAACCTGATCGAGGGCAATTCCAAAAAGGTTGGCTCTGACAAATATGAAGTCAGCTGGGCCGAGGGCCAAGCCGCCCTGCACGGCTCCTGCCCGCGCGAGATCGCCGATGGCACCCGAGTGACCTATGCCATCCGCCCCGAAAAGGTGGCGATTTCTGCCGACAAGCCCAAAGACGCGGCCAACGCCATTCAGGGCACGGTCCATGATATCGCCTACCTCGGCAATATCTCGACCTATCACGTGATGCTGCCCAACGGTCAGGTCATCAAGGCGCAGGAATCCAACACCCGCCGCCTCGCCAACCGCCACTTCACTTGGGAAGACCCCGTCTGGCTTTCGTTCACCGACACCGCCGGTGTCATCTTGACGGAATAGGGGCGCGCCATGAACTATCGCCGCCTGTTTCTGATCGGTGTCCCGTATGTCTGGCTTCTGGCGCTGTTTCTGGTGCCGTTCATCATCGTTCTGAAGATTTCGCTGTCCGATATCGCGCTGTCGATCCCGCCCTATACTCCGACCCTCGATCTTTCAGAGGGCTGGGCCGGCATCAAGGATTTCTTCAGCAAGCTCGACTTTGACAACTTCCTCTTCCTCAAGACCGATCCGCTCTATTGGAAGGCCTATGTCTCGAGCCTTCAGATCGCAATTTTTTCGACAGCCATCACGCTGCTCGTCGGCTATCCCATCGCCTATGGAATGGCCCGCGCGCCGGAAGAATGGCGCGCAACATTGATGATGATGGTGATCCTGCCCTTCTGGACCTCGTTCCTGATCCGCGTCTATTCGTGGATGGGCATTCTCGGCAAAGAGGGCTTTCTAAATTCGGCGCTCATGTGGCTGGGGATCGTCGACGAGCCCCTGACGATCCTGAACACCAACACCGCCGTCTATATCGGCATCGTCTATACCTACCTGCCGTTCATGATCCTGCCGATCTATGCCGCGCTCGACAAACTCGACATCTCGCTCCTCGAGGCCGCGGAAGACCTCGGCTGCACCCGCACATCCGCCTTCTGGCTGGTGACTCTGCCGCTCTCGCGGCCAGGCATCGTGGCGGGCAGCTTTCTTGTCTTCATTCCGGTGATCGGCGAGTTCGTGATCCCCTCGCTCCTCGGCGGGTCCAACACGCTGATGATCGGCAAGATTCTCTTTGAAGAATTCAGTTCCAACCGCGACTGGCCGGTGGCCAGCGCCGTGGCCGTGCTCCTGCTGTTGATCGTCGTCGTGCCGATCGTGCTCTTCCAGCGCAGCCAGGAACGTCAGGCGGAGGCCCAGAAATGAGACGCTTTAGCTGGTTCAACGCGACATCTCTTACGCTCGGCTTTGCCTTCCTCTATCTGCCGATGCTGATCCTGATCATCTATTCGTTCAATGGCGGCCGCAACGTCGCCATCTGGGCCGGGTTCTCGACCAAATGGTATGGCGAGCTGTTCCGCGATCAGGCCTTCCTTGATGCGGCCTGGGTGACCCTTCGGGTTGGACTGATGTCCTCGACCCTGGCCACCATCCTCGGCACGATGGCGGCCTATGTCATCGTCCGCGGCGGACGCTTTAAGGGCCGCACAGTCATGTCGGGTATGCTTTATGCACCGATCGTGATGCCCGAGGTGATCACCGGCCTGTCGCTTCTCTTGCTGTTCATCGCCATCGGCCTTGACCGCGGCCTTGTCACCATCGTTCTGGCGCATACGACCTTCACGATGTGCTTTGTCTCGGTGGTCGTTTCCTCGCGCCTTGTCACTTTCGACCAATCGCTCGAAGAGGCCGCGCTCGACCTCGGCTGCACCCCGTGGGACGCGTTCAAATCCGTCACCCTGCCGATCATTGCGCCTGCAGTGATCTCGGGCTGGCTTCTGGCCTTCACCCTCTCGCTCGACGATCTGGTTCTGGCGAGCTTTGTCTCGGGCCCGTCCTCGACCACGCTGCCGATCAAGATCTTCTCGGCCGTGCGTCTGGGCGTCAGCCCCAAGATCAACGCGCTGTCGACCCTGATGATCGCGATCGTCGCCATCGGCGTGATCAGCGCCTCGCTCATCAACAAGCGCAGCGTGACCAAACGGCTTAAGGACGAGCAAGAGGCCGCCGCATCATGACCAGCTTCAAAGCCGAGTATGACGCGTACTGCGCGTCTTTCGGCGTGCCCGATCGCATCGAAGCCATGTTCTTCGACGCCAATGCGATCCCTCGGGGCAAATGGGTTCCGGGCAAGGATGTTGGCAAGTTGATCAAGGGAGGGCTTCGGATTCCCGAGGCCGCCTATGCGCCCAACATCTTTGGAGAAGAGGTGGATGCCACCGGCCTTGGCAGCATCAAAGGCGACCCTGACGGGCATCTCGTCCCGGTTGCCGGAACGCTCAAGCCCGTGCCGTGGCTCGAGGGTAACGTCGCGCAAGTCTTGATCGAGATGACAGACGCGGCGGGCACTACGAGCGTCCTGTCGCCGCGTGGCATTCTTGCGAAGATCGTGGATCATTTTGCCGCGCTCGGCCTGCGCCCGGTCGTGGCGACCGAGCTCGAGTTCTATATCTGTCGCGCCCGCGAGGATTCCGACGAAGCCCCCGAGCCGCCCGTCGGCCTTGGCCGCGCTCGAAATTACGAGATGGGCGCGCTTGTCCGGCAAGAAGAGATCATGGCCGAGATCATCTCGGCCGCGCAGACCCAAGGGATGCCGACCGACGCCCTCATCGCCGAATATGGCCCCGGCCAGTTCGAGGTGAATTTCAACCATACCGACGATGTGCTGTTTGCAGCCGACACGGCTGTCTTGTTTCGCAAGCTTGTCAGCGGCGTGGTGCACCAGCACGACCTCGAAGCCACCTTCATGGCCAAGCCCTATGCCGACCACCCCGGCAACGGGATGCACGTTCATGTCTCGCTGATCGACGAGGCGGGCGAGAACGTTCTTTCCGCCGACAAAGGCGTGAGCGAAAACCTCGGCCATGCGGTTTCCGGTGTCTTGAAGACCATGCGCGAATTGCACCTCGTCTTTGCCCCGCACCTCAATTCCTTCCGCCGCTTCCAACCGGCTAGCTTCGCGCCGACCTCGCCCGACTGGGGCATAGATCACCGCGGCGTCGCTATCCGCCTGCCCGATACCCGCGGGCCGGCGGCACGCCTTGAACACCGGATCTCGGGCGCCGACGTGAACCCCTACCTCGTTCTGGCGGCCATTCTCGGCGGCATCCTGCACGGCCTTGAAACCAAGCCCGATTTGCAGCCCGCTCTCGGCCCGCAAGACACCTCGAGCAAGGCGAAGCTGACCCACGACTGGATCGCCGCCATCGAAGGCTTTGCCGCCTCCGAGGTCGCCCGTGATATCTTCGGACCAACCTTCCACCACGTCTTTACCGAGATCAAACGCGACGAAGCCATGACGCTGACCCGCATCATCCCGCCCTCTGAATACCGGGCCTACCTCAGCCGACTGTGAACCCCATGACCCAGACCGCCGGTGTTCCCGACACCCGTATCGCCGCCCTCGCCGCCCGCGAGGCCGAGGCCTATTCCGCCGCACGGCCCAAGACCCGCGCCGCCCTTCAGGCTGGCGCCGCCGCCTATCTCGACGGCGTGCCGCTGCATTGGATGAAAGACTGGCCCCAGCCCTTCCCGATGCTCGTCGCCCAAGCCAAAGGCGCAACCCTCGTCGATATCGACGGCAACGAGCTTGATGATTTCTGCCTCGGCGACACGGGCTCGATGTTCGGCCATTCCCCCGCGCCCATCGCCCGCGCGATCAAGCAACAGGCGGGCAATGGCCTGACCTACATGCTGCCCACCGAGGACGCCCTCGCCGCCGGTGCCCTTTTGTCCGAGACCTTCGGCGATATGCGCTGGCAGATCGCCACCACCGCGACCGACGCCAACCGTTTCGCCCTGCGCGTGGCCCGCGCCGTCACCGGCCGCCCCAAAGTCCTCGTGTTCAACGGCTGCTATCACGGCACCATCGACGAGGCGATGGTCACGCTGGATGAGGGCGGCACCACGATCACCCGCCCCGGCCTATTGGGGCAGGCCGCCGATCTGACGCTCACCGGCGTGTGTTGCGAATTCAACGATCTGGCCGCTGTCGAAGCCGCGCTCGCCAAAGGCGATGTCGCCGCGATCCTGACCGAGCCGGTGATGACCAACTCCTGCATGGTCCTGCCCGAGCCTGGCTTCCACGAGGGCCTGCGCGCACTGGCAACCAAATACGGCACGCTCCTGATGATCGACGAGACCCACACGATCTCGTCCGGCCACGGCGGCTATACCCGTGTCCACGGGCTTCAACCCGATATCTTCGTCGTCGGCAAATGCGTCGCGGGCGGAATGCCCACCAGTGTCTGGGGCCTTGGCCCCTCGGTCGCCCAGCGCTATCTTGAGGTGAACGCCGGCCGCGCCTCGGGCCATTCCGGCATGGGCACCACCCTGTCTGCCAACCCGATGCAATTCGCCTGCCTCAAGGCCACGCTCGGCGAGGTTATGACCGAGAAGAACTATGCCAAGATGGAAAAGGGCGCCGCCCGCCTCCACCGCGGGCTTGCCAAGGCGATCAAGGCCCACAAAGCCCCCTGGCACGTTGTCCGCGTTGGCGCCCGAGTTGAATTTATCTGCTATCCAACCCCCCTTCGCGACGGGAAAGAGGCCGCCCAAGCGCACAAATCAAACCTCGAGGCCGCGATCCATCAAGCTCTCCTCAATCGCGGCTGCCTCATCGCTCCGTTCCATAATATGATGCTCGTATCGCCCGCGACCAAACCGGACCAGATCGACCGGCTGGTGGCGGCGTTCAACGACGTCCTCGATACGCTCTTTGCCTGAAAGCCCTTTCCATGACGACCTGCCCCTCGGGCGCCACGCCCGCCGAAGCCGAAGCCTTCCTCTCCGCCCACCCCGAGATCGAGGCCATCGACATTGTCTTGCATGACGGCAACGGCATCGGCCGCGGCAAGATCATCCGCCGCCACGAGCTCATGTCGCTCTATACTGGCGGGCGGCATATGCCGATCTCGATCCTCGGCCTCGATATCTGCGGCGAGGATGTGCACGAGACGGGCCTCATCTGGGATCAGGGCGATGGCGATCTGCGCGCCTGGCCGATCCCCGGCACACTGAAGCCCCTGCACAACACCACCCCGCCCCGCGCCGAGGTCTTCATGTCGCTCTACGAGCTTGATGGCCGCCCCATGACCTCCGACCCGCGCCACGCGCTGCAACGTCAGGTCGATGCCTTTGCCGAAAAGGGCCTCCACCCCGCCGGCGCTTTCGAGCTTGAATTCTTCCTCCTCGCCAACGACCGCGACGCAAACGGCAAGGTCCGCCCCGCCGCCGATGTGCTCGATGGCCGCCATAGCTCCAAGACCGAGGTCTATTCCGTCGATCACCTGCACGGGATGCTGCCCCTCTTCTCCGATATCTACGCAGGCGCCGAAAAGGCAGGGATCAAGGCCGAGACGATGATCTCGGAATATGCGCCGGGCCAGTATGAGCTGACCCTGCACTACCGCGAAGACGTGATGCAGGCCGCCGACGATCTGATGCGCCTCAAGCGTATCGTCCGCGCCCAGGCCCGCGCCCATGGCGTCACCGCCTGTTTCATGGCCAAACCGGTCGAGGAATACGCAGGCTCGGGCATGCACTTCCACGTCTCGATGCTGGATGACGATGGCCGCAACGTCTTTGTCGAAGAAACCGAAGGCGAGTGGAACGAAACCCTCCTCCACGCCCTCGGCGGCCTTCGCGTCACTATGGGCGAGGCGATGCTCGTGTTCGCCCCCCACGCCAACAGCTGGCGCCGCTTCTCCTCGCAATCCTACGCGCCGGTCTCGCCCTCCTGGGGCGTCAATAACCGCTCGGTGGCCCTGCGCGTCCCCGCCGGCTCGAAACAAGCCCGCCGCATCGAACACCGCCCCTCGGGCGTCGATGCCAACCCCTACCTCGTCGCCGCCACCGTCCTCGCCGGCATCCGCCACGGGCTTGAGGGCCGGATCGACCCCGGCCCCGAGACCACCGGCAACGGCTATGAAGGCGACGATACCCTCTCGGTCCCGCGCGACTGGAACGAAGCCATCGCCGCCGCCACCAAGTCAGATTTTCTGAAAGACGCCCTCGGCGTGGATATGCACCGCACCTTCACCGCCGTCAAAGCCGCCGAATACGCCCGCGTGGCCCGCACCATCTCCAACGTCGACTTCGACCTCTACCTCTACACAGTCTAGGCTTCTTTTGGCCCGAAATACTCCGGGGGAGACCCCGCCGTCAGGCGGGGTCGGGGGCAGAGCCCCCTCTTCTGGCCGCCGCAAGGCACCAACGGGCAATCTCTTCCGCTCCGCCTGTGATGGCCTCGCCCAACCCTTCGGCGAAGGCATCAAACGCCGCAAGGCTGGCCGAAGGAACAATCACAAAAACCGGCATATCCACCGCCATCGCCGCGCCGATCGCAGGGCGAAACCCGCGGCCCTCGATCTCCTGCTTGCCAAACTTGTTGACAATCAGGATCTCGGGGCCTTCGACACCGCCCGCATGGATCGCCGCAATCACCTCGCCAACCGCCTCTTCCAGCGCCCCGGGATCAAGCCGACAGCCCCTCGCGTGTGGCCCCAGATCCTGACTGATCCGCACCACCCGCTCGCCTGTCAGGATCTCGAGGTCCATATGACAACGCCCGTTCGAGGCCGCCCCGTGATTGTGCTGGATCGCCCCGGCCACGCGCACCCCCTGCGCCAGAAGCAATTGGGCGACCTGCACCAAAACCGTATCCGCCGTCACGCTTTCGCCGGGAACCATGTAGCCGAGCCGCATCGTCCATCCTCTTGCAACTGCTTCCCCCCGCTTACAGTATGCCCGCAGACGAGGAAAGCGCCCCATGCCGCCTGAGCTGCCCATCCTGCCCGATCCCAAAGCCCCCGGCCTGACCCGCAAGGTCAGGGGCATCGACCATAACGGCGCCGAGGCCGAAATATCGGTCGTCGAAGAGCGGCCTCTGACGATCTTTCTCAACTCTCAAGAAATCGTCACGGCCATGACCATCGGCGACTATCCCGACTATCTGGCCGTCGGCTTCCTGCGCAACCAGCGGATGCTGCGCGACGACGATGTGATCACCGCCATCGACCATGCGCCCGAGATCGACACCATCGTCGTCCGCACCGAGCGGCGCACCGCCTATGAGGAAAAGGTCCGCAAGAAAACCCGCACCTCGGGCTGTGCGGTGGGCACTGTCTTCGGCGACATGATGGAGGGGATCGAGGGGCTGACCCTGCCCGAAGCCGAGGTCAGAACCAGCTGGCTCTATCCCCTTGCTAAGACCATCAACACCTTGCCTTCGCTCTATCTCGAAGCGGGGGCGATCCACGGCACGGTCCTCTGCCAAGGCGACAAGCCCTTGGTCTATATGGAAGATGTGGGCCGCCACAACGCGGTCGACAAGATCGCTGGCTTCATGTTCCGCCATCAGGTGAGCGGCGCTGACAAGATCCTCTACACCACCGGCCGCCTCACCTCGGAGATGGTCATCAAGACCGCGCAGATGGGGATACCCGTTCTGGTCTCCCGCTCGGGGTTCACCGCCTGGGGGGTCGAAATCGCCCGTCAGGTCGGCCTCACGCTCATCGGGCGGATGCGCGGCCAGCGGTTCGTCTGCCTGTCGGGCGAAGAGCGGCTGATCCGCGACGCGGCGCTCTCGGGCGAAGACGAAGACCGCAAGCACCGGCGCAAGGGGGCGGAGAATGACTAGTCCCCCCGCCATCATCCTGGCCGGTGGCCGAGCAACCCGGATGGGTGGCGGCGACAAGGGCCTGCGCGAGGTCGGGGGCGAGCGCCTGATCGACCGCGTGATCGACCGCATCGCCCCCCAATGCGGGCCCATTGCCTTGAACGCCAATGGCGACCCTTCGCGCTTTGCTGATCTTGGCCTGCCGGTTCTGCCCGATAGCCTCCCCGATCACCCCGGCCCCCTTGCCGGAGTGCTCGCCGGAATGGACTGGGCCGCCAGCCTTGGCGCCGAGGCGGTCGTTTCGGTTGCCGCCGATACGCCCTTCTTCCCCCGTGATCTCGTGGAGCGCCTTCAGGCCGCCGCTGGCCCTTCTGGCCTTGCCCTCGCTGCCTCGCCCGACGCGACCGGCAAGCTCTGGCATCACCCGACTTTTGGCCTCTGGCCCGTGGCCCTGCGCGATAATCTGCGCGAGGCTCTCCAAGGTGGCCTGCGCAAGGTCGTTCTCTGGACCGACCGGCACGGGGCGGGCACGGCCAGCTTTCCCGCCTCGCCCTTCGATCCCTTCTTCAACATCAACACGCCCGACGATATCGCCGAGGCCGAGAAACTCGCGGAGCTCGCATGAAGGTCTATGGCGTCACCGGCTGGAAGAACGCGGGCAAGACAACCCTCGTGGAACGCTTGGTCACCGAAATCTCCGGCCGAGGCCTCACGGTCTCAACCATCAAGCACGCCCACCATTCCGCCGATATCGACGAGCCGGGCCGCGACAGCTTCCGCCACCGCGAGGCGGGCGCGCGCGAGGTGATCCTCGCCACGCCCGAGCGCTGGGCCTTGATGCACGAGCTGCGCGGCGCGCCCGAACCGAAGGTCGAAGCCCTGATCGAGCGGCTCGCGCCTGTCGATCTGGTGCTGATCGAAGGTTTCAAACGCGCCCCGCACCCCAAGATCGAGGCGCACCGCGAGGAGATGGGCCATCCCCTGATGGCGAATGACAACCCGACCATCCGCGCCGTCGCCTCCGACATCTCGCATATCCCGGTCGATGTGCCGGTTTTCGATCTCGACGATATCCGCGGCATCGCCGATTTCATCCTGAACGAGTCTGGCCTCTGATGTTCGATCGGGTCGCCATCCTCGACTGGTCAGCCTCGGGTGTGCCCAAGACGGGCAAGGATTCGATCTGGATCGGCGTTTCAGACGCGAGTGGCACCTCAAGCCATAACATCGCAACGCGGGGCGAGGCTGAAGCCGCCGTCTTAGCGCTTGCGCAAGAGGCAATTCTCACGGGCGAGCGGCTCCTGATTGGGGCCGATCTGAACTTTGGCGCACCCGCTGGTCTTGCCAGCCACCTGACAGGCAAGGCCGAGGCCATGGCCCTTTGGGCTTGGCTGGCCGAGCGGATCGCCGACGACGCCCGCAACCGCAGCACCTATCGCGCCATCGCCGCCGAGATGAACGCCACTCTGCCCGGCGGCGGGCCGTTCTGGGGCAATGGCGGCAAGGCCGATATCGACGGGCTGCCGCGCAAGAAGCCCGCCCTGCCCGACTGGCTGGCCGAACATCGCCGCTGCGACCAGAAGAGCAAGGCCGAGGGCCTCTCCCCCAAGTCGCTCTGGCAACTCGCCGGGGCGGGCGCTGTGGGGGCGCAGAGCCTTCTGGGGATGCCGATTCTGCATCGACTGAAGGCCGCGCTTGGGGCAGATTGCGCCGTCTGGCCGTTTGACCCGATTGAGGGCAAGGCCATTGTCATCGCGGAAATCTATGCCGCCTTCATCGGACCTGACGTGAAGGCGCTTGAGGCGCGCGGCAAGATCCGCGACGCGGCGGAGGTCGAGCTACTGTCCGCCGCACTTTGGAACCTAGCGCAGTCGGATCGCCTCGCGCCCCTGTTCCAAATCGACGCCGCCACCGAAATCTTGCGCGAGGAAGGCTGGACCCTCGGCACAGGCCACGGCCCCACCTTGCGTGCCGCGATCCCAGCAAGCCAGCTCCCCCCGCGTTTGCGCGACGACTGTTTCGCCATGCCGCAGGGCGTGGCTTGGGTGCCTGTCGATGAAGCTCTGGAACGTTTGAAAGCCGCGCTTGCACCCGTGACAGGCACCGAGGCCCTCCAGACCAACATCGCCTGTGGCCGGATCCTCGCAGCCGATTGTATCGCCCGCCGCTCGAACCCGCCACGGCCCAATTCGGCGGTGGATGGCTACGGCTTTGCACATGCCGCGACCAAAGCGGGCGTCAACCGCCTGCCTCTCGTCGCTGGCCGCGCTGCAGCCGGGCAGCCCTTCGAGGGGACCGTCCCGCCCGGCCACGCCGTCCGCATCCTTACCGGCGCGATCCTGCCGGAGGGCGTCGATACCGTGGTCCTCGAGGAAGACTGCGCAACCGATAGCGCCAGTGTGACCTTCGACGGGCCGGCGAAGCCCCGCGCCAATACCCGCAAGGCGGGCGAAGACGTGGTGGAAGGCGCGGTTGCGCTTAAGGCTGGTCAGCGCCTGCGCGCGCCCGATCTTGCGCTCCTCTCGGCGCTCGGGATAGCCGAGGCGACGGTTCACCGCCCTTTGCGGGTGGGCGTCCTCTCGACCGGCGACGAAATCATCGCCACACCCGACAAACCCGCCCTGCCGCATCAGATATACGACGCCAACCGGCCCATGCTGTTGGCTCTCGCGCGCCAGTGGGGCCACACGGCGGTGGACCTTGGCCACGCTCCCGACAGGCCCTCTGTGATCACCCGCAAGCTCGACCGTGCGGCGCGCGAGGTGGATGTGGTCCTGACCTCGGGCGGCGCTTCGGCGGGCGACGAGGATCACGTCTCGCGCCTTTTGCGCGAGGAGGGCACGCTCTCAAGCTGGCGCATCGCCATGAAACCGGGCCGGCCCTTGGCGCTGGCGCTCTGGAAGGGCGTTCCCGTTATCGGCCTTCCCGGCAATCCGGTGGCCGCCTTGGTCTGTGCCCTGATCTTCGGCCGCCCCGCCCTTTCGAAACTCGCGGGCGGCGACTGGACTTCGCCGCAGGGATTTACCGTGCCTTCCGCTTTCACCAAATCCAAGAAGCCGGGCCGCCGCGAATACCTCCGGGCCCGTATCAATGCCGACGGCGCGGCCGAGGTCTTTGCCTCGGAAGGCTCGGGCCGGATCAGTGGGCTGTCATGGGCAGACGGGATCGTCGAGCTTCCCGATGGTGGGGCCGAGATCGCGCCGGGAACGCCCGTGCGCTATATCCCCTACGCCTCGTTCGGCCTGACCTAGCCCCGCCGGATCAGATAGGCGCGGGTGCCTTCGAGTTCGTTCATGCCCTGAAACTCGTGCCCCGCCTCAGTGCAGAAATGCGGCACGTCCACCACCGCCATCGGATCGCTGGCCAGAAGCCGCAGCACTTGCCCCGATTGCATTGCAGAAAGCCGTTTGCGCGCCTTCAGCACAGGCAGCGGGCACAATAGCCCGGTCGCGTCGATTTCCTGATCCCACGTCATGGCGCAAAAGTTATGCAAAGGGTCAGAAACTGTCCATTGTCGGGCGCGGCAATCTGTCAGAAAGTCGGCAGGTTCTATGCGCCGCGGATAAGGAAAACGATATGGCCCTCGACGATGGCAAAGGTGTTTGGAAATCGGGCCGTGGCAAGGGCCGCAAAACGCCGAAGGGGCGCCAGCTTGACGATGCCGCTTGGGCCGAGGTCCGCGCACTTTTGGGCGACCGGCCGCGCAGCCGCGATCTGTTGATCGAGCATCTGCACCTCATTCAAGACGCCCACGGCCACCTTTCTGCCCCGCATCTGCGGGCGCTGGCCGAAGAAATGCGCCTGTCGATGGCCGAGGTCTGGGAAGTGGCGACGTTTTACGCCCATTTCGATCCGGTCCGCGAAGGCGAAGTGAGCCCGCCCGACCTGACCATCCGCGTTTGCGAGTCGCTGTCTTGCGAACTGGCAGGTTCCGAGCAACTGATCGCCGCGCTCGAGGCCGGGATGGACCCGGCCAAGGTCCGCGTTCTGCGCGCGCCCTGTATGGGCCATTGCGATACCGCGCCGGTTCTCGAGATCGGGCATCATCACATCGACCATGCCACGCCGGAAAAGGTCGAAGCGGCCATCGCGGCCTCCGACACCCACGCCCATATCCCCGCCTATGAAACCCTTGCCGCCTATCGCGCGGCGGGCGGCTACGCCAAACTCCTCGATCTGCGTGTAAACGGCGATTGGGAGAAGGTTCAGGAAACCATCCTCGCCTCGGGCCTGCGCGGCCTTGGTGGCGCGGGTTTCCCCTCGGGCCGTAAGTGGGGCTTTGTCCGCGCGAATGCCGGCCCGCGCTATCTGGCCGTGAACGGCGACGAGGGCGAGCCGGGCACGTTCAAGGACCGCTTCTATCTCGAGCGCACGCCGCACCTGATGCTCGAGGGCATGCTAATCGCCGCCTGGGCGGTCGAGGCGGATAAGTGTTTTATCTACATGCGCGACGAATATCCCGCCGTGCTGCACATCCTGCGCGCCGAGATCGCCGCGCTTGAGGCGGCTGGCCTCGTCGGGCCGGGCTATATCGACCTGCGCCGTGGCGCCGGGGCCTATATCTGCGGCGAAGAAAGCGCGATGATCGAGTCGATCGAAGGCAAGCGCGGAATCCCGCGCCAGCGCCCGCCCTATGTGGCGCAGGTCGGCATTTTTGATCGTCCCACCCTCGTCCACAACGTCGAGACGCTGCACTGGGTCGCCCGCATCTGCCGCGAGGGGCCGGAGATTCTGAGTTCGACAGAGAAGAACGGCCGCAAGGGGCTGCGCAGCTATTCCGTCTCAGGCCGCGTGGCCAAGCCGGGGGTTTATCTCCTGCCCGCAGGCTCGACCATCACCGATATCATCACCGCCGCAGGCGGCATGGCCGAGGGGCACGACTTCAAAGCCTACCAGCCGGGCGGCCCTTCCTCGGGCCTTCTCCCCGCCTCGATGAGCGATATCCCCCTCGATTTCGACACGCTCCAGCCGCACGGAACCTTCATCGGCTCTGCCGCCGTTGTCGTCCTTGGCCACAAAGACAGCATCCGCGATGCCGCGCTGAACATGCTGCGCTTCTTTGAAAGCGAGAGCTGCGGGCAATGCACACCCTGCCGGGTCGGCTGTGAGAAGGCTGTCAAGCTGATGCAGGCGCCGAAATGGGATGCCGACCTTTTGGGAGACCTGTGCACCGTGATGACCGACGCCTCGATCTGCGGCCTTGGCCAAGCGGCGCCGAACCCGATCAAACTTACGCTGAAACATTTTCCGGACGAGGTCTGAACCATGACCGATCAGATCAAATTCACCCTCGACGGGCGCGAAGTTTCGGCCAATGCGGACGAGACCATCTGGGACGTGGCCAAGCGCCACGGCACCGATATCCCGCACCTTTGCCACAAGGATCAGGCCGGCTATCGCGCCGACGGCAATTGCCGCGCCTGCGTGGTCGAGATCGAGGGCGAGCGCGTGCTGGCCGCCTCCTGCTGCCGCAATGCGACGAGCGGGATGGTCGTCAAAACCGAGAGCGAGCGGGCCACGAAATCCCGCGCGCTGGTGATGGAGCTTCTCTTGGCCGATCAGCCTGAACAGGCCGCCGCGCATGACAAATCAAGCCACCTGTGGGACATGGCCGCCGCCAATGGTGTGAGCGAGAGCCGCTTTCCCACAGTCGAGGCCGAGCGCATCCCGCTCCTTGACGACAGCCACGTCGCAATGCGCGTCAACCTTGATGCCTGCATCCAGTGCGGCCTTTGCGTGCGGGCCTGCCGCGAGGTTCAGGTCAACGACGTGATCGGCATGGCGGGGCGTGGGCACGATGCCTATCCGACCTTCGATTTTGCCGATCCGATGGGGCAATCGACCTGTGTCGCCTGCGGCGAATGCGTGCAGGCCTGCCCGACCGGCGCGCTGATGCCCGCGACCGTTCTCGATAGCGCCGAAGTCGGCGACCGCGCCGATATCGACAGCGAGACGCTGAGCATTTGCCCCTTCTGCGGCGTGGGCTGTCAGGTGAGCCTCAAGGTCAAGGATGGCAAGGTCAAATACGTCGAGGGCGTCAATGGTCCTGCCAATGAGGGGCGTCTTTGCGTCAAGGGCCGCTTTGGCTTTGACTATATCCATCACCCCCACCGCCTGACCAAACCGCTGATCCGCAAGGAGGGCGCGCCCAAGGGGCTCAATGTCGATCCGGCCAACCCCTTCACCCATTTCCGCGAAGCGACTTGGGACGAGGCGCTAGATTTCGCCGCCGGCGGCATGGCGCGGCTCGCGCAGGCGCATGGCGGGCGGGCGATTGCCGGCTTTGGCTCGGCCAAATGCTCCAATGAAGAGGCTTATCTCTTCCAGAAACTGATCCGGCAGGGTTTCGGCCATAACAACGTCGATCACTGCACGCGCCTGTGCCACGCCTCATCCGTAGCGGCACTGATGGAGAACGTGGGCTCCGCCGCCGTTACGGCGACCTTCAACCAGATCGAAAACGCCGATGTTGCTATCGTCATTGGCGCCAACCCGATCGAGAACCATCCCGTCGCCGCGACCTATTTCAAACAATTCACCAAACGCGGCGGAAAACTTATCGTCATGGACCCGCGCGGGGTCGGCCTGCGCCGTTTCGCGACGCATATGCTGCAATTCCGCCCCGGTGCGGATGTCTCGATGCTGAATGCGATCATGCACGTCATCGTCGAAGAGGGCCTCTACGATCAGGCCTATATCGAGAAGTTCACCGAAAACTGGGAGGCCGAGAAGGCCCACCTCGCCGCCTTTGCCCCCGAGAAGATGGAGGCGATCTGCGGCATCCCCGCCGAGACCCTCCGCGCCGTGGCCCGCGACTTCGCCACCGCCAAGGCGGGGATGATCTTCTGGGGCATGGGCGTGAGCCAGCACATCCACGGAACCGACAATTCCCGCTGCCTCATCGCGCTGGCGCTGATGACCGGTAATGTCGGCAAACCCGGCGCAGGCCTTCACCCGCTGCGCGGCCAGAACAACGTTCAGGGCGCATCCGACGCGGGCCTCATCCCGATGTTCCTGCCCGATTATCAGACAGTCACCTCCGACGACATTCGCGGCAAGTTCTCCTCAGTTTGGGGCTCGGGCGACTGGTCGGCCGAAAAGGGCCTGACCGTGACCGAAATCCTCGACGCGGTTCACCATGGCGATATCAAGGGGATGTATATCCTCGGCGAAAACCCCGCCATGTCGGACCCTGACGTAACCCACGCCCGCGAGGCGCTGGCGAGCCTTGAGCACCTTGTCGTGCAGGATATTTTCCTCACGGAAACCGCGAACTATGCCGACGTGATCCTGCCCGCCGCCGCTTTCTATGAGAAATCGGGCACCGTGACCAACACCAACCGGCAGGTCCAGATGGGCCGCCCCGCTGTCACGCCTCCGGGCGAGGCGCGCGAGGATTGGGCGATCACGGTTGAACTGGCCAACCGGCTCGACCTTGGTTGGCGCTATGCCAGCCCTGCGGACGTGTTTGCCGAAATGAAGCTCACCATGAAGTCGCTCGACAACATCACTTGGGAGCGTCTTGAGGCGGAAAATGCGGTGACTTATCCCAGCCTCTCGCCCGGCGATCCGGGGCAGGCGATCGTCTTCGCCGATGGCTTCCCCCGTGCCGAGGGCCGCGCGCGGTTTGCGCCCGCTTCGGTCATCTCGCCCGACGAAACGCCGGACGCCGATTATCCGATGGTCGTCACCACCGGCCGCCAGCTTGAGCACTGGCACACGGGCTCGATGACCCGCCGCTCGAACGTGCTTGACGCGATCGAGCCCGAGGCCAATTGCTCGCTCCATCCTGATACGCTGCGCGAGATGGGCGTCGAACCCGGCGGCATGGTCCGGCTCGAGACGCGGCGCGGCACCATTACCATGCTGGCGCGGGCCGACAGGGCGGTGGCGCGAGATATGGTTTTCGTGCCCTTCGCCTATGTCGAGGCGGCGGCCAACGTTCTGACCAACCCTGCCCTTGATCCCTATGGCAAGATCCCCGAGTTCAAGTTTGCCGCCGTGAGGGTAACGGCGGCCTAGCCCGCCGCCGCAAGCCCAAACAGGGGTACCTTGTGCTTCCGCTCTGCCCCGCTAGTCTTTAGCGATAACCCGACGACCGCGTTGCAAGCGGGCACGGGAAAAGCCGATTTTTCGGCCACCAAGTGGAACTGAAAGGCTAGCCTATGACCGAACCCCTGATTATCTGCGTGGCGATCACCGGCTCCTTGCCGACCAAGGAAAGCAACCCCGCCGTGCCGATCACGGTCGAGGAGCAGATCGAGAGCACGCAGGAGGCCTTTGAGGCCGGCGCGACCATCGCCCATTGCCATGTGCGCGATGCCGAAGGCAAGCCGACCTCGGACCCCGAGCGCTTTGCCCGCCTCAAGGAAGGGCTCGAGGCGCACTGCCCCGGTATGATCATCCAGCTTTCGACCGGGGGGCGCTCCGGTGCGGGGCAAGCGCGGGGCGGGATGCTGCCCCTGCGGCCCGACATGGCCTCGCTTTCGGTGGGGTCGAACAACTTCCCGACCCGTGTTTATGAAAACCCGCCCGACCTCGTCGATTGGCTCGCGGCCGAGATGATCAAGTATGACGTGAAGCCCGAGATCGAGGCCTTCGACCTGAGCCACATCCTCAGGGCCGCCGAGATGCAACAAAAGGGGCAGATCAAGGATACGCCCTATGTCCAGTTCGTCATGGGTGTGAAAAACGCCATGCCGGCCGACAAATACGTGTTCGATTTCTACGTTGAAACCGTCCACCGCCTATTCCCCGGTGCGCCATGGTGTGCGGCGGGGATTGGGCCGAACCAGATCGTTCTTAATGAATGGGCCATTGCCGCAGGCGGGCACGCCCGCACGGGCCTTGAGGATAACGTGCGGCTGGACCGTAACACGCTTGCGCCCTCAAACGCTGCACTGGTGCGCCGGACGGTCGAGATTGCGGAAAGGCACGAGCGCCCGATTGCTTCGTGGCAGGAGGCGCGCAGGCTTTTGGGGCTACGCGCCGCCTGAAGGCGGTCAGGGCTTTTTGCGGCCCGGCGCAGACGAGCTACCCGGCTTGCGCGGCGAGGTCTTTACGCCCGGCGGGGTGAACCGCTTGGACGCATCCGCCGCGCGGCTCGGCTTGGCGGGCTTGTCCTTGGGCGTGAAGTCGCCTTTGCGCCCCGGCTTGCCCTCAGACTTGGCATAGGGCTTGCGGTCCGCCTTGTCGTAGGGCTTGCGGCCCTCTTTGTCGAAAGGCTTCCGGTCTGCTTTGTCATAGGGCTTGCGCTCTGACTTCTCGTAGGGTTTCCGCTCCGCCTTGTCATAGGGCTTGCGCTCGGGCTTTGGGCCGCGCTTTTCATAGGGCTTACTGTCGTCACGCTCGCGGCGCGGGCGGTCTTCCTTGGCCTCGGGCTTCTTCCAGACCGGCTTTGCGGCCGGGCGATCCGAGGCCTTGTGGCGCGGCTTGCGCTCGGTGCGCGGTTCGGCGGCTGTCTCTGTCTCAACGTGCGCGGGCCGTTCTACACGGGCGGGGCGATCCTCCCGAGGTTTGTAGCTTTCACGCGGTTTGTAGTCATCACGCGGCTTGCGATCCTCGCGGGGCTTGTAATCCTCGCGGGGCTTTCGGGCGGGGCGATCCTCGCGGGACGGACGATCTTCGCGCGGAGCGCGCGGGCGAGCAGGACCGAAATCCGGGGCGGTGTCGAGCGCGGCAACCTTGATTCCGTCTTCAAGGGTCATGCCCGGCCCGATGGCTGCAACGAAACCGTCAGCGGCGCTTTCGGCAATCTCGACAAAGCTCTCGTTGTCGCGCACTCGGATCGCGCCGATGGCCGTCTTGTCGAAACCGCCCGCCTTGCACACAAGCGGCAAGAGCCAGCGCGGCTCGGCCTTGGCATCGCGCCCGACCGAGAGCGAGAACCAGCGGCTGGGGCCAAACTCCTGCTTTTCCTTGCGTGGCGCGGGCGTGTCGACAGGTGCGAGCTCTTCCGGCGCGGAGCGGCGCGATTTGTAGAGCTTGAGATAGGCCGCAGCGATCCGCTCGGCGCTGTGCATTCCGGCCAGCTGGGCGGCGAATTCGGCCACCTCGTCCGACACCTCGTCGGTCCAGACCGGATCGTTCAGAAGGCGCTCTTGCTCTTGCGCGGCAATCTCGTCGGCGGTGGCGGCAAGGCGCCAGTCGGCAACAACACGGGCGGTTTTCAACAGGCGGTCGGCCTTGTTGCGCAGCTTCGGCGTGACGATCAGGGCGCTGACGCCCTTGCGGCCAGCGCGGCCAGTGCGGCCCGAACGGTGCAGGAGGGTCTCGCCATTCGAGGGAAGCTCGGCGTGGATCACCAACTCGAGGTTCGGCAGGTCGATCCCGCGGGCTGCAACGTCGGTCGCCACGCAAACGCGGGCGCGGCCATCGCGCATCGCTTGCAGGGCGTGGGTGCGCTCCTTTTGGGTCAGCTCGCCCGAGAGGGCGACCACATGGAAGCCGCGGTTCGACAGGCGGGCGGTCAGGTGGGTCACCGCCGCGCGCGTATTGCAGAAGACGATGGCGTTCTGGCTGTCGTGATAGAGAAGCGTGTTGATGATTGCGTGTTCGGCGTCGAAGGGCGAGACGGTCAGCGCCTGATAGGCGATGTCGGCGTGCTGCTCGCGGCCAGAGGTGGTCTGAACCCGCACGGCGTCGCGCTGATACTGGGTGGCAAGCCGTGCAATGGCGGGCGGCACGGTGGCCGAGAACATAAGGGTGCGGCGATCCTCGGGGGCCTCGGCCAGCATGAATTCAAGGTCTTCGCGGAAGCCGAGGTCGAGCATCTCGTCGGCCTCGTCGAGAACGATGGCGCGGAGAGACCCCATTTGCAGCGAGCCGCGCTGGATATGGTCGCGCAGGCGGCCGGGGGTGCCCACAACAAGATGCGCCCCGCGATCCAGCGCCCGGCGCTCGTCGCGCATATCGGTGCCGCCCACGCAAGAGGCAACGACAGCGCCGGTCTTGGCGTAAAGCCAGCCAAGCTCGCGCATCACCTGCAGCGCCAGTTCGCGGGTCGGCGCCACGATCAGGGCAAGCGGCGCGCCCGCTGCGCCAAGGCGCGTTTCGCCCGCCAGCAGCGTGTCACCAATGGCAAGGCCAAAGCCCACCGTCTTGCCCGATCCGGTCTGCGCCGAAACCAGAAGGTCGGCCCCGGCCAATTCTGGCTTGGTCACGGCCTCCTGAACGGCGGTCATGGTGTCGTATCCGCGCTCGGCGAGCGCATCGAGAAGGGGCTGGATCATGGCGGGTCTCGGTCTCATGCAAGGTTTGGAACGGCAAATGAGCGCACCGGACCATGGATCGGTGCGCCTATACCCCTCTTTGGCCTTTGTATAGTGCAGATCGCCGGGAAACGGGCGATTAACTGCGGGCCAGTATCCGCTCGGCCCCGATCCAGCCCACAAGGATCGACGGCGCGTTGGTATTGCCCGCGATCAGGGTCGGGAAGATCGAGGCGTCGCAGACGCGCAGCCCCTCGATCCCGTGGACCTTGAGATCGGGCCCCACGACCGAAGTAGCCGCATCCCGCCCCATCCGCGCGGTGCAGGAGGGGTGATAGACTGTGCCGGACCGGTTGCGGAAATCGGCGATCATCGCCTCGTCGCTCTGCGTCTCTGGGCCGGGGCGCAGTTCCTTGACGATCAGATCCTGCAACGGCGGCTTGCTGGCGATATGGCGCAGCTCCTTCACCGCGGCCAGCATCTCGGCCACGTCTTCGTCGGTGGAAAGCGCATTGGCGACAATCTTCGGCGGCGCGAAGGGATCGGCGCTGCGCAGGTGAAGCGAGCCGCGGCTCGTCGGGCGGCAGTTCGACAGGCCAATGGAAAGGCCCGCGAAGGGATCGGGCGTCAGAAGCGGGCGCTCGCCCACGCGGGGGACCAGCGTCGAGAAGGCCTGGAAGTAAAGCTGCATATTCGGGCGCGGCTGATCCCCGCTCGTGCGGAAGAACCCGCCACCATGGTTGATCGACTTCGCCAGCGGGCCGCGCCCGCCGAGGAAATAGCGCATGCCGACCCAAAGCTTGCCCCACCAAGGGCGGAGAATATTGTTATAGGTCGGAACGCTGACTTCCCAGGTGTAGTTGATCCCCACATGGTCATTCATGTGCTGCCCGACGTTGGGGTTGTCGGTCACGACCTCGATCCCCAAAGGTGCAAGCTCGGCCTTCGGACCTATCCCTGAAAGCATCAGAAGCTGGGGCGAGTTCACCGCACCTCCGGCGAGGATCACATCGCGGGCCGCTCGCACCTCGTGATCGCGCCCGCCCTTGCGGTAGACCACACCCACGGCCTTTTTGCCCTCGATCAGAACGCGGGTCGCATGGGCGCGGGTGATCACGTTCACGTTCGGGCGCTTCATCGCACGGCGCAGGAAGGCACGGGCCGAGGAATTGCGGCGGGCGTTCTTGATCGTCATCTGATAGATCCCAACGCCCTCCTGATCCTCGCCGTTGAAATCGGGGTTGCGCCTGTGGCCCGCCGCCTCGGCCGAGGCGAGATAGGTTTCCACGAGGGGATGCAGGTCGGTCTTGTTGGCCGAGATGAACAAGGGGCCGCCCGTGCCGCGATAGGCGTTGCCGCCCGCCTCGTTATCTTCAAGCGCCCGATAAGCGGTGCGCACGGCCTCCCAGCCCCAGTTCTCACCCGCGATCCGGCCCCAATCCTCATAGTCCGTCCGGTGGCCGCGCGCCCAGACCATCGCGTTAATCGAACTCGATCCGCCAAGGATCTTGCCGCGCGGCCAGTAATCACGATTGCCGCCTAGGCCGGGATCGGCCTCGGTCTCGTAGGCCCAGTTCACGCCTTTGTCGTAGAAGAGCTTGCCATAGCCCAAGGGCAGCGTGACGTAAAAGCGCCGGTCCGATCCCCCCGCCTCGAGCACCAGCACCGAATGCTTGCCGCTTTCGGATAGCCTGTCGGCCAGAACGCAGCCAGCCGAGCCGGCGCCAACGATCACATAGTCATAGGTCTGGGTCATGGCTTATCGGGGCTTGTTGGTGTCGTAGAGGGCGCCATAGGCGCTCGGGGCCCAGTCGCCAAGTTCGGCCACGGCATAGGTCGCTTTTTCCAGCCATGCGGGATTGACCTCGACGCCCCATCCCGGCGCGTCCGGCACGGTCACGCAGCCGCCTTCGACCGCAAAGGGATCACCGAGGAAGAGGCCATTTTGCCACGGGTAGTAATCCTCACCCTCGATCGACAACTCGAGATACTTGCCCGCATTCGGGATCGCCTTGAGAAGGTGCATCGTGCACATGGTCACAAGCGACAGGTTGGCCGCGTGCGGCGTGCAGGGCATCCCCGCCTTGGCCGCCATTGCCGCCACCTCGAGCGTGCGGCAGATGCCGCCCATATACATCACGTCCGGCTGAACCACATCGACCGCGTGCATCGCGATCATCCGCTTCCATGTGGCCAGATCCCAGTCCTGCTCGCCGCCGGTCACGTCAATCTCGAGCGCGGCGGTGACTTCGGCGGTCGCCTCAAGATCCCAATAGGCGACGGGTTCCTCATAGTGGCTGATGCCGTGATCCTGAAGCATATGGCCCACCTCGATCGCCCGCTTCACATGAAAGCCCGAGTTGGCATCGACCAAAAGATCGGCCCGCCCGCGCAGGGCCTTGGACATGGTGGGAATGATCTCTTCGGTGCGGCCCGGCCATTCGTCGATATTGTCGCCGCACTCGGCACCAATGCGAAACTTGACCGCGTCAAAGCCCTTTTCGTCGCACAGGCGCGACAGGCGCGCGGCCTCGTCCTTCGGAGTAATGTCGCGCTTCATCGAGCTTGCGTAGGCGCGGAGCTTGCCCGGTGTGCCGCCCAGAAGCTCGACCACCGACTTGCCCTCGCGCCGCCCCTTGAGATCCCAAAGTGCGGTATCAAGCCCCGCCAGCGCCCGCGCCCGATAGCTTCCCGGAAACTTGTGCTCGCGCCGCTGCACGACGTCGATCAGGCGGGGGATATCCTCGCTGTCGTTGCCCAAGACCCACGGGACGAGCTGGCGGTGAAAGACTTGCGCCGTGATATCGGCGTTATAGGTCGAGGTCTGGCCCCAGCCGAAATGCCCATCCTCGGTTGTCGCCCTGACGAAGCAGACGAACTCGGTGGCAAAAGTCTCAAGTTTGACGATACGCGGCACGGCATTCTCCGATCATTCGGCGATCTTCGGCAATTGCTAGCCGGTCAAGCAGAGTTGTGCCTGACCCAAACGACATTTCCCTGACGTTTTCGGCCCTTGGCCTAACTTCCCAGCGCCTCGATATAGGCGCGGATCAGGGCCACGCCCTCTTGGTCAATCGTCGAACGCCCAAGTTCGGGCATCATGATCCCCGGATCGGTGCTGTCGAGCCTGTAGAGCAGGATCGAATGATCGGGATCGCCGGGAACGATGTCATAGTCGAACCCGCCCGAACCACGACCCGCCGCCACCGGAGGCTTCATGATCCCGCGATGAATGGCACGGTCCTCGTCCCAGTTGAGATACAGGCCCGATGTATCCGCTGGCCGCCCCGGTGCGTGGCAATGGCCGCAGTTGGCGTCGAGATAGGCACGGGCGCGGGCTTCAAGTGGCACGGCCTCATCGGTGAACGAGGGAGTTGCCGGGATCGAGGCACGGTCGGCGGGCAATTCGGCGATGATCCCCGCCGCCAAAAGCCGGTCAAGCTGGTTGCCGCCCTCTTCCAAGAGATTGAGGTTGCGGACCTTCGGCCCGATCGGGCGGAAGGCGCCATCGGTCCCCACATGGCAGCCCTTGCACTGGTTTACGTTGGGAACGTGGTAGGCCACATCGACGGTGCTGCCATCTGGCCGCGTGGCCGTCAGCGCCAGATCCTTGCCGGCCACCTTCAGCTCTGCCTCGTCCTGAGCCTCGTTCCAGACATAGGGCCAGGCTTTCCAGCCGGCCTCCTGGTGGATCAAAAGCCGCGTCTCGACGCGGTGGATGCCGCCCGCCCCGTCGGGGTAGGCGAAGGTCTTGACCAAGACCGATCCGACCGGAAGGTCGAGCACATCCTCGCCTTGATAGGCCGCCGGGCCAGCCGAGGCAGGCACATAGACGAAGCGGTATTTGAGCGCATAGTCGGTGAAGAGGGGCGCGCTGATCGTATAGGGCACGACCGCCGCGTTGGGCGTCATCGCGGCCATATCATCGAAAAGGCCAATCTCGGAAAGGTTGGCCGGCGGCCGCGAAGCCGCCAGAGCCCCATCGTTCACCTCTGCTGCAACCGGCCCTGCAAGGAGGGCCAGCGCAACCGCCAGCGCCTTAGAACGTCTGGTCATTTACATCGACCCCACGGATGACAACACTGACCGGCCCGAGAGACGGATAGGTCTCGGAGGCGTCTTTCATACTCAGGCTGGGCTTATGCAGCCAACGAGCAGCGAAATACATGATCAGGTTGGCATTTCCGAAGGGCGGATTGGCCTCATAGACGTTGTCGTGGATCGAGTGGCGGCCGCCCTCTTCGATCCCCCAGAGGAAGAAGTTGGGCAGCGGCATCACGCCGTCCCAGATGATATTGGGCAAGGGCGTTCCAAGCGCGCCGGTGACGATCTCGGCAAACTCGCTGGTGTCGGGGTTGCCGCCCGAAACACCAAAGACGTTGTCGTGGATATGGATGCGCTTGGGCGTCGGGTCGTAGGTCTCGTCCTCAAACCCCTCGACATAGCTCATGATCGCCACGTTCACCGTGTCATTGTCGCGCATATCGTTGCCGAAAACCTCGACATCCCTATTGGCCATGATGAGCATCCCCGTTCCGCGCGGGACAAGGCCGACGATATTGCCCTGCGGGGCGAAATTGTCGGTGTTGTTGGCATAGCTCTTGTTATCGAAGACGCGGATCGTATGGCCGCCCTGCTGCGGCAGGTTGGGCAGATCGAAGATCAGGATGCCGCCGGTGTTGTTGGTCAGTTCGTTGGCATAGACATCGGCATAGTAGCTGTTCTCGATCTCGAGGCCCGCCACGTTGTATTCACCACGGCTGTTGCGGACGATGATGTTTTCCGACTGGCCGACATAGATGCCCGCGTCCGAAGCCCCGATGGCAACCGAGCCGTCGATATAGACGTTCTTGGTTTGCACCGGATAAAGGCCGTAGGCGCCGTTGGTCTCGTCGGGGCCATTGGTCCATTCGGCGCGAACCCGAACGATGGCCACACCATCGACACCCTTGATCTTGATCGCATCGCCCTTGGTATCCTCGACCGCGAAATCCTTGAGGATCGCGCCGCCTGCGGTGATCAAAAGTCCCTCGGCTCCACCGCTTTGGTTCTTGAACGACAGGATCGAGCGGTCCATGCCGCCGCCGACGATCGTCACATCTGGATTGTCGAGCGAAAGGCCGTTGCGGATGTCATAGACCCCGTCGGCCAGAATGATCGTGTCGCCTGGCTCTGCAAGGATCAGCGCCTCTTGCAACTGCTCCTCGGCCGCATCGCCGGGAAAAATATGATATTCGTTGCCTGCAAAGGCGGATTGGCCCCAAAGGACAACGGTTGCGGCGGCAAAATGTCTAATCATGAATCCACTCCCTTTGGCCAAAACCGAAGCCGACCTGACCCTCGAATGTCAAGGCACGGTTGACCTTGACGTAAGGGAAGATCGCCGGGGTTATCGCCCTATACCGACAAGGCGGCCCGGTTCATCCTGTTTCCTTTGCGAAATGCCCCACATTTTGACAAGATGACGACAGGGGGGAGAGTCTTATGGGATCGGAAGCGCAGATCCGGATCGGCGACCGGGAAGAACTCATCTTCATGCTCGCCGAAGCTGCCGCCATCGAGCATAACGTCATGTGCGGCTATCTCTATGGCGCATGGAGCCTCAAGCGGGGTGAACGTGACGGGCTGACGCCCGATCAGGCAAGGGTCGTCGCAGAGTGGAAGCGGCTCATCACGCAGGTCGCCATCGAGGAGATGACGCACCTGACGCTGGTGGGCAACCTTGCCATTTCCATTGGCGGAGCGCCGCATCTCTCAAGGCCGGAATTCCCGATCCCGGCGGGCGAGCATCCAGCGGCCATCGACCTCGAACTGGCCGGTTTTTGCCACGCGCTTCTCGACCACGCGATCTTTCTCGAGCGGCCCGAGGGCGTCGATCTGGCCGATGCTCCGGGCTTTGTCCCGCCAGCAGAATATTCCCGCGCTGCACCGAAGGGCACGATCATGCCCTCGTCGCAGGATTACAGCACCATCGGCCATCTCTATCGCGGCATCTATCATGGCTTCGAGGTTCTGACCCGCCGCTACGGTGAAGAGGATCTGTTCTGCGGCACGATTGAAGATCAGATCACTCCGTCCGACGCGCCCCTGCCCGGCCTTTCGGTCGTCAAGGACCTTGCCAGTGCCCATGACGCCATCGAGACCATCGTCGAACAGGGCGAAGGCGCGCCGCAGCATTCCGAAGACTCGCACTACGCCCGTTTCCTCGCGGTCAAGGCCCAGCTCGAGGAAATGGTCGCCAAGGATCCGACCTTCCAGCCCGCCTGGCCCGTGGCCCGCAACCCCTGCGCCAAGACGCCGATCCCCGGCAGCAATCGCATCCAGATCACCGACCCCGAGGCGGCGCAGGTGCTCGACCTTGGCAATTCGCTCTACAACCTCATGCTGCGTTGTCTCGCGCAGGCTTGGGGCCGCGCACCGGGCGAGGCGGCGACCAAGCAACTGATGGTCACCCTTGCTCGCGAGGCCATGTGGGCGCTCGTGTCGGTGGGCGAATACCTTGCCTCGCTTCCGGCGGGGCCCGAGCATCCGGGCCTGCACGCAGGGCTTTCCTTCTCGACCCTTCGGGATGTGCGGAGCCTGCCTGAAGGGCGCGGCGAGATGCTGTTCCTCTCCGAACGGATGGAAGAGATCGCCAAACACGCCGAGCGGCTCTTTCCCGAGGGGCACGAGCTTTGCAAGATCCCAAGCGCCGTTCGCAAGATGGCGCGAAAGATCGTGGTGCCGGGGGCTGAGCCCAAGCCGGATGCTGCGCCGCTCGTCAATGACAAGCCCGGCGCGCCGGTGGCGGAAGGCGAAGACGATCCCTTCGGCAGCGCCGAGGGCAAGGACATGACGCTCCACTTCAATACCAAGCGCTGCATCCATTCACGGCGCTGCGTGCTGGGCGCGCCGGATGTGTTTCTGGCCAATGTGGTGGGCGAATGGCTTTTCCCCGACAAGATGCTCACCGCCGATCTGCGCGGCATTTGCCATACCTGCCCTTCGGGCGCGATCACCTATGATCCGAAGGGCGATACACCGCCCGAGCCTGCGCCGCCGGTCAACTCGCTCAAACCCCGCGAGAACGGCCCCTATGCGGTCCACGCGACGATCATCATGGATGGCAAACCGGACGGCTATCGCGCCACGCTCTGCCGCTGTGGGGCGTCGAAAAACAAGCCGTATTGCGACGGTTCGCACACCACCATCGGCTTCCGCGCCAGCGGAGAGCCGGAGACAAGGCCCTCGGATCCGCTCAAGGTTCGCAATGGCGAGTTGCGGATTGATCCCGAGGTCAACGGGCCTTTGCAGGTGACCGGCAACCTCGAGATATGCTCGGGCACCGGGCGCAATGTGGACAGGGTCCAGTCGGTCCGGCTCTGCCGCTGTGGCGGGTCCAAGAACAAGCCGTTCTGCGACAACACCCACCTCAAGATCGGCTTCCGCAGCGACCAGTAGCCCTTAGAGATACCAATCGTATTCTTGCCGCGAGATCGTCTCCATGAAGGCCTCGAGCTCGGCCGCTTTCACCTGCCGGTAGAGGTCGAGATAATCCTCGCCGAAATAGTCGGTCAGGATTTCTGCCCGCCCGAGGGCCGCCAGCGCATCCCAGAAGGTGTTGGGCAGGGTTTCGTCGAGTGCTGCACCCGCGTTGCCGGTGTGCTTGGCGCCGGGGTCAAGCCGGTTGGTCAGGCCATAGTGGACGCCGGCCAAGACAGCGGCGGTGACAAGATAGGGGTTGGCCTCGGCCCCCGCCACGCGATGCTCGAGCCTGCGGGCGGCGCCATCTGTGACGGGAGGAAGGCGGAAGGCAACCGAGCGGTTGTTCTCGCCCCAGTCGCGGGTGACGGGGGTAAACTCGTCGGGCTTGAAGCGGCGGTAGACGTTGATGTTGGGCGCGAAGATCGCCATCGCCTCATGCAGCGTCGCCTGAAGGCCGCCCACCGCATGGCCGAGAAGCTTTTCACCTTCGGGCCATGCCGGATCAAAGATATTGCGGCCCTCGTCGTCCAGAAGGCTCAGGTGGATGTGCAGGCCGTTGCCCGACAGGCCGGGGAACGGCTTGGACATGAAGGTCACGTCAAAGCCCTGCGCCCGTGCCGCGCCCTGCACCGCCCGCCGCAGAAGGGCCGCGTGATCGGCGGCGCGGAGGGGGTCGGTCTGGTGCTCGAGGTTGATCTCGAATTGGCCCGGCCCGTATTCGCAAATGACCGTGCTGACCGGCAGACCCTGCGCGCGGCAGGCCTCCTGCAAGGCGTTCAGGATCGGGCCATATTCATCGAGCTTGGCGAGCGACAAGACCTGCCCCTGCGACTCGCGCTCACCGGTGACCGGTGAGGCAGCAGGGATCGGCCCGCCATCCTCAGCGCGGCCAAGGTCGGTGAGATAGAACTCCAGCTCCAGCGCCACCACGGGCCTCAGGCCAAGGCCGCGCACCATTTCGGTCACATCCGCAAGGATCTTGCGCGGCTCATACCAGAAGGTCTCGCCATTCGTGGCGCGGGTCATTTGACACAGCACTTGGCCGCCTTTGCCGCCGCTCCACGGGATCGGCGCGAAGGTGCCCGCAATGGGTCGCGCCATGCCATCTGGGTCGCCGTCGGAAAAGCCAAAGCCCATCGGATCGGCGGTATTGCCCCGCACATCGACAAGCTGCATCGCCGCGCAAACAGGCGTTCCGGCCTTGAGCATCTTGGCGACGTGGCCGACCGGAAGCCGTTTGCCGATCGCCCGCCCGCAAAGGTCGATCACGATCGCGTCGATATACTCGATGAAGGGATGATCCTGCAGGAGCTCGTCGAGCTCGGTCTCGGTGGCAAACATGGGGCCTCGTCTCGCTTTGGTTCTTTGCGATGATCATAGCCACCAACGTTCACTGCGATAGCCTTTTCCTACCCCTTTTCAGGCCGGTGGGTCTCTCTGAGACCGAGGAGAAGCCACAAACCCGACAGCGCCATTGCGCCTGAGGTGAGCCAGAAGCCTGCCTCGAGATAGCCCGATGCATCCGCCACAAGGCCGATCGCCAAGGCCCCGAAGGCATAGCCAAGGTCGCGCCAGAAGCGGTAGACGCCCAGCGCCGAGCCGCGCCATTCCGGTGCTGCCAGATCGCCCACCGCAGCGATCAGGTTGGGATAGAGAAGCGCCATGCCGACACCCGTCACCGCCGCCGCGCCAGCCCATGCAAGCGGCGCCGACAGGAGCGGGAAGGCCGCCACAGCCGAGGCACAGATGGCAAAGCCCGCCACGATCGGCGGCTTGCGCCCGATCCTGTCGGAAAGCGGGCCGGTCCAAAGCTGGCTCGCGCCCCAGACAAGCCCATAGGTCGCTGTGATCCAGCCGATGGTGACAAGGGCCACGCCCTGCGCCGCGAGATAGACCGGCACCAGCGCCCACATCAGCGCATCGACGAATTTCTCGACGCTGCCCGCCTGCGACAGCGCCTGAAAATCGCGGCTCTTCCAAGTGACCAGGGCAAAGATGCTCTTGGCGGATACGGCTGGGCCCTTGGCTGTGCCGCTCGTCTGCGGGCGCGTCTCGGCAAAGGCCAAGATCGCCGCAACCAGCGCCAGAAGGTTGACGATCAGGCCGAACGTAAAGAGCGCCGTGCGCGGATCGAACTGGCTGGCAAGATAGCCCGTAGCAAGGCCCGCAATCGCCACGCCGCCATAGCCCGCAAACTCGTTGACGCCGGTGGCCAGACCACGTTGATCCGGGCGGGCGATGTCGAACTTGGCGGTTACGGTCATTGACCAGCAGAAGCCCTGATTGACACCGAGCAGCACATTGGCCGCCACGATCCAGCCCCAACTCGGCGCCAAAAGGATGACGAAGGGGATCGGCAGGGCGACGAGCCAACCCCAGATCAAGACCTTCCTCCGGCCCACACTGTCGGACAGGCGGCCCGAGACAAAGTTCATCGCCCCTTTGACAAGGCCGAAGCTGACGACAAAGGCAAAGAGAGAGACTATTGAGCCCTGAGCGACGCCAAATTCGGTTTCTGCCATCGCGGGGATCACGGTGCGCTGAAGCCCGATGGTCAGGCCAACGAAGAACACCTGCAGAAGCTGCTGCAGGAACGGGCCGAGGTTTTCTCGCAGGCCCAAAGGTCGGGTTGTCGCGGTGGTCATTTCGTCGATTCCGTTTGCAATTCTGGTCGCGGGCGCATATCATTCAAGAGATTTATTGAATGATACTTACGAACCGAGGCCTACAATGTCAACATCCTACAAACTCGCCCTGATCGACGAATACGCCTCGATTTCGCGAGCGCTCGCTTCGCCGCACCGGTTGCGGCTTTTGGAGCAGCTTGCACAAGGCGAAAAGGGCGTCGATGCGCTGGCGGAGGGAACCGCCCTGACCTTTGCCAACTGCTCGCAGCACCTTCAGGAATTGCGGCGCGTCGGGCTGGTGACAAGCCGCCGCGAGGGCAAGGCGGTCATCTATCGGCTGACTGATGACGACACGCTTCGGCTCATGGCGCTGATTCAGAAGATCGCCCGTAACAATATCGCCCGCGTCGATGAGATCCTCGACGGGATTGCTGGCGGCATCGAAAGGCCCGAGCCTGTCTCGCGCGAAGTTCTGGCCGAACGGCTGGCGGCGGGCGACGTGGTTGTCCTCGACATCCGCCCGCCCGAGGAATTTGCGGCGGGCCATATCCCCGGAGCGCTCAGCGCGCCTCTGGAAGACGTGGGCAAGCTGGCCGAAAGCCTCGACCCCGCAACCCCGATCTATGCCTACTGCCGCGGACCCTACTGCCTCTATGCCGACCGTGCCGCCGCCGAGCTGCGCCAGCGCGGCTTTGAAGCCCGCACGGTTGAAGGCGGCTTGCCCGACTGGCGCGCCGACGGCCGCCCCGTGTCAACGGACGACAGGGCGGTCGACGCGGTTATCTAGGCGATCAGCCGAGTTGATATCCGGGCGTGGATTTCGAGATCGCCTGCTCTTCGGCGTCCATATCCTCGGGGATACCTTCAAAAAGCGGCGTTGAGAGATAGCGCTCGCCAGTGTCGGGCAGCATACAAAGGATGACCGATCCGGGCTCGGCCCTTTGCGCCACCTTCATCGCCGCGGCAAAGCTCGCGCCGCCCGAGATACCTGTCAGGATGCCCTCTTTTTGGGCCAGCTTTCGCGCCCATTCGATGCCTTCCGGCCCGGCAATCGGCAGAAGTTCGTCATAGCCCGCACCATCGAGAAGCTCTTGCAAGACATAGGGCACGAAATCCGGCGTCCAGCCCTGGATCGGGTGCGGCTGGGCGATGGTCTGGCTGGCGGCAGGGGAATGGTCGGCGTTGCGCTTTTGCGCCTCGCCCTGCCCGACGATCTGGGAATTGGCGGGCTCGGCCATGATGATCTTGGTCTCGGGCCGCTCGCGGCGCAGCACACGCGCAACGCCCGTGATCGTCCCGCCTGTGCCATAGCCCGAGACGAAATAATCGAGCTGGTCTCCCTCGAAATCGCCAAGGATCTCGTGACCCGTCGTCATCTCGTGCATATCGGCGTTATCGGCGGTCTCGAACTGATGGGCAAAGAACCAACCGTTGGCTTTGGCCAACTCTTCCGCCTTGCGATACATACCGATGCCCTTCTCGGCCCTCGGGGTCAGAACAACCTTTGCGCCGAACATCCGCATCAGCCTGCGCCGCTCGACCGAGAAGCTGTCGGCCATTGTCACGACAAGCGGATAGCCTTTCTGGGCGCAAACCATGGCAAGGCCGATCCCGGTATTGCCGCTCGTCGCCTCGACCACGGTCTGGCCGGGCATGATCCGCCCTTCCCGCTCGGCCGCCTCGATGATGTTGAGCGCGAGCCGGTCTTTGACCGAACCGGCCGGATTGAAGAACTCGGCCTTCACATAGAGGCGCACACCGGAAGGCGCGAGGTTGTTGACGCGGATACAGGGCGTATCGCCCACTGTGTCGAGAACTGAGTCGAACACGCGCCCGCGGCCGTGCAGGTGCCGGATTTCATCTGATCTGTGCATAGAGCCCTCCAAAGGAATACGTCAGAAAAAAATGCCTTCGCCGATGATCCTAGCACAATCTAGCGCCGCCTCTATGCAATCCGTCAGGAGAATGAAAAAGAAAAACGCCCGGTCAATCGCCGGGCGCTCTCTGGTATTGTGGTGCGTCTGAGGCAGGCAAACGCGAACCAGGTTCTTGTCTGGCCTGCCTTAGGGCCTAGGCGGTGTGTTTGATCGTGAAAACGTAAACGTTTCCGTCCTGATGATGCTCGACCAGCTCGTTTCCGGTGGTGCGGCAGAAGGCTTCGAAGTCTTTCACTGCGCCCGGATCAGTCGCCTGAATTTCCAGGGTGCCACCGGTCGGAACATCCTTGAGCGCCTTCTTGGCCCGCAGGATCGGAAGCGGGCAGTTGAGGCCCTTCGCGTCGAGAGTTACGTCAGCCATTCGTCTTATCCTTTAGATATAGAGGTTAATTTCACTTTTGGTGGCGACCTCGACCCAAGACGCCGCGCCGCCGATGGCGACACCGTCGATCAGGTCTTCGCGCTTGTATTCAAAAAGATCGAGCGTCATCTGGCAGGCAATCATGTTGACCTCTGACTCGATGGCCATCTCGCGCAGTTCCTCGACCGAGGCGATGCCCTTTTTCTTGATGAGGTTCTTCATCATCGCGGTGGTCAACGCCGGGGCGCCCGGCAGGGCGGCCATAATGTTGGGCATCGCCATATGGCCGCCCATCATCGGCATTTCCATCGCCGAATTGCCAAGAGTTGTCACCTTCAGGTTCATGTCTTTCTTCAGAAGGCCGAGGCCGTAGAAGGTAAAGAACATGGTGACATCAAGCCCCATCGCCGCGGCGGTGGTGGCCAGAATGAACGGAGGATAGGCCCAGTCGAGCGTGCCCTTCGTTACGATGATCGACATCGACTTTGCGTTTTGTTCGTCCGCCACGGGACATCCCTCCCATAATATTCCGGGCCTGACGGCCCGGACCTAGATCCGCGCCCCTAGGTCAGGCGCATCCTGCAAATTCATCTGCGGCCATCTTGGCCTCATAGGGTGCGGCAACGGCCGCTCCGGGGGTCAGGATCGCATCCGCATCGCCCTGATCGGCCGGCTTGATCCGCACCATCCAACCGGCGCCGTAGGTATCGCTGTTGGCCAGCTTGGGATCATCGACGAGCGCCGAGTTCACCTCGACGATCTCGGCGGTAAAGCCCAGTTTGGCCGGGCCCACCCATTTGCCGCTTTCGACGGTCGCACAGCTTTTGCCGGCCTCGATCGTCTTGCCCGCTTTCTTGCCGGTGAAGGCCACGAGCTGGCCGGCCATGCCGGTCGCGATCATCGTCATGCCGGCGGTATAGGTGCCATCGCCTTCGGGGCGATACCACAGGTTGTTCGGCACGTCGTAAAACAGATCGTCCGGAAGATTACATCCACGTACCACTGGCATCGGTCGACTCCTTCGTCTTCTTCAATTCGTTATGGTGCTGTCCGCGCTATGCAGCGGACGCGATGAGCAGCAGAAATCACCCAGGCCACTTTCATGGAGTTTGCCTCCGACAAACAGCCCCAGATGACGCAGAACATGGGCTTCGAGCATCAAATGGTGCCGCGCCTGAGCAAGATCGCCCTCGGATAATGACATCTCGACGACGTTCCGCAAATACACAAGTTCACGGCAGGTCTCGCGGCAGGCGTTGAACGAGGGATTGCCCTTGGCCCCCTGACGATGCAGCGCCAGAAGGCGGTATCCTTCCACCTCATCGTCGGTCGGAACGCCACCTGCGGCTTCGACCCAAGCCTCAAGCACGACCTCTCCGGCGCCAAGAAGCTGCTTGGCGGCCTCGAGCGGCGCAGTGTCGGAGGCAGCCGACGCCGCTACGGCATCGGCCAGCGCAATTGCGCCATCAAGATCGAGGGGCGCCTGAAAGGTCATCCGAGGCCCTTTTCCTTAAGGAAGGCGCGCGAGTCCGACAGGTTTTCCTGAACGCCCACTTTCGAGGCCGATAGGCCAAGCGCCATTCCCAGAAGCTGGGTGAAGTAGAGGATTTTCACGTTGGTCTTGCGCCCGAGAACCTTCTCGGCGCGAACCTGATGCATCTCAAGGCCGGTGTGGCAGGTCGGGCATTCGGTGGCGATAACCTCCGCGCCGCAGGCCTCGGCCGTTTCGATGATGTTGAGCACGAGCTTGGTGGACATATCGCTGTCGGACAGCGAATGCGCGCCGCCGCAGCAGGCGGTTTTCAGCGGAAACTCGACGTTCTCGGCGCCGGCGGCGGCGAGGATATCGTCCATGAAATGCGGCTTGGCGGTCGACTCGCTGCCCGGGCCCTTGTCCTTCTCGGGGAAGATATGGCGGGGGCGGGTATACATGCAGCCGTAGTAATTGGCGACCTTGATGCCCTTGAGCGAGTTCTGCACCCGCTTGGCCAATTCTTCCTCGCCCACCGCCTTCTTGATCCAGTCCAGCGCGTGGATGGTCTCGACCTTGCCGGGCTTGTAGGCGTCGTGGCCGGCCTTGGCGCTGATGCGCTCGTTCACCTCGACCGATTTCGGGTCGTTGGCGAGGTCGTACTCGGCCTTCTTGAGATTATGATAGCAGCCGTTGCAGGGCGCCATGACCTTGTCGAAACCCATATCCTCGGCGATCGAGAGGTTGCGGGCGGAAAGATAGGTCTGGATCTTGGGGTCAACGTTCTTGACCTCCATCGCGCCGCAGCAGTTCCAGTTCTCAAGCTCCACAAGCTCAAGCCCAAGGGATTTGCCGACCGCCTTGGTCGAGCGGTTATAGGCGTGGCCGGTGCCTTCAAGGGCGCAGCCGGGATAATAGGCGACCTTCTTGAGATCGTTGCTGCCGTCCATCAGTGGCCTCCTTTGGCGCCGACAGCGGCACGGTTCGCCGCTTCGACTTCTTGAACGTATTCATTGATTGCCCGGCGCGATTTGGCCCAGTTGCGGGTGCGCGGGCGCCGCACGACCGCCATGCCCATCCGCATCAGGTAGAAAACCGGGAAGCGGAAGGCGAGGCCCTTGATCAACGCCACCAGCCACGGCTGGGCGAGGGGCTGTTCGGTGCGGCGGAAGAAATTCATGATGACGCGGCTTTCCTCGATCTTGCCGGTCTTGATGACCTGCCCCGAGAATTCCTCGTCAAACTCGGTCGAGGGGCTCTTGGGTGTATGGCCCTTAAGCTCGAGCCAATGCGCGGTGGCCTTCATCACGCCCTCGGGCGCCACGTCGCGCGGGCAGGCATAGGTGCATTTATTGCAGGAAACGCACTGCCAGATGATGTCCTTGTCGCGCAGAAGCTCTTCTTCCATGCCGAGGCGGATAAGATAGATCCAGTAGCGCGGGTTGAACTCGGGGTTCACGGCGTTGACGGTGCAGGCGTTTGTGCACGAGCCACACTGCCAGCAACGGTGGATATTCTCACCGCCCGGCAGGGCCGCGATCTCGTCCTGCATATCGTCGTTGTAGTCGGTCAGCGAGCGGCCCGTGATAAAGGTGCTCCAGTGGCCGGACACATCGACGCCGTCGATGATGAGGTTCTCGTTCTCGACGAGATTCTCCTTCCGGATCAGGGACTTTTCATGAATGGGCACGGGGAGCCTCCGGTTCGGGAAGTGCTGGGGTTCCCCCCAGGAAATGAGCTTGGCCGTCGATCAGACGCAGGCGGGTGCGGCCGGTTTCGGTATCCACGGCATCAAGGCCGAGCATCCGGCGGGTGTGCAGCATCGGATCGCCTTCCATCGAGAAGTCGGTCCTCAGGTATTGCCCGCCCCGGTCGTTGATATAGGCCGCATAGACATGGGCCATGAGAAGATCGGTATAGAAGGGCAGATCGCGGAAGACGCCTTCGGCGGCGAGGAACCCCTGAAGCTCTTCCGACAGGGTCGAATGCATCAGGTAGTCGTCGTCGGCGTCGATCTTCGCGGCATCGACATCCTCCGCGTGCCAGATCTCGCGCAGGACGCCGGTTTTCACCTTGGCATCCCAGACCCAGCGGCACATGAGCGGATAGCGATCAGGCGCCGTGAAGTGCAGAACCTCGGCCGCCAGATCGCGCACCCAGCGGTGCGCCTTGTCGGCCGGGAAAGACGCCACGAACCCGGCGATGCGCTCGTCGGCGGAGGCGGTGTCGGACCACCCCATGAGAAGCTCGATCAGACGCTGGCGCATGATCGAGAAATCATTGTCGGCGAGCCACTGGCCGATGCGGCGTCGCACCGGGGTCACGAAAGCGGCGAGGTCGAGGAATTCCTCTTTCGTCAGCTTGTCGATATGGCCCTTGCCGAGGAGTTCTTCAAATAGCGAGGCCTTCAGCATCAGCGCGGTGATATAGCGCTCGACCCCGCCCGTAGGCTCGGCCGATTGCACCATGTTCTCGAACGCCCGCCGCAAACGGTGGCCGGACAGGTCCAGAACCGGCGCCGAGGGCACCGGGGCAGACTTTTCGGCCTGGGGGGCGAAACCGAACATTACTCAGCCGCGACCTTTCCGGCGGGTTTGAAGTTGAGCGCAGCCATCGCGGCGGCCTGGCCTTGGGCGATCGAGTCGTCGATCGTCTCGGGGCCGGTCGCCGCACCCGCGACAAACACGCCGGGGCGGTTGGTCTCGGCCAGATGCGCGTAGGTCGATTGCTTGGCGATATAGCCGTATTTGTTGAGATCGACGCCAAAGACCGACGAGATCGTCATGTTGTCGACGTTGGGATCCATGCCGATGGCGTGCACCACCATGTCAAAGGGGATCGAGACCGGGCGCTTGATGAGCGTGTCCTCGCCCTTGACCAGCAGGCGCTTGCCGTCCGAAGTCACCTCGGCGATGCGGGCCTTGATGTATTTGACCTTATGCACTTCCTGGCTGGCCCAGTAATAATCGCCCTCGTAAAGGCCGAAGGTCCGGATATCCATGTAGTAGATATAGACGTTGGTCTTGGGCGAAAGCTCGCGGATTTCCATCGCGATATTGGCCGAGACAGTGCAGCAGATCTTCGAGCACCACTCGCGGCCGATCTGACGGTCGCGCGAGCCGACGCAAAGCAGGATCGCCACGCGGTCCGGCACACGGCCATCAGAGGGGCAGCGGATGCCCTTGCCCGACGAGATCATCTGTTCGACCTGAACGGTGGTCACAACGTCAGGATAGGTGCCAAAGCCCCACTCGGGCTTGTTCACACTGTCGAAGTGGGTGAAGCCCGTGGTCAGGATCGTCGATCCCGCCTCGATCTTGGTTCCGTCCTTCAGCGTCGCGGTGAAAGCGCCGGGCTCACCGTCAAAGCTCTGCACCTGCGCGTTCAGGCGCACATCAACACCCTCGCGGCCCTGCACGCGGTCGACCATGGCGCCGATGGCGTCCTTGGCCCATTCGTGCGAGGGGACGAGCTTGGCATAACCATCAAGGATGGGCGCGCCGCCGAGCCTGTCTTCCTTTTCGACCAGAACAACTTTCTGGCCTGCCGAGGCGAGGGCGTGCGCTGCCGAGAGCCCGGCGGGTCCGCCGCCGACGATAAGAACGGGTTTCGTCACTACTATGCTCCTGCGATCGCTTTGGGCCGAACGTAGCCGGGGCCCGAGGTGATGGCCCGCTTGGGGTCGTAAAGGGTTTCGATGCGGCCGGCCTTGACCTCTTCGAGGTAGCCTTCGAACTCGGCTTTGGCCTTCTCCCAGTCGATGCCCATCTTCTCCAGAAGGGTCTCGAAGGGCGAGGCGTGCCAGTGCAGCTGCGCCAGCTTGTAGGGATGCGCGCCCATGGTCAGCGCGGCGAACTGGCAATCGGCCATAACCGGAAGCGCATAGACCTTGTCCACCGCCTTGCCGATCCACTGGTTCTTGTCGAGCGTGGTGATGCAGCCGGTGTCGTGGCCGATCATCACATCCGAGCGCGCCTCTTCCACGGCGACCTTGATCTTGCGGTCGATAGCGAAGGAACGGGTGAATTCGCGCTCGCCGATGATGTGGCGGAAGCCGAAGCCGCAGCAATCATACCAGGTCGAATAATCGATGACCTGCGTGCCGAGCGTCTGAAGAAGGCCGGTGGTCACGGCGACGCGGTCGCCGTTGAGAACGGTGTCATCATAGATCACGTCCTCGGGAACCATCTTGTAGACATGGCAGGCCGGGTGAACGGTCGAGCGGATGTTGGAGACATCCACCGTCTGGCGATCCTTGATCCGGTGGCGCATGACGTGCAGCCACTCTGAATAATGCACGATCTCTTCGGGGATCAGAAGCTTGCCGTCGACAAGGCGGCCAAGCTTGCCAAGGATCGTCTTGACCTCTTCACGCAGCTCGGCCGAGTGCAGAAGGAAGCCACGAATTTCCTTGTAGTTTCCAAAGGATGTGCCGCAGTGGACGAGCGGGTAATATGTGCCCTCGGGCAAGCCCTGCGACTTGGCCGAAACATAGGCCTGATGGAAATTCCGCAAGAACACAGCGGCAAGCGAAACCACGTTGCCGATGCCCGATCCGTGATAGTTCCAGGCGGTGCAGGAGGTCTGGTCGGTCTCGTCGAGATAGTTCAGGCCAAGCTGGTTCTGGATCCAGAGGATCGACGAGGGATAGCCCGGGATGTTGCCGCACTGGCCGCAGGATTTGTGGTGCCAGAGATTGTTCGTTGGGATCTTCTTGTCCCAGCCGAACAGCGTCTTGGCCATCACCGGCTCGTGCACGTCGGTCACGCGGTGAACCTTGATCTCGCCCTCTTTTTCAAGCTGCCACATGATATCGCGCACATCTTCCTTGCGCTCTTTCGAGGTCAGTAGCGCGCGCTTGTCGATCCGCGCCTCGACCCAGTCGGTCGCGCGGCGGGCTTCGGTCGTGCTCAGCTTGGTCGGCGTCCAATCGGCGCCAAACCCGTTGTAGGCACCCGATTTCGAACCGTTGGTAGTGTCGTTGGCCATAATGTCCTCCGTCCGTGCAGTTGCAGCTACAGGCGTATCAATCGTCGTCGTCTTCGTCGTCTTGCTCGTCGAGCCAGTCTTCCCACTCTTCGCGTTTTTCATCCATCACGTCGGCAACGACGTCGAAGAGGTTTTCATCAACCGTTTCGAGCTGTTTGAGAACGCCGGTCGCTTCCCAGATGGTGTAGAGCTCGACCGAGGTCTTGAGGTTCACTTCCCAGGCCGTGTCGAGCGTGTGCATCGTCGGCATCGGGATCGCCTTGCGCAGGATCATCAAGGGCGCATCGACCTTGGCCACGTTGGGGCCCCAGTCGGGGAAGGCCTCTTTGGTGATCATGTTGGGGGCAAGCTGGTTACCGGTGGAAACCACCTTGAGAAGAACGCGGCTGAAGGGCCGGAGCACCTCTTTGACCGATTCAAACTCGTGCTTGATCGCAACCTCGCGCATGATCATCACAAGGCCGCCGGGCGAGTTTTCAAAGGGGCAGCGGGCGGCGCAGGTATAGCACTGGGCGCAGGCCCAGATCTTTTCCTGCATCGCGTCATAGATGCCTTCGAGGTTCTCGGTCCAGAGAAGCTGGACGATCTCGCGCGGGCTGTAATCGTAGTAATGCGCCGAGGGGCAGGTCGCCGTGCAGATGCCGCAGTTGAGGCAGCCGTGGATCTCGTGACTATAAGTCGGGTGGTTCCGAATATCGTCGAAGATTTCCTCGAGCTGTTCCCGGCTGACAGGCGCACCGTCTGAGACCGGATCGGCGATCGGCGGTAGCGGGATCGACGAATGGGCTGTCATGGCTTCGGCCTCCCTTGGTGCGTCAGTAGGTCAGAACGCGAACGTCATCGTCTTCCATGATGGATTCGATCACATGGGCTCCACCCACGATCCCTTCACATTCGGGGATCAGATCGTCGGCGGTCATGTCAAAGAGATCAAGGTTGGGCGAGCAGCAATAGAATTTGGCCCCCGCCTCATGCGCGTCCTTGATGAAATCGTAGACGGTCTTGGGCGAGCCTTCCTTGACCACAAGCTTCTCGGCCTCACCCTTTTTCATCAGGCGGCCGGCGGTGGCGGTGCAGATGACCTCGACCTCGTAATCCATCGCAGCCGCGACGGTTGCCTGGAAGAACGGAGCACCCAGCTCTTCCCCGTTGCGAGGGTCGGTATTGACCATCACGATAATCAGCTTTTCCGCCATATTTCCTCCCTTTGGCGCCGAACCCGAGACTCCCCATCCCGAATGTGTCGCCCATTCCTCAACAAAATCTTATATGTAAAATTTAGCATGTCAACGAGACTGTGCCTTGATGCCTGTCTGGCACCCTCCCGAAGTAAGGGGCGCGCTACATCCAGCCGCAGTGATCGACGATCGAAACCATGAGCGCGCTCAGCGCCTCTGCGATCTCGGCCTGCCGGTCTCCAAGTTCGACAAGCGCAGACACAGTATCGTCAGGAGTTTCAGCGAATTCCATGATCAGGTCTTCGGCCATGCCGCGCTTGTAGCCGGGGTGGCCAACCATGCCGAGGCTGTTGCCGTTGACAGTAAATGCCATGATTTCGCCGCTGGGGCCGAGCGCGGAAATCTCGGCGGATTTTGGCGGAACGGGGCGGTCCCGAAGATAGGAGGCCATCGGAAAACTGCCCGGCAGTTTCGCGCCAAAGGCCGAATCGGCCACCGGATTGATTCGCGATACCTCGAACCGAAGCGCCGCCTCGGCCGCCCCGCCACCTGCGGCCACCGATAGGATCACCGCCCCGAGGCCGAACCCCAAGACTGGCAGCCCCGCATCAAGGAAAGCCTTGGTGAGGCGCAGTTCGGGACCGAGGCTGGGCAGGATATGTCCGCTGACCACGCCATAGGGGCCCGCGCCCAGAAGCACCAAGCCGTCGAAGCTTCCGGTCACGGACGGAATAGACCCACCCGCCGCAAAGGGGCGGCGATACTGGAAGCGCACGTTGCGCCCTTCCATATGGTCTTCCATGAAGCCGAGGTATTCCGACTCGGTGTGCTGAATGACACAGAGGTTCTTCATGGCTGCGTGGTCGCGGCCATCACCGCCTTGGCGATATCGGCCCCGGTGACACCCGGCATCTCGATGCCGTTGCCCGCAAGTGCTGCATCCGCGACAGCCCCAAGCGCCGCCTCGTCGAGATCGCAGCCACTGAGAGAGGCGGCCACCATGTCGATCCCTTCAGGCGGCAGGCAGGTGAAATCGCCGCTGATATCCAGCTCCTGCACCTTTCCATCGTGGCTCACAAGCCGTGTGCGGATCATCCCGCCCGGCGCCTTGTGGCCACCTTCCGAGATATGCGTGTGTTCAGAAATCTTGACACCATGCGCCACCGAGCGGCGGGCCTTCATATAGGTCCAGTCGGGATCGGCAAGCTCGGCCTCGGCCCGGGCGATGGCGGCCAATTCATCCTCGGTCGGCTGGTCATAGACAGGCTCGACCTTGAGCACATCGGCGCAGTGCTTGAGGAACCGCGCCTTGATATCGGCCCGGTCGGGCATCTGGCCCAGTTGCTTGACCATCGTCGTCATATAGTCGTCGAGCGTCTGGCGCAGTTTGTCGCGGAATTTCTCGGACGGGACCTTGAGGCATTTCGACATGGTCTCGGTATCGAAATCGAGCATGAAGCTGCCGACCATCACGGTCGCCTCGCCGATCGAGGCCGCGCCCGTGCCACCGATCTTGCGGCCGTCGACATGGATATCGTTCACCGGGCGGTAGTTGGCGTTGATCCCCATCTCCTTGTAGGTCCGCACCACGGGTTCAATGAACAGGGGATAGAGGTTGACCGCAAACTCTGGCGCCTTGTCGCGGGGATAGATGAAGTGAGTGAAAAGCTGGTTCTCGTCGAGATAGACCGCGCCCCCGCCCACATGGCGGCGATAGATCGGCAGGGTGTTGGCCTTGCAGAATTCCTCGTCGACCTCCTTGGCAACCTCCTGATGCATCCCCACGCAGACATAGGGTGTCTGCGGCGAGACGAGCGAGAGGATCGGATCGCTGTCGGGGCCGATTGTTTCGGCGAGGCCGTGGTAGACGGCTTGGCTCCGCAATGCCGGGACCATCCCGAAATCTAAGACTCTGAGTTTCATGCAACCCTCCCACAGGCAAAGCCGACGAAACACATCAGCTTTTTATAATGTGCCAGCGAATACGGCACAGGGGAAGAGGAAAGGTCAGGCGGGCTGAACGAGGGCAGAAAGCGCCTCGATGGAGGCGATATTCCTTGCACCGAGGTCGGCCACGACCCATTCGGCCATCGAGAAATCCTCGGCGGCCGTATAGCGCGAGGGTGTGACGATCACCCGAAGGCCTGCCGCTTGGGCGGAGATGACGCCGTTGCGGCTGTCTTCAAAGGCCAGAGCCTCCGATGGTTCGACCCCAAGGCGCTTGACCGCCAGATCGAATACGTCCGGCGCGGGCTTCTTGGCCACTACCTCGTCACCTGCCGCGATCACGTCGAAGACCTCGCGGGCCTCCTTGCCCCAACAGGCGCGGCAAAGGGCATCGACGTTGGGGCGGTTGGTCGTCGTGGCGACCGCCACCTTCAGCCCCGCGGCACGGGCGGCAGCGATCAACTCGGCCACACCGGGGCGAAGCGAAAGCGCGCGCCCTTCGACAAGCGCGCCATAGCGGGCGGTCTTGGCCTTGTGCAGCGCGGCAATCTCCTCGTCGCTCGGGGCGCTCGCCCCGATATGGTCGCGGAAGGCGCGCATCCGCTCCTTGCCGCCGGTGGTTTTCAAGAGCCGGGTGTAGTCCTCGACGCTCCAGTGCCAGTCCATCCCCGCTTCCGCGAAGGTCTCGTTGAAGGCGCGGCGGTGGGCTTCTTCGGTTTCTGAAAGCGTCCCGTCCACATCGAAAATCAGGGCCCGCAGGGTCACGAGAGGGTGCCCATCTCGGCGACGATGCCCGGCAGTCTGGAGAAATCGGAAAAGGCGACCGCGTGCGGCAGGGCCGAGGTCGGCGTCTTGCGATAGCCCTCGGTGAAGAGGGCGAAGGGGACACCCGCACGCACAGCGGTCTCGGCGTCGATCTCGCTGTCGCCGACATAGACGCCCTCGCCGCCAAGCTCGGCGAAACAGGCGATGAGGGGATCAGGTTCGGGTTTCTTCACGGCAAGCGTGTCGCCGCAGACGAGCGACAAAAACACGCCGTCAAGTCCGACCGCTTTCAGGATATCGCGGGTCGGACCTTCGGGTTTGTTGGTGCAAAGGCCAAGCGGATGGCCGCACTCTGCCAGAACCGCAAGCGCATCGGCCACGCCGGGATAGAGCCGGGTCAACTTGCCGTTCACAGCGTCATAATGCCCGGCGATGCACTTGTGGAACTCGGGCCGCCGGCCCGCGTCGATCCCCCGCGCGTTCATCACCCGATCCGACAGGACCGGCAGGCCGTTGCCGATGAACGAGGTGATCGTCTTGAGGTCGAGCGGCTCGAGGCCGAACTCCTCAAGCGCCCTCGCGGCGGCAAGGTGAATGTCGGGCGCGCTGTGAATGAGCGTGCCGTCGAGATCGAAAACAACAGCGGCTGTCATGCGGCGCGTGCTGATGCGACTTTGGGATCAAGTATGCCCTTGGCGTAGCGCTTGGCCATGTCGTCCAACGAGACCGGCTTGATCTTGTGCGACTGGCCGGCCGTGCCGAACCGTTCGAACCGGTCGCGACAGAGGCGCTCGAGTTCGTCCATCGCAGGGATCATGAACTTGCGCGGATCGAACTCGGCGGCGCGTTCGGTGGCGACCTTGCGGAACTGGCCGGTCATGGCCATCCGGCAGTCGGTGTCGATGTTGACCTTGCGGACGCCCATCTTGATGCCGCGCTCGATCTCTTCGACCGGCACACCATAGGTTTGCGACATATCCCCGCCATAGGCGTTGATGAGGTCTTGAAGATACTGCGGCACCGAGGAGGAGCCGTGCATCACGAGGTGGGTGTTCGGCAGCTTCTCGTGGATCGCGGCGATGGTCGACATCGAGAGGATATCGCCATCGGGCTTGCGGCTGAACTTGTAGGCGCCGTGCGAGGTGCCGCAGGCGATGGCGAGGGCGTCGACCTTGGTGCGGGTCACGAAATCGACGGCCTGATCGGGATCGGTCAGAAGCTGGTCGTGGCTCAGCTTGCCTTCCGCGCCCGAGCCATCCTCGGCGGCAGCTTCGCCCGACTCGAGGCTACCCAGAACGCCAAGCTCACCCTCGACCGACGCGCCGACAGCATGGGCAGCCTTGGTCACGCGCTCGGTGATCTCGACGTTGTAATCAAAGCTCGAGGGCGTCTTCATGTCTTCTTCGAGCGAGCCATCCATCATCACCGAGGTAAAGCCGTGGCGGATCGCGGAAAGGCAGGTGGCGTCGTTGTTGCCGTGGTCCTGATGCATGACGATGTGGGTATCGGGAAACATCTCGGTCAGCGCCTGCACCATGTGGCGCAGCATGATATCGCCCGCATAGGATCGCGCGCCGCGGCTTGCCTGAAGGATCACCGGGGCATCCGTGGCTGCAGCCGCCTTCACGATGGCGAGGCCCTGCTCCATGTTGTTGATGTTGAACGCGGGCACGCCATAGCCGTTTTCAGCCGCGTGATCGAGGAGTTGTCTCAGGGTAATCAGTGCCATTCTTGCCTCCCTTGGGCGAGTATTCGGTGGACGCGGCGCGCCGTTAGATGAGCGACCGCGCCAGATCGGCGACGGCCTCGGCGGTGATGCCGAAGTGACGATAGAGTTCGGGGGCGGGCGCAGAGGCGCCAAAGCCAGTCATGCCGACGAAGCCATCCTCGGGGCGCAGGAGAATATCCCAGCCCTGACGGATCGCCGCCTCGATGCCGATGCGCGGGGCATCGCCCAGAACGGCTGCGCGGTCGGCAGCGGATTGCTTGGCGAAAAGCTCAAAACAGGGGGCCGAGACGACCGTGGCCTTGATCCCGCCCTCGGCCAGCTTGTCGGCGGCGGCGAGCGCGATCTCGATTTCCGAACCGGTGGCGATCAGCGTCACGTCCCGCTCCTTGCCACCGCGCAAAACATAGGCGCCCTTGGCGGTCTTGTTGGCGTCTGAATGTTCGGTCCGCACGGTCGACAGATTCTGGCGCGAGAGGGCGAGGACGGACGGCGTCGCTTTCTCGGTCATGGCGATCTGCCAAGCCTCGGCCGTCTCAACGGCATCGCAGGGGCGGAACACCAGCATATTCGGCATGGCCCGCAGCGAGGCGATGGTCTCGACCGGCTGGTGCGTCGGGCCGTCTTCGCCAAGGCCAATGGAATCGTGGGTCATCACATAGACCACCGGAACCCCCATCAGCGCCGAAAGGCGCATCGAGGGGCGGCAGTAATCGGCAAAGGCGAGGAAGGTGCCGCCATAGGGTTTCAGCCCCCCGTGCAGCGCCATGCCGTTCATCGCCGCCGCCATACCGTGTTCGCGGATGCCGTAGTGGATGTAGTCGCCGCAGAACGCACCCGGCGCGACCGAGGTCATTTTGGACGAACGGGTGTTGTTCGAGCCGGTGAGGTCGGCTGAGCCGCCCACGGTATTGGGCAGGGTCTCGTTGATCACCTCGAGCGCCATTTCGCTCGATTTGCGGGTGGCGACCTTGGGCTTGTCGGCCGAGAGCCTGGCCTTGTAGGCGGTGATCGCCGCGTCGAGCGCCTTGGCGTCGGGCGCGGCGTGGTGGGCTTTGAAGGCGGCGGCTTTCTTGCTTGCGGATAGGCGCTTGCCCCAAGCCTCGCGCGCGGCGTGGCCGCGGGCGGCGATGGCGTGCCAGCCGGAATAGACATCCTGCGGGATCTCGAAGGGCGGATGATCCCAGCCCAAGGCCGCGCGGGCGGCGGCGATCTCGGCGTCGCCAAGGGGCGCGCCGTGGACATGGTGGGTGCCTTGCTTGTTCGGCGCGCCAAAGCCGATCACCGTCTTGCAGGCGATCATCGAGGGGCGCTTGTCGGCGCGGGCAGCAGTGATCGCCTTTGCAATAGCCGCTTTGTCGTGGCCGTCGACCTTCTGGGTATGCCAGCCGGAGGCGGCAAAACGCGCGCATTGGTCGGTCGAGGTTGAAAGCTCGGTGCCGCCGTCAATGGTGATGCCGTTGTCGTCCCAGAAGACGATCAGATGCCCGAGGCCGAGGTGGCCGGCCATGTCGATCGCCTCGTGGCTGATGCCTTCCATAAGGCAGCCGTCGCCGGCCAGGACGTAGGTATAGTGATCCACCAGATCATCGCCAAAGCGGGCATTGAGCATCCGCTCGGCCAGCGCCATGCCGACCGAAGTCGAGATCCCCTGCCCCAAGGGGCCGGTGGTCGTCTCGATCCCCTTGGCGTGGCCGTATTCGGGGTGGCCCGCGGTGCGCGAGCCAAGCTGGCGGAAGGCGCGGATCTGGTCGAGCCCCATGTCGTCATAGCCCAGCAGATGATGTATCGCATAGACCAGCATCGAGCCGTGGCCGGCCGACATCACGAAACGGTCGCGGTCGGGCCATTTGTCATCCGACGGGTCGATTGTGATGAAGCGGTTGAAGAGAACCGTCGCCACATCCGCCAAACCCATCGGCGCGCCGGGGTGGCCCGAGTTGGCCGCCTGCACCGCGTCCATCGCCAGAACGCGGATCGCGGTGGCCATCTTGTCTTCGAGGGATGCCGAAACCGGCGCATGGGTGTTCATGGCATTCTCCTCAGGCGCGCCGCGACTCGTGCACGAGCCGGTGGATCATCGGGGTGAAGATGAGCTGCATCGCGAGGTCCATCTTGCCGCCGGGAATGACGATCGAATTGGCGCGGCTCATCCAGCTGCCCTGGATCATCTGGGTGAGATAGGGGAAGTCGATACCGCGCGGGTTCTTGAAGCGGATCACGACGAGGCTCTCGTCGGCAGTCGGGATCCAGCGGGCGATGAAGGGGTTCGAGGTGTCGACCACCGGCACGCGCTGAAAGTTGATGTCGGTCTCGGTAAACTGAGGCGTGATGCAATGCACATAGGCGTGCATCCGGCGCAGGATCACGTCGGTAACCGCTTCGGTCGAATAGCCGCGCTGGGCCTTGTCGCGGTGGATCTTCTGAATCCATTCGAGGTTGATGACCGGAACGACGCCAATCTTGAGATCGGCGAGAGCAGAAAGGTTGACTTCGCTGTTCTTCACCGCGCCATGGAGGCCTTCGTAGAATAGGACGTCGGACCCTTCCGCGAAAGGCGCCCAGTCGGTGAAGGTGCCGGGGGCAGAGCCGTATTTCGCCGCTTCCGCATCGTCGTGGACATAGTGACGGGTCTCGCCACACCCGGTTTCGGCATAGGTGCGAAACACCTCCTCGAGTTTGCCAAGCTCGTTGGCCTCGTAGGAGAAATGGCTGAAGGTCTGGTCGCCCGCGGCCTTGCGCTTGGTCAGCTCGTCTTTCATCGCCGCACGGTCAAAGCGATGAAAGGCGTCACCCTCGATCGAGACCGACTTGAAGCCCTCGCGGCGGAAGATCTGGTCGAAGGTGGTCTTGACCGTCGTGGTCCCCGCGCCGGAAGAGCCAGTGACCGAGATGATGGGGTGCTTCTTGCTCATATCATTAGTCCTTGGTTCATGCGCGGAAAAGGCCGCGGTTGCCGAAGAGAGCGCTGACCTCTTCGTCGGGCAGATCGTGATAGGCGCTCACTCGGTCGACCTTGACGGAGGTGCCAAAAACGAAGGGCGTGCGGGCATGAAGCTCGGTCGCTGTCAGGCCTAGGATGCGGTCGGTGCCATTGGTGGCCTTGCCGCCCGCCTGTTCGATCAGGAAGGCGATGGGCGCGCATTCATAGACCATCCGCAGGCGCCCGTGCCGATAGCCTTCACGCTCGTCGGAGGGATAAAGGAAGATGCCGCCGCGGCTGATGATCCGGTGGGTTTCCGCCACCAGCGAAGCCACCCAGCGCATATTGAAATTCTTTGCCCTCGGGCCGGCGCTACCTGCAAGACAATCGTCGATATAGGCGCGGATCGGCTTGGACCAATGCCGATAGTTCGAGGCGTTGATGGCAAATTCCGATGAATTCGCCGGAATTTCGACGCCATCACGAACCAGAAGAAAGGCGTTCGTCTCGGGATCCAGAACATAATACAGAACGCCTTGTCCGAATGTCATCACAAGGGCGGTTTGCGGTCCGTAGATGATGTAGCCCGCGGCGACCTGTTCGCCAGTCGGCCGCAGGAAGCTTTCGTTGGCCCCCTCTTTGGCTTCGAAAATCGAAAATATCGTGCCGATCGAAACATTGACATCGATGTTGGAGGAACCGTCGAGCGGATCAATCGCCAGAGCGTAGCGGCCCTTTGGGCTTAGGGCGACGACGCTGTCCTGTTCCTCCGAGGCATACCAGCGAACGGCGGTCTTGCTCAGCGCCTTGGCAAAGGCCTCGTCGGCCATCACATCAAGGGCTTTTTGGCTGTCGCCGTCCGAGTTTTCGCCGACAGAGTGCCCGAGCGAACCGCCCAACGGCCCACGCGCTATTGTTCGGCTCAGGCTTCTGCCAACATAGCAGAGAGCATTGATGACCGGAAAGAGATCCTCGGGGATCCTGTCTGGCGCAATGGCCACACTGCCTTCGGTCATCTTGTCCTCCCTCAATGACACAGGCTTGATATGACGGGGAGTGGGATGTAATAGAATTTAATAAGTTGGAAAAACTATTAAGTTTTTTGAAATGTCCATCCTGCCCGCTCTCACCTTCAGGCAACTTCGCGCCCTCAAAATGGTCTGCGAGACCGGATCAATCACCGGCGCCGCCGAGAGGCTCTCACTGACCCCGCCAGCGGTTCACAACCAACTGAAAACGCTTGCCAATACGATCGGCGCCGAGGTTGTGACTCGTGCAGCTTCCGGGGCCTTTGCGCCCACTCCTGAAGGCGCATCCCTACTTATCGCCATCGAGAAATCAGAGGCTGCGGTATCGCGGGCGCTTTATGAAATCGAAGCCTTGCGGCGTGGGGTCGCAGGGCAGGTCGTCTTGGGTGTTGTCAGCACAGGCAAATACATTGCGCCAGGTATCGTGGCTCGCCTAAAGCGGAGCCATCCCGAGATCGAGATCCGGCTCGAGATAGGCAACCGCAACCAGATTATCGCAGGGCTCGAGTCTGAATGGATCGACGTGGCGATCATGGGACGCCCGCCGCGCCAGCCGTCTGTTACGGCCTATCCCATTGGCAATCATCCACATCTTTTGATCGCAAGCCCCGACAACCCGCTGAGCAAGAAGACGACAGCCAGCCACGACGAGATTCTCGATCAGACAATAATCCTGCGCGAGGAAGGGTCAGGCACCCGAATCCTCGCCATGCGGTTTTTGGACCGGATCGGAGAGGGCCGGCCGTTTCGCCAGATCGAAATGGATTCAAACGAAACCATCAAACAGGCAGTGATCGCCGACCTCGGCGTGGCGTTGATTTCAGCCCATACCGTGATCGACGAAATGGCCGCCGGGCGCCTCGTGCAAATCCGGGCCGAAAGCCTGCCAATCTATCGCCAATGGTTCGTCCTATATCGCGAAGAACTTCGCCTGAGTGGCGCCATGCAAAGCGTCATTGAAGCCATCCGCAATGAAAGCGCGGCGATCCTGCGATCTGAGGAAATTGCTCACCTGATCGGCGCGAACGCCTAGTCCGATGTTCCCTTCCCGGCCAGATCAAGCCATCTGGCCGTGATAGACGCTTCACCCATCAACCACTCACCGAAGCGGATGATTTGCGGCCGCATCAGCTGACGCGGGGTGATCTGAAAGACATAGGGATGCGGCGCGAGTAGGTTTTCGCGCATCGGCACGATGGGAAGGAAATTTCCCTCATCAAGGTCCGCCTCCATCAGCGAAAGACCACAGACGAGAAACCCCACATCCTTGCGAACTGCCTCCAGAGCGTGTTTCGCGTGCTTGTAGTGAATTCCGCGTGCGGCACCTTCGGCGCGGCGGCCGAACCGTGCAATCCACTCGGGCCAGCCGGGGCGGTCCTCTCGGTCTCTTTGGGATTCAAGGTGCAAAAAGGGCATCCCGACAAGTCCATCGAGCCGATCTTCGGGATCAAAACGCCGGATGTTGTCGAGGCTGGCGACAGGAATGATCCGATCTCGATAGAGGACTTTGCCCTCCTTCTGATCTCCATATATGATCCTACAATCAGGGGCGGTCTTGCGCGCCGGTGCGTCCCCCTTCCCATTGACATTGAAATAGATGTTCGGGTTTTCCGCCCTAAACGCATTGAGGCGCGGCAAAAGCCACAGGTCGGCCCAATCCTCGTCGGCCTCGATATGGATTTCCGCCTGTCGTCCAAAGTCGAGCGCATCGGCAGCGCGATCGAGCGCCGCGAAACCTTGGACAAGATCCTCGAGCGCGGCCTCAAGGTTGGCTGTGGGTCGAAGGCCAGACCGGCCGCGCGACAAAAGATCCGTGCCCAGATAATCTTCCAGCGCCCGGATCCGCTGTCCCACCGCAGCCGGGGTTATGCCGAGCGCATCTGCCGCCTCTTTGAGCGATCCAAAGCGGATCGCCATCTCAAGCGCCTGAAGGGATCTGAGGTGCGTCGCAGCTTTCATTTCCGTCCCACTGGAATCGGGCCATTTGGGTATGCTAAATGTTTTCTTTAGTTGCCCAAAGAACTTTGAGTTGGATTTTATATGCCAAATTGATCCATTCTGGGGCTGCCAGCCAGAAGGAGTATGGCCCGTGGGCACGCTCAAACGTTATCTGATTGAAAGGGATATCCTCGGGATTGGCGACTTTTCCGCCACCGAACTTTGCGGGGCAGCGAGGGCGTCCAATCAGGCGCTCAATGCTCTGGGAACAGTAATCCAGTGGCAGCACAGCTATGTGGCCGAAGACAAGACGTTTTGCATCTATCTGGCCGATAGTCTTGAGACGATCAGACGACATTCGGAACTCAGCGGGATTCCCTTCACCAAGATTACCGAAATTCCGGGGATCATTGATCCCCTGACGGCCAACTACTAGCGCGGCGGCAGCCGCACCGCGCCATCGAGCCGGATCGTCGTGCCGTTGAGATAGGCGTTCTCGATGATCTGGGCGACCATGAGGCCATATTCCTCTGGCATCCCAAGACGCGCGGGGAACGGGATATTGGCGGTGATTGCAGCCGTGGTTTCCGGCGGCAAGCTTTCCATCATAGGCGTATTGAAGAGGCCCGGCGCAATTGCCATGACGCGAATGCCGGATCTTGCCAGCTCCCGCGCCGCAGGCAGGCTCATCGCGGCGATCCCACCTTTGGAGGCGGCATAGGCCGCCTGCCCCACCTGACCATCCTCATAGGCGGCCGAAGCGGTATTGATGATGACACCACGCTCTTCGCCGACCGGCTCCTGCCTCTGCATCCCGAGAACGGCGTGGGACATGACATTGTATGATCCGATCAGGTTCACGCGGATCACCCTCTCGAAGAGGTCGATCGACAACTCGCCCTCGCGCCCGACAATCCGCGCCGCACTTCCGATGCCAGCGCAGTTGACGGCGATCCGCGGGGCTGATCCGAAATGGGCGACCGTGGCGGCGAAGGCCGCTTCGACCTCGGCCGTAACGCTAACATCTGCTCGAACAGCGAAGCCACCGATATCGGCCGCGACGGCAGACGCGCGGTCTATATTGAAATCAACCACCGCCACCCGCGCACCCCTGCCAGATAGATGACGCGCCGTCGCCTCGCCCAGCCCGCTTCCGCCTCCAGACACCAGTGCAACCTGTCCGTCGATCTGCATATCTGTCTCTCCCTTCCGCGCCCTATTCGGCCGGGCCGACGGTGAGGTGGATTGGCTCAAGGCCACCGATCCTACCGTCCAGCACATCGCCGGCAACCACGGGCCCCACGCCTGCGGGTGTTCCTGTCAAGATCACATCGCCCGGAGCGAGATGATAATAGTTCGAAAGATCGGCGACGATCTCTGGAACAGAGTGAACCATCTCGCCAAGGGCCGCGTCTTGCCGGATCGTTCCATTGACTGACAGCCTGAGCCGCAGATCGCCAAGGGCACCCACGTCCGAAGCGCGGCTCGCCGGAGCGAATACAGCCGAGCTTTCAAAATCCTTGCCGATGTCCCAAGGGCGGCGCTTGTCTTTGGCAATGCCCTGCAGATCGCGGCGGGTCATGTCGAGAGCAGCGCAATAGCCGAGGATCACCTCGGGAGCCTTGGAAACCGCGACGCGGAACGCTGGCGCACCGATCAATACCGCCAACTCCATCTCATGATGGAAGTCAGCCGTGCCCGGAGGATAGGGGATGGTCGCGCCGCTTGCGATGGCAGCGGCAGGCGCTTTGGTGAAATAGAACGGCGCCTCGCGGTCAACCTCGTTGCCCATCTCGGCCGCGTGGGCCGCATAATTGCGCCCGACACAAAAGATACGACGGACAGGAAAGCGGGCCTCTTCCCCCTCCAAGGGGATCGAAAAGGCTTCTGGCAATTCGAAAAGATGACGTGTCATGTAATCCCTCCCGGCAACCCGCAAGTCTTCTCAGGATTGCGCGAGAGGGTAAAGGACCGTCTAGTCCATAATCTCGCGCCGCAGCCGCGCCTCAGAAACCGTCGCATATTGCTCGTCCACGAATTCCTCGGCCCGATCCTCGTCGGCCAGAACCACCGCACGAACGAGGCTCTTGGCCACCTCGAGGCGCGACATATAGACGATATCCGCCCCCGCCTCTTTCAGATCGCGCCAGCCCTGCATCTGGATAGCGTTGGAAATGATCGTCGCTTCGGGGTTGAGGTGCCGCAAAAGGCGCACGAGATCGCGGTTGGTGATCCCGCGCAGAAGATCGTCCGAAATGGTGCAGACGATGATCTTGGCGCGGTTGACCCCGGCGTGGATGAGCGACTCTTCGTTGGAGATATCGCCATACTTGACCTTGACCCCCATGCCGCGGATCCGGTCGTGGATCGCCACGTTAAAGTCCACCACGGTGGTCTTGGCGATGAGGTGTGGGTGGGTCTTGGCAAGCTCGGTGACAAAGGACGAGGCATCGCGGTGAATGCCGAGGATCGCCAGTTCGACTTCATCGCTCTCTTCCTCGACCGTCTCTTCCGGTTCTTTGAAACCGATGCGGTTGAGGAAACCTTGCATGATCTCGTGGATCCGGTAGGCCCCCTCGAAAAGCGGCGTGGTCATGACAGCGGTAAAGACAAAGGCCAGAATGATCGCTGAAGAGAGGTCTTTGCTGATGTGTCCGAAGCTCAGGCCCAGATAGGCGATGACGAGGCCAAACTCGGAAATCTGCGCGAGCCTGATCGACGATACTTGCGCGTTGCGCTGATCGACACCTGCGAAATAGAGCATCGGGAAGAACACCAGCTGCCGCGCCAGCACCGCGAGGAAAGCAATCCCGAGAGCGGTCAGCGGGCCCGACCAGCCGTTGATCGCCGGAAGAGCAATCCCGAGGCCGACAAAGAACAGCGTGATGAAGAAATCCTTCACAAGGCCGACCTTGGTCACGATCTCGGTGCTGTAGGGCGAGCTGGCGATGGTTGCGCCGGCAATCAGGGCTGCCATGCCCGAGCTGACCGTCATATGCCAGTTGAACCCGAACATCTTGGTGAAGGTGTCGATGTTGGTGCCGATGGCGACCATCGCAAAACACCACGACATAGCCCCCAGGAGGATTAGCTCGGGCATCTTCGCGATCCACGAAAAGGCGCGATCCACGATCGTGCGGGACAGGAAGACGGCAATCACCACCAGAATGCCGATGCCGAGGAACGAGAAGCCGATCGCCTTGATATCGGGGCTGTCGAAGGCCGGCTGGATCAAGGTCACGATGATCGCCCAGATATCCTGAAAGATCAAAATGGTAAGAGAGATGCGGCCCGGTTGGGTATCAAGCTGGAAATGCTCCTGAAACAGCTTGACCACGAGCAGCGAGGACGAACCCGCGATGGCGATGCCGAGATAGAGCGGACCAAGCGGCGTATCATCCAGGACGCCACCAAACCCCATATAGATCACCAGCTTCGCAAACAGCATCCCGAACAGAAGCGTGATCGGATACTGGGCCAGACCGACCAAGAGGATCAGGCGGCCGCCGGAAAACAGGCTCCGAAGGTTGATCTCGAGACCGATAACAAACAGCAGCAGAACGAAACCGATCTGGGCAATCGTATCCACGTTTGCCGGGTCGGTAATCATGTGAAAGCCCTGCGGGCCAAGGAAAACGCCCGCAAGGATGAAGGCCGCGATCGACGGAATCTTGAGCCTGGCGAAGATCACCGCAATGCCGCCCGCGAACAACAGGGCCGCGCCCATGTCTTGAACGAGCGTCGGAACAGCACCGCCCGCGGCAGAAGCAGGGCTGGCCATTATTGCCGAAAGCAAGGCCGCTAGCGCGATCACTATAGGCAGTTCCCGGAAACGGGTTATTAGTCGCTCTCGCACTTCGGCTCCCCCTTTGGAGTTCTCTTATTCTTGATTGTCGTCAGATTGTTTGCAGGACAATCAGGTAGGTCATCGCAATATAGGTCGTGTGATGCAGAAACTGATCGAGACCGTTGAACGCCCAAAATGTTCGCGGTCTTTCCGAACTTGAGACGTGATCACCGTAGTGGGCTTTGGCGAAATCCAGCGCGTAGTGGACGACAAATTCGCCGACCGCAAAGAACAGGATCACCAATGGCGCAAGACCGAGCAGAGCAAGAACAACAACGGTTCCTGCCGCATGAATCCCGGCATGCGCATAGCCCCCCGGCATGGTCAGGCTTCCCTTTCCCCGGATCATCCAATCGAATTGCAGAAGATAGTCTGCTGCAAAATGCTTGAGCTCTAGGCAGAGCATCACCCAAAGGGCAAAAGTTGTTGTCTCAGGCACGGTTCCCATCCCACCAGTTAGTCACGTCAAGTTTATTCGATAAGGGCGGTCTCGCCTAGGTTTTCCTTCTCATTGAGAAGCTCGGCGAAGTCGTTGCCACGCTCAGGGAGCTTCTTGTAGAAGGTCACAAGACCGGGTTCGACCGTCAGCGCCAGCGCGAGGCACGCGTCAAGGCGCGCTTGGTCAAGCTGGCCGTTCTTGGCAAAATCGCGGATCAGCCTATGGTGTAGTTGCTCGAGTTCCTGGAACGCCTTGCTGTCCTTCACCGTTTTGCCGCCGATCAGGATGTGGGTCTGGATCCGCATCGATTTGCCCTTGAGGCCCAGATAGCCCGCCTCGAGCATCGCAAAATCGGCCAGTCCCTCGCGCATCGACTCTGTGATCAGGATATCATAATCTACCTGCCGGCAGGCTGTCTCGATCCGTGAAGCCACGTTCACCGTATCGCCGATGGCCGAATAGTTAAATCGGTCCGCCGAGCCGATATTGCCGACGCATGCGATCCCCGCGTTGATACCAATGGCGCAGGCTACAGGCTTGTGATCGTGCTCTGAGTTGAAAACAACGAGCGCGCTTCGCATATCGATGGCCGCCTGTGCAGCCAGCACGCGATGGTTTTCCGTTTCCACCGGCGCGTTCCAGAAGGCCATGATCGCATCACCGATGAATTTGTCGATGGTTCCCGATTGAGCTAGGATCTTGCCCCCGAGCTTGGTGAAAAGGTTGTTCAGAAGCGAGACCATCTGATCCGCCGTAACGGTCTCGGTCAGCGGCGTGAAATTGCGGATATCGCAAAACATCAGGCTGACCTCGCGGTTGATTCCGCCAAGTTCGACGTGGTGACCGCTGCTCTCGATCTGATCAAGGACACCGGGCGCGACATAGTGCGAAAAGGATCTGCGGATCATGCGCTTGTCGCGGTCCGCCACAATGAACTGATACGCAGCAAGACCCGAGAAGGCGAGGAAACCGCCGACGAGGGCGAAGGTTGCATCAAAAAGGATGTGAAGACGCACAAAGGCAAACCAGCTGCCACCCAAAACAATGACCGCCGTGAGCATTCCCGCACTGATCGATGCCAAGGGCCCGAACCACGCCATCACGCCCAAGACAATCACCCCGAGGATAACGAAGGTCAGTATTTCCAGCGCTTCGACAAGGTCATTGCGAACAAGAAAGTCTTGCAGAAGTATCTGCTCGACCATCTGGGCGTGGATGGACACGCCCGGCACGGGTTCACGAAGGGCGGTCGTCCGTATGTCGAGAAGTCCAGCGGCAGACGTTCCTACAAAGACGATATTGCCCTGCAACTTGTCGATTAGGACAGGGTCGTAGCCATCGGCCAGAACATCCTTCGCCGAGACATAGAGCTCTGGGGATTCCCGCCGATAGCGAACCCACAGTTGGCCATCAGGCAGGGTCGGTATCGAGAGGTCAGCGAGATTGACCGTTTCGAGGTATCCAGGGATTTCTGCGGCCCCTTGCAGAACATAGGTGGACGCTCCGAACGCCACCCGGAGCGCCTCGAGAGAGAGGCTCGGGTAATAGCCTGCATCGCTGTTCCAGATCAGTGGAACCTTGCGAATATATATTGATCCGTCGAGCGGATTGACCGAAACCCCTCCGATCCCGGATGCAGCGTCCATAAGAACCGGCAAGACAGGCGTAGGCGCCTGAAGATATGGGGCACCAAGACCTGGCTGATTGCCAATTTCAACGAACCCGGCCTTTGCGCGCTGGGGCTCGGCCTCGACATCCCTTGACACCGCCACCCCCAGAACGACCCGCGTCTGGGCGATCGTATCTGCAAAGATCTTGTCCGTATCCAAAGAGGACAGGGTTTCAAGTTCACTCTGCCCCATGTTCGTTTGCAAATCCGAAAACCGTGTCACGAGCGAAGACGGCGACATCCGGTCGGGTTCCGCAAAAAGCACGTCGAAGATGATCACAGCCGCGCCGTAATTGGCCAGCTTTTCGGTCAGTTCCGCAAACAGGTCACGAGGCCAGGGCCACTGGCCGAGTTGCTCGAGCGATTTTTCATCGACATCGACCACTCGCACCGGCAGAGGGACATATTCGCGCGGGCTCAGGGTTTGAAGATAGTCGAAGTAGGTTTCCCGAAGTTCACGTACCGGCAGGGGATCCATCCCGCGCACGAAGATCAGGATCGCGAGCAAGAATATGCCAACCGCGAGGACAATTCGCCTCATTTAGCGCGATATCCTACGTCAACATTCAGCATCAAGCTGGGTCTGGCGGAAGGCATTTTGGAGGAAGCGCTACGCCGTCTTTCTTCTTGCCGTGCTTCCAGCCTTGGCCGTTACAAGTTCCCCAGCCTTGCTGATGGTCGCTAGTCGGATCACCTGCCCCATTACTCTGCCCACCGCTGTTGCCAGGTTGATAATAGGGGTCGGGTTCAACTGGTGCAGGCACAATTACAAGCGAGTCCGGCGGCGGAGGCGGCGGCGGAGGCGGCGCGGGATCCGGCTCCTGCGGCGGCGGCGGCGGAGACGGAGCCGGAGGAGGCGGCGGAGGCGGCGGCGGAGGCGGTGCCGGGGGCTCCGAAATGTCGCCACAGCTTTCGATCGGCGCACGGAAATCTTCTCTGAGCGGCCGCTGATTGACAACATAGGGGAAATCATTGCGAAGTTCGGAATTGCGATCTTCGCCATAGAAGAACAAGACGCTGATCCTGCTTCGCTCGGTCCGGCTCAACGAGCAAAGATCCTCCATCTCCTCGCACTCGCCTTTCAGCGTGCACAAGATGACCTTGCCCTCAAAAAGCACAACGCTGGTCAGCCGGTTATGTTCGACGTGGAAATCGAAGATCGTGCCCCGAACGGCCATTGTGGCAGTGGGCGTTACGATCTCGTAAGCTTGCTTTTCCGATTGACCCGTAATGAAGCGGAAAGTTCCAGCCAGCGCATTGACAGAAAAACGGCTGGCGCGGTTGGACGTCTTCATCAGGATTTCGTCGATCACCAGCTGCGAGCCTGGGCCAACCACGATCCTCGTATCATCCGAGAAAATAAGCTGAACCGAGCCATTGCGGCCGGTCTTGACAACATCACCCTGCGAAATCTGGGTGCCTTCCACGATGTCTATGGTTCCATTCGCCGTTTCCAGCTCGGCCAGAGGCGCCACAGCTGCAACATAGCCAACCACTCCGGCCAGTGCCGAAGTTGCAAGACCGAGGGTCGAAAAAACTATGAACAGAAATGTCGTAATGTGACGCATAGAAATCCCCCAACAACTCAACAACAGCGCTGAGACGTCTCAAACACCCTCTGAATCCTGAAGGCGAATCTGCCTACAATTCAAATCGTTTGTCTAAAACATGACACCCCTTTGCCGCAATTGGCTAGGCATCTCATATCAGAGCCACTGATTTTCATAAAGTTTTTCCTGCATTTCCCTTCGATTTTCCCGAAATGCCGCTGTTTCGAAATTTGGCAAAAAAGCCCAATTTTCGCCCCACTCTCCACAAGGGCCCAACGTTTCGCGCCAAGTTTCGATGTCCGACGGCCCCGTTCGTCCGTCTCAATGCCCCGACGGTCTGTCGATTCTTGATCTCTCGTGCGCGAGGAGTGTGTTGGTTTGAACCACCTTGGCCGCGATGGCGCGCGCCAGCGCGAGGTTGAGGAGCGCCGCCAGAGAGGGGTTTGTCCGGTTGAGTGTATCTATCGTTTCTTGCCGAAGCCGCCAGGCTCGGCTTGGACGCTCGGCAATCACATCTGCGCTGCGACCGAGGCAGAGAACATAGGCCATTTCGCCCACAAGCGCGCTTGGACCAACAGACCGGACACGGGTTGCCCGACCCTTCCCGCTGGGCAGGAATATTCCAAACCGCCCTTCTTCCACGAGATACATATCCCGGTCTTGGTCGTTTGCCCGCATCAGCGCCTCGCCCTCGGCAAGATCAACGGACTCCAGCACGCCTAGAATTTCGCTGGACCGTGGATCGCCTCCACACATCTCCGCAACGATGGAAGCGATTGTCGCAGGAGGCAGGGTCGTCGCCCCAAGCCTAAGCAGTCTGTCCTCACAATATTCGATGGCCTCGTCGAGATCGCGCCAAATCAAATATCCGGCGGCGTCGTCGTCCGCCGTCTTTCGAACCGGGATCCCCCAACGTTCAAAGCCTTGCTGGATGCGTTGGGAAAGACCTGTCATATGCAACCCTGCCGGCAGATCGCCAAAGGTATAGGCAATCTTTGCCAAGGCGGCGCTTGCGGAGCTGTCAAAGCGGGTGACACTACTCATGTCCAAAATCAGCCCGGCGAGCCCCTGCGGAAGCTTGCTGTGTGCTTTGACAGTATCGAGCATATTTTCGACCGAGCCGAAAAACAAAGCGCCCTGTAGATGGAGGATGCAAATACTGTCGGCCTGCCGGGCAAGGGCGGCGCGCTCCTCTGGAGAACGATCATAAGCACTTTGTCGGACAAGCGCGTTCGAGGCGTGGCGAACGAGTGGCAAACGTGCATATCCGAGTGCAAATCCGAATAGAGCCAGCATGAGACCAACCGCAATCGCCGGCAGAATTCCAAAGACCACGGTCACCGCGATGATGCCTGCGATGACGACCCTGTCCTCCACAGGAAGACGGCGCATGGTTTGAACCGCCCAGTCGCTGATCATCGAAAGGCCAACGAAGAGAAGCAGACCGGCCGCAACAAACACCGGAACGGCGGCGACGATCTGCGAGGCAAAAAACGAAGCGGCCAGCATGAATATTACATTGCCAATGATCATCGGCCTCGCCACGACACCAAGTTTGGCCGCCAATAGTGTTCCTCCTCCCTGAAGATAGCAGGCAAGACTGCCGATGGGGCCGATGGCCATATTTATAAGGCCGGTCACCTTCAGTTCCCGGCTTTCATCGACATCGGATCTGGTCCCGAGCTCGACGCCGGCCACGTTCAGAAGAAAGCCTATGAGATTGATCAACACGACCGCCGCGATTGTCGGCCCGGTTGTTGCGACCTGCCCCCAATCGATCAAACCATAGAGTTCACGGGCGGAAGGCAGAGCTCCCCCTTCCGCATGATACGGATCGACCAAAAGCCCCATTTCCGCCGCGTCGATGCGGCTGACATCCAAGAACCCGATGACAAGATAGAAACCCACGGAAAAGACGAGGAGCGCGACGATCAAAAGAAAGGTTCCCGCCTTACGGGCGACAGCGAAATACAAAACCACCGCAAGGATAGTCGCGGGAATCACGCTGTAGAGGGTCTCTTTTTCGGTCAGAGCCAGAGCGATGTCTCGGTATTCTGACGCACCTGCGAGGATCGACAGGGCCGCATGGACAAGAAGGAAGCCCGAGCTTGCGAGAAACCCGGCTGCAACCGAATAGGGGAACATTCGGATCAGGCGGCCTAGGCGAAAACGGCCGACGAGCCAAAACGTAACGCCAGACGCGAGCGCAGCAGTGCCCAAAACCGCGAAGACAGTAGCGACTTGCGCCCCGGCCGGCCCTGTCACGCCAGAGGCAGCTATCGCAGCCGCTGGAGCAATGATCGCAATGGAGGAATCTTGGGTGATCGACAGTGGCGCACGGAAGCCGCCGAACTTGTAGAGAGCCAGCGTTCCGGAAGCCGTAGCGAAAATGAATATCGCTGTTGCCAGACCAAGTCCGGCACTCAAAGAGCCGGCAAAGCAAATGGTGGCAAGGGCAAGACAGGTCCCAACAGCATCGACGCCAAGGACCACTCCGACTCCAGCAGAGAACATAGACCCCGCCAAGGATCCGCCCGATTTTGCCGCAATCGCGTTCGACATCTACCCTTCCTTTTTCGTTGCGTTCAGGTCCGGTCCGTCGGGCCCAAAAGTTGCTCTAGGATGCAGTGCCTAATGCCACGAGATTCTCATGGAGACGGACAGCAACGAGTTTGGTCAAGAAGATTCCGAAGGCAGGATCGTGCAGGACCAGCTTCAAAACCTGATCGTGAGAGAGGGCGAAGACTTCGCAAGGTTCGGTGCAGACCGCGCTTGCCGTCCTGCCCCGGTCATTAAGGAATAGAGCGATCTCGCCAAAGAGCGTGCCCGGCTCGATCTCTTTGTCGAATTCGGGAAACCTGACGCGCCCTTTCGCCAGAAAATACATCTCTTCCGCCCAGTCGCCTTTGTTGAAAAGGACCATTCCCTGAGGAATCTTGCGATGGACCATCAAAGGCAAAAGTCTTTCGATCTCTGGATCACCCTCGGCCGCCTCGCGGACCCTCTTTGTCAACCGGACGTGCTGGATCACCCGAAGAATATTAAGAGGGAACAACGCCGCATGGAGGATCAGGATCGCATGGCTGCCCGCACCGAGCCCGTAGATGAAAAAGAAGACGTTTGAGGCTATGGCAAAACTGCGAAGCGGAATGATGGCTTTCATAAAGAAGGCCGCAAAGACGAGTGCCGATGCTACATAGGACGTAACTGTGATCCAGTCCGCTGCCATGTCCAACCTGATTTCTCCGCAAGGCACTAGTGCGACACGACCAAATCTCGGCATGCGGTTCAACACATTTCCGCGCTCTGCCAAGCCACACAGGCAACAGCAAGACATCCGCCGTGGTGGCTCAGCTAGGTTTAGACATTTATTCGACCCCTGGGCCGAGTGATTTCGGGAAGGTTGACCGTAGCAGCTCTCGAAGCGTAGCTTACGACAATTGTCTCTCGCCATTGATTGCTCGGATTGCCCGGAGAGGGCCCTTTCATGATCAAGACATCCCGCGACGCTTTTGCCGCGATGCTTGCCCGAAGGGGCATTCATTATGGCTGGGCGATGGTCGCTCTCGCCTTCCTGCATACCGTGTTCGCTTCGGCGTCGATGGGGGTGCCGAGCGTTCTGATTGTCCCCATGTCGGAAGATCTGGGCTGGAGCCTTGGCGAGCTTTCCGCCCCTCAGGGCCTTCGGCTTGCCCTCTTTGGCCTGACCGCACCCTTCGCCGGCGGTCTCATGCTGCGCTATGGGCCGCGGGCGATGATTACGGTGGCGGGCGCCTGCCTTGTCGTGGGGCTGTATCTTGCCGTCACCACCACCACGAAATGGCAGCTTTGGCTTGGGCAGGGCATCCTCCTTGGCATCGCGCCGGGCCTGACCGCCTCGCAGATATCCTCGGTGATCGCCTCGCGCTGGTTCAAGGACAGGCAGGGGATGGTGCTTGGCGTCTTGGGCGGGACATCCGCGGCGGGGATGCTTCTTTTCATGCCGCTCGCCGGATGGGTTAGCATTGGCTGGGGCTGGCGCATTGCGATGAGCATCCCGATGGCAGGCGCTGTTCTGAGCTGGCTTCTTTTCGTCTGGTTTGCCCGCGACCGGCCACAAGAGATCGGCCTGCCGCTTTATGGCGAGACAGAGGTTCAACCGACCCCGCCCCCCTATCGCACCAATTTTGTCCGCCTCTCGTTCAGCGCCCTGTCGATGGGGTCCAAGCGCTGGATCTTCTGGGTTCTTGTGTTCTCATTCGGCATCTGCGGCGTTTCGAGCTTTGGCCTGACATCCTCCCATCTCGTCCCCTTCTGTGGCGAATTGGGCGTACCCTATGGAACCGCCGCATGGGTTCTGGCCACGATCGGGGTTTTTGATCTGATCGGAACCATCGGCTCGGGCTGGCTTTCAGACCGGTTCGACAATCGCTGGCTTCTCGGATGGTATTACGGCCTGCGGGGGCTCAGCCTGATCTGGCTTGTCTATGCCGACCCGTCTTTCGCCATGCTGTCGATCTTTGCCATCGTCTATGGCCTTGATTTCATCGCAACCCTGCCGCCGACAATCCGTCTGACCGTGGGCGCCTTCGGGCGCGAGATGGGGCCGGCGGTCTTCGGCTGGATCTTTGCCTCGCACCATGTGGCGGCGGGCCTGATGGCCTTTGGCGCGGGCGTCAGCCGCGACGCAATCGGCACCTATGTTCCGGCATTCCTCTTCGCCGGGGTCCTGTGCCTCTTCGCAACTGCGAGCTTCTTCTTCCTGCGAAAATCCGCGCTTCAAATCCCCGCGACCGCATGAGGCGAGGGCCTGACCTTCCCCGCAAGACCTGATAGCCTCGCTCCATGAGTGCGATCTTCACCTTCGATAATTCCTATGCCCGCGAACTTGAGGGGCTTTATTTGCCGTGGACCGGCGCCAAGGCCCCTGCGCCACAGGTGTTGCGGGTGAACGTGGGACTGGCGGAGGAGCTTGGCATTGATCCCGTAGAGTTGAAGACAGCCGAAGGCGCCGCCTTCCTCACCGGCTCCGACACCCCTGAAGGCGCGGCGCCGCTGGCGATGGCCTATGCAGGGCATCAGTTCGGCGGCTTCTCGGCTCAGCTTGGCGATGGACGGGCGCTGCTTTTGGGCGAGGTAATCGACCGGAACGGCAAGCGGCGTGATATCCACCTCAAAGGTTCGGGCCGGACGCCATTTTCCCGAGGCGGCGACGGCAAGGCCGTGCTCGGCCCCGTCTTGCGCGAATACCTGATCGGCGAGGCGATGCACGCGCTTGGGGTGCCGACCACACGCGCCTTGGCGGCAAGTCTGACGGGCGAAATGGTCTGGCGCGAGGGCGGCAAGCCCGGCGCCGTTCTGGCGCGGGTTGCTTCCTCGCATCTGCGTGTCGGGACGTTTCAGTTCTTTGCCTCGCGCGGCGAGACTGACCGCCTGCGCCAGCTGGCCGACTATGCGATTGCACGGCATTTCCCCGACCTTACAGGTTCCGAGGGCCGCTATCTTCAGCTTCTGACTCGTGTTTGCGACGCTCAGGCCCGCCTCATCGCCCAATGGGTCAACCTCGGCTTTGTCCACGGGGTGATGAACACCGATAACGTCGCCATTTCCGGCGAAACCATCGACTATGGCCCCTGTGCCTTCATCGACGCTTACGATCCCAAGGCCGTGTTCAGTTCGATCGACCGCAATGGCCGCTATGCCTATGGCAACCAGCCCAATATCGCCCAGTGGAACCTCGCCCGCTTTGCCGAAAGCCTTCTCGACCTGATCGACCCCGAGGATAGCGACGCCGCCATCGCCAAGGCGACCGAGGCGCTGAACCAGTTCCCGCAGCACTATCAGGCCGCCTGGCTCAAAGGCGTGCGGGCCAAGCTGGGGCTGATGAAAGACCTCCCCGGCGACCTTGATCTGGCCAACGATCTTCTGGCCCTGATGGCCGAGAGCCGCGCCGATTTCACCCAGACCTTCCGCTCTCTTTCCGACGTGGTGCGCGGATCCGAGGCGGCCTTCCGCGACCGCTTCCTCGATCTGGCCGCAATCGACCCATGGCTTGGTCGCTATGGGGAGCGAACCACCCGAGAGGATATTCCGACCAACGCGCGGACGGCGGCAATGGACCGGGCCAACCCGATCTATATTCCCCGCAACCACAAGGTCGAAGAGGCTCTCGAGGCGGCGGAAAATGGCAACCTCGCGCCATTTGACACTCTCTTGGAGGCGATCACATCGCCCTTCGAGGCGCGGGAAGGCTTTGAAGCCTATGCCGCGCCCGCCCCGGACGATTTCGGCCCCTACACCACCTACTGCGGAACCTAGCCGTTCCGCCCGTCGCTCTTGCCGATGGCCTCGGCCACCATGGCCAGTTGCACCATGGGATCATCGCTGGCGCGAGAGGCCACGGCGAGAGCCGCCGACATCTCCTGATAGCTGCGCTCGAAATAGCGCCGGCCTTTGGTCCAATCGAGAAAGCCCATGCCCTGCGGCGTAACAAGTTCGATCACGACGTCGCCTTCCGTCGAGATATGCTCGAGCTGGCGCCGCGAGGAGACGATCATCGTCCGAGAGAGAATGGAAAAGATCTTCGGGAACCAAGGCTTGCGGCGCAGGAACAGACGCAGGAACGCCCCGAACCGGCCGGGAAGCCGATCATAGTCGGAGGTGACGCGCCATTCATTCTCCTGCCGGAAATTGAACACGAGGTTCGGCCCCGCCTTCAGATCGCGCATGGCGGAAATCGGAACGTTGTCGATCAGGGCGCCGTCGATGAAAACCTCGCCCTCGTCCGACAGCATCGGCGGCAGAAGCGCCGGGATCGAACCCGAGGCCCGCACCGCCCGCCACAACTCGCCCCTCCGCAAGATGCTCAGATCATGTCGGCTGAGGCTTGTCGCGGCAGCGAAGAAATTGAGGGGGAGATCTTCGATCCGGCGCAGCCCGTAGTGCTCTTTCATCGAACGATCGAGGGTGTGGTGATCAATGACGCTGTATAGGGGCACGGTCGGTTTCTTAAGAGCCTTGCTCTTTACAAAAACCTCTTCGCAAAGGTCCATGACCCGCTCGGGCGCAAGCCCCATCGCCATTGCTCCGGCGACCGCCGCGCCGGCGCTGGTTCCGCCGATCATGTCGATGGCAATGCCATGTTCGGCCAAAGCCTTGATCGCGCCGAGATGGCCCGACCCGAAGGCCCCGCCGCCACAGAGAACGACGCCAAGCGCTGTCCCGGTCACAAACCGGCTCAGGCGCGCGAAATCCTGATCCCGGCCAAGGGCCACATGGTGATGCAGTGCAAAGTCTCGCGGTTCGGTCCACCCTTGGGTGTGGGCAATCGAAACGTCCGGGCCACCCCGCAAAACGATCAGGTGACGGTTTTCGGGCATGACAGCGCGAGAGATCGCGTGTTCGCCTTCGCTGACCGCGACCGGGCCGGGCCCCTCGGGCTGCGCGCCCAGAAGATAAAGCGTGTCGCAGTTGGCAGCGATCCGTTCGAGAACCGCGGGATCGGCAGAACCATCGCACAAAAGCACCGTGCCTTCACCTCGGGATTCCGATGCCCGCAGTAGGCCGATGGGATCTTCGCTCTTGCTCCCTTCATATCGGGCAACCGCCCAGCCCGGGTGCCGCTCCATGGCCGATGCAAAGGACGACACGAACGGCGCGGGGACCGGCGCATCGCCCAACGCGATCATTGCGACCAAGCGGCCAGGGCGGGGCCGCAATTTTGGGCTGGTGGTCGTGACACGCGCCAGCCGCCGGGCGACGGATGACAAGATGCTGCGCTCGAGCCCGGCCACCTGTTGCGCCACCTCGCGATAGCCCGCTTGCGAGATCACCAGAACTTCGCTGTCCCTGAGCGCGATCACATCCGCCGAACGCACTCCACCGGCAAAGAACGCCAACTCACCAATCGGCTCGCCCACGGAAATCTCGGCGATCGGCCCGGACGGCCCCAGAACCGCGAACCTGCCCCCAAGCACGATGAACAGATCCGCGGCCGGGTCGCCCCGTTGGATCAACAAAGCGCCGCTGCCGATATGGCGCCTCTCGGCCACATCGAGGATCTGGCCGATCACCTTTGGCTCCAGTTCGGAAAAGACGGGGACGGCTCGAAGCCCCTCGATCTCGTCCGCCGAGCATTCATTCGTCATTCTGTATTACTTTCTTGAAATCCAAGCGCCATTGCGCCCCGCCGAGGCCAGCGCCGCCTCGATAAACCACATCCCCTCAAGCCCGGCTTCGATGCCCGGCAAGAGCGGCCGCTCGCTGCCGGAAATGGCATCGGCAATCTCGTCGTAGAGCGTGGCAAAGGCTTCCAGATACCCTTCGGGGTGCCCCGGCGGGATACGGGTCCAATCGGGGCCAGAGCCAGCCCCGCCCCGCGTCAGGATCTGCTTAGGCTCGCTCAGCCGGGTCAGGGTCATCCGGTTGGGATCTTCCTGCCCCCACTCGATCCCGCCCTTCTCGCCATAGACCCGCAGCCGCAGCCCGTTCTCGTTGCCGACCGCGACCTGACTGGCCCAGAGCATCCCCCGCGCACCATTCTCGAACCGCAGGAGGATATTGGCGTTGTCATCAACCCGCCGCCCCGGCCCGAAGGATTGCAGATCGGCCGCCAGCGCCTCGACGCCAAGACCGGTGACAAAGGTTGCAAGGTTGAGCGCATGGGTGCCGATATCGCCGATCGCTCCTGCGCCGCCGGTCTTTGCGGGATCGGTGCGCCATCCTGCTTGCTTTTGCCCTTCGGTTTCGATCACCCGCGAAAGCCAATCCTGCGCGTATTCGACCTGCACCACGCGGATCGCCCCAAGCGCGCCTTCGGCAATCAATTGGCGGGCGCGGCGGATCAGTGGGTAGCCCGTGTAGTTGTGGGTCAGAAAGAAGCGCGCCTTGCTCTTTCGGGCAGCGGCGGCCATTGCCTCGGCCTCTTCCATGCTCGCACAAAGCGGCTTGTCGCAGATCACATGAATTCCCGCCTCCAGGAAAGCGATAGCCGGAGCGGCATGAAGGTGATTGGGTGTTACGATGGCAACAGCTTCTATTCCATCGGCCCGCTCCGCCTCGGTCCGCGCCATGTCGGAGAAATCGGCATAGGCGCGATCGGCAGTGATCCCGAGATCAGCCGCGCTATCGCGTGCCCGCGTCGGATCTGAGGACAACGCCCCTGCAACAAGATCAAAGCGCCCGTCCAGCCGCGCGGCGATCCGGTGCACCCCGCCGATAAACGCCCCGCGCCCACCGCCCACCATTCCCAGCCTGATCTTGCGCATATTTTGTCCTCCAGTTAGCGCCAATCAAATCAACCCAGAAACTAGGTCGCAATCCCTTCCTTCCGACCTGCCTCTGCTAGATGGTAGAGCCACGCCACAAGAATGCAGAGCGCCGCCATCGTCCACCAAAGCGCGGTTCCGCCGCCGATGTGCAAGAGGCCGCCGCCCACAAGCGGGCCGATGGCGAAGCCGAAACCGGCAAGCGAAGAGGCGCCGAAATAGCTGCCTTTCATGTCCTCCGGCGCCATGCGGTCGATGATCAGATTGATCGTCGGGAACAGGATCACTTCGCCAATCGACAGGACGACAATCGCGAAAAGGATCGTGTATTGTGATGTGATCGGCACCACGGCAAGCATGGCGAAGGCAACTGCCATAAGCCCGATCCCCAGCATCGCCCGATAGAGCGGGGCTATGCGTTGCAGGGCTGCCAAGAGCGGGAATTGAAGGACAAGGACGGTCGCGGCATTGGTCAGCGTCACCTTCGGATAAAAGGTCACCGGATCAATCTCGCCGCCTTGCTGGATATACTGAATTAGCCCGGCCTCGAGCTGGGAATAGGCGATGCCACCTATGCCGAGTGCGAGGACGAAAACCTGAAAGGATTTGTCCTGAGCCAGAACCCTCATCGCCTCGGAAAAGGAAAACACCTTACCCGCCACCCGACCGCGCGGCGGGGTGCGGAAAAAAATGAAAAGAGCCACGAGGAGGTAGACTGTCAGGACGCCTGCGACGATCAGAAAAGTCTCTTGCCGCCCCGTCAGCCCCCAGGCCACCCCGACCACCGGCCCGAACGCAGCCCCGAGGTTGAGCGCATAGTAGCGCATATGCAGCGCGAGATCCTTGGCGTCGCGGTCTTCAAGTTCGTCGGTCAGGAGCGCCCGCCCCGGAGTTTCGATCGCATTGGAAGCGACGCTTTCAACCAGCATGGCGAAAAGGATCACCCAGAGGCTTTCGGTTACGCCCAGCAGAGCCAGCGACAGGATGGCGACCACAAGACCCAAGACAATGACCCGACGGCGCCCGAAACGGTCAGACAGATAGCCGATATAAAGCCCCGTTGTCGCAGCTGCGAGGCCGGAGATGCTCAGAAAGGCACCCACCTGAAAGGTATCTAGCCCATGGTCGCGGTGCAGGATCACGGCTAGATAGGGCCAGACCATGAAGAACACGAACCTGCTGGCCATCGTCGCAAGGATGATCAGCCAGACAACTGGCGTGAACTGGGAAATCGACCGAAACACAATGCGCCCCTTCAAAACAGAGTCCCGGCTATGATCCCAGTTGCCGTTTCGTTCAACCCTCAGGCGCGACGGGTCTGCATAATCTTACCGGATTGGGATTGCATAGACACAGGTTCGGGGGTCTTTTCCTGAAGGTGTGGGGCTCGAGATTAGGAGTGAGTGGGTGCAGGATTCTGGCCGTAATCTGTTGAAGACAGTATTACTGGCAATTGGCCTGATTGGGCTTGGTGCCGGCCTCGTCCTTGGCGTCCTGGGATATGAAACGACCGCCGATCTGGTTTGGACGGTCGGTGTTTTGCCCGTCTTGGCCGCGCTCGTCATCGATATCATCCGATCCCTTCTTGAGGGAGAAGTGGGCCTCGACATCGTCGCCGCCCTGTCGATGTCGGCCGCGCTCACCTTTGGTGAAACGCTCGCAGCCGCTGTCGTGGCTGTCATGTATTCGGGCGGCAATTTCCTCGAAAGCTTTGCAGAGGGCCGCGCTCGGCGCGAGATGCACGATCTTCTGGCGAGAGTGCCGCGCTCGGCCACCCGGCATCGGGACGGAGGGCTCGAAGAGGTTGCCCTCGATGACATCGCCCCCGGCGACCGCTTGCTCATTCGGCAGGGCGATGTTGTGCCCGTTGACGGGATTATCGCCTCGGAGACTGCCTTTGTTGATACATCGGCCCTGACGGGCGAGTCATTGCCGGTCCGGCTCTCCCGCGACGCCGAAGCGCTGAGCGGTTCAACCAACGCAGGCGAAGCGTTTGATCTGACGGCCACGCACCTCGCCGCGGCTAGCACCTATGCCGGGATCATCCGCCTCGTGTCGGAGGCGCAGAAATCGAAAGCGCCAATGGCCCGTATGGCCGACCGCTGGTCGCTCGGGTTTCTGGCTGTCACTGTCGTCTTGGCCAGCGCCGCCTGGTGGTTCACCGGCGATCCGATCCGAGCCGTCGCCGTTCTTGTGGTGGCGACCCCCTGCCCTCTCATTCTGGCCGTGCCGGTGGCTCTGGTCGCGGGCCTTTCGCGGGCCGCGCACTTCGGCGTTTTGGTCAAGGGGGCAAGACCGCTCGAGGCCATGGCGCGGGTCCAGACCTTGATCCTCGACAAGACCGGAACCTTAACCGACGGCCGCCCGCAAATCATCGCCATCGATACCCGCAACGGCTGGAGCGAAAGTGACGTGCTGCGCTATGCCGCCGCCCTGGATCAGGCGTCCAAACATCCCGTTGCCCAAGCGGTCGTCGCCGCGGCGCAGGAGCGCGGCCTAGCCCTGCACATTCCGACCGAGGTGTCCGAACAGCCGGGCGAAGGGGTTTCGGGCCTCGTCGAGGGGAAGCGGATTGTCGTCGGCGGGCAGGATTTCGTTGCGAACCACCACGACGAGGCCGATGGCGACCACCCGGCCCTTCTCTCTGGTTCGGCGCTTGTCGCAGTGGCGATCGAGGGCAAGCTCGCCGGTTACATCGTGATGGCCGATCCCTTGCGTGCCGGCGTGGCTCCGATGTTGGAACGGCTGCGCCGGGGTGGCATCGGCCGCCTTCTGTTGGCCACGGGCGACCGGTCAGAAGTGGCGGCGCGGGTGACCGAGGGGCTGGGATTGGATGGCGTCCGTTCGGAACTCAGCCCTGATCAGAAGGTTCTTCTGGTTCTGACCGAACGCAAGAACGGGCCGGTCATGATGGTGGGCGATGGTGTTAACGACGCCCCTGCGCTCGCGGCCGCCGATGTCGGGGTGGCGATGGGTGCCCGCGGCGCAGCGGCCTCGGCCGAAGCGGCGGATGTTGTGCTTCTGGTGGACGAGATCGACAGACTCGGGCCAGGGATCGAGATAGCAAGAGGCGCACGCCGAATTGCGCTTGAGAGCGTGGTGGCCGGAATTGGCCTGTCGGTTCTGGGGATGCTTGCCGCTGCTTTTGGATATCTCACGCCGGTCGAAGGCGCGATCCTACAGGAAGGGATCGACGTAGCCGTCATTCTGAACGCCCTCAGGGCGCTCAGGATCCAGCCGGATCGGGCGTCTAGAGGATAGCCTCAAACAATGTGGCTCTCGCGGGCAATCATTGCCGCATGGGTGCGGTTCTTTGCGGCCATCTTCGCCGTGAGTGACCGGACGTGCATCTTTACCGTCACTTCCTGCAGTTCGAGGTCACGCGCGATTTCCTTATTGGATTTTCCGGCGCAAATACCGATGAGAACCTCTTTCTCCCGTCCGGACAGACCAAATGGATTCTCGGCCTTGTCTTTGAACAGAAATTCGAATGGCGCGAATTTTTCGCCCGCTATCATAAACTTAACCGCGAACACCATAGACTTTGCGCCCATTGTCTTGGGAACAAACCCCGCAGCGCCAAGCGCAAGGGCCGCCTCTGCAATAGAGCGGGATGCGGCCCCCGACAGGATGGCGACGGGCTTGCCTTGATTAAGTTCAATCATTGATCGCAGGCCGTCGAGCCCGTTCATACCCGGCATTTCGTAATCCAAAAGAACGAGATCGAACGGCCCTGAAGCCTTGACCTTATTCTCGGCCTCGCCGTAGTCGTTTGCTCGTTCCAAGCCGGCGCCAATTTGGCTCTCGAGGAATGAGGAAATCATCTCGCGCACAAGAGCATGATCATCCGCAACCAGTATTTTCATAACCAGACCCTACCGAGTACACACATTCTAACCCTGCCGCAGCACCAGTTTGTCCTGCCGCCAAAGTATACAAGATACGTTCAAAGGGCGGCATTGGATCTATCGAGGTAGGTTTTGGCGATTTTCAGAAAGAGTTCGATGGCGACCAATACCAAAGTATATATCCCACCTCAAATGATAGCTCCGACCGATAAAACAGATATGACTGCACCAATGGGGCATCGCTTCGCCCAAGGTAGAGGGACTGAGGTCAAATGATCAGAGCACTATTCTCGTCTTGTCTTGCCATCTTGGTGGCCTCGGTTCCCGCGGCGGCGTTCGAGATGCGCGCACCAACCGAAGAGGTGGTGCTGGTAGTCAGCGGAGAGATTGCGGTCACCAATCAAGGCGATACGGCGGCCTTCGATCGTTCCATGCTCGAAGACCTAGGCGGCGACATCATCGTGACATCCACGATCTGGACCGACGGGGTTTCCGAATTCGAAGGGGTAAAACTGTCCACGCTCGCCAAACTTTTCGGCATCGAAAGCGGTGTTTTCGTCGGCTACGCCATCAACGACTATAGCGTTGAGATCCCGGTCTCGGATGCCTACGACCATCAGCCCATCATCGCCTACAAACGCAACGGCGAGTTCATGTCAGTTCGGGACAAGGGGCCCCTATGGATCATCTATCCATACGACCTCGACCCAGCAACCAATACAGAGCTGATCTACTCGCGCAGCATCTGGCAACTTGATCGTTTGGTTGTCGAAAGATGAAAAGAAGCTGGCGCGTTCAGCTCTTCAACTCCGATGTCAAAAGTGGACGCGTTAGCAAGCTGCTCGCGAGCCTTACCATCGTTTTCATCCTGTTCGGCTCCTATTCCGGTTGGCGGGTTTGGAACGAAATTGGCCAGATGACCGAGGCAAGAAATGACGTCATCCCTTGGAATCTGTCTCAGCTCGAGGTCGAGTATCTATTATTTGCCGGCAGCGTGCATCACTTCTCGGAAGTCATTCGGCAAAACGACAGCGAAAGAATTCAGAAGTCCCAAGCGGAAACCAGGACCCGCTTCGATGTATTCTACAGCCGCGTCGCGACGCTCTCGGAAAGCGACCTCTACAGATCGGTTCGCAGTGCACCCGAAAGCGCGGATCATTTTCTGGCGCTACAAGCCTTTGCGATCGAAGCCGCCAGTACCATCGACAATCTTGAAAACGAAGATGCAGAGGCCGTCAGGCAGCTGGAAGCAAAGACAACCGATATCCAGAATTCCGTGCGAAAAATCAGTCTGGTTGGAGTTAATTTGCACTCTGCACAGTCGGAAAAATATCGGCAAGGGGTCTTTGCGACGCTGATCCAGTATCTGTTTGCGATGTCAGGATTGTTTCTGGCGCTGACCCTCATTGCGTCGCTCCTCTGGACGACTGCCAAAGCCTTGCGCCTGCAGACAGCGGCGTCGCTGGCAAACGCCGCGCGATTGAAGGGCGTTTTCGATGCCTCCCCGTATCCAATTCTCGTTTTGGGCGATGGGGAACGGATCCTTGACGTCAGCAGGGCGGCCGAGTCTGCCTTCGGCTACTCCTCGAAAGAGTTCGCAGATCTTAAGGCCCAGGATCTATTCTTGACTGAGCCTTCGGTGCGCACCTCAAATTTTCCGCCCAGTCTGCCGGAAGGCGAAACGTCTATCGGAACGGAAACGGTTCAACAAAGTCTTCTTGCTAGACGCCAAGACGGCACAACATTCCATTCTATCAGCTTGCGTTCTCATGCGATCGAGCGCGAACGAAGCGTCGAGATCATGGTTGTGAGGGATATTTCTCAGACACTGAAATATGAAAAGCAGCTCTTGGAATCTCGCGATCAGGCACGCGCTGGGGAAAAGGCGAAGGAAAGACTTCTCGCCGTAATAAGCCACGAGATGCGAACCCCTCTCCACGCAATTCTGGGCGCGATCGAATTGCTGGGACGAACGCACCTGACCTCTCGGCAGAAGGAGCTCTCCGACATTTCTGAGCAGTCGGCCCAAAACCTTCTCACCCAGGTTAACAATCTTCTTCGTATTGCGAGAGATACGTCAAATGGACTGATTGCAGACATAAGAAATTTTCACCTTGGATTGCTCGTTAACACTATTTCGGAATCAAACAAGATTCTGGCCGCGCAAAACAACAACTCTATTGAGGCCCATATCCCTTCAGAGGCCGACGAATTTGTCAGAGGAGACCCCGAGGCGCTGCGTCAGATCTTGGTCAATCTAATGAGTAACGCAATCAAGTTTACCAAAGACGGACAGATTTCGTTGTCGGTTCAGAAAGATGGTGCGCGAGGCGCGTACCTTTTTGAAGTGCGCGATACCGGCGTAGGTATCGCCCCTGAACTTCGAGAGGAGATATTCAACGACTTTTATACCGTTGAGACAAACGGCCAGTTGATGCCAGCCGGTACGGGGCTTGGTCTTGGAATAGTACGGCGTCTCGTCGAAGCAATGCAGGGGACCATCACCTTCGAGAGCGAGCCCGGAAAGGGGAGCTGTTTCACAGTCTCGGTTCCACTGGACAACGTCGTCGAGGTTCCAAAAAATATCGATGAGGCGCCGGTTGATCTACAGGCCAGCGCCAACCGGATCCAAGATGGCAATATCAAGAACATTCTCGTCGCGGAAGACGATGCTTTCAGTCGACGATTGCTTACGGAAGGGCTGCAAAGCCTCGGCTTTGACGTTGAGTCAGCGACAAACGGAAATGAAGCCGTACGATTGGCCGCGACCCGACAATTTGACTGTATTATCCTCGACATCAATATGCCTGAGCTTGATGGCACTATGGCGGCAGCGGCGATCAGGTCGCAAGCTGGGGCATGTTTAAACACACCCATCATTGCCCTGACAGCTCATGTCTTTCCCGAGGAAATGAAGGAAATTTCCCGTGCCGGCTTCACCAAGATTCTAAACAAACCGCTCTCTATGATAGAGCTATTGTCTGAATTGGATGAACTGGCCTCGCAGTCAAAGGTTCGGTCGACACCCGACTCCGCAAAACTGATTGATGGAGCCAAGTTCCGAGAGATTATTGAAATCTATGGCGAAGAGAAAACCTCGGAGCTTTTGAATGAATACCAAAAGGACTGCATTGAAAAACTAGGTTCACTTACCGCGTCCACTGTCGATTTCGAAGGGGTGGGGCAATATTTAAGGGAGCTTCATACCCTAAGGGGCTCTTCGGCGCTCTTTGGAGCTCGGCATTGCGTCGAGACGATACTGGAGTTGGAGACTTTGGCGCGCGCTGGTCACTATTCAACGTCTCTTGATGGCCTTTCAAGTCTCCGAGCAATATTCGAAGAGACCTTCCGCGCTTTTCAAACAATACTTAACCACGCCGCCACGGCTGATGCTGACGCCTGACAATTGATTTCTGTCTCGGCCCGCATTGGCGGGTTTGATTCGACATATGGCAGCCCTATGTCGGCACCTTGCACGATCTGTGGCCCGCTATCATATTATTGCCACACGAAAATCCGCGTCTCGTCATGCTTTGATATACTTTTGTATCGGCCACACTAACCGTTCGAAATTCGGTTCTATCCGATGACTGCCGCAATTCAAAATCTATCGAAATGCAAGACGCCAGTGATCCAATGACCTCGTTCGCTGCACTTTTCGACAGGATAAAGAATGTTTGGATATCCCTGGTTTTCGGAATCTGGCAATCGCCAACCGAGTTTGATTGAAAGGGTCAATCGACCAAACCATTTCGATCGTCCCGAGGCGTATGCCCTAGGGCAATCCGTCGAATTCGGGGCTTTCGAGAATATTACTCGGAGCCCCTCACACTACGCCAATGATAGGGCCCGACCGGAAATTGCGACTTCCGGCACCGGCATGCTGTCGGGAACCTGCCTCGACACCCCAGAAGGACCGACACCTATTGAGGACCTTCGTGTCGGAGATCAGGTTTGGACCTTTGACGATGGGTTACAACAGATACGTTCAATAAGTCGATCCTGGGTTCGGCCCAATGCGGCTTTGGGAGAGGTGAGCCGCAAATTTGTATGGATCGACAATGGCGCGGTGGGAAATTCATTGCCGCTTCTGCTTCTTCCCGGCCAACCTATCATGATCGAAAGCGACTTGGCCGAAAGCGTTTTGGGCGATCCCTTTGCGGTTGTTGCGGCCGACACTTTGGTCGGCATGGATTTCTCTGAATATGTCGCCGTTTCCGATCCGGTCGAGATCTACAATGTGACGTTCGATCGCTCTCAGCTTGTTTACTGTGCCGAGGGTGCCCTTGTCTGGTTCGGCGGAGATGAGAGCCCCCGGGAAGGCGGCGACCAAGAAAACCGCTATGAAGTATTTGAAGGTCGGTTTGGTCAATTGCTCACGAGGGTCGGACTGTCTCTGCCTAGAACCGACGGTCGCCTGTTGCGAGATTTCTACGCGGCAGAGGCGGGCGCTGTCTCGGTGGACTTTGTAATCCTTACAGCCGCGGCCGCGGGCTTGGGCTCTGTGATGCTATCAATCATCGGTACAGGCGGCGTCGACCTGGCCAAGAGGATTGGCGAATTTCTGGCAAACATGCCGTTGACCCCATACTAGGGGCTGAAATTGCCAACCCGCAGGCCATTTGCGCCACCAATAAGATGCAAGCCTGGGCGTTTAATGGAAGACCCGGCCCCAAGGCGCGCGGGCAATCCAATAGCAAGGACACGCAACTGATTTTCTGCGGAATTCAGATTTATACTTTTGTATATCTTATCATGACCTATTGGCGCCCTGATGTATCCGCTGCAACCGAAATATCTCTAAAGGGTATTTCTACGCAAAAGAGATCGCAATCCTCGCAAAATTGGCTTCGGATTAACAAAAAGACACGAGGCTCGAGGTTGGTTTCATGGCAGTTGTTTCGTTTTCGGCTTTTGGCGATGGAGCCTTCCGGCGCATTTCACCAAGCCGGCGCCATTTGAATAACCAGCCCCACGCGACCTACGAAATCAACCACCTTTCTTTTGGATCGGGGTGCCTCCCTATCGGTAGGGCCGCGTCTGGTTCAATGGGGCTTCCTCCTTCGACTTGTGTAAAAACTGACCGAGGCTGGACAGCTGTTGAGAAAATTGAAACAGGAAGCTACGTCGAAACCTTCGACGATGGTTGGCAGCCTGTCCAAACGATAATTCGGCGGAAGATCGAGGCTATATTTTCAGGCGAAGCATACCGAACCAAGCTCGTTCGGATCGGCTCAAATATCGTCGGAAACACCGCTGACCTTTACCTTCCGGCAGCGCAGCCTGTCCTACTTGAAAGCGACGTTGCCGAAGATCTATTTGGGGATCCCTTTCCAATAGTCAAAGCTCAATCGTTGGTCGAAGCCGACATGGCCGAAGAGGTTTTGCTTTGCGGCAATGCCGAACTCTTCGAGCTCCATTTCGCCCGGTCTCAACTGGTCTATTGCTCCGGCGGCGCGGTGCTGTTGACGCATTCGCAACGCGAGCAAATCGATGATTTTGCCGCAATGGGGGTATCTCCTGACAGATACCACGTCCTTGACGAAATGACCGCGGTCGCCGTTCTGCGCGCGGATGTTCGTTCATCAAATCTTCATGCTCATGGCTAGATACAGATGGCAAAACTCATGCCTATAGGATCCGTGATGGCGCGTGCGCGGAGATACTTGGTTCACTGGCTATTTGCGTCACTTGTCTTTCTTGCCTTCGCCAATCCCGGCCTTGCCATGGAACGCAAGAGCCCGCTGAAGATCCTGGCAATTGGGGATTCCCTGATGGCTTGGAATGGGATCGTACGGGGTTCAATTCCCGACGTCATAGAATTGGCCTCAGGAGGGGAATTATTGGACCGGTCGCAGATCGCAAGTTTTGTTCTGACCGGCGGATTGGAAAGACAGTACGTCGAAGGAGATTGGGACTGGGTCGTTGTCACCGGCGGCGGCAATGATCTGTGGCTGGGTTGCGGGTGCCAGCGATGCGACGCCACACTGGACAAGATGATATCTCAGGATGGCTCCTCCGGCCGCATTCCTTCCTTGCTCTCAAGAATTCTTCGAGACGACGCTCGCATCCTTTATGTCGGCTATCTCCGCAGCCCTGGCATCGACTCTCTGATCGATCATTGCGCCACTTACGGCACGGAGTTCGAGCGCAGAATAGATGCTTTGGCGGCATCGCAAGAGCGCATCACATTCCTTTCTCTGGCTGACCTCGTGCCGTATGGCGACCGGACCTATCACGCCCTGGACATGATACATCCATCCCGCAAAGCCAGTTTTGACATAGGCTATAGCGCGACCCAAATCATCCTCGGAAAACAGTAAGCCCGGCGTGACAAAAAAACCCCCTTCCGCGCTTTCGCGAAAGGGGGGAATCCGATGGCTTTCGCCGCCGGATAGATGTCGTTGAGGTAGAGCGATCTTGGAATGCGTCGGGAGGGCCTGCAACCAATCAAGAGGCCAGGATCTGCCTCAAAAGTATGGGGCCCTTACACTCATTTGCTCCAGGAAGCCGGCCAGCAAACCTGCGGAAGAGATCCATGGGTTGTTGCGCGGGAAGTATGCGAGCAATTGTTGACCTTTGCCAAATCCCCGCTCATTCTGATCCGACCAAAAACACGCCGCCATGTGAAGCGGCGCAAGTTCAAAGGGAGATCATAATGTTCAAACACGTTGCCGGGGCAATTGTTGCCGCAACGCTTGCCATGCCGGCGTTTGCCGCCGATTTGGGTGGCCAGATCGTCAACATCGGCTCTGACACCACCTATCCGCCGCACGAGTTCATCGAAGACGGCGTGGTCAAGGGCTTTGACGTCGATGTCGTTGCAGCGATCTGCGAGCGCATCAACTGTCAGCCCAACTGGATCACCACCGCATGGGATGGCATCTTCGGCGCCTTGGCCGATGGCCAGTTCGACATGGTCGTTTCGGGCGTGACCATCACTGAAGAGCGCGACAAAATCGTCGACTTCTCAGATCCCTACATCATCGTCCAGCAGGGCGTTCTGATGCGGGTCGAGGATGCAGGCAAGACCATCGACGACTTCAAGTCGGGCGCCATGCGCCTTGCCTCACAGAACGGCACCACCAATGCCGCCTTGGGTGAAGAGCTTGTCGGCCGCGACAACCTCGCCCTCTTCGACGCCTTCAACAACGCGGTCGTCGCGCTGCAGAACGGCGATGTCGACGGCGTGATCATCGACTCGACCTCGGCTGCTGCTTACGAGCAGGAGTTTGCGGGCGAGCTGACCGTGGCCATCACAGGCCTTTCATCGGACCCGCTGGGCCTTGTGTTCCAGGAAGGTTCCGAGCTGCAGGATGCCTTCAACGAAGGTCTGCAGGCGATCAAGGATGACGGCACTCTGAACGAGCTGATCATCAAGTGGTGGCCGAAGTAATATTCGGCGTTCCGCCCCGGTCCGGCCAGCCGGGCCGGGGCTTTTTCTTTCCCTGAAAGGCCCTGTCGAATGACTGCCCTTTTCGGCTGGATGCGCGGCATCCGTGCGTCCAACCTCGTTTTCATCTCTGTCTTCCCAATCATCATCTGGCTCATCGCGACGTCGCGGAACTACGGCCCAGCGCTCAAGGCGGTCTTGGGTATCGAAAGCGACCCGTGGACGCTTTTTGCGATGTTCCTGATGTTTTCGGCGGTCGGCGTTGCCGGTTTTCTTGGAAGCCTCTGGGTGCTGCGCTCGCTTCGCCCCGACGAAGGCCCCGAAAGCATCGCCCGTGACCGTCGCCGCGCAGCGATTGCCATTGCCGTCCAGACCGTTCTTTTGGCGCTCTTGTCGCAGATGTCGTCGGTCGATGCCTATCTTGTCTCGGTGGTCGTCAATGAATTCGATCCCCGCTCGGTCGATTTTGTCATCGTCGCAGACAATACGTTCATCCTCGATCCCGATTTTCAGACCGCGATGCTCGCGGCGTCGCGCAAATACCTTCTGGTTGCGGCCAGTCTGGCGTTTTTTTCGCTGGGCTGGGCAATCGCTCCGATCGCCGCGCATCGGACTTTGGCAGGGCGGGCGATCTGGCTTGGTCTGCTGCTGATCAATTTCGCGGCAGCCTTCTATTTCTTGATGATGGCCCACGCCGGCTTTGCGGTTGGCATCATGGTCACGCTCAGGGCAGCATTCTTTGCCTATATCGGCGCCTCGATACTCGGCCTTGTCTGGGCACTTTTGACCCGCCTGAATCCATCTCGCACAGCGTCGGTCGTATTCGGGGTTCTCGGCGCTATCCTCGTTGCCTCGTCGGTTTTCTTCTTCACCCGCCCCCATGTCGAGGTCGAGCTTGTGGGATCGCTCGACGGCAGGATCGGGATCGTTTCGGGCACACCGCAGGGCCTGACCGATACCATTCGCTATGGCGAGTTTGGAGACGTTGCTCCGGATGAACCCTATAAGGTCCGCTCCCTTGCGACGAACGAGCAGGCGCTTGATCTTCTTGAGAAAGGCTCCATCACCTCGGCGCTGTTGCCCAAGGGGCTGGTGACGGATCTGCCGGTGCTCTGGCAGGCCGACTATCTGCCGGTGACTACCAAAACGATCGCCATCGTCTGCCTTGCACTTGGGACGTTGTTCCTCCTCCTTGTCGGGATCGGAGCCATAATCGAGGCGCACCCTCTGGCCGTATTCTCGGATTTCTTCGTCGATACGATCCGCGGCGTGCCGATGCTTGTCATCATCCTCTATGTCGGCCTGCCGCTGGCCGGCGCGCTCAAAAGCGCCTCGGCAGGCTATATCGACCTGCAGATGATGACGCGCGGGATCATGGCTATCGCCATCGGCTATTCCGCCTATATGGCCGAGATCTTCCGCGCCGGGATCGAAGCCGTCCCCAAAGGCCAGATCGAGGCGGCCCGCACCCTCGGCCTCAAGGAAATGCAGATCGCACGGTTCATCATCGTGCCTCAGGCCGTGGCCATCGTCCTTCCCGCGCTTGGCAACGAATTTATCGCCATGCTGAAAGACACCTCGCTCGTGTCGATCCTCTCGGTGCGCGACCTGACGCAGCGGATGCGCGAGTTTCAGGCGCAAAGCTTCCTTGCGTTTGAGCCCTTCAACTCCGCAGCGCTGATCTATGTTCTTCTGACGCTCATCGCGGCCTCGGGTATCAAGTCGCTCGACAGGATGGTCAACAAGGGCAAATCGCATTGAGTGCAAACGCGCTGACGGCGACGACGTGGTATGAACAGACGGGAGCGGCCCCGCCGGAAACGGCGACGCTTTCCGATCTTGCCCCGGCCTATGACATCGCCATCGTCGGAGGCGGCCTTGCCGGAATGTCTCTTCTTCGTCTTCTGGGCGAAGCGGGGGTTTCCGCCGTCTTGTTTGACCGCGGCAAGATCGGAAGCGGCGCCTCGGGGCGCAACGGCGGGTTCTGCTCACCTGGATGGGCGGCCGACGACGACAAGATTGCCCGACTTGTCGGCTCGGAGGCGGCACGTTGCCTCGACGAGCTAGCGCTCGGAGGTGTGGCATGGATGCGCGACAGGCTGAGGCGCCCGGGGTACGAGGCAGCGTCACCAAAGGACGGCATCTTGACCGTTTCGCTTTCGGGCAAGCCCCCTGCAAACCCGGAAACTGGTTCCGAGCTTCTTGTGGGCGACAGGCTGCGCGAGGAAACCACCAGCCCGCGCTATCGCTTCGGCTCGGCCTCTGACGCGGGATTTCAGTTTCACCCTTTGAATTTCCTGCGCGCCCTAGCCCGCGAAACCATCACCGGCGGCCAAACCGTGATCGAAAACGCCATGGTCGACAGGATCGAGCGGCAGCAGGGATGTTTCGTGCTTGCCACGGGCGGCAAGTCGATCCGGGCTCAGAAGATCGTTATGGCGACGGGAGGATACGGCGGGCGCGAGACCGGAAGGCTCTCGCGCATCCTTTTGCCGATCCGCACCTACATCGGCGTGACCGATCCGATGCCCGAGCTTCTCGACGCGCATATCCCCAGCCGCTATGCCATCGGCGACACACGCCGCGCCGGAAATTATTACCGTCGCTTGGCCGATGGGCGGCTTCTGTGGGGTCTCGGCATTACGGCCTTCGGAACGCTTGAGGTCGAAACTGTCCGGCGCATGGTTCGCAAGGATCTGGGCAAGATCTATCCCGCATTGGCGCGCGACATGGACAAGGCCGGCATTGGAATCGATACAGCATGGGCCGGAAACATGGGCTATGCCCGCCATTTCATGCCCTATGTCGGAGAGACAGAGCCGGGGCTCTTTACGATCGCCGGATTTGGCGGCCACGGGATGAACACCGCACCTGCGGCCGCAAAGGCTTTGTGCCAGGCGATGATGGGAGAAACCGGCGCTCTTGCCCCCTTCGCCGCCGTTCCAAAACAAACGACCTTCGGGTCCGTCGGTTTGGTTGCCGCCGAGGCAAGCTATCGCTGGCGACAGATCAATGACAGGCTCGCCGAGGCGTTGACATGACACTTGCCCCAAGAACATTTGCCAGCGCGGCCGAGGGCCTTTGCGCCTTCTATGAAGAGGAGATATCGGGCGAGGCCTTCTTCTCGAAGCTTGCGAGCTTTCATTCCGGTGAGGCGCGCAAGGCCCTTGGGCTCATGGCCTCGATAGAGGGCGCGATGCTGCAAGTGCTGGCGCCGATGGCAGAGCGCTTGGGAGTTGATCCGGCACGCGCCGCCACTATTCGCGCCGAGGGCCAGCGCGAGGCCGAAGCATTGCGAAGCGTCGGCTGGCAGGATCTGCTCCGCAGGATGTGCGAGGAGTATCCCGTTTTTGTCGCCGAATTCGATGCGGTCGCAAAAGCCGCCGACGAAGCGGAACGGGCGGACGCGCAGCTCCTGCTAGATCACGAAGTTGCCTTGCTGGACTACGCGGCGGCGGCGCTCGCGGGTCGCAAAGACAGCCTTCATATCCTCGAGCGCTTTCTGGCCAAGCTGCACGTTTAAGGTCTGGGCTTCAGGCCGCGGCGAGCCGACGTTTGCCAACAAACGTGCTTAGAACCATTCCGCCAATCATCGCGATTACGAACACGACACCACCGAGCCCGCCCCATGTCACTGATGCGATGGCTGGCCCCGGGCAGAACCCGGCCAAGGCCCAGCCAGCCCCGAAAAGGACCGAACCAGTCAAAAGCCGGCCGTCGATGAGCGGCTCAGGCATGGTCGGGAAAGCGTCGCCCACAACGGAAACCTTGCGCCGCGCCGCGACCCGCCAAGCCAAGAGCATCGGCAAGATGGCCCCGCCAAGAACAAATGCGAGCGTCGGATCCCACTGGCCGAAGAGATCGAGCCAGCCCTGAACTTTGGCCGTATCGGTCATGCCCGAGATCAGAAGGCCAAGCCCGAACAGACCACCGGAAATGGCAGAAACAAGATGACGCATCAGAGAACTCCGAGGATGTTGCGGGCCACAAACATGACCACGATGCCAGCGGCGAGGTAGACGAGGGTCGAGACGATGCTCCGCCACGAAAACCGCGACATCCCGCAGACGCCGTGGCCAGACGTGCAACCATTGGCCAGCCGCGTGCCGAGGCCAACGAGGACACCGGCCAAAACCAGCAAGGGCAAATCGCCCGACACATTCGTCTGTGGCGCGCCGAATATCAGAACAGCAATCCCCGGCACGCCAATCAAAGCACCAAGGAACCAGAGCCGCTCGGTCGCGGAATCGGGTTCGCTCCCCTCGACAATCGAGCCGAGGATGCCGCTCGCGCCGAGGATACGGGCGTTGCCAAGAAGAAGTATGGCCGCGGACAGGCCAATCACAAGGCCACCGGCAAGGCCCAATATCCAGTCGGACGGTATCGAAGATAAAGACATGGGCGATCTCCTGCGGTTCGGCATAAAGATCGCATTCCGTCTAACTGATTACAATTGTTGCAGAAAAATAAGGAGGGCGTGTCAGTTGGATCGACAAAAACGGAACGTCGCGCCAGCGGCTTGAAAGGGATTGGAACACAATTCTGTAGAGATCAGATCGCCCGAAACATCGTTCCGGTATCGAGCGGACCGCTTAGGCGGAAATTTCCGTCAAAATCCGGCTCAGCATCCTGTCCAACGCCGACAACTCGCTCAGTTCGATATATTCGTCCGGCTTGTGCCCCTGCCCCGGCATCGACCCGGGGCCACAAACTACGGAGGCCAGACCGGCCTCGGCAAAGAAGCCGGCTTCGGTGCCGTAAGGAACTTTGAAGTGTCCGCTCCGCCCCGAAAGGCGCTGAACCATCCCAGCCACTTCGGCGCCGGGATCGACAGAAAGGCCCGGATAGGCGCTCACCTGCGCGATCTCGATCCGGGCGACTTCGAAGATGGCGCTATAGGGTGCGGCGATCCTCTCGGCCTCCTGCCTCAACCGCGCGACAAGCGCCTTGGGGTCGTCGGCAGCGAGGTGGCGGATCTCGAAAGCGATTTCGGCACGGTCGGGAACGATATTGAGCGCCCTGCCGCCCGCGATCTTGCCCACATGGAGGGTCGTGCAGGGAATATCATAGTCCGCATCGCGCGGCCCTGTAGCGGCAAGTTCGGCCTGCAGGGTCCGCACCGCACCAACGAAATCGGCCGCAAGGTGAATGGCGTTGACGAAATCCGGTGCCATCGCCGAATGCCCGGCCTGCCCGTGGCAGACCGCATTCAAGGCGACCTTGCCCTTGTGGCCAAGCGCCAGCTGCATCTCTGTGGGCTCGCCCACGATCACGGCGCGGGGCTGGCCGATCAGGGGCAGGACGGAGGGCAGCATATCTCGCAGGCCGAGGCAGCCCACCTCTTCATCGTAGGAAAGCACGATCTTCAGGGGCTCTTTTAGGGTCGCACGCCCCGCCCGCTCTGCCAGCGCCAGAGCGCCGGCGACAAAGCCCTTCATATCGGTCGTCCCGCGCCCATAGGCGCGGCCTTGGTCGAGGCTCAGCTTGAAGGGATCGCGGGTCCAGACCTGACCCTCAACAGGCACGACATCCGTGTGCCCGGAAAGGGCAATCCCCTGCCCCGCAGGCCCGATCTCGGCATAAAGACCCGCCTTTTGGCCCGAGGTATCGGGGAACCGCTGCACCCGCGCGCCCGCGCTTTTCAGGAGCCCCTCGACATAGTCCACCAACGCGAGATTCGAGCTCGCGCTCACCGTGTCGAAGGCGATGAGGCGGTCGAGGATTTCAAGCGTGCGGGTCAACTCAATCGGCAAGGCGCGTGACCTCGCGGCGGAAGGGCATGTCGTAGCCCCGCTCGGGCTCGTCCAGCTCACGCGCATAGCGGTGGCCCGCGTGGGTCGCCCAGGCGATCGGCCCCGGCGCGCAGGCATCGCCGATGACCTTGACCGAGAGGATACCGGCATCGGCCCACTCGGCCTTGCGTGCCTGAAGGTCGTGGAAAAGGTCATCCTCCGACAGCCGGGAACCGACGATCACGACCGCATCGCAAGGCGTCCGCTCACGGGCATCGGTATAGCTGCAATTGGTCTCGACCGCGCCCGCAAGGATCGCCGCCACGCCGCGATTGAGGACGATCCTCACCCCCGCCGCCGCCAGCCGGACATGGATCGCCGTTTGCTCAAGCGTGTTGCGGGCCCAGTCGGAGACATAAGGCGCGGGGGTGATGAGCGTGACCTCGCAGCCAATCTGCGTCAGAAGCTCGGCCAGAACCCCGCCCATGTAGTAGTGGTCATCGTCATAAACGACGACACGGCCCTTGGGCACGCGGCCTTCCATCAGGTCATCCGGCGTATAGACCGGCATCGCCTTGTCCATCGGCATCGGCACAACGTGCTGCCGCGCCACGCCATCGGCCCGCCAGTGCGCGCCGGTGGCGATACAGACGTTGTGGAAGCCGAACTCGAGGATCTGCTCGGCATCGAGGCGCGAGGCGGGGTAGGTCTCGACGTTCGGGCGCTGCGACAGCTGATACTGGCGGTAGTCCACCACCCGCCCCCAGGCCGAAAGCCCCGGCAGCTTGCGCTCGCGGGCCACACGCCCGCCAATTTCGTCCCGCGCCTCGGCAATCGCCACATCATAGCCGCGCAGCGACAAGGCCCGCGCGGCCTCGAGCCCCGCCGGACCGGAACCGACGATCAGCACGTTTTGGCTCGCGCCCTTGGCGTTCATCCGCTCGGGATGCCAGCCGCGCCGCCATTCTTCCATCCATGTGGGGTTTTGCGTGCAACGGCCCATGCCTTGGGTCATGTCGCCGGTGATGCAGATATTGCAGCCGATACATTCGCGGATGTCCTCGATCCGCCCTTCTTCGATCTTCTTGGGCAGGAAAGGATCGGCAATCGAGGGCCGGGCACAGCCGATGAAATCGAGCGTGCCTTGCCGGATCATCCGCGCCATCACATCGGGGCTGGTGAAGCGGCCAACGCCCACCACCGGCTTGTCGGAAAGCTCGCGGATGCCGCGCACCAACTGTTCCTGCGCGGCCTCTTCCTTGAAGCGCGAGGGGCCGGAGCAATCCTCCCACGTCCCGTGCGCGAGGTCCCACAGGTCGGGCAGATCGCGGTTCATCTCGATGAAGTCGCGCACTTCGGCGTTGGAAAAACCAAGCTCTCCGATGGTCTCGTCAAGCGACACGCGCAGGGTGAACGCCATGGTCTCGCCCACCGCCTCGCGCATATCGGCAATCACCTCGCGGGCAAAGCGGGCTCGGTTTTCAAGGCTGCCGCCGTATTCATCCATCCGCTGATTGGTGGCGCGGCTCAGAAAATGCTGAAAGATGCCGAAGCCATGCGCGCCGTAGAGGCAGATGAGGTCAAACCCGGCCGTATGGCAGCGCTTGGCTGCATTGACGAACCAGCGGCGCAGGTTGCGGATATCTTGCCTGTCCATCGCCCGCGCCTGCACCGGATCGTTGGTGAAGGTGCGGATCGGCAGGGCCGTGGGCGCGAGGGGCACTTCTTTGGTGTAAAGGTTCGGCCCGTTGATCCCCGAATAGGCAAGCTGGATGCCCGCAAGGCCCCCATGGGTCTTCATCCGCTCGGCCATGCGGGCGATCGAGGGGATATCCTGATCCTCCCAAAGGCGCAGTTCGATGAAGGGCGTGATCTCGGACGAAGGGTGCATCTCGGTCTGTTCGGTGAAAATCACCCCCCAGCCGCCCTCGGCCTTCACGCCCCGCATCTCGGCTGCCGCCGAGGGGTCGCGATAGCCGCCGCCGTTGCAATGCGGCACCTGATAGAAGCGGTTCTTGGCCGTATGCGGGCCGATCTTCACCGGCTCGAAGAGGATATCGTAGCGGGGATCACGCATCGGCCTATCGGTCTCCCGGCACGCCATAGGACGGCGCGGCGCGCGGATCGAGAGCGCGCTGGATATAGGCGGCAAGCTGAGGCTTGTAGACGTCCCAAGCGGTCGCAACCGCTTCGATGGGATTATCCTCGGTCCAATCACAGCGCAGGTCGGCCACGGGCCAGCTGACCTTACCCACAATCTTCATCCCCGCCGAATGCACCGGCCCTGCCTCGCCTCCGGCGGCCAGCCCCGCCCGCATCGCGGCGATCAAACGGTCACCGATGTGGCCTTTGGCGGCGAGGAAGCCGTCGACAATCGCCTTGGGAACATCCGCATTCGCCAGAAGATTGCCGCCCGAGGCCACGTTCTCGGCCCGCGCCTCGCTCCAGATGCCGAGCGCGTTCGACCCCGAATGGATCGCTGTGCCGCCCTTGGCGTCAACGATCAGAACCTGCCGATACTCGATGAAGGCCCCGCGCCGCTGGATCTCGGCCACGGCCCCGGCGGCGCTCATGCCGCCCTCCATGAGGTCAAGGCCCAAGGGCCCAAGCGTCGGGTCTGTCACGTTCTGCGAGGCCACCGCCCCCACACCGGCCCGCGCATAGGAACAGCGGGCGGCCACGGCGGGCGAGGACGACGAGATCGCGACCCCGAACATGCCGGTCTCTTCACAGCGGGCGACGAGGGAAAAGGTCATGGCGCTAGTCCGGAATCACGGCGGTGCCGTCGATTTCCACGAGCCAGTCGGGCCGCGCCAAGGCGCTCACGACAAGGCCGGTCGAGACCGGATGCACGCCTTTGATATATTCCCCCATCGTCCGATACACGGCCTCGCGGTGGCGCACGTCGGTGATATAAACCACCACCTTCACCAGATGCTCCATTTGCCCGCCGCATTCCTCGATCAACTGTTTGATGTTTTGCATGACCTTGTGGGTCTGTTCGACCGGATCATGGCTTTCGATATTCTTGGCGGTATCAAGCTCTTGCGGGCACTGGCCGCGCAGATAGATCGTCCGCCCGCCCTGCGTAACGACCGCTTGGGCCAGATCGTTGTCGAGCTTCTGCTCGGGGTAGGTATCTTTGGTGTTGAACTTGCGGTGGCGGTAGTGGGCCATGAGGGTCTCCGAGGGGTCAGGTGCGTTCGGCAGGGCTCTTGTAGGCCCGATAGCTGCGCTGGATGCCGATCTGGTCGGCGATGAAACGGGCATCGTGCCAGACACCCCAGATAAAGGACGAGCCGCGCCGCGACAGCCACGGCAAGCCGAGGAAATAGATCCCGCGCTCGGAGGATACGCCTCGCTGGTGCTTGGGGCGGCCGTTCTCGTCGAAGGCATCTACCTTGAGCCAGCCGAAATCGAGCGCATAGCCGGTGGCCCAGAGGATCGTCGTGATGCCCGCCTTCTTCAGATCAAGCGCGAGGATCGGGTTGGTCATGCAGTCGGGATCGGGGCCGATCTCGTGGGCCTCAGGCTCCAGCGGCAGATCGAGGCCGTTGCGGTCGGCATAGGCATCGGCCTCGCGCAGGACCGAGAGGTAGTTGGCGTCGCCCCGCCGGATATTGTCGGCCAGATCCGGGGCGAAACGCATGATGCCATTGTCAAAGCCCGCCGTCAGGCCGACAAGGTTCATCCCTTCGCCTGCGAGGCGGCGGAAATCAATCGTCTTGCCGCCATCCGCGCCGCTCACGGCGATGGCGATATGCTCGGTTCCGGGCTTGGGCGCGGGGGCGTCCCACCTGCCCAGAACGCCGAGCCACCAGCAATAGTCGCGCCCGCGATAGGCGCGCGGCGGGCGATCATGCGCGCCGACCGAAAGATAGACGGTGCGGCCCGAGGCGCGCAGCTCGTCCGCAATCTGAACGCCGGACGACCCCGCGCCCACGACCAGAACGGCCCCTTCGGGCAGCTGGTTGGGGTTGCGGTAGCTGTTCGAGTGCATTTGCAGAACGTCCGCTTCGGCAGGCACAATCTGCGGATAGGTCGGCCTCTGGAACGGCCCCGTGGCCGCGACCACATTCGCCGCCTCGATCACGCCCTCCGAGGTTTCGACCCGAAACCCCTCTCGCCCCGCAAGCCGCGTGACGCTTTTCACCTCGACCCCGCAACGGATCGGCGCGTCAAAGCTTTTCGCATAGCCCGAGAAATAGTCGGCGACCTTTTCCTTGGGGGCAAACTCGTCGGGATCGAATTCGTCAAACTCCATCCCGGGAAAGCGATCATGCCAGACCGGACCGTTGGCCACGAGGCTATCCCACCGCTCCGACCGCCACCGCTCGGCAACGCGACCGCGCTCGAGCACAAGGTGGGGAATACCGGCCCGCGTCAGATGCTCGCTCATCGCCACCCCCGCCTGCCCGGCTCCGACGACAAGCGTGTTCACGTTCTCGACCGCCACGATGCATCCTCCCTCAGATCAAGGCCATACTGCCGAGGCGCAGGACGAGGTGGTAGCGAAATCTTCGATCAAAGGTCTCAGATCAGCGCGTTGAGCGCGCCCTCGACAAGCGCCTTGGCTTCTTCTGGGCCCGCCTCTTTCGGGATCTCGAAAGCCTCGCCCACACGGAGCTTCACCCGCGCGGTCGGCAGCGGCAGCTCCATCTTGTCCCAGCGGCTGGTGACGATCTTCTTGCGGCTCGCGTTGGCCGAAATCGGGATCAGCAAAGCGCCGAATTCAACAGCCAGATTGGCCGCCCCCGGTTTGGCCTCATGACGGGGCCCGAGCGGACCATCAGGCGCGATGGCAACAAGGGCGCCCGGGTGCGAAAGCTCTTCGCGGATCGCCCGCCGCCCGCCGTGATTGCCCCGCTCGACCTGCATCGCACGATAGCCGAACCAACTGCAGAAGCGGGCGATGACCGAGCCGCGAAAGGAATAGCTGGTGACAACGAGCGCCGGTTGGCCCGATATCAGATAGAAGAGCGGGGCATAGCTTCCATGCCAGACGATTCCGATGATAGGGCGGCCCGTGGCGCGCGCCTCATTGAGACGGTGGATTTCGCTCTTGTCGATGCGCCAGGTCGCGCTCCACAGGCGCAACAGAGCATAGATGGTCGCCGCCACCACAAAGGCCGCGATGCGCCCCAGTGGCCGCCCTTCTTCCCAGTTTGGTTTCTTATTGTCGTAGTCGGTCAACGGAGTGCATCTCTTGCGCTTGGCAGCAAGGTGATCCCAACCGCTCGGAACAGGTTTTCAAACATACCGACTTCGGCAGCAAGGCCCTCCAAAATCCGCTCCCATTCGGTGCGGCCCGGCTGGTTCCCGCTTCGGGTGACTTCCGTCACTTCGGCATAGAGTGCTTCGATGTTTTCAGCCATCGTGCCGATCGAATAGGGCTTGGCGCCTACGCGAGCCGCAGCGCGGTCATTCTCGACCTGCGCGGCGTTTCGCAAGGCATAGCCGGAAATGGCTGCGGCGAAGGCCTCTGGGTTGGTATCGGCGCTCAGTTGAACGCAGCTCTCACAATGGCGCAGCGCATCCCGCACACCGGAGGCATCGAGCGCCACAACCGGTGCCCCGGATGCGAGCGCCTCGGCCACCACGAGGCCCTGGGTCTCGGATTTCGACGCAAATGCAAAGACGTCGATGGCCGCATAAAATGCAACAACATCATCGCCCCTAACTTCACCCAAAAAATGCATCCGCCTGCGCAGCGGACTGCCGGAAAGCCGCATGGCCATCTCGGCGCGCATCGGGCCATCGCCGGCGTAGACGAAATGCGCGTCTGGATTGTTTTCTAGGAATCGACGCGCGCTTTCGAACAGAAACTCGAGGTTCTTTTCCGCAGTGAGCCGCCCCAGATGCCCAGCCACAAAATCTTCATCCGTCAGGTCAAGTTTGGCGCGAAGCGCCGCCCTGGCCCCTCGGGCAAACCGTTCCACGTCGATCCCGGTCGGGATCACTTTGATCGGCGAGTGAACTCCCTGCTGAAGCAGCAAGTCCTTCATGCTCTGGCTCGGAGCGATCACCGCATCCGCAAGATTGGCATAGCCATTCGCAAGGTTTCGGGCGAGGTCAGGCCACAGGCGCTGGGACTCGACGAATTGCCTGACGTAGATGTCATAGCGCGTATGGTAGGTGTAGACGAGCGGAACACCACAGGTCGCCGCGACCCTCGATGCCGTATGTCCGAGCAGGAAGGGGTGGTGTGAATGGACGATATCCGGCCCGAAAGCATCGAGCTTGTCCTGGATCGGACGCGACAAAGGTATCGGCATCGAATAATCGGAATTACCCATGTTCTTGAGCGCCGGAACGCGCAGAACTCCGGGTATGTCCGCTTCATGCCCTCGAAAGGTTGGTGCGATCACCAGAACCTGGTGCCCGCGCTCGCGAAGCCCATTGCACAGCGTATCGACGCTTCGCGCCACGCCGCCTACATGGGGCAGATAGGTATTGGTGAACATCAGGATATGAATGGCTCACTCTCCCGGAACCGCTCAACTCTGTGCAATCAGATAGGCACCCTCTGCGGATCTTGCACCCCGTCCCGGCAGATTTCAATTTTTTCGGTCGGCTTCCAGGCCGAAAAATCTCTTTTCTCGGCCGGAACAGTCCCGTCTTTCAAAAGGTTCTGGCTGCGTCCCTTTTCCAGCTTGACCGCGCGCCAACTGATGAGATGCTGGGCGCAATCCAGCAAACAGGAGACCGGGATGAAGTTCAGCGTGCCCAAGATGAGCTGTGGTCACTGCACCTCGGCCATCGAGAAATCCATCGCCGCCGCCGATCCTGCGGCGGGCGTGACCTGCGATCTGCAAAGCCGTAATGTGGCGGTTACAACCGGCAAGTCCGCCGCTGATATTGCCGCCGCGATCAAGAAGGCGGGTTACGACTCCGAGCTTCTCGCAGGCTGATCCGCACCCTGAATTGAAAGGGCCACCAATGCAGCTTCGCGCCGCGCATCCTTATGCTTCGCGCCGCTCAGCGGTTCTGGCCGACAACATGGTCGCCACCTCGCAGCCGCTGGCGGCGCAGGCGGGGCTTTCGATGATCGCACGGGGTGGCAATGCGGCTGACGCCGCGATTGCCACGGCGATCACGCTGACTCTGGTAGAGCCTTCGGGCAATGGCGTGGGCTCGGACGCTTTCGCGATCCTGTGGGACGGCAAAGAGCTGCACGGCCTCAACGCCTCGGGCCGCGCGCCCGAGGGCTGGACGCCCGAGCGCTTTGCGGGCCTCGATACCATGCCAGACCGCGGCTGGGACAGCGTCACCGTTCCCGGCGCTGTTTCTGCCTGGGTCGAGATTTCCGCACGCTTCGGCAAGCTGCCCTTTGCCGATCTCTTCGAACCCGCGATCCGCTATGCCGAAGAGGGCTTTTCCGTCACCCCGATCATCGCCCAGCTTTGGACGCGCGGCGGGCGGCTATTGGGCGATCAGCCGGGATTTGCCGAGACATTCCTGCCCAACGGCCGCGCGCCATTGGCCGGTGAGAAGTTCCGCAATCCCGCGCTGGCCCGCACCTTCCGGCGCATCGCCGAAACCAAGGGCCGCGCGTTCTATGAGGGCGATCTGGCCGAGGCCATTGTCGCCCATTCCAAGGCGCATGGCGGGGCGATGCGCCTTGACGATCTCGCCAGCCATCGGCCCGACTGGTGCGGCACGATCTCGAAAGGTTTCGACGATCTCGCTCTGCACGAGATCCCGCCCAACGGCCAAGGCATCGCGGCACTCATGGCTCTGGGCATCCTCGCACATACACCGATCCGCGATCTGGGGCCCGACGATCCCCGCGCGTTTCACCTGCAAATCGAAGCCATGAAACTGGCGCTCGCCGATGCAGAGGCCTATGTCGCCGATCCCGCGCACATGGGGGCGGTGAGCGCCGCCGATATGCTCGACGACGGGTATCTCGCCACCCGCGCCCGCCTGATCGACCCCGCCCGCGCGACCAATTTCGGCGCGGGCGCTCCCAAGCAGGGCGGCACGGTCTATCTCAGCACGGCCGATGCCTCGGGAATGATGGTCTCCTATATCCAGTCGAACTATGCGGGCTTCGGCTCGGGCGTGGCCGTGCCCGGCACTGGCATTCATATGCAAAACCGCGGCTGGGGCTTCTCGCTCGATCCGCAAAGCCCCAACCTCGTCGGCCCCGGCAAGCGCCCCTTCCATACGATCATTCCGGGCTTTCTGATGAAGGGCGGCGCGCCCCTGATGAGCTTTGGCGTCATGGGTGGGCCGATGCAGGCGCAGGGCCATTTGCAGATGGTCCTGCGGACCCAGCTTTGGGATCAGGACGTGCAGATGGCCGCCGACGCCCCGCGCTGGCAGGTGACCGAAGGCCTCGGCGTCGCCTGCGAGGCGGCGATGGGGCGCGATACGCTAGAAGCCCTCTCCGCGATGGGCCACCAGATCGACGCCGATGCCCCCGAAGCCGCCTTCGCCTTTGGCGGGGCGCAGCTCATTCACCGCCTGCCGGACGGCGGATATGCCGGCGGCTCCGATCCCCGGAAGGATGGAGCCGCCGTCGGGTTCTGATAGGCCGCCTCAGCCTGCGTTGGCGGCGGTGTTGTTGGGATGTGTCGTCCAGTTGGCGTAGGGCTCGACCTTGCGGCCCGTGCGCGGATCAACCTCGCCCAGCGGCAGCTCTTTCATGGTGATGCAGTTCTCGACCGGGCAGACGTTGACGCAGAGGTTGCAGGCCACGCATTCGTCGTCCTTGACGCGGAAAGTCCGGTCTTCGCCCATTTCGATCGCCTGGTGCGAGGTGTCTTCGCAGGCGGCATAGCAACGGCCGCACTTGATGCAGAGATCCTCATCGATCACCGCCTTGGTGACGAAATTGAGGTTGAGGTCTTTCCAGTCCTTCACCTTGGGCACCGCACGCCCGACGATCTCGTCAACCGAGGTCAGCCCGTGGTTGTCCATGAACTCGGACAGGCCCGAGATCATCTCTTGCACAACCTTGAAGCCATAGGTCATGGCCGCCGTGCAAACCTGCACATTGCCCGCGCCCAGCGCCATGAACTCGGCCGCGTCGCGCCATGTGGTGATGCCGCCGATGCCGCTGATCGGCAGGCCCGCGGTAGTCGCGCTGCGGGCGATCTCGGCCACCATATTCAGCGCGATGGGTTTCACCGCCGGGCCGCAATAGCCGCCGTGGGCGCCAAGGCCGTCGATGGTCGGCTCAGGCGTAAAGGTGTCGAGGTTGACCGAGGTGATCGAGTTGATCGTGTTGATGAGGCTCACCGCATCCGCGCCCCCCCGCTTGGCCGCTTCGGCGGGATAGAGGATGTTTGTGATATTGGGCGTAAGCTTGACGATGCAGGGCATCCGCGAGTTCTGTTTGACCCAGCGGGTGACCATCTCGATATACTCCGGCACCTGCCCCACGGCCGAACCCATGCCGCGCTCGGCCATGCCGTGCGGGCAGCCGAAATTCAGCTCGACCCCATCGGCCTCTGTCTCTTCGACCGCCTTGAGGATGCGCTTCCACGGCTCTTCCTCGCAAGGCACCATGAGGCTCACGACGAGCGCCCTGTCGGGATAGTCGCGCTTGACCTGCTTGATCTCGCGCAGGTTCACCTCAAGCGGGCGGTCGGTGATAAGCTCGATGTTGTTCAGGCCAAGAAGGCGGCGGTCCGCTCCCCAGATCGCGCCATAGCGCGGACCGGACACGTTGACGACCGGCGGGCCAGCCTCGCCCAGCGTCTTCCAGACCACGCCGCCCCATCCGGCCTCATAGGCGCGGCGGACGTTGTATTCCTTGTCCGTGGGTGGCGCGGAAGCCAGCCAGAAGGGGTTGGGCGACTTGATGCCGATGAAATTGCTTCTGAGGTCGGCCATGCTCATGCCCCTCCGGTCAGGCTGGTGTGGATGTCTTCGGCCGCATCGCGGCCCTCGGCAACGGCGGTCACCGTCAGGTCTTCGCCGCCCGTGGCGCAATCGCCGCCGGCCCAGACGCCCGCGACCGAGGTGCGCCCCGTGGCATCGACGGCAATCTTGCCGCCTTCGATGGCGAGGCCACCGGGCGCGCCGTCGAGGGTCTGGCCGATGGCGCGGAGGATCTGGTCGGCGGGCAGGGTCAGGGTCTCGCCGGTTTCGATGAGCTTGCCGCCCTTGGTAGCGGTGCGGGCCAAGGTGATGCCCTCTTTGCCCACCGATTTCGGCGCGGCGTTATAGAGGATGCGAACGCCCTTTGAGGTCGCCAGATCCTGCTCGAACTCGGACGCCGCCATCGCCGCCTTGTCGCGGCGGTAGGCGATGGTCACGGTTTCTGCGCCAAGGAGCTTGGCCTGCACGGCGGCGTCAATCGCTGTCATGCCGCCACCGATCACCACCACATCGCGGCCCACGGCCACATCCGCCTTGTCGTTGGACTGGCGCAGGGCGGAAATCCAGTCGACCGCCGAAGCAAGGCCATCATGGTTGCCGCTCACAGCAAGCGCATTGACGCCCGCAAGGCCGATGCCGAGGAAGACGGCGTCGTGGGACTTCTGAAGATCGTCGAGCGAGAGGCCATCGCCGAGGCGCTTGCCATAGTCGACGGTGATCCCGCCGATCCCGAGAAGCCAAGCAAGCTCGGCCTGCGCGAAATTGCCCGGCGCCTTGTAGGCGGCGATGCCGAACTCGTTGAGGCCGCCACCCTTCTTGCGGCCGTCAAAGATCGTCACGTCATGGCCCTTCATCGCAAGGCGATGGGCGCAGGCGAGGCCGGAGGGGCCGGCGCCCACCACAGCGACGCGTTTGCCGGTCGCTGCGGCGCGGGTGAATGGGTGGCCGCCCCTGGCCATGAGCGTATCGGTGGCATAGCGCTGAAGCCGGCCGATCTGCACCGGCTCGCATTCGGCCTCGTTCCGCACGCAGGCCTCTTCGCAGAGCGTCTCGGTCGGGCAAACGCGGGCGCACATGCCGCCGAGAATGTTCTGGTTGAAAATCGTCTTGGCCGCCGCCTCGGCGGTGCCGGTGGCGATCTGGCGGATGAAGAGGGGAATGTCGATCGAGGTGGGGCAAGCCGTCATGCAGGGCGCGTCGTGGCAGAAATAACAGCGATCGGCTGCGACCCGCGCTTCATGGGCATCAAGGGGCGGATGCAGGTCGCCGAAATTCTGGGCGATCTGGTCTGCCGAAAGCCGCCCGGCAACGATTCCGGGCGTGGACTGGTCGTTGGGCATAATGCGATTCCCTGTTGGTCTTTTGATTTCTTTTACCATGTGGTCAAATTTTTCGCAAAACAATCCTTTCCTGTGGGCAGGCCGCAAGAAATTTTCGGAAACGGTGGGGCCTAGCGCGCCAGCGCGGTGTCGAGCCGGTCAAGGAAGAGTTCGGCGTTTTCGGCCGAGAACACGAGCGGCGGCCTGATCTTCAACACATTGGCGCGCGGGCCGGTGGCCGAGATCAGCACCCGCGCCTCGCGCAGGCGGTTGACGACCCTGGCGGCGAAACCAGCGTCGGCCGCAAGGGGATCGCCGCCCGCCACGATCTCGGCACCAACGAAAAGCCCCGCCGAACGGATCGGCCCGAGGCTTTCGTGCCGCCTCGCCAGTTCCTCAAGGCCTTGGCGGAGACGCGCCCCGACGACACGGGAATTCTCCAAAAGCCCTTCGTCCTCGATTACGTCGAGCACAGCATTCGCCGTTGCCGCCGCCACGGCATTGCCGCCGAAGGTGTTGAAATACCGCGCGCGGGCGCCGAATTCCGCCACCACATCCGGCCGCATCACCACCGCCGCCACCGGATAGCCGTTGCCCATCGGCTTGCCCAATGTGACCATGTCGGGCAAAAGCCCATGCCGCTCGAACCCCCACATCGCCTCGCCGGTGCGGCCAAAGCCGGGCTGGACCTCATCGGCGATGAACAGCCCGCCCGCCTCGCGGATCTCAGCAACGGCGGGGGCGAGGAACCCCTTGGGATCGGCAAAGACGCCATCGGAGGAGAAGATCGTATCGACGATCAGCGCGGCTGGCTTGATCCCCTTCGCCACCATATCGTCAATCGCCGCCTGTACATGGCCCGCGAAAGCCTGCCCCAGATCGCCCTCGAGCCGCAGCGGATCGGGCGCGGGAACCACGCGCAAAGCCCCGCCCAGCGCAACCCCAGCGCCCAAACTCGGCGACATGGCGGCAATCGCGCGGGTCACGCCGTGATAGGCGTTTTCGGTGACGATGATCCCCGTCCCGCCGGTGTGCGCCTCGGCGATGCGGAGGGCGAGATCGTTGGCTTCGGAGCCAGTGCAGGTGAACATGACGTGCGACAGCGCGGGCGGGAAAAGCCCCAGAAGCCGCTCGGAATAGGCAAGGATGCCCTCGTGCAGATAGCGGGTATGGCTGGCAAACACCGCCGCCTGCCGCGCCATCGCCGCGACCACGCGGGGGTGGCAATGGCCGACGGAGGCCACGTTGTTATAGGTGTCGAGATAGGCCTGCCCTTCGGCGTCATAGAGCCAGACCCCCTCGCCCCGCACCAGATGCACCGGCGTCTCGTAGAAGAGCCGATAGGCCGGCCCCATCGCCGCCTGCCGCCGCGCGACGAGCGCCTGATCCTCCGCCGAAAGGTTGCCCTGCCCCGGCACGAAGGCGTTGGGCATCTGACCGGGAAGGGCGGGTCTGTCGCTCATGTCATCCTCGCTACAGTCAAGAGCCGGTTCTGAAGGTCGGTTCGGTCAAGCCGCGCAAAGGCCAGAAGCCCCGCCCGCGTCAGCGGCACGTTGCGCAGGATATAGGCGGCGTTCTCGGGCTGGCGCTTGGCGCGATGGGAGGCGATGCAGAGCGTGGTGAGCCAGCGCGCCTCGGTCAGGACCGGGATCAGCCGCACCTCGGCCTCGGTCAGCGGCAAGACCTCGGTATAGGCGCTTACATAATCGGCAAGGCTCTCGGCAGGCGCCTCGGGATCGACCTGATAGGCGACCGCCACGCCCAGATCACAGGCGCGCGGCGTCTCGACCATATCGCCGAAATCGAGAACCCCCGCGACCACAAGGTGATCTGCTGAAACGACAATGTTATGCGGGTTGAGGTCAGCATGGCAAACCTGCCGGGGCAGGCTGCAAAGCATCGGCAGCGCCTCCTCGACAAACCGCCGAAACGCGCTCTCGGCCAAGGGGCGTAGCTCTTCTGACACATCCGGCAGTAGCGGCGCGAGCTTGGCGGCGTGCTGGATATCCCATTGTAGCTCGTGGCGGGCGGCAGGGTGGGCAAATCCCGCGAGCGCCGCCGTCAGACGCGCATTCATCGTGGCGACCGAGCGGCGAAGCGGCGCGGAGGGCGCAGCGCGATAAAGCATCTCGCCGTCAAGATAGGTCAGAAGGCGCAAGCGGCCCGCGGGCACCTGCGCCTCGACACCGCCGTCCAGCGTCCGCACCACGCGCGGAACCGGAAGGCCCGCGGGCTCGAGATGCAAAAGCGCCTTGATCTGGAAATCGGTCACATCGGGGCTCTCGGCGGGATTGGCGAGCTTCAGGACGTATCGCCCCTCGCCCGTCTCGATCCGCCAGTTCACGTCGCGCTCGGAGGTGAGGGAAGTGAACCGCCCCTCGATCCCCCAGAACCGCCGCGCCGCGCCCCTCGCCGAGGCCCCGTCAAACACGGGCGGCTCGGTCGAGAGGATTGCCCCGAGGGGAGAGGCGCCTGCCATCGCCCTAGCCCAGATCTATCCGCAGACCGTCACGGCCCATGAAGAACGGGCCGCTCCAGTGCGGGCGCACGGCGGCTTGCCAGTGCTCTTCGGTAAAGCTCGGGTCGTCGGAGGGGATCATATGATGAACCGCGAGCGCACCCACCTCGGCCATGGCAGCGATCTTTGCCGCTTCGGGGGCAAAGCTGTGCGAGCGGAGAAGGTGGGTCCGCAGCCGCCCGTCGGTGTTGCCAACCCGCGCGATCAGCGCCTCGACGGCCTCTTCCAGCATGGCCTCGTGGATCAAAAGGTCTGCCCCGCGAGCGAAGTCGGCCAGCGGCGGGAAGAAAGCCGTATCGCCGGAAAAGACGACCACCCTGCCCGCGCCCTCGAACCGGAGAGCGAATGTATCGACCAAGGGCGGATGAATGTTGCGCAGGGCGGAAACGCGAAGGCCCTCTGTCTCGAAGAAGGCACCTGCGTCGATCACCCGGATCGTCACCATGGCACGCAGATCCGGGCGCCCCTCGTCTTCGATCCGAAGATCAATGTCGGCCTTCATCGACAGAAGGAAAGCATCCCAGTAATCGGCCAGCCCTTTCGGCCCCCAGACCTCGACCTTGGACTTGAGGCCCGCGGTCCATGCCGTATGCAGAAGCGGGCCAAGCTCGAGGTAGTGGTCTGAATGCAAATGCGTGATGAAGATGTGCCGCAGGTCGGCCAGCGCCATTCCCTGATCGACGATCCCGCGTGTCACCCCCAACCCGCAATCTACGACGATCCGCGCACCGCCGAGGCTGAGTAGGCTCGAGGTCGGCATGGTCGAGCCGGGCCGGATCGCCGGGCCGCCCTTGGTGCCCAGAAGCGCCACCCAATCTGCCCCTTTGCCCGCTCTTTCGCTCATCAGACCCTCGCTGTCGTTGAGACCGGATCAAACCGCAACTGCTTGGCAACGGAAAGGCCAAAGATGATTTTCAGGTTTGCTGTCGGCCCCGGCATCGGCAATTGTCGGGGCAACCGGGCAATCCCCGACCCAACGAAAGCGACCGACCGATGTATTCCGAAGGCAAGATCACCTACCGCGCCCTGCCCCTGCCCGACCGTGTTCGCATGGAGCCCGAGGCGACGCTCGAGGCCGCCGAGGCCTTCTTGGCGATGATGCGCAAGCGCCATTCGATCCGCGATTTCAGCGATGATCCGGTGGACGAGGCGGTGATTCGTGCCGCCATCGCCACGGCCGGAACAGCGCCTTCGGGGGCCAATCACCAGCCCTGGCATTTCGTCGCCATCCGCGATCCCGAGATCAAGGCAAAGATCCGCGAGGCCGCCGAAGAGGAAGAGCGCGCTTTCTATGCTGGCGGCGCGGGAGACGAATGGCTGCGCGCGCTCGAACCGATCGGAACGGGCGTAGAGAAGCCGCACCTGACGACCGCGCCCTGGCTGATCGTTGTCTTTGCCCAAAGATACGGCCTGACCCAGACCGGCAACCGCTACAAGAACTACTACGTTCCCGAAAGCGTCGGCATCGCCACCGGCTTTCTCATCGCGGCGCTGCATAATGCGGGGCTGTCTTGCCTGACGCATACGCCCAACCCGATGAAATTTCTCAATGGTCTGCTCGGGCGCCCCGACCATGAAAAGCCGGTGATGATCCTGCCCGTGGGATACCCCAGCGAAAAGGCGACCGTTCCCGAGGTGGCGAAGATCAAGAAGCCTCTGGACGAAATCCTGTCGGTCTTCTGACCGCTACTCCACCAGACGCGCCGCCTGCCGCGGGCCGTGATCGGCCCCGGTGTCCGCACCCGACAAGACGCCCGCGCACCACGCGGCAATTGTGCCGGCCTGCGGCCCGACTTCTTCTGCCAGATCTCCGGCGAAGTTGAGAAAGGCCTCGAGGTTCAGAGGATTGATCCCCAGCAACACGGGGATCTCCCGCGCCAGCGCCTCGGCGATGGTCTGGCGAAAGCCGCGGCCCTCGGCCTCGTGCTTGCCGAACTTGTTGAGGATGAGGATATCGGGCGCGTCCTGCAGCGCTCTGTCGACCAGCGCCACGCACGCTTCGAGCATCGCCGGATCAAGCCGACAGCCGCGGGCACCGGGGCCCCGATCTTGCGAAATTCGGAAGACAGTGCCCCCGGGCAAGACTTTCACATCCATATCGCACCGACAGTCCTCGCCGCGCTCGGTATTGGATTGGATGAGACCAGCGACGCCATAGCCCAAGGCGACGAGGCGCTCGGCGGCTTCGGTCATGATCGGATCGGTGCCGATCTGGCCGCGGTTGACGATATAGCCGATTTTCATGGTCATTCCTTTCCCGAGACGGGGTTTGCGTTCGTCCGCCCCTCAATTTCGTTCATCACTCGGTCGAACCCGCGGCGGGCAAGCATCTTGCCATAGATCTCCGCGAGGTCGGCTTTCTTGAGCCTTGCGCGGGCAATGGGCAGCACGATGGCGTTTTCGACGATCAGATGCCGCCGCTCGGAGGCGGCGAAAAAGCGAAGGGTCTCGAAATCTTGGCCGCAGGGGGCTTTGTCGTTGTCGACCATCGCTTTCAGAATCGTCAGAACGCGACCGATCTGGCCGTGGCCATTGTCGTGGTCGGCCTCCAGACGGTCGAGGATCTCGTCGATGCGATCCTCGGGCTCGGCGCGTTGCCGCAAGAAGGGAAACATCGCCTCGTCCTCGTCGAGATGGTGGGCGAGGTATTCATCCCTCAGATAGCCATAGGGTTCGAGCGCGGCTTCCGACAGGTGGCTAGAAGGTTCAAGAACAAGACGGTCGATCGCGTCGAGAACCTCGCGCATCATCAGGTGTTCGGAGTGGATGAGCTGGATCGGATCGCGCTCAGGCGTGCCTCCCTTCCTGACGATAAAGCCGCCCGAGGTCATCGCTCATGCCCCCTCACCCGCGCTCATCTCGATGCCGGTCACTTGGGCTCCGGCCAAGAGGTTTTCCGCAAGACGGCGCATCGCCTCGACCCAGGCCTTCTTCTCGAGCGCTTCGGCGATCCGCGGCGCCACCGCCTCGAACGGCAGGGGGCGCCCGGGCGCAAGCGCGTCGAGACGGATCAGGTGCCAGCCGAACCGCGTTTGCACCGGCGCTGGGGTGATTCGGCCCGCTTCAAGGAGCCGCAACGCAGCCTCGAACTCGGGCACGGTCGCGCCCGGCGACAACTGCCCAAGATCGCCGCCACGCTCGCGTGAGGGGCAATCGCTTTGGCTGCGCGCGAGGGCGGAAAAGGCCGCGGGGTCTTTGCCCAAGGCCGCCGCCGCGTCAGCGGCGCGGGCTTCGGCATCGTCGCCGGTGAACAGGATATGCGAGGCGCTCCACAAAGGGTGCGACAGGAACTTGCCGGGATCGGCGATCCAGATCGCCCTGACATCCTCGGCACTCGGCGGCGCGATGGGGGCCGCCGCCTCGAGATAGGCCCGCAAGAGCGCCTCTTCCTCGGTCTCGAAGCGGCCCGGAGCCACCTCGAGCGGGTCGGCCATTAACCCCCGCCGCGCAGCGTCTGCCAGCATCAGGTGGCGCAAGACAAGCGACCGTGCGGCGGCTTTCCAGGCGAGGCCCGGCTTGCCTTTGGGCGCGGGGTGGTTCTGCGCCTCGGCGGCGATGGCCGCCGAGGGGATGGTCACACCGTTCACCCTGACTTCGGGAAAGAGCGGCTTGTTCATGGCCTACTCCGCCGGATGCCGGCGCCGCGAGCGCACGATCTGGTAGCCGGGCCGCAGGACATAGCGGATCGGCGCCGAGAGCATGTGCACGAGGCGGGTGAAGGGGAAGAGGACAAAGATCGTCAGGCCAAGGAACATGTGCAGCTTGAAGATCAGCGCCACGTCGGCGATTTCTTCGGCCGCTCCTGCGCGGAAGGTCACGATCTTCTGGGTCCAGGTCATGAACTTGGTCATCTCGTGCCCATCGAGGTGCTGGGCTGAGACAAAGATCGTCCCGATCCCGAGGATCAGTTGCAGCACGATGATCGCGAGGATCCCTATATCCGCGAAAGACGAAGTCTTGCGAATGCGGCTGTCGAAGAGGCGGCGATGCAGAAGGAGAAGCCCGCCGATCAGCGACAGAACACCGGCGATGCCGCCCGCGCCCATGGCCAGTAGCTGCTTGGCGCTATGGCTGATGCCGAGCGCATCAAAGATCTGGATCGGGGTCATGAGGCCGACGAAGTGGCCGAAGAAGATCACGAGAATCCCGAGATGAAAGAGCACCGAGCCGAGGATCAGCTGCTTGCGGCGCAGGAGCTGCGAGGATGAGGTTTTCCAGGTGAAAGGGTCGGTCTCGTAGCGGGCGATCGAGCCGATCACCAGAACGCTGAGCGCGATGTAGGGATAGATCCCGAAGAGGAAGTTATGCATTGTCAGTCTCCACTCATTCCGCCGCCCAGTCGGGCGCGGGGGTCACGGGCCGGTCCATGCGGGCCAGCAGGTCGCGGCTCGCGGGACAGCCCGCATCTGGATCGGGGCCAAACTTGACCTCGCTCTCTTCCCAGATCTGGTCGAGCGCCTCGAGGTCGTTGGGATCGTCTTCCGGTTGGGCCAGAAGCTCGGCCACGATCTCTCGGTCGGCGGTCGCGCCCGACAGTTGCAGAAGGGCGGCGAATACCGCGCCGTAGGGGCTCTGACGCTTCGCAAGGCGCGCGGTCAGGGCCTCGAGGATATGCGCGGCATCCGCCAGCACCTCCTGAGCCTCGCCGGGGGAACGCGTGGCGAGGAACTCAAGAAGAACCGGAAGGTGATCGGGAAGCTCGCTGGTGGCGGGCTCGAAGCCCGCCTCGCGATAGCTTTCCAGAAGGCTCACCATCGCGCCGCCCCGATCCCGGCTTTCGCCGTGAACGTGCTCGAAGAGATTGAGCGAAAGGCTGCGCGAGCGATCAAAGAGAACCACATAGGCCTCTTCGAGGTCGTAGATATCACCGACGCCCAGAACTTCGACCAAAGGCCGAAGATCGCGGCGGGCGGCTGCGGTGAGGCGGCTTTCGGCGGCGAGAACGCCTCCGATCTCGGGCATGGCCTCCTGAAGCTCCCGCGTGGGATAGCTCAGGATGAGCGAGAGCGCCTTCATCGTGCGGTCGAAATGGTCCATCACATTACCTCCGTCGGCATCTTCAGCGGGCGTTTCTTGCCGCCGAAGAGATTGCCCTTGCTGATGCCGGTCGAGCAGCCGTTGCCATCGGTGAAGCCGCAGCCCCCCTTGATGTCATAGGCATCCTCGACCTGTTCACGGTGCGTGGTGGGGATCACGAAGCGATCCTCGTAATCCGCAAGAGCCATGATCTTGTACATGTCCTCGACCATCGCCGCCGAGAGGCCGACCTTGGTGGCCAGCGCCTCGTCGATGACGCCGTCCACGGTCTTGGCGCGCATATAGGCCCGCATCGCCAGCATCCGCTCGAGCGCGGTGACGACAGGGGCTTCATCGCCCGCGGTCAGCATATTGGCGAGGTATTTGACCGGGATGCGCAAGGAGCGCACATCCGGCATATCGCCATCCACGCCGATCTGGCCGGCCGCGGCCGCGTTCTGGATCGGCGAAAGCGGCGGGATATACCACACCATCGGCAGCGTCCGGTATTCGGGATGCAGCGGAAAGGCGACCTTCCACTCCATCGCCATCTTCCAGATCGGGCTTTCCTGCGCCGACTTGATCCAATCCTGCGGGACCCCGTCACGCCGGGCCGCCGCGATCACTTCGGGATCGTTCGGATCGAGGAAGACACCGAGCTGCGCGTCATAGAGATCAGTGGTCTCCTGCGCCGAAGCCGCCTCGGAGATCTTGTCGGCATCGTAGAGCATCACACCGAGATAGCGGATGCGGCCCACGCAGGTTTCCGAACAGACGGTCGGGTTGCCGCTCTCGATGCGCGGATAGCACAGGGTGCACTTCTCGGATTTGCCCGAAGACCAGTTGTAATAGACCTTCTTGTAGGGGCAGCCCGAGACACACATCCGCCAGCCGCGGCATTTCTCCTGGTCGATGAGGACGATCCCGTCCTCCTCGCGCTTGTAGATCGCGCCCGAGGGGCACGACGCGGCGCAAGCGGGGTTGAGGCAGTGTTCGCACAGGCGCGGCAGATACATCATGAAGGTGTTTTCATACTCGCCATAGATGGCTTTCTGGACGCCTTCAAAGTTGTAGTCCTGGCTGCGCTTGGCGAACTCGCCGCCAAGGATCTCTTCCCAGTTCGGGCCCTTCTCGATCTTCTCGATCCGCTCGCCGGTGATCTTGGAATAGGGGCGAGCGGTCGGGAAGGCCTTCATCTCGGGCGCCGACTTGAGGTGGTCATGGTCGAAATCGAACGGCTCGTAGTAGTCGTCGATCTCGGGCAGGTCCGGGTTGGCGAAGATATTCGCCAGGATCCGGAACTTGCCGCCCTGCTTGGGCTGGAGCTTGCCCGAAGCCGTCCGGGTCCAGCCGCCGTTCCAGCGGTTCTGGTTTTCCCAGTCGGTCGGATAGCCGGTGCCCGGCTTGGTTTCCACGTTGTTGAACCACGCATATTCAACGCCTTCGCGCGTGGTCCAGACGTTCTTGCAGGTGACGGAACAGGTGTGGCACCCGATACATTTATCGAGGTTCAGCACCATGCCGATTTGTGCACGGACCTTCATTCCGCAGCCTCCTTCTTGGCTGGTTCGTCGAGCCAGTCGACCTTTTGCATTTTGCGGACAACGACGAACTCATCGCGGTTGGAGCCCACGGTTCCGTAGTAGTTGAAGCCGTAGGATTGCTGCGCGTAGCCGCCGATCATATGCGTGGGCTTGAGCGTGGCCCGCGTGACGGAGTTGTGGATGCCGCCGCGAAGGCCGGTCTTTTCGCTGCCCGGCGTGTTCACGATCTTTTCCTGCGCGTGATACATGTAGACGGTGCCGTCTTTCATGCGCTGGGAAACGACCGCCCGGGCGGTCAGCGCGCCGTTGACGTTGTAGGCTTCGACCCAGTCATTATCCTGAATACCGGCCTTCTTGGCGTCGTTCTCGCTGATCCAGACCACCGGACCACCCCTGTTGAGCGTGAGCATCAGGAGGTTGTCGGAATAGGTCGAGTGGATGCCCCATTTCTGGTGGGGCGTGATGAAGTTGAGAACGAGGCTGTCGCCCTTGTCGCGCACCTTGGCGGTGATGGTCTTGAGGTCTACCGGCGGACGGTAGGACATGAAGCCCTCACCAAAGGCGCGCATCCATAGGTGATCCTGATAGAGCTGCTGACGGCCTGTCAGCGTGCGCCACGGGATCAGCTCGTGCACGTTGGTATAGCCCGCGTTGTAGCAGACCTTCTCGCTCTCGATGCCCGACCATGTGGGCGAAGAGATGATCTTGCGCGGCTGGGCGGCGATATCGCGGAAGCGGATCTTTTCATCTTCCTTCGGCAGGGCGAGGTGCGCGTGTTCGCGCCCCGTGGCTTTGCTCAGCGCCTCCCAGGCCTTGACCGCAACCTCACCGTTGGTTTCCGGCGCCAGCATGAGGATGACCTCGGAGGCGTCGATATCGGTGACGATCTTGGCACAGCCTTTGGCGGGGCCTTCCTGCCATTCGCCGTTCAGGTCGCGCAGGTGCTGGACCTCGTGCTTGGTATCCCAGGCGATGCCCTTGCCGCCGTTGCCGACCTTGTCCATCAGCGGCCCGAGGGCCACAAAGCGGTCGTAGATCGCGCCATAGTCGCGCTCGACCGGCACAAAGGCAGGCGCCGTCTTGCCCGGAATGAGATCGCATTCGCCCTTCTTCCAGTCCTTCACGTCCGGTTGGGCAATCTCGCCCGCCGTGTCGTGCAGGATTGGAAGCGCGACGATGTCGGTCTCCTTGCCGAGGATCTCGGGCGCGACCTCCTGGAATTTCTTCGCGATGGATTTGAAGATTTCCCAGTCGGATTTGCTCTCATACGCCGGATCGACCGCCGCCTGCAGCGGGTGGATGAACGGGTGCATGTCCGAAGTGTTGAGGTCGTTCTTCTCATACCACGAGGCGGTGGGCAGCACGATGTCGGAATAGACCGCCGTGGTCGACATCCGGAAATCGATGCAGACCAGAAGGTCAAGTTTGCCCTCCGGCGCCTCGTCGTGCCACTTGGCTTCTTTCGGAAGCGCCCTGCCCTCGTCAGCCAGATCGCCGCTCATCACGCCGTTGTCGGTGCCCAAGAGGTGCTTGAGGAAATACTCATGCCCCTTGCCCGAGGAACCCAGAAGGTTCGAGCGCCAGACGAAGAGATTGCGCGGCCAGTTTTCCGGCGCATCGGGATCCTCGCAGGACATCTCGAGCGCGCCTGATTTCAGCTGCTCTGCCACATAGGCCGGGATCTCTTTGCCGGCGGCCTTGGCGGCCTTGGCAACCTCGAGCGGGTTGGTCTTGAACTGGGGTGCCGAGGGCAGCCAGCCCATCCGCTCGGCGCGGATGTTGTAGTCGATCAGGTTGATATCCCAATCGCCTTCCGGCGCGATGGGGCTGATGATCTCGCCCGAGGTGAGCGTCTCGTAGCGCCACTGGTCGGTGTGGGCATACCAGGCGCTGGTCGAGTTCATGTGGCGGGGCGGACGGCCCCAATCAAGCGCAAAGGCCAAGGGGGCCCAGCCGGTCTGCGGGCGGAGTTTCTCTTGGCCCACATAGTGCGACCAGCCGCCACCCGACTGACCGATACAGCCGCACATCACCAGCATATTGATGACGCCACGGTAGTTCATGTCCATGTGGTACCAGTGGTTCATCGCCGCGCCGATGATGATCATCGACTTGCCGTTCGTCTTCTCGGCATTGCGGGCAAACTCGCGGCCCACGGTCGCGATCTTGTCGCGGCTGACGCCGGTGATCTTCTCGGCCCAGGCGGGCGTGCCCGGAACATCGTCGTCATAGGTCTTGGCGACCCAATCACCGCCGAGGCCGCGATCAAGGCCGTAGTTGGCGCAGAAGAGGTCGAACACGGTGGCGACCTTGATGGTCTTGCGGCCCACCTTGATCTTCTTGACCGGGATGTTGCGGGTCAGAACCTCGGGGTGGTTGTCGGCGGCGAACTCGGGCGTGGCATGGCCGCCGAAATAGGGGAAATCGACCCCCTCGATGGCGTCGTGATCCTCGTCGAGAACAAGCGACATCTTCAGGCGCGTCTCTGCCTCGCCCTTGCGCTCTTCGAGGTTCCAATGGCCCTGCTGGCCCCAGCGGTAGCCGATCGAACCATTCGGCGCGATCATCTCGCCGGTTTTCTCATCGATGCCGACGGTCTTCCAGTCGGGGTTGTTCTCTTCCCCCAGTTTGTTGGTGAAATCCGCCGCGCGCAGGAAGGCGCCGGGAACGAGGCTTCCGTCCTTCTCTTCGAGTTTCACCAGCATCGGCATATCCGTGTACTGGCGGCAGTAGTTCTCGAAATATTCGGCCTGACGGTCGAGGTGGAACTCGCGCAGGATGACGTGGCCCATCGCCATGGCGAGGGCGGCATCGGTGCCCTGCTTGGGGTTGAGCCAGATGTCGCCGAACTTGGCGGCTTCGGAATAGTCGGGCGAAATGACCGCCGACTTGGTGCCGCGATAGCGGGCCTCGGTATAGAAGTGGGCGTCGGGCGTGCGCGTCTGGGGAACGTTGGAACCCCAAATAAGGAGGAAGCCCGCGTTATACCAGTCGGCCGATTCCGGCACGTCGGTCTGTTCGCCCCAAGTCATCGGCGAGGCGGGCGGGAGGTCACAGTACCAGTCATAGAACGACATGCAGACGCCGCCCATCAACGACAGATAGCGCGAACCGGCCGCATAGCTGACCATCGACATCGCAGGGATCGGCGAGAAGCCGAACACGCGGTCGGGTCCGTATTTCTTGGCGGTATAGGCGTTGGCGGTCGCGGTGATCTCGGTCGCCTCGTCCCACGAGGCCCGGACGAAACCGCCCTTGCCGCGCATCTTGGTATAGGAGGCGCGCAGGATCGGATCCTCTTGAAGGGCCGTCCAGGCCTCGACAGGGCTCATCGTCTCGCGCATCCGGCGCCAGGCCTTGAGAAGGCGGCCGCGCACGAGGGGCGTCTTCACGCGGTTGGCGGAATAGAGATACCAGCTATAGCTGGCCCCGCGGGCACAGCCGCGCGGTTCGTGGTTGGGAAGATCGGGGCGGGTCCGCGGATAATCGGTCTGCTGGGTTTCCCAGGTCACGATCCCCGACTTCACATAGATTTTCCAGCTGCACGACCCGGTGCAGTTCACGCCATGGGTCGAGCGGACGACTTTGTCGTGCCGCCAGCGGTTGCGGTAGGTGTCTTCCCAGGCGCGGTCTTCGCGGGTGACCTGACCGTGACCGTTGGAGAACCGCTCCAGTTCCTTGGACTGGAAGAAGTTCAGTCTGTCGAGCAGGTGGCTCATATCAATCTCCTTTGGGGATGATCCCGTGCGCCGATCTTGCGGCGCACGGAGAAGGTCAGGGTGTCAGCAAGACACCGGAGCGTTCTTGCGGCTGTAGAAGATCCAGGTGATCACCACGCAGACGACGTAGAACCACAGAAAGCCCCACAGCGCCGCGTTCGGAGCGCCCGTCATGCTGATCGAGGTGCCGTAGAACTTGGGGATGAAGAAGGCGCCGTAGGCGGCAATGGCCGAGGTGAAGGCGATGATCGCAGCGCTTTCGCGCTCAATCGCTTTCTGGATCGAGGCGGCATCGGCCCCTTTCAACAGGCGCGGCAATTCCTTCTTCATGATCGAGGGGATCATCTGGAAGGTGGAGGCGTTGCCCACACCCGTGAGGAAGAAGAGCGCCATGAAACAGGCGAAGAAGCCCCAGAAGTTGCCATCGGCATCCGCCGCAGAGGGCAGGAACTGAAGCACGCCCCAGACCGAGATGATCATGCCGATGAAGACATAGAACGTCACGCGGCCACCACCGAACTTGTCGGAGACCCAACCCGTCGCAGCGCGGCTCAGAGCGCCAACCAGCGGCCCGAGGAAGGCATAGGACAGCACGTTCACATCAGGAAACTGGGTCTTCATCAGGAGGGGGAAGCCTGCCGAATAGCCGATGAAGCTGCCGAAGGTTCCGGTATAGAGGACGCACATGACCCAGTTGTGGAACCGCTTGAGGATCGACAGCTGATCGCCGAGCGAAGCCTTGGCATCGGCGATGTCATTCATGCCGAACCATGCCGCAATCGCGCTGATCACGATAAACGGAACCCAGATGAAACCGGCGTTCTGAATCCAGAGCTGGCTACCGTCCTGGAGCGTGACCGGCTCACCGCCAAGGGCGCCGAAGACGCCAGCGGTGATGACCATCGGCACGACAAACTGCATGACCGAAACGCCAAGGTTGCCAAGGCCTGCATTCATCGCAAGCGCCTGTCCTTTGGTCGCCTTCGGATAGAAGTAGGCGATGTTGGCCATCGACGAGGCGAAGTTGCCGCCGCCGAAGCCGCACATGAGGGCGAGGATCAGGAACAACGAATAGGGCGTTTCAGGGTTCTGCACCGCAAAACCGATGCCCAGTGCCGGAAGAAGGAGCGAGGCCGAGGAAATCGCGGTCCATTTACGGCCGCCGAAGATCGGGATCATAAAGCTGTAGAAGATCCGCAGCGTCGCGCCCGAAAGACCGGGCAAAGACGCGAGCCAGAAGAGCTGGCCGGTCGAGTATTCAAAGCCAATCGCCGGAAGCTTGGCCACAACGACCGACCAGACCATCCAGACCGAGAAGGCAAGAAGCAGGTTGGGAATTGAAATCCAGAGGTTGCGGCTCGCGACAGCCTTGCCGCGCTTTTCCCAGAAGTCTTTGTCTTCCGGGCGCCAGTCGATCAGGGTGTGCCCCTGCTGGCCGTTAGTTGCTGAAGTCGCCATGGGTGATCCCCTTTGTAGCGGTTGAGAAGCCGGGCCACATTTTGCAGCCCGGCGGGATTGCTCTACTGAGCCGGGCGGGCGTTTTGCGCTTCAAGCGCTTCGATGCCGGCCTGAAGCTCGGAGTTGGCGCGCTCGGCGCGGCGACGGAGCGTCTCGATATTGGCCGCGTTGAATGCGGCCCGTTCTTCATCCTCCTGCTTCGTCGAGAAGCGGACGAAGAAGGCGAGAACCGAGGCGCAGCTCACCACAATGCCGAGGATGTAGAAGGCCTCGTGCCAATCCAGCGCACCTTTGAAGAGGAAGCCCGCGAGGACCGCACCGGCGTTGCCGCCTGCGCCAACCACACCAGCCACCGCGCCAAGCGCTTTCTTGTTGATGAAAGGAACCACCGAGTAGGTCGCGCCTTCCGCCATCTGAGTGAAGAGCGAGAAGACGATCAGCGCGGGCAGTGCAAGGAATAGCACCGACATCTGGCTGAAGATCATCAGGGCGATGCCTTCGAAGAGGATGCAGACGAAGAGCCAGAACGCACGGCCCTTCAAACCCCAGAGCGAACCGAAGTTGTCGCCGAAGAGGCCGCCCAGCGTGCGGGCGAAGATGTTCATCAGGCCAAACGAGGCCGCGACGAGACCGGCTGTTACCAGCGTGAGGTCGAAATAGTCGATGAAATAGAGAGCCGCGACGTTGTTGACCGTGAGCTCGATGCCGAAGCAGGCGCCATAGATCACGAAGAGAACCCAGACGCGCGGATCCTTGAGCGCGTGCATATAGGCGCCGGTCACTTTCTTCTTCTCGGGCATCATGCCCTTGGCGCGAAGATCGTCGAAATTGCCGTCGGGCGCGTCCTGAGTGAGGAAATAGTAGGCGATACCGGTCAGGAAGATGATTGCGCCGACCACAACCATCGAAAGCCGCCAGCCAAGCGCTTCGGAGAAGCCAAAGCCGACAACGAAAACCGAGAACAGAAGCGGCATGACAAACTGTGTGACGCCACCGCCGAGGTTGCCCCAGCCGGCGCTTGTCGCGTTGGCCTGACCCACCACGTTGGGGGCGAACATCACGCTCGTATGATACTGCGTAATGACGAAAGAGGCGCCGATGCCGCCGATCAACACCCGGAAAAGCAGGAATGTCTGGAAATCATGCGCGAAGCCGATGCCCATGACGGGCAGCGCGCCCAGCATGAGAAGCCAGGTATAGGATTTCCGCGGACCGATCCGATCAACAAGCCAGCCCACAAAGAGGCGGGCAAAGATCGTGACCGAGACCGAGCCGATAATGGCCCAACCGACCTGATCTTTCGTTAGCTGCAATTCGTCCCGCACCACTGACATGAGCGGCGCGATGCCGAACCATGCAAAAAAGCAGGAGAAAAAGGCGAACCACGTCATGTGGAAGGTCCGGATCTGGACCATTCTCACATCGAAGAAGTTGCGCCACAGGCTTGTTGCCTTGTTCTGTAACTCCATTTGTCCCTCCATTCCCGGACGGCAAGGGCCGCCCAACTTGGGTTGTGAGACGCATGTGCCATCCGGCCCGGCCGGAAGACTTGATCCATGTCAATTTATGAAATTAACCGATTGAAATAATTATATAATACAAATTTGTCAATTTGCCAAAACGCTTCCAACAATTCGGTGAGACAAAGATGTTTGGTGACATCCGAAGGGATATCAATTAGAGTCTTGATAAAGATCAAGCGAGGAAACGATGCGACCGGGAGAGATAGATGAGATTCGTAAACTCCCGCTGTTCGCGGCCATGCTCCCCGAAAACTTCGACGCCTTGTTTCGCGGCGCCTATGTCCAGAACTTTCCGCCACAGATCGAATTGATCCGCGAAGGCGATCCTGCGGATTTTCTTCATGTGGTCCTTGAGGGTTCGGTCGAGCTTTTCGCGACATGGAACAACCGCGAAACCACAATGGCCACGGTCGCGCCCATCGCGACCTTCATTCTTGCGGCTACGATCAAGAACGGCCCTTATCTCATGTCGGCCCGAACCCTCGAAAAAGCGCGGGTGATCCTTCTGCCATCCGCCGATGTCCGCAAAACCTTTACGACCGATCCCGGCTTCGCCCAGGCCATCATCCTAGATTTGGCCCAATGCTATCGGTCGGTCGTCAAATCCCATAAGGACCTCAAGCTCAGAACTTCTGTCGAGAGGCTCGCCAACTACCTTCTTCGCAAGGATCATCAGGCTGGCGAGCAGGGCCATTTCGACCTCAAGATCGAAAAGCGCCGGTTGGCGTCATATCTGGGCATGACCGCTGAGAACCTCTCGCGCGCCATTCGGACCCTGAACGGCTATGGTGTCGAGATCGAGGGAAGTCAGGTCAGAATTACCGACCGCAAAGATCTTGCGGCCTTTGCCAAACCGACGCCTTTGATCGACGATCCAAAGTGCTAGAGAGCCCGAGCAGCTTACCGATAGTAGAGTGAGCGCCCGTTGTGGAAGATCTGCACCTTTGCCGGATCGGCGCCGAGGCTTACCGTCTTGCCGCGAAAATCCGCGTGAATGCCGCTCAATTTGCTGATGACTTGCCCCGTCTGATCCTGCGGCTCGAAATAGAGGATCGTCACCTCGCCTAGCGCCTCGGTATAGGCCACCTTGCCCGAAAAGACCGGTTGATCCTTGACCTGCACGAGGTCTTCGGGCCGGACGCCCACATTGACCTTGAGCCCCTTGTCGGCGGCGGTCGTCGGCACAGCCGACCGCGCGATGCCTCCGCTCGCGAGTTTGACCACGGTTTCCTTGCCGGTCTCGACGATCTCGCCCGCGAGAAGGTTCATCGCCGGTGAACCGATAAACTGCGCCACAAATTCATTCTCGGGCCGCTCGTAAAGCTCAAGCGGCGTGCCCACCTGCGCGATACCCTTGTTGGCCAAAACGACGATCCGGCTGGCCAGCGTCATCGCCTCGACCTGATCGTGGGTCACATAGATCATCGTCGAGTCGGGCATCGATTCCTTGAGCTGGGCGATCTCGATCCGCGTCGCCACGCGCAGGGCGGCATCGAGGTTCGAGAGCGGCTCGTCGAAGAGATAGACCTTGGGATCGCGCACGATGGCGCGGCCGATGGCGACGCGCTGGCGCTGCCCGCCGGAAAGCGCCTTGGGCAGGCGGTCGAGATAGGGATCGAGCTGGAGGATCTTGGCGGCCTTGGTCACCGCCGTTTCGATCTCGGAGGCCGATTTCTTGGCGAGCTTGAGCGCAAAGCTCATATTGTCGCGCACGGTCATATGCGGATAGAGCGCGTAGGATTGAAACACCATGGCGATCCCACGCTGCGCGGGCGGCACGTCGTTGACCAGAAGCCCGTCGATCTCGAGCGAGCCATCGGTGATGCTCTCAAGCCCGGCAATCATCCGCAGAAGGGTCGATTTTCCACAGCCCGAGGGGCCGACGAAAACGATCAGCTCGCCCTGCTCGATATCAAGGTCGATGTTGTTCAGAACATTGACCGCCCCGCCATAGGTCTTGCCCACTCCGGTCAGCTTCAATCCAGCCATCTTGATCTCCCTCTTTTCAACCGCGCTTCAGTGCCAGCCAGGGCTGCCACGGTCCAAGATGCAATTTTCCGTCCGCCGAGGCATGCGCCCCGCCAAGTTCTTCGCCGATGGGCAGCCAGTCACCGGACGGCATGTCGAGGTCGGCCGGTCGGTCGCTGACATTGAAGGCGCAGAAGATCGTCTGGCCGCCACTGGTGCGGGTAAAGCTCACGACCTCGCCCTTGGCCGAAAGGTCCGCATGGCTGCCGTCCATCAGTGCCGGATGCGCGTGGCGGAAAGCCACGGCCTTGCGGTAGTGATGGATCAGCGCGCCGGGGTCGTCCTCTTGATGCGCCGCTGCAAGGTGCAGATGCTCGCGCGCCACCGGAAGCCACGGGGTTCCCTTGGTGAAGCCGCCGTTCTGGTTCGAGTGTTCCCAGACCATCGGCGTGCGACAGCCGTCACGCCCCTTGAACTCGGGCCAGAACTCGATGCCATAGGGATCGCGCAGATCCTCATAGGCAACGTCTGCCTCGGGCAGGCCCAGCTCTTCGCCCTGATAGAGGCAGACCGATCCGCGCAGGCACATGATGAGCGTGGCAAACATCCGCTGCGCGGCGTGGCTGAGGTGCCAACGGCTCGCGTGGCGCACCACATCGTGGTTGGAAAAGGCCCAGCAAGCCCAGCCATCGGCGGCAACCCGATCAACCTCGTTCAGCACCTCGACGATCCGCGCGGCGGTCGGCTGGGTGGCCGAGAGGAACTCGAAGGCATAGCACATCTGCATCAGATCATCGCCGCGTGTGTATTGGCCCATGATCTCGAGGCCGCGCTGCGCGTCGCCCACCTCGCCTACGGCCGCCGCGCCGAAGGGCTCCATCACCGCGCGCAGGCGGCGCAGGAAGGCAAGGTTTTCGGGGCGGTTCTTGTCGTAGAGGTGTTCCTGATGGTTGTAAGGGTTGACCGACGGCGCGATCGATGCGTTGCGCCGCTCGGGCGGCAGGGCCGGATTATCGCGCAGCTTCTGGTCGTGGAAATAGAAGTTGATCGTATCAAGGCGGAAACCGTCGACACCGCGATTGAGCCAGAACCGCGCCACATCGAGAAGGGCGTCCTGCACGGCGGGGCTGTGCAGGTTGAGGTCGGGCTGCGACACAAGGAAATTGTGCAGGTAATATTGCTCGCGCCGCGCATCCCAATGCCAGGCCGAACCGCCAAAGATCGACAGCCAATTGTTGGGCGGCGTGCCATCGGGCTTGGGATCGGCCCAGACATACCAATCGGCGCGCGCATTCTCGCGGCTGGCGCGGCTTTCCTTGAACCAAGGGTGCTGGTCGCTGGTGTGGCTGAGCACAAGGTCAATCATCACGCGGATGCCCAAGCGGTGGGCGGTTTCGATCACCGCGTCGAAATCGGAGAGCTGGCCAAACATCGGATCGACATCGCAATAATCGCTCACGTCATAGCCATAGTCCTTCATCGGCGAGGTGAAGAACGGGCTGATCCAGATCGCATCAACCCCGAGCGAGGCGATATAGGGAAGCCGCTGGACGATGCCGGCAAGATCGCCGATCCCGTCGTTGTTGCTGTCCTGAAAGGAGCGCGGATAGATTTGATAGATTACCGCCCCGCGCCACCAATCCTTGGCGGTTTCAGTCAGCGGCGCTTTGGCCTTGGCGGCGACAGTCATGAAAGTGCCTTTACTTGACGGACCCGGCCAGAAGGCCGCGAACCAGATATTTCTGCATGGCGAAAAAGACGGCGAGCGGCACCGCGATCGAGACGAAGGCGGCTGTGGCGAGGATTTCCCAATTGCCGCCGCGGGTGCCCAGAAGCTCGACGATCTGGTTGGTCATCACCGTGGTCTCGCCGGTGGCGTCGATCAGAAAGACCTTGGCCACGAGAAGATCGTTCCATGTCCAGAGGAATTGGAAGATCGCGAAAGAGGCGAGCGCGGGGAACGAGAGCGGCAGAATGATCTTGGTAAAGATCTGGAAATCGGTCGCGCCGTCGACCTTGGCGTTTTCGATGATGTCGCGCGGCAGGCCGACCATGTAGTTGCGCAACAGATAAATGGCGAGCGGCAGGCCAAAGCCCGTGTGCGCCAGCCAGACCCCGAGATAGCCTTTGCCGATGCCGATCCCCAGATGCAAGCGCAGGAGCGGGATGAGCGCGAGCTGCAACGGCACCACCAGAAGCCCGACGATGATCGCGATCAGGATCGCGCGGCCGGGGAAATTCATCCACGCCAGCGCGTATGCGGCGAAGGCCGCGATGACGATGGGGATGATGGTGGCCGGGATCGTCACAGTGAGCGTGTTGAAGAAGGCCTTGGCCATCGAGTCGGTGGTGGATTTGCTGAAGAGGACAGTCCGGTAATTGCCAAAGGTAAACTCGGGCGGCGTCGTCGCGGTCGCAAAAACCCTTTGGCCGCGCCCCTCGAGTTTAACAGCACCTGACCAGACGTAATCGCCATTGGCCTCGACCGTTATGACCTCGCCATCGCCCAGATCGGCGGTATCGCCGGGGGTAAAGGCGGCGATATCGCGCGAGCTCACGCCCCAGACCGAGACCGAGGCGTCCACGCCCTCGTCGAACAGGTTGCCCGAGATGAACCAGCGCCCACCCTCTTCCAACTGCTCCACGTTGCCGGGATCGGTGGCACGAAGGGTCAGATTCTGCTCGGACGGAAACAGCGCCTTCCACCAGCCGCTTGTCGAAATCTGGTCAGCGGTGCGGAAGGAGGAGACGAAAAGGCCCACGGTCGGGAAGAGCCACAACAGGACGAGGCCCAGAACCGAGAGGTGGACCACCCAGTTCAAGGCTGAGCGCGATCCGGCGATATTGGACATCAGCGCATCTCCTTGCGGGCGTTGTAGACGTTCCAGACAAGGATCGGCGTCACCAGGAGCATGATGATCATCGCGCTTGCCGAGCCCACGCCCCAGTTATTGGCGCGGAAGAGCTTGTCGAACATATAGTTGGCCAGAACCTGCGTCTCCCACTGGCCGTTGGTCATGGCAAAGACGATGTCAAAGACCTTGAGGACGACGAGGGTGATTGTGGTCCAGACCACGACGATCGTGCCCATGATCTGCGGCACCTTGATCTGGAAGAAGATCTGGAACGGACCCGCCCCGTCGACGATGGCGGCCTCGATGGTTTCCTCGGGAATGCCGCGCAAGGCGGCCGAGAGGATCACCATGGCAAAGCCGGTCTGGATCCAGATCAGGACGACCATCAGGAAGAGGCTGTTCCAGAACGGAACGGTCAGCCACGTCTGCGGCGCGCCATAGTTGAAATCGGCCCCGACCAGTTCGACGATCCCGCGCAGCGAAAGCACGACAAGCGCTGCGCTTGCTGCGGTCGCCACGATGCGCGCCGGCGTCCCGAAACTGTGAAACCGCCCCGCGATAACGGGCCGAAGAACTAGCCAGCCGACAAAGCCCGAAAGGGCGGCAAAGCCGGCAAGAATGAGCGACGGGATAGCCTTGAGCAATGCCCACGACCCTGCCCCGCCATCAAATTGCAGCCAAAGCGCGTTGAGGATACCGATCTGTTGCTGCTCGATCGGGCGGGTGTCGTAGACAAGTTTGAAGATCACCGCCGCGCCGACGAAGGAGATCGCCATCGGCATGAAGATCAGTGATTTGGCGAAAGAGCCCCAGCGGATCCGGTCGGTCAGTTGGGCGACGAGAAGGCCAAAGGCGGTCGATGCGGCGGGCACGACGATGAGCCATAGCATATTGTTGCGCATCGCTTCCCAGAACTTCGCCTCGCGGAACATCTGGCGATAATTGTCGAGGCCCACCCAGCGATAGCCGCCGCCCGGAATGCGCTCGGTCAGGGAAAGGCGCATCGTTTCGACCACCGGATATGCGAGGTAAAGGCCGAGGGCGATCAGCGCCGGAGCCAGGAAAAGCCAAGGCCGGATCATGTTGGCGCGGTTGATGTTGCGCCCCGCATTAGGGCCGCGCGCCGGGAACAAGACTTTGTCGAGGAAAAGATTGGAGAAGTAGAAATAGCTCAGGCAGCCGCCTACTCCGACGGCGATGGTGATCAATCCCTGAAGTGCTGGAGACATGGCCACCCCCCGATGCGGCGAAATTAAAGGGCAACCCGACCTTAGGCCGGATTGCCCCGATTTCTAGCGATTACTTGATCGCGTCCCAAGAGGCCTGGATCTCGTCGGCCACGGCCTGAGCATCCTTGCCACCGGCATAATCGACCATGCCGGTCCAGAACGAGCCCGCGCCAACAGCGCCCGGCATCAGGTCAGAGCCGTCGAACCGGAAGGTCGTGGCGCTGAGCAGGATGTCGTTCATCTTGCGCAGGGTGGGATCCGAGAAGACATCCGAGTTGACGCCCTTGTGCGGCGTCAGGAAGCCTTTGCGGGCCATCCAGATCTCGTGAGCCTCGGGGGTTTCAAGATAGGCGATCAGGTCATGCGCGGCCTGGTTTTCGTTGGTGATGGCCCAAACGGTGCCAGCGCCAAGAACCGGCGAGCCGAGATCCTTGCCGGCATAGGCCGGGAAGTAGAAGAAGTCTGCATCTTCACCCACCGAGGTGCCTTCGGGGAAGAAGGCGGGGATGAACGAGGCCTGACGGTGCATATAGCACTGCGGCGGCGACGAGAAGAGACCCTTCGGGCTGTCGCGGAAGTCGGTGGTCGCCACTGCTCCGGCACCGCCAGCAACATAAGCGTCGTTGCGGGCAAAGGCGCCGAATTCGTCGATCGCAGCCACGACCTCGGGGCTGTTGAACGGAAGCTCGTTTGTCACCCACTGGTCATAGGTCGCGGGGGACTGCGTGCGGAGCATCATGTCCTCGACCCAATCGGTCGCCGGCCAGCCGGTCGCACCGCCCGAACCGAGACCGATACACCACGGCGTGCCGCCATCGGCGACGATCTGATCGGTGAGTGCCTTGAGATCTTCCATCGTGGCCGGAATCTCATAGCCCGCATCCTCGAAGTTTTCAGGGACATACCAGACGAGCGACTTTACATCGACCTTGTAGAAGAAGCCGTAGAGGTTGCTTGCGCCGTCAGGGCCGGCATAGGTGCCGAGATCGACCCAGGACTGGCCCGCGGCGTAATTCTCGCGCACCCAGTCATCGGTTCCGGCCGCGAGCGGCGCGAGGAATCCACGACGGGCGAAATCGGCCGCAAGACCCGGCTGCGGGAAGGCCGCAACGTTGGGGGCCGATCCGGCCTCGGCGTCGATCACGATCTGCTGCTCGAAGCTGTCGGAACCGACATAGCGAACATCATGGCCCGAAATCTCGGCAAAGCGGCTCAGAACCGCTTCGACGTTTTCCTGGTCGGGGCCGAGCCAGGGACCAAATACGGTCAGTTGTTCGGCCTGGGCGATACCTGCGCTCAAGGCCACTGCTGCCACACCGGCATACAGGCTGGTTTTCATATGACTTCCTCCCAATTGCGCGTCTGCGCTCAAAGTACCATTGCCGCCAGAATCATTTTCAAAGCGCTTTGGATGCCGGGAGCTTGCACCCACGCTCCCCGTTTTGTCAATGGCGCCTTCAAAATCGGCCATCTTATTCGGTTATTCACATGATTTCCTCCCGGATCAGGGCAACAACTCCTTTGACGCGAGACAAAGCCGCCGCTACTCTTCGAGAAACTTTGAAAGCGCTTTGACTCGATGAACCTCAAGGAACTCTCCACTCTCCTCGGCCTCAGCCAGACAACGGTGAGCCGGGCGCTGAACGGATATCCCGAGGTCAATGAAGAGACCCGGCGGCGCGTCGCACTGGCGGCCGAGAAACACAACTACCGGCCCAATACCCGTGCCAAGGGCCTTGCCACCGGGCGCGCGATGGCGATCGGCCATGTGATCCCGATGTCGACCAAACACGAGATGGTTAACCCGATCTTCGGGGATTTCATCGCGGGCGCGGGCGAGACCTATTCCCGCAACGGCTATGACATGGTCCTGACCGTCGTCGAGGACGTGAACGAGGCGCAGGCCTATCGCAATATCCGATCGCGCCATACGGTTGACGGCGTGGTGGTCCATGGCCCCAAGATGAAAGACAGCCGGATCGCCCTTTTGCACGAGATTGGATTGCCCTTTGTCGTCCACGGACGGGCAAGCGGCATCGCTCAGGATTATTCATGGCTTGATGTGAACAACAAAAGCGCCTTCCTGCGCTCAACCAATTTCCTTCTTGATCTCGGCCACAAACGGATCGGCCTGATCAACGGCCTTGAAGGGATGGATTTCGCCTACCGTCGCCGCGCGGGCTATGAAGAGGCGCTCAAAGCCCGCGGGATTGCCCCCGATCCTTCGATCATGCGCAGCGAAGAGATGACCGAGATCTTTGGCTATCGCTCGGCCCGCGAGATGCTGGCGGCAGACGAGCCGCCGACCGCCTTCCTCGCCTCTTCGATGATTTGCGCCCTAGGCGTCCGCCGCGCGATCGAAGAGCGCGGGCTTCGGATGGGGCGGGATATTTCGGTCGTCACCCATGACGACGCTCTTTCCTATCTTCAGAACGGCAGCGATGTGCCAATCTTTACCGCGACGCGCTCTTCGGTCCGCGATGCCGGGCGGCGGCTTGCCGAGATCCTGATCGAGCGCATCAACAACCCTGACGGCCCGTTGATCCACGAACTTCTGGAGGCCGAACTGATGGTCGGCCAATCAACCGGGCCCGCCCCACGAGAGGCGCAATGAAAATCTTCCGTTCCAGTTTTCCCGAAGGCTTTGTCTTCGGCGCGGCTACGGCCGCCTACCAGATCGAGGGCTCGAAGTTCGGCGGCGCAGGCTCCTGCCACTGGGATACATTCGCCGCCACGCCCGGGAATGTCCTTCGGGCCGAGGACGGTGCGCGCGCCTGTGATCACTATAACCGCTGGCAGGAAGACCTCGACCTCGTTCGCGCGGGCGGCTTCGATGCCTATCGCTTTTCGACGAGCTGGGCACGGGTCATTCCCGAGGGCCGCGGGGCGCCAAACCAAGAGGCGCTCGATTTCTACGACCGGCTGGTTGACGGCATGCTCGAGCGTGGCCTGAAGCCGTATCATACGCTCTATCATTGGGATCTGCCCTCGACCCTTGCCGATTTGGGCGGATGGGTGAACGCCGACAGCCCCAAGTGGTTTGGCGATTATGCGGAGGTCATCTCGGGCCTTATCGGCGACCGCGTCGCAAGCACCGCCACGATCAACGAGCCGTGGTGCGTGGCCTGGCTTTCGCATTTCCTCGGGCACCATGCCCCGGGTCTGCGCGACATCCGCGCTGCCTCGCGCGCGATGCACCATATCCTTCTGGCTCATGCCGAGGCTATGGAACGGTTGCGCGGGCTGGGGCTTGGCAATCTCGGCATCGTTCTCAATTTTACTCCCGCCGAGCCCGCCGGCGACACCCCCGCAGACCTTGCGGCTACTGCTCGACAAGATGCCATCGCCAACCGGTGGTTTATCGAGGCGATCGCCAAAGGGGCCTATCCCGATGAGGCCCTTGAAGGGATGGCACCGCATTTGCCGCAAGGTTGGCAAGACGACCTCGGGCGCATCTCTGCGCCGATCGACTGGCTGGGCGTGAATTACTACACCCGTGGACTGATACAGCAGGGCGAGGGGCCGTGGCCGCAAATCTCGGACGTTGAGGGGCAACGCGCCAAGACCCAGATGGGATGGGAAATCTATCCCGAAGGGCTTGCAGGGTTGCTGCAGAGGCTCTCGCGCGAGTTTGTGGGCGACCTGCCCCTTTACATCACCGAAAACGGGATGGCCTGGAACGATCGCATCGAGAACGGCGCCTGCTTTGACCCTGAGCGGGTCAACTATATTGACAGCCACCTGGCAGCGGCACTGGCCGCGCTAGACGGCGGCGCAAACCTCAAGGGCTTCTTCTATTGGTCGCTGCTCGACAATTTTGAATGGGCCTTCGGCTATGAACGGCGCTTTGGGCTGATCCATGTCGATTTCGATACCTTCGCCCGCACGCCCAAGGCATCCTATCAGGGGCTGAGGTTGGCACTGAGCAAATAGGGAACCGAAGCCCTCAACCACATCGTCATGCTGCCGGAGCAGGGATCGGCCCGGGATCCTAGCCGATGGAATAGCCGGTGCCGCGGACCGTTCGGATCGGATCGGCGAGGTCCGGCAGGCTCAGGGCTTTTCGCAAACGGCCGATATGCACGTCAACGGTTCTGGTTTCGGTATCAGGGCTTGTCTGCCAGACCCGATCCAGGAGCTGATCGCGGGTCCAGACCCGACCGGGGCGCTCCATCAGAGTTGCTAGAAGCCTAAACTCGGTCGGACCAAGCGTGATGTCGGTGCCCGCACGCTGGACGCGGTGCGACAGGGGATCGAGCGATATGTCGTCAACCGTAACCGCCTCGCCCGCCGCGGCGGCGCGAAAACGGCGGAGGTGCGACCTGATCCGCGCAAGCAACTCGGGCAAGGAGTAGGGTTTGGCAAGGTAGTCATCGGCGCCGGTGTCGAACCCCCGCACCTTGTCCACATCCTCGGCCCGCGCCGACAGCATGATCACAGGAATATCCTTGGTGCGTTTTTGCCGTTTGAGCCGACGACAGATCTCTATGCCCGACAACGCGGGAAGCATCCAATCTAGCAAAACAAGATCGAAATCTTCTTCGTCGGTGAGCAGGATCGCCTCTTCTCCATCGCTGGCCTCGGTCACCTGATAGCCTTCACGCATCAGATTGTAAGAGAGCACCGCCCGCTGGGACGGCTCGTCCTCGACCAGAAGGATGCGGGCGGAGAGCGCGCTCATTTCGAGGAATCGCCCCCGGGCCGATAGAGGTTTTCCGTGCCCTTCTCGCGTTTTTCGGCGGGCATTTGACCGGTGATCTGATAGATCGTCTGGTTCGCGATGGCGACGGCATGATCGCCCATGCGTTCGATGTTCTTGCCGATGAAATGATAGTGCATACAGGCCGTGATCTTCCGTGGGTCTTCGAGCATGAAGCTCACCAACTCGCGAAAGAAGGCGACATACATCTCATCGACCTCGACATCCCTGTGTCGCACGCTCTCGGCCAGCGTGGCATCTTGCTTGAGCGTCGCCTCGAGCGCGTCGGTAAGCATTGCCTGCACCTCGCGTGCCATTCGGGAAATCGATCCCGATGCGCCGGGGACCTCGGGCAGATCCAGAAGAACGACTGTCCGTTTGGCCAGATTCTTGGCATAGTCCCCGATGCGCTCAAGGTTGGCGACGATACGCATTACGCCAAGGATGGTTCTGAGGTCACTGGCGATCGGTTGGCGCAAAGCGATAAGCCGCGCACATTCGGCGTGGATGGTTTCGTCGAGCGCGTCGATTTTCTTGTCATCCACCCTGACCTTGGCCGCGAGATCTGGATCGCGGTCGATCAAAGCCTTGGTCGCACTTTGAATCGCGCTTTCGACAAGGCCGCCCATACGCATCAGGTTGGCCTGAATGCCCTCCAGATCGCGGTCAAAAGCCGAGGCGATGTGATGTTCCGACATTATGGGTCTCCTTGGCCTAGCCGATACGGCCTGTGATATAGGATTCTGTGCGCGGATCGGACGGGTTGGTAAAGATATCGTCCGTATCGCCAAACTCGACCAGCTCGCCCAGATGGAAGAACGCCGTCTTTTGGCTCACTCGAGCGGCCTGTTGCATCGAGTGGGTAACGATGACCACCGAGATATTCTTGGCAAGATCGTCGATCAGCTCTTCGATCTGGAAAGTGGCGATTGGATCGAGCGCCGAGCACGGCTCGTCCATAAGCAAGACCTCGGGCTGGGTCGCGATGGCGCGCGCAATGCACAGACGCTGCTGCTGGCCACCGGAAAGGCCAGTGCCAGGCGCATCGAGCCTGTCCTTTACTTCGTCCCAGATCGCGGCGCGGCGGAGGGCATTTTCGACGATGTCGCGCAGATCGGATTTCGATTTGGCCATGCCATGAATCTTTGGCCCATAGGCGACATTATCAAAGATCGATTTGGGGAAAGGATTGGGCTTTTGAAACACCATCCCGACCCGTGCACGCAGGGTCACCGGATCGACGCGCGGATCGTAGATATTCTCGCCATCAAGCGTAATTGTGCCCTCAACCCGGCAAGTGTCGATCGTGTCGTTCATCCGGTTGAGGCACCGCAGAAACGTCGATTTTCCGCAGCCGGAGGGGCCGATAAAGGCGGTGACGGATTTGCTGCCGATATCGACATTCACGCCCTTGATCGCATGGGTATCGCCGTAAAAGACGTTGCACGCACGGGCGCTGATTTTCGAAGCACTCATTCAACTTGGCCTTTCAGAATTGCCATGAACCTACCACCGCCGTTCAAATCGGCGGCGCAGGAGGATCGCGACGGCGTTCATCGCGACCAAAAACACAAGAAGGACAATGATCCCGCCCCAAGCGCGTTCATAGAACGCGGGGTCGGCTCGTTTTGCCCATTCGAAAATCTGCGCCGGAAGGGCGCTATTCGGCGCCAAAAGCGCGTCACCCATCGTTTCTGGCGTTGTCGAGGCGATAAAGCCGACCATGCCAATCAGAAGAAGCGGAGCGGTTTCCCCCAAAGCCTGAGCCAGACCGATAATCGTCCCCGTCAGGATGCCGGGCGCGGCAAGCGGCAGGACATGGTGAAATACCGCCTGCATTCTTGAAGCGCCAACGCCGAGGGCGGCATCGCGGATCGAGGGCGGCACGGATTTCATCGCGGCGCGCGACGAGATGATGATCGTGGGCAGGGTCATCAGCGACAAGACAAGCCCCCCGACCAAGGGGGCCGACATCGGCAGATGCAGAATATTGATAAAGACCGCGAGGCCAAGAATACCGAAAACGATCGACGGAACGGCGGCGAGGTTCGAGATATTGACCTCGATCAGATCTGTCAGCCGGTTCTTGGGGGCAAATTCCTCGAGGTAGATCGAGGCAGAAACCCCGACCGGCAAGGTCAAGACAAGAACCACCAGCATCATCGCCAGAGAGCCAAGCATCGCGGTGCCGATCCCTGCCGCTTCGGGCCGCTGATCCGAGGCATCAGAGCCAAGGATGAAATCAAGATTGAACCGCTTGACCAGAGCGCCTGCGGCAACCAGCTGATCCACAGCATCAAGCTGTTCGGCCGAAATCATCTTGTCGTCGGCAATGCTTTCGCGAGTCACCCGCCCTTTGAGGTAGCCATCCACCCGAGCATTCACGAGGAAATCGAATGAGACGGTACGGCCAATCCGCGAAGTGTCGGCGACCACAAAATCCCTTAGGTCCGATACCGCAGATTTCGAGAGTAGCTTGGCGATATCCTTGGCCCGAAGGTCGGTCTGGATATTTTGGGTTTCGATCAAGCGCTCGGCGGCAGCGGTCAGCAGCGGATCATAGCCGAAAGTCGTAACCTTCTTGATTTCTTCGATGTCGCGGTTGCCGTTCTTGTCGAGCTTGCTCTCAAGAAGCTCAACCTCGAGCGTCAGATAACTTTGCTGAAATGCACCAAGCCCGTTGCCGATCACCGTTCCCAATAGGACCGCCAAAAGAGCAAGACCCGCAAGGATCGCCGCTAGGCCATAGAGCTTGAAGCGGGCATCGGCCCGCTTGCGGCTCTGGATATGCGGATCTGCCGCGAAAAGAGACTTTGACCGAAGCGTCATTCGTACTGCTCCCGATATTTGCGGACGACAGCCAACGCGACGATATTGAGCCCGAGTGTCAGCACGAAAAGGCTGATGCCCAGCGCGAAGGCGACCAGCGTTTCAGGGCTGGTGAAATCGCTATCGCCGGTGAGCTGGCTGACAATGCGGGTGGTAATGGTTGTCATCGCCTCAAAGGGGTTGCCGGAAATCTTGGCGACCGCCCCTGCGCCCATCACAACGATCATGGTTTCCCCGATCGCCCGCGAGGCGGCCAGAAGGATCGCGCCAACGACCCCCGGCAATGCGGCAGGCAGGACGACCTGACGGATCGTCTCGGAGCGGGTGGCGCCAAGGCCGAGCGAGCCATCCCGTAGAGACTGCGGAACGGCATTGATGATGTCGTCCGACAGTGACGACACAAAGGGGATCAGCATGATCCCCATCACGAGCCCCGCGGTCAGCACAGAACTGGCCCCGGCCATCCAGCTCACGCCAAAGACGCCACCTTCGCCAAAGAGCCGAACGAGCCCCGGGCCGACTGTGATGAGGGCGAAGAGGCCGTAAACGATGGTCGGAATACCGGCGAGAAGCTCAAGCAAGGGTTTGGCTGTTGCCCGCACCTTGGGGCCAGCGAATTCAGCAAGATAGACCGCCGCGAAGAGCCCGACGGGAACCGCAACAAAAAGCGCCACGGCCGAGATATAGAGCGTGCCCCAAAGGAGCGGCAGAATGGCAAGCTCTGAGTCTCCCCGGAAATTGGGCGACCAGGTGCTACCGAAAAAGAATTTGGTCCAGTCGTAGATCCGAAAGAAATGAACCGTCTCAAACGCCATCGAAAGCACGATTCCGATCGTGACAAGAATGGCGATAGAAGCCGCCGAAATCAGCAGCCCCATGACGATTGCCTCAAGCCGCCTCTGGCGGCTGCGTCTTTGGCTCTGGCGGCTGTCGGTTAGAAGGAGGCCGGTCATGTGTCTGCCTGTCTTTACGGAACGAGGGGGCGCAGTTGCGCCCCCTGTGAGATTAGCTCAGAAATCGGTCAGTTCATCAGCCGTTCTTCGGCAACCGCAGCCTGGGTCTCGGCCAGTTCGGGATCAGACACCAAACCATATTCGGCCAGCGGGCCGTCAGGCCCGGCAACTTCGTCCATGAGGAAGAATTCCGCATAGTCCTTCAGCCCGGGGATCTCGGCCAGATGCGCGGCCTTGATATAGAAGTAGAGCGGGCGCGACACCGGATAATCTCCGTTGGCGATGGTCTCAACCGAAGGAGCAACGCCCGACATGGTCGCAACGCGCAGCTTGTCTGTGTTGCTCTCATAAAACGAGAGGCCAAACACACCGATCCCGTTGGGGTTGGAGCTGATCCGCGCGAGGGTTTCGGTATAGTCCCCGTCGATATCGACCGAGAGGCCATCGGTGCGGAGGATCATACAGGCCTTTTCCGCCTCTTTCTTGTCGCCGCCGTTTTCGGCCATGATGGCATCAAACGCGCCCGTAGCTTCACATCCGGCCAGAATGACCTTCTCTTCGAAAACTTCGCGGGTGCCGTGCTTGGTGCCGGGAATGAAGGCGAGGATCGGCTGATCCGGCAGAGCCGGGTTCACCTGCGCCCATGAGGTGTTGGGGTTGTCGACAAGAGCGCCCTCAACCAGAACCTTGTCGGACAGGGCGCCGAACCAGTCAGCCGGTGTAAAAGCAAACTCGGCGCCGGACTTGTCAGAGGCAAACACGATGCCGTCATAACCGATGCGAACCTCGATGATCTCGGTCACGCCGGCGGCGGCGCAGGCTTCGATCTCGCTGGATTTGATCGGCCGCGATGCGTTGGCGATGTCGATTGTGTTCTCGCCGACGCCCTCGCAGAACCGCTTGAGACCGGCCGAAGAGCCGCCCGATTCAACAACCGGTGTCGGATAGTCGAAGTTTTCACCAAAGGCCTCGGCAACGATCGAGGCGTAGGGAAGTACGGTGGAAGATCCGGCGATCTGGATACGGTCGCGCGCAACGGCGGCACCCGCGGAAACGGTGAGGATCGCGGCAGCGGCGACAAGCCTCGTCATGGTCATTTGCAGCTCCTGTAGCATGGCGGTCGTTTGTGACACGCCGCCTGAGTAGGACGATTCTGCAAAGTTTTTACGACGGTCGTGTAACAGCCGTGTAACATCTGCCGTCGAAACGAATTGCTTCAATAAACAGGAAGCAGGGCCGTAAAGGTGCTTCCTTTTCCTAGCGTGCTTTCGACAATAAGGCGCCCGCGATGTCGCTCGATCGCGTGTTTGACGATGGCAAGGCCAAGCCCCGTCCCACCCATCCCGCGCGAGCGGTGCCTGTCAATCCGATAGAAACGCTCTGTTAGACGCGGCAGATGTCGGGGTTCTATCCCTTCGCCATAATCGCGCACCCTGATGGCCACGACCCGCCCCTTCAGCGGTCTGGCATCATCAATTTCTTCAATCAGGATATCGACCTTTCCGCCCGACCGTCCGTATTTCGCCGCGTTCTCGATGAGGTTGTTGAAGACATGGCGCAGAAGATCCTGATCCACCAAGGCCATCACCGGAGCCTCGGGAGCAGACACGCTGATGCTCACCCCCATATTCGCGGCCTTTTCCGTCAAGAGTTCGACCGATTGCGAAACTAGTTTTCGAATATCGGCAGGTGTCCGTTCGGCCAGATAGCCGCTTTCCACCCGCGCAAGCGAAAGGAGGTCCGAGACCAATCGGTTCATCCGGGCGACTTCTTCGCCAATGATGTCGAGAAACCGTGCCTGTGCAGCTGGATCGTCGCCCGCCGCTCCCTTGAGCGTCTCGACGATGCCGGACATGGCTGTCAGGGGCGTTCGCAGCTCGTGGCTGACATTCGCAACGAAATCGGTCCGCAACCGTCCGATTTCGAGGGCTTCGGTCTTGTCCCGAAGCACCAGCAGGATACCAAAATCTGCCCCTAGGGAGCGAGAAGTCGCAGAAAACGTCCGCATACGTCGGCCGTCTGAGAAATCAAATTCGCTTTCTTGTGGTGTTTCATCGCGCAAGGCGGCCTCAGCCGCGTCAAGCACGTCAGGAGCGCGGATTACCGTTGCCAAAAGTCGCCCTGCCAAATCACTACTCAAGACTTCGCGCGCGAGGCGGTTGGCTGCCTTGATCCGCAAACCTTGATCGATAATCAATGCAGGCAGCGGAACCGCTTCGATGAACGCATTGGTAGATGGTCCGTCCAAGGCTGTGCTCCGTGTTGGGGCGGTTGGTTTCTACACCCGATGTCAAAGATGCATATCAACCCTAAAGTTCGCAACCGCGACCTTCGGTAAAGGCGCCAGAGGGTTCGCCAGCGGAATATGCCTCTGGCAACACCACACCCTAGCCGAGCAACACCCTCGGCCCTTCGTCGGGGGTGTGGATCACCATCTCGCCGTCGACTGGCCCCGCGATGTCGAACGCCCATGTCCCCTTCGGCCAGCGCAGCTCCATCTGGCCAAGGCGCGGGCGGTAGACGGCGGTGTAGAGGGTTCCGAACCCTAGGGAGAATGCTGTCGAGAAAAGTGGCGGTCGCAGAAAAGCGCCGATGAATTTCTCTTCGGTATCAGGATGGAGCATCATTCGGTTCAACAGGAACCGCTCGCGCTCGACGGTGGCGGTCAGCCTTGCGTGCGCGGTCCATTCCACCTGTTCCTGATGGTTCGTGGCCACGGTGGCATTGGTGATCTGGGCGGGGCGGTCAGGGGCCATCCGCGCGGTCAGGAACTGGCGCTTGGCATCAAGGACCGTCACGTTATAGCTCATGTGCGTGGGCAAGCGTGCGAGCACCGCGCCCGCCTCTTCGGCCGTTTCGCAGGTCTGCAGCACATAGCGCAGAATGAGCGGCACGCCAAAGCCGTCACCCACCACATGACGCCCGCCGAAAGTGAGCGAAATCGCGAGCCCGGCATCGTTCATGCCGTCGACCAGGCCCCAAAGCCCGTCGGAGACGCCGATCACGGTTCGCCCGAGCCAACCTGTCCGCATGATCAGCCTGTCGAAGGAGTTAGGGCTGTAATCATAGTTGCGCACTAGAACCGGCTCTTTCCCCGGCCAGATCGCCTGCGAGCAGGACGTCAGATAGGCGGGCGGGCAATAGAGCGAGAGGAACCGCGCCTGAAGATCGCCGCCGCCGGCCAGTTCGCAGAGGCGGTCATAGAGCGGCAGAAGCTCGGGCATATGCGCCTTGAGGGCGCGGCGGCTCTCCCAATAGGACGGGCGCGTCTCGACCCCGTCGCGCGACCACCAGCGATAATAGTCCGGCCAATACTCGGCAAACAACCCGGCCCATTTCGGGCCGGGCTCTGCTTCGTCAATGGCGCGCCAGAGGCTGTCCAAGAACCCGTTCCTTCAGATCAGAGAATCTTGAAGGCAGGCTCTCCCTGAACCGGACCAGAGTCCAGCGAGGCAAGGGGCCGCGCCTCAAAGCTCGACTTGATACCGTGGATCCAGCGCTTTGCCCGTTCATTCAGATTGAACCCCGGCGTCATCGACCGGCCCCGCGTGACCAGAATACCGAGGTCCGCCCCCTCATAGCGATAGTCGCCCTCTTTCTGGATCCGCAGAAAGAAGGCCTCGTTCTCGTTCTCGACGGCGCGGCGGTGATAGTCGAAGCGGTCAAAGACCACGCGGCCATCCTCGAGCATCTTGTAGATGCCGCTTTGCGGCGCCTTGGTGATGAGATCGACGCTGTCTTCGGTGTGCTTGATCACCATCTGGCTCCAGCCGTCGATCATGTCGGGATCGGCCCAGCGGGCGTTCAGCTCGTCCACGTCGAGCGTGAACTTGGCGTTCGAAAACTCGAGAAGGTGGAACAGGAAGAGCGGCGCATCGGCATGGGCAAAGGCTGCGTGGTTGGTCATCGAGCTTGCGCCGGTGATGCGCGGGTTCAACTCGCCAAGCCAGAGATCGCCGGTCTTTTTGTCGATCAGGAAGTCGAGCTCGAAATAGCCACGATAGCCTTCCTTGCGGAGCTGTTCGCCGAACTTGAAGGTCAGATCGCGCGCCTGCTGGCGCACCTTGGGGGAAAAGGCGGTTGCGAAAATCTCGTTGCCGCACCAGCCGCCGCGATAGGGGGTCAGATCCTTGAAGCCGACAAGCTCGGTCATCAGGGGGCCGACGATGGTCCCTTCGGAAGTGCAGCAGGCTTCGATCGCCGAGCCACGACAATCGATCCGCTTCATGATCTTGATTTCACCCTGACCCACGATCTCGCTCTCGTGGCGGCGGAAATCGGCCTCGGACTTGATGAAGAAGGTGGTGTGGCCGCTGTCGCCAAAGGCCGATTGCAACACGAGATCGCGCCCGATCCCGGCCTTGTCGCTCACCTCGCAGAGCTGTTTGTAGCTCTCGACAACCGCAAGCGTATTGGGGACCGACGGCACGCCCGCCTTGTTGCCCACGCGCACGGTTTCGATCTTGTTGTCCATCCGGGTGCGCAGCTTGGCCCTGGGGAACCAGACATCGGCGCCAAGTTCTTTGGCCAGCCGCTCGGTCTCTTCGTCGAACATCAGGAAAACAAACTTGGGCTTGCCGCCACGGCGCTTGACGAGGTCGATCACCTCCTTGTGCTGCAGGAGATAGTTGTTGATGTCCTCGATCGACTGGAATTCGGCGTGCGGCTGCTCGGAGGGGCAAAACACGTTGGGATGCCGGCCGTCATAACAGTCGATATAGCATATGTATTTGAAATTCTTGCACCATTCGTCAATGCCAAGGAGGTTGAAATTGGTGGCCGAGATGAAATAGACCGGATCCTCGTTGCGATGAAAGAACCGGCGGATCTCGGAAATATTCTTGAGTTGACGCTTCGCCATAACAAACCTCCCTATGACTTTGCTGCCGCTTTTCCAGCGGTCAGCTTGTTCAGTGCTTCTTGAGTAAAGACCCGCAGGCCAAGCTCGGCGCGGTATCCGTGAATTTCATTGACGTCGAGCGCCCGCATGAAGGCGAGGATCTCGCGGCTGACCACCTGCCCCGGCACGAGGATCGGAAAGCCCGGCGGATAGGGGATGATGAACGAGGCCGAGACCACATCCTGCCCTGAATCCATCGCCTCCTTGATCGAGCCGTTGAGCTCGAGATAGTCGCAGTTGTTCTCGTCGTAGCTGAGGAAGAAGGCCGTGCGCATATCGCCCTCACCGGTTTCGGCGTCAGCACAGAAGGCATCGTGAAAACGGCTGAAATCCGGCAGTGGCGGCAGGTCTTTCATCAGGTTGTTGACCCGGCGCTCGAAGGCCAGACGCTCCATTTTGGAGGCATCGTCGAGAAGGTCATCAAGGTCTTTGGCGATCTCGACCAAGACCTCGATCAGATAGGCGACCGACGAGCGCGTCGTGCCGATGTTGGTCATGAACAGCACGGTGTTGCGCGAGGTCTTGTTGATCTGGATCCCGTATTTGTCCATCAAGACCTTGGTCTTGAACGTGTCGCCGTCCCAGCCGGTGCCGCCCACGGCCAGCGTGATGCGCGTGGCGTCAAGTACGAATTCGTCCTTCTCCCAGCAGTTCCAGATATCGGTCCACCCCTGCTCGGGGTCGTAGTAGGACTCTACGCCGCTTTCGCGGAACTGCTCGGGGATCATGTCGCCCGCAGCCAGAACCTTGAAATACTTGCTGATAAGCGGATGGGTCGACACTGCCCGCCGGATCGACATCGCCGCCTCGACCTGACGCTGGACGAACTCATAGCCCTCCAGCTCGACCTGCCTGCGCCCCACGTCGAGCGAGGCGATGATCTGATAGTTGGGGCTGGTCGAGGTGTGGGTCATATAGGCTTCGTGGAAGCTCTGCTCGACCTCGCCTTTGAAATCCTGATCATTGACATGGATCATCGAGCCCTGCCGGAGCGAGGTCAGGGTCTTGTGGGTCGATTGCGTTGCATAGACCCTGACCCGTGCATTTGGGGGCGGAATGAGGCGGGTCTTGACGAGGGTGGCTTCGTCCGCGCCCTCAAGCTCCGCCATTTGCGCCGCATAGGCCCTAGCGTGCTGCTCCGAGCGGAACTTTTCGCGCAGATTGTTGGCGGCGTTCATCGCCGTCCGCTGGCGGTAGGTCGGGCCAAAGCGGGCAAAGGCGAACCAGGCCTCGTCCCACAGGAAGATCAGATCGGGCTTGATGGCGAGGCATTCCTCCATCACCCGTTCGACATTGTAGACGATGCCGTCAAAGGTGCAGTTGGTGAGAAGAAGCATCCGCACGCGATCAAGCTTGCCCGCGGCCTTGAGTTGCAAGAGCTTGTGCTTGACCTCCGAGATCGGCACCGCGCCATACATCGAATAGTCGTTGAGCGGATAGCTATCGAGATAGCAGACCTCGGCCCCCGACAAGACCATCCCGTAGTGGTGCGACTTGTGGCAATCGCGGTCGACCAGAACGATATCGCCGGGCCTGACCAACGCCTGCACGACGATCTTGTTGCAGGTCGAGGTGCCGTTGGTGGCAAAGAAGGTGTGCCGCGCGCCGAAGGCCCGGGCGGCCAGCTCTTGCGCCTGTTTGATCGGGCCGGTGGGCTCCAGAAGGCTGTCGAGGCCGCCCGAAGTGGCCGAGGTTTCGGCCATGAAGATATTCGGGCCGTAGAAAGCCCCCATGTCCTGGATCCAGTGCGACCGCGAGATTGATTTGCCGCGGCTGATCGGCATGGCATGGAACACGCCGGTCGGTTGTTTGGAGTATTCCTTGAGGGCCGTGAAAAACGGTGTCTTGAAGCGCGCCTGCACACCCCGAAGGATGTTGAGGTGCAACTCCATGAAATCTTCCTGATTATAAAAGACCCGACGGCAAATCCCGAGATCGAGGCCGGCAATTTCCTCGACCGAGCGATCCGTCACCAGATAGGCGTCAAGCTCGGGCCGCACCTTGGCGACGAGGCGGCAAAGTTCGGGGCCCCAGTTTTCAGGAGCAAGGCCATCCAACTCTTCGATTCCACCTGCGCGGTCGAGGTATCTGGTCAGGATCGACAGTTCGACCTGGCTCTCCATCTTGAGACCGGGGCGCACGACAATGGCTTGGATATTGTGGTTGAACAAGACGCCGATCAGCGCGTCCTGAAGGCTTGGAACGACGACGGGCTCATAGATGAAGGCGTCCTCGGGTCGCCGCATCGAGGCGATGTTGGATTTGACCCACCGCTCCTGATGCTCGTTCAGATCATCGACGATCATCACCTCGAAATAGGGCTTGGTCAGGGCGCGCGCGTCGGGCGACAGGAGCGCCTCGTCGTCATGCTCTTCGGAATCGACGATATCACGGTCCAGAGGGATGTGCCGCCGCCGATAGGCACCGGTGGTCAGCGCGCGCGCGATCCGCTGGACCGAGAAGGCCATGTCGTCGAACTTGCCGTGCTCGAACATACGGCGGAGGTGGTCGAAGGCCGACATTCCGGGGAAGGCCCAATAGGCCTCGATGAGAGAGAGTTGACCAAGGAGCTTCTCGATCCGCTCATGCGCACCCTTGGCGCCACGGCCATTGGGGTGTTTCGAGAGCTGCTCGATCTGTGCCCGCAGTTCACCCCAGCGATCCGCACGCAGCTGGACCGCTGAATAATAGTCACCCATCGACTGCATCGTTCCGTCTTCTCCCGTTTTGGGGAGGACAGGCGGTCTCGATTGCCGGGCCTGCGAGGCCCTGCGTCCTAGCCCGACTAGTTCCTCTCCCTTATCGACGGCGACTTGCCAAGAATGTCGCCGGGTGCCCTTTTGGGCATGCTTTCGAATGCAAAATCGCGAACATCTACGCCAAGGCCGGCCCGCGTGCCCTGAGTGGGCATTGCCAAGGGGCCAAGACTGCCAAGATAGGCATCCGCACCGCTTGTCCGGTCGTAGACCGTGAACTCGGCCGACCGGTCGCGGAAGCTCTTGAGAACCTGACCAAGCCCCTTGATACCCGTTTCGCGCTGGCGGCGCACCATGTCGAGATCAACCTCGATGGGGAACATGTCCTCCTGCCCCGCCGCCTGATGCAGAACCGTGGCCGCCGGGTCGATCACGCAAGACCGGCCGTTGCCGCCGGCGCCGAGGCCGTTGACGTCAAAGACATAGCACTGGAATTGCGCGGCGGTCGCACGGGCGATGGCCAGCTCGGCGTCGCGGTCGGTCGTCCCGGTAAGGACGGGGTGCAAAAGAACTTCCACACCCGCGCTCGTCAGCTGGCGCGTGGTTTCGGGGAACCAGATATCGTAACAGATCGAAAGGCCGAACCGTCCAACCTCGGGCACGTCGAAGATGCAAAACTCGGTCCCCGCCTCGACATCGGCCTCGTAGGGCCGGAACGGAAACATCTTGCGATAGGTCGAGACGATGCTGCCATCGGGGGCGATCACGACCGAGGTGTTGAACACCCGGCCATCGGCTGTTTTCTCAAACATCGAGCCGGGGATCAGCCAGACATTATGCCGGCGGGCCGCGGCCTGAAACTGGGCGACGTGCTCGTTGTCGAGCGGCAGGGCAAAGCGGTGCAAAGGCCCAAGCGGCGCGAGCTCGCTGAACAGAACCATCTGGGTCCACGGGAAGCGGGCCATGAGGATATCGAGCCGATGCAGCATCCCTTCGGTATTGGGCTGAAGGGCGTTTACATACATCTGGATGCCGGCGATGGCGAAAGGCGTCATGGTCTCGTTCTCTTTTCTCTCCAGACCCTGATTTCCACCAAAAGCACGGCTGTCACCGGGTCCAATGTCGCGGCTGCTTGGACCGACACGCGCGTTCCGGAAGCGGGTTCCGGACTTTCCCGAAGCTCTGCCTTGCAGGCATTGATCCCGTTCGCGACTGCCGACCAAAAGGCCGCCTTCTCTTTATTGAACACCAGCGCCCCAACAGAGAAAACCCCGAAACCACCTGCAACACATTTCTCCGGCAATTTCGGAACAAAAGCCCGCAAATTGCCTGATATACAGGCGCATCAGATGCCATAACCGAAGGGATCAAAGCTCGCAGCCGCCGATCAGAGACAGCGCAAGAGATTTCCAAGAAAGGCTCGGCAATAGACCCCTGGGTCCAGCCTCTCAAAGATACCGGTTCACCAGATTTTCCAGCCGCTCTTGCCGGCCCGAGCGGGGCTCGGGACTGATGTCTTTATCGAGAACCTTCTTTGTGATGCTCTCAAGATCGCTGTTCAGAAGTGCCTTGCCCTCGGCGCTCTCCCATCCGGCATAGCGCGCATCTCTCGCGGCTTCGAGCTTGCCATCCTCAAGCATTTTCGCCGCCGCCTTGAGGCCGCGTGCGCAGGCGTCCATGCCGCCTACATGGGCGAGGATCAGGTCTTCGGCATCGAGGCTCTGGCGACGCAGTTTGGCGTCAAAGTTGGTGCCGCCGGTGGTGAAGCCGCCCGCGCGCAAGACCTCGTAGAAGGCCAGTGCCATCTCGGGGACGTTATTGGGGAACTGGTCAGTATCCCAGCCCGATTGGTAATCGTTGCGGTTGATGTCGATCGAGCCGAAGATGCCCAGCTCGCGTGCCATGGCCAGTTCGTGCTCGAAGGAATGGCCCGCAAGGATCGCGTGGCCCTGCTCGATATTGACCTTCACCTCGTTCTCGAGGCCAAAGTCCTTGAGGAAGCCATAGACCGTCGCCACGTCGAAATCATACTGGTGCTTGGTCGGCTCCTGCGGCTTGGGCTCGATCAGGATCGTGCCTTTGAAGCCGGTCTTGTATTTGTAGTCGACGACCATCTGCAGCATCCGCCCCGCCTGCGCCCGCTCGCGGCCGAGATCGGTGTTGAGGAGCGTCTCATAGCCCTCGCGCCCGCCCCAAAGGACATAGTTCTGGCCGCCCAGCTGGCGGGTGGAATCCATGCAGGCTTTGATCGTGGCTGCCGAATAGGCAAAGACCTCGGGATCGGGGTTGGTCGCGGCGCCCGCCATGAAGCGGCGGTGCGAGAAGAGGTTGGCCGTGCCCCACAAAAGCTTGGTCTTGCGGCCCTCCATCTTGGCCGCGAAATAGTCGGTGATCTCCTGCAGGCGGGCGGTGTTCTCGGCGTAGCTTGCCCCTTCGGGGCGCACGTCGGCATCGTGGAAGCAGAAGAAGGGCGCGCCGATAATGTCGAACATCTTGAAGGCGACATCGGCCTTGAGCTTGGCGAGGTCCATCGTCTCGCCGAACCACGGGCGATCGAAGGTCTGGCCGCCGAAAGGATCGCCGCCCGGCCAGGCGAAGCTGTGCCAATAGGCGATGGCAAAGCGCAGGTGATCTTCCATACGCTTGCCGAGGATCACTTCGTCGGGGTTGTAGTGGCGAAAGGCAAACTCGTTGTCGCTCTCGGGGCCTTCATAGGCGATCGCGGGGATCGAGGCGAAGAAGTCGGTCATGGGTGGTCCTTTCAGGTCAGGCCCTTCAGGGCCGAATAGGCTGCGCTATAACGGGCGTGGGCCTCGGCGAATGCGCTGGCGAGCGTGGTGTCCGGTTCGATCGTCTTGGCGATCCGGGGGGCGGTCGCAATTTCGGCCCCTGCCCCGGATGCGGCCATCATCGCCAGACGGGCCGCGCCGAAGGCCCCGCCGAAATCGCCGGCCACCGGCACCGAGATCGGCAGGCCCAGCGAAGTGGCGATGGCCTTGAGCCAATAATCCGAGCGCGAGCCGCCGCCGACGGCGATGAGGCTCTCGATCCTTGTGCCCGTGCCGGTCAGCGCGTCATAGCTGTCGCGCACCGCGTGGGTGACGCCCTCGAGCACCGCCCGCACCATGGCGGCGCGACCGGTGGCGTGATCGAGATGCAGGAATGAGGCGCGGATCGCGGCATCGTTGTGCGGGGTCCGCTCGCCGCCGAGATAGGGCAGGAACAATGCCTTGCCCGGCGCCTGCAAGGCCCCGAGCGATCCGCTCAGCGCGGCGGCATCCTCGCCAAGATTGGCGGCAAACCAGTTGAGCGCGTCGGCGGCGGAAAGGATCACACCCATCTGATGCCAGGTATCCGGCAGGGCATGGCAGAAGCTGTGCACCGCCGAAGCGGCATCGGGCTGATATGTGTCGGAAGCGGCAAACAGAACGCCCGAGGTGCCGAGGCTGACGAAAGCCTGCCCTGCCTTCACCACGCCGACGCCGACCGCACTTGCCGCGTTGTCGCCACCGCCGCCCGCGACAGGGATACCTGCACGAATGCCGAAACGGGAAGCCAGATCGCCACGCAGGCCGCCCGACACTTCCGAGCCTTCGACCAGCCGGGGCATCTGTGCCCGCGTCAGGCCCGTTGCGGCCAGAAGGTCATCCGACCAATCGCGCGCGCCGGTGTCGAGCCACGACGTGCCTGCGGCGTCCGACATCTCGGCCACATGCTCGCCCGTCAGCCACAGGCGGAGGTAGTCTTTCGGCAGGAGAACCTTGGCGACCTTGCCGAAAAGCTCCGGCTCGTGACGTGCACACCAGACAAGCTTGGGCGCGGTAAAGCCGGGGAAGACGATATTGCCGGTGATCGCGCGAAAACGTGGGTCGGCATCAAGCTCGGCCGCCTCTTTGGCCGAGCGCGTGTCGTTCCAGAGGATCGAGGGGCGCAAGACATTGTCGGAGGCATCGAGCAGCGTCGCCCCATGCATCTGGCCTGAAAGGCCGATTGCTTCGATTCCCTTTAGGTCGATTTTGGCGCCCAGCGCCGTCAAAACCGTTTCGCAGGCCGCGATCCAATCGGCGGGATCCTGTTCGGACCAGCCGCTGTGGTGCCGCGCCACGGAAAGCGGCGCGGTCGCCTCGGCGAGGATCGTTTGATCCGGGGCCACCACCGCGCCTTTGAGGCCGGAGGTGCCCAGATCAAGGCCGAGATACATCAGGCGGCCTCGCGCTTGGGGTTCTTTCCGAGAATGATCATCGAAAGGATATCGTCTTCGGTCACATCCTCGACCCGCTCTGTGCCGACAAGCTGGCCGTTCTTCATGACCGAAACCCGATCGCAGAGTTCCATCATCTCGCGCGTGTCGTGGCTGATGAGGAAGATGCCGAGGCCTTGCGCCTTCAGCTCCTTGATAAGGTCCGCAACCATCGCCGTCTCATGCACACCCAACGCGGCGGTGGGTTCATCCATGATCAGGATGCGCGCGTTGAAATAGACGGCGCGGGCGATAGCGACCGACTGGCGCTGGCCACCCGAAAGGGCGCTCACCGGCTCTTTCAGTTTCTTGAAGTTGGGGTTGAGGCGGGCCATGATCTTGCGCGTCTCGGCTTCCATCCGCGCATCATCGACCGTGCCAAGCCGGCTCACCAGCTCGCGCCCCAGAAAGAGGTTGGAGGCGGCATCAAGGTTATCTGCCAGCGCCAGCGTCTGATAGATCGTCTCGATGTTATAGTCGCGCGCGTCGCGCGGGCTGTTGATCTCGGCCTTCTCGCCGCTGATCCAGATCTCGCCGCTGTCGGCCTCATAGGCGCCGGAGAGGATCTTGATCAGCGTCGATTTGCCTGCGCCGTTGTGGCCGAGAAGGCCGACAACTTCGCCCGGATAAAGATCGAGCGAGACATCGTCGACCGCCTTTATCCCGCCAAAAGAGATCGAGATGTTGCGCAGATCGACGAGAGGGGTTTTCTGTTCGGAATTGCTCATCACGGCCTCCTATTTCGAAGCACGGCGGTATTGGTTGTCGAGATAGACCGCGAGGACCAGAACCGATCCCACAACGATCTGCTGCATGGCTGCGTCAAAGCCCACAAGGACCATGCCGGTTTGCAGCGACTGCATGACGAAGGCGCCAAGGATCGCGCCATAGATCGTGCCCACACCACCGGCGAGGCTGGTGCCGCCGATCACAGCCGCCGCGATGACGTAAAGCTCGTCAAGCGTGCCCAAGGCGTTGGTGGCCGAGCCGAGGCGGGCCGAAGCGACGACCGAGGAAAGCCCGGTCAGAAGGCCCATCAGTGCAAAGATCTTTACCGTCATCCAGCGGGTGTTGATGCCCGCCAGTTTGGCGGCCTCGGGATTGCCACCGATGGCGAAAACATAGCGGCCAAAACGGGTCCGGTTCATCAGAATGGTCATGCCAATGCCGACGCCGAGAAGGATCAGAACCGGTATCGCAAAGCCATGCGAGATGAAGAGGCCGCCTTCGGGGATCTCGATGTTGTTCTCTGCGGCATAGGCCCGGACGATGCCGCGCGGCCAGTAGTAGGAATTCACCAGAAGCACCGCACCGACGATCACCCCACAGCCAAGCGCCGACAGGAAATATTCAGCCCAGACGGGGCGCTGCGGAAAACCAAAGGTTTTGCGTTTGCGGCGCCCCGCAACAATCATGTAGATCACAGTCGCGCAACCGATCAGGCCGACGATCCAGCTGCCCATCGCGCCGACCGCGCCATAGGGGCCACCGCCAAGCAGCGCGAAGGTGGCGTCAACCGGCGAGATCGTTTCGCCGCGCGCCACAAGGAAAGCCGCGCCGCGCCAGACCAGAAGGCCACCCAACGTCACGATGAAGGCAGGGATCGCGAGATAGGCGATCAACCAGCCATGCAGCGCACCGATCACGGTGCCAACGGCCATCCCGAAGATCACTGTGATAATCCAGATCGCCGGATGACCAAGGCCAAGAAACTGCGGCAGGATATGCACCTGCATCATCCCCATGGCGATGGCACAGAAGCCGAGGATCGAACCGACAGAGAGGTCGATATTCCGGGTGACAATCACCAAAACCATGCCCGTTGCCATAATGCCGATCGAGGCCGTCTGGACCGAAAGGTTCCAGAGGTTGCGGGGGGTCAGGAAAGCACCGAAGCCGGTTTTGAAAAGGCCGAAGAAATGAAAGCCGATCCAGATCATCGCCAGCGCTGCGACCATGCCAAGAAGCCGGGTATCAAGCTCTGTGGCGTGCAGGAAACGGCTGGCCGCGCTTTCACGACGTTTGGGGCTCTGGCCCGATGAAGAGGGTGTCTGGGTCATGTGATCATCCAGTTTGTCTGTCGCCGAAAGCCGGCAAGACTCAGGCGCTCCTACCCTAGCACAGGCAAGTCAATCAGCGCCGACGAAAAGTAATTGGAAAATAGAATGGCGCCGCCCTGAGGGAGGGCGGCGCCGGGAGGTCACTGCTTATTCGCAGCCGGCGACGCCAGCCATGGCGCCTTCACAGACCTTGTCTTTCGCAATGTGGCCCGCATCGATCACAACATTGATGTTGTCTTTGGAGATCGGGGTCGGCGCGAGGAAAATTGCGCTCATCATCACGCCGTTCGCGCCGCCATTCCACTGGACCGCGCCTTCGACGTCTGCCAAGGCAATGCCTTCAGCAAGATCGACTGCGATCGACGCAGCCGCAGCACCAAGCTGACGCGAGTCTTTCCACACCGACACGGTCTGGGTGCCGCGAGCAACGCGGTTCAGAGCGGCATGGTCGCCGTCCTGACCACCGACCGGGATAACCATACCCTGAGCGGCGAGCGCTGCGATGACACCACCAGCCATACCGTCGTTTTCGGCCAGAACGGCGTCAACGGCGTTGTTGTTGGCGGTAAGGATCTGCTCCATGTTCTTCTGAGCATTGTCCGGCTTCCAGCCGTCGGTGAAGCTTTCACCAACGATCTTGATGGTGCCGGAGTTCACGGCATCGCCGATCACTTCCATCATGCCCTCAAGCAGGAAGGCGGCGTTCGGGTCGCCCTTGTCGCCCTTGATGATTGCGAAGTTGCCCGAGGGCTGAGCCGCAACCACGGATTCAGCGATGATGCGGCCAACGCCTTTGTTGTCGAAGGTCAGATAGAAGGCGCGGGCGTCTTCGATCAGACGGTCATAACCGACAACCGGAATGCCTTCGGCGGCAGCGGCGTCAACGGCGGGGCCGATGGCGTCTTTGTCGACCGACAGGATGATCAGCGCGTCAGCGCCCTGAGCGATCAGAGCCTCAACGTCGGTCATCTGCTTGGCGGCCGAGTTCTGCGCGTCGGCAGAGATGTAGGTGTTGCCTTCGGCTTCAATGGCAGCCTTCATGGCAGCTTCGTCAGTTTTCCAGCGCTCTTCTTGGAAGTTCGACCAGCTCACACCGATGGTCAGGCCTTCCGCCAGGGCAGCGCTCGAAAAACCAACTACCGCGATAGCCGCGGCGAGAATTGACTTGTGCATGTATTCCTCCCGTTTCACTTGCCCCGAAACATGGGGCAGCAGGCCCTACGACCTGACAGCGCTAACAATGCCAAATTTATTTCAGCTGTCAAAATAAAAATTGCACGGTGGCGCTCGCAATGAAATAAATACCCCTAGTCAGGTGATATTTTCTGCGCCAAACTGCTGGTGATCGCCGATAATGAAGCCAAAACCGCTTCGCAGCCGCAGCAAATATTTCGATCTCTGAAGTTATGTATGATGACAACGAAAACCTGGGCGTCGAATCATCGCAAACCGTAGGGGGCTGCGGCCCTCTTCTGACGCAGGCCGGTCAGGAAGCACGGTCTTTGCGCCAGCAGGTCTTCGAACACGTCCGCGGCGCGGGCAGGGCCACCAGAGCAGAAGTTACCCGCGCCCTCAGCATCAGCCCCGGCTCGGTGACGGCGCTGACTGCCGATCTGATCGCCGCCAATATGCTGCGCGAGGTCGAAGGTCCGATGCGAGACGGCAACCGTGGCCGCCCGCCAGTCGCGCTTGAAGTTGTCCCGGAGGGACGTCGCGTCATCGGCATCAAGGTCTCGGACGAGCGACATTCGGCTGTCTTGACGGATTTTGCCGGCAATATGCTGGCTGATGCGACACTGCCGATCCCCTCCGCCACGAAATCACCTAACGAGCTTCTTGACGAGATGGATGCCCTTATTGGCCTCCTTCTGGCCCAGACACCCTACGAACTTTCCGACATCAACGCCGTAGGCATCGGCCTTTCAGGGATCGTGGAACACCAGACAGGAACGGTGATCTGGTCGCCGTTGATGTCAGAACGCGAGTTCAATCTCAAAGCGCTGTTCGAAGCCCGTTTTGGCGTCCCGGTCCTGATCGACAATGATGCCAACGTTTTGACGCTGGCAGAGCTGTGGTTTGGCGTTGGCCGGGCCATGTCGGATTTTGCGGTCGTGACGATCGAGCACGGTGTCGGCATGGGGCTTGTCCTCAACAACCGCCTGTTCCGAGGCTCTCGTGGCATCGGCCTCGAGCTTGGGCATACAAAGGTCCAACTCGATGGCGCGCTGTGCCGTTGCGGCCAACGCGGATGCCTCGAGGCCTATCTCGCCGACTATGCCCTTGCCCGCGAAGCCTCGACAGCTTTGGGGCGCAACACGCGCAATTTGCAAAGCCCCCACCAACTCTTGGAGTCGCTCTATGGACGGGCGAAGAGCGGCAATTTCGCTGCCCGTTCCATCTTCCAGCGCGCTGGGCGCTATCTTTCCGTGGGCCTTGCAAATGTTATCCAGCTCTTCGACCCGGAGCTGATCATCCTCTCGGGCGAACGGATGCGCTATGAGTATCTCTATGCCGATGAAGTATTGACAGAGATGCAGTCACTGACCCTCACCGAGGGCCGCAGCCTTGCCCGGATCGAGATTCACGCTTGGGGCGATCTCGTCTGGGCGCGTGGCGCAACGGCGCTTGCGCTGATTGCCGTGACCGAAGCCGCGCTTGGCGAGGCGCGCGCCGGATGAAGCGGATAGGTCTTGCCCTGTTGATCGCGGGCTCCCTTGCCTCGGCCGCCCATGCGGCCGATCCGGCATTTGAGGATCACTCCGTTCAACTCGGCGGGCATATCTACGGCGGCGACTGGGAGTTCTTTGTCGGCGGCGGTGTCGCCGTCATGGACTGCAACGCCGACAAGCAGCCCGACATCTTCCTTGCAGGTGGCGCGAACCCTTCTGCTCTTTACGTCAACGAGGGCGGCTTCAACTTTGCGCTTTCGGAAGGCCCCGGGGTCACTGACGTGACCGGCGCTTATCCTCTCGATATCGACGCGGATGGCTGGACTGACCTCTATGTGCTGCGGGTCGGGCCCGACCGCCTATTGCGGGGCGGACCGGATTGCGCCTTTGAGGATGTCACCGACGCATGGGGTTTGCCGCAGGCAGATCGCTGGTCGACCGCCTTTACCGGCTGGTGGGAGGGCGACGGGCGCCCCACCCTCGCTGTTGGACATTACGTTGACCGCGCTGATCCCGAAGGCCCGTTCGAAGCCTGTGACGCCAATACACTGCTGAGGCCCGAGGCAGATGGCTGGCGCGATGAAGAGCTGGAGCCGGGCTTCTGCGCCCTCTCGATACTGGCTTCGCACGATGCGCGGGGCCGGATGACCCTGCGCCTCTCGAACGACCGGCATTACTACGTCCGCGGCGGCTATGAGCAGATGTGGGACATCAATGAACGGCGCTTCCTCACGGAAGAAGACGGCTGGCCGAAGGTCTCGCTTTGGGGCATGGGCATTGCGAGCGCCGATCTGACAGGCGACGGGCGCGACGAGGTGATGCTCACCTCGATGGGCGATCAGCTGATGCAGATCGCCCAAGACGACGGCACCTACAAACCCGCCCCCTTCTCGATCGGCACCTATGCCCAACGCCCTTTCGATGGCTCTGACGGCCGCCCTTCGACCGGCTGGCACGCCCAGTTCGGCGATATCGACAACGATGGCCGACCCGACCTCTTCATCGCCAAGGGCAACGTCGACCAGATGCCCACGAACGCAATGGAAGACCCCAACAACCTTTTGATCCAGCAACCCGACGGCACCTTTGTCGAGAAAGCTGATGTTGCAGGCGTAGCAACCAAGGAGCGATCGCGCGGGGCAGCACTGGCCGATTTCGACGGTGACGGGCGTCTAGATCTGGTGGTCGTCAACCGCCGCGCCGGGGCCGAGCTTTATCGCAACGTCACGCCCGATAGCGGCCACTGGATCGGCGTTGCGATCACACAGCCGGGCGGCAATCGCAATGCGATTGGCGCGGTCGTAACGGTGACCGCAGGCGATTTGCGCCTGAGCCAACAGGTCGTCGTCGGGGGCGGCCACGCAGGCGGGCAGGCCCTACCGCTTCACTTTGGCCTCGGCGCTGCGACCGAAGCCACTATCAAGATCCGCTGGCCAGATCCCGCGCTGCGGCCGGTGTCCGTCACCGTGCCGGTCGATCGCGTGATTGCCATCAGCCGGCAATAGGCCCTAGGGGCGCGGCACCCTGAGGCCACTCGGCACGACTTCGGGCACGCCTAGGCGACCCTCCAAGGCGACCGGATCGCTCAAGCTCTCGAGAAAAGCCATAATGGCATCAATTTCGCCGTCGGTCAGCGAAACCGGTTTAAAAGTCACCGCATCGGAGATTGCCTGTGCCTCGACCGCATCATCCATGATCCGCCAGTCGTTGACGGGAAGTTCGGGCAAAACGACCTGCTCGCGATCATAGCTGGAAAGCGCCGCTTTCGGATCGAGGTGCGCGGTCACAAAGGCGCGCAAATCGGCATAGGCGCCGGAATGGCCCCAGGGGCCGGTCTGCATCACGTTTCGAAGCGATGGGGTGCGGAAGGCGTAGTAATCCTCGGGGTGTCCCGTCACGCGGAAGCGCCCCTCGTCGCGGGCGTGGGTCTCGAACCGGGCGCCCTTGCCTGGCCCGATCTGCGGCTGGCCCATCGCGTGGAAGCCGAAGTCGGTCAGAAGCGGCCCGCTGTGGCAATCGGCGCAGCCCGCATCACCGTAGAAAAGCTGAAGCCCCGCCTCGGCCTCGGGCGACAGGGCGGCCTCGCCGCGCAGACGGGCGTCGAACGGGGATGTATCGGAACGCCACTCTGCCTCCATGAACGCGGCGACCGCGTTGGAGATATCTGTAAAGCCGATATCCGAGGGCGCGTGGATATGGTCATAGACCACCTCGAAGGCGGTGGCATATTCGGGAATAGAGGCGACCCTTGCGGCGATCAGATCCCACGCCCCGCCGGGGCTCGACAAGCGGCCAAGCCTGACGGCCTGAGCAATTTCATTTTCCGAATAGTGGCCGGCCATCTCGTCGGGGCTAAGCACCGGAAACATCGACTGGGCAGAAAGTGGCGAAGCAAAGCCATCGCGCATATCGGCATCAAGCGGCGTGCGCAGGCCGCCGGGGCGGCTCGGGTCGGCCTCGATCCGGCCATCGTGGAAGAGAACCGTGTAATCGATGAGGCCAAGATTGAAGAGCGACTGGGCGTTTCGCGGAACCCGCTGTTCGGGAAGGTTGGCCTGATCGGCGATCCGGCGCGGCCCGAGGCCGGTGCCGCCATCACCGAGCGACAGCGACAGGCCATCCGAGGTGCCAAAGGCCGGATGATGGCAGGTTGCACAGGCGACCTCGCGGTTGCCCGACAGGATCGGATCATAGAACAGGAGTTGCCCCAGCGCGGCCTCTTCGGGCCGGACCGCCGCAAAGTCGGCGTCGGTCAGGGGAGGCGGAAGCTCACCGGCGCCCGCCGCAGAAGCCGCCGCGACAATGCTCGCCAATATCAGGAATCGCACGCGTCACCCTCCCAGATGTTAGCGCCACCATGACGGCAGACCGCGGGCTTCGCAATGGGCAGGCGTTGGCTCTCAGGCTCCGACCGTCTCCCAACCGTTGTGCTTGCCCGCCGCAAAGATCGCGTCGATCACGCTTTGGTTGGCGCGCGAGTTCTCCAGTGTGAAAATCTCGCTCTCTCCGCCTGTGGCGCGATCAGCGAACGCTTTGACCTGAGCCTTGTAGTGATTGAAGCCGCCAAACCGGAAAACCTCCTGCCGGTCATGGCTGGCCGAATTCAGCGTGATCTTGCCGTGGCCATAAAGCCCCGTATTGAATGGCGCGTGGACCTCGATCCAGCCTGTCTCGCCGTGGAACACCATCGTCTGGCGCAGCGCCATCTGGGTCGAGCAATAGAAGGACAGCTCAAAATCGCCAAAGTCTTGCGAGACGCTGGCATAGATATCGGTCCCGAACTGCGAAGAATATTCGACACGGGCGCGGACGCGCCGAGGCTCTTGGCTTGTGACGATACGGGTCGTGACCGTCGGATAAACCCCGATATCCTTCAAGACACCGCCGCCCAGCTCGGGGATGTTCCGCATGTTCGAGGGATCGTTGTTGAAATAGCTGAACGCCCCCTGAACCTGACGCAGACGTCCGATCGCACCGTCCTCGATCAGTTCGCGCACCTTCCACCACTGCGGGTGATAATAGACCATGAAGGCTTCGGAGATAAGAACCCCGCTCGTGTCACGCGCGGCGATCAGCGTGTCGATCTCGCTCGCCTGCGCGGCGATGGGCTTTTCGCACAGGACGTGCTTGCCAGCCGCGGCGGCCTTGGCCGACCATTCGAAATGCTGCGAGGTGGGCAGCGGGATATAGACGCCATCAACAGCATCGCTCGCCAACAGCGCCTCATAGCTGCCAAAGGCATGGGGCGCACCGAAACGGTCGGCAAGGCTCCGCGCGCGGGCAACATCCCGGCTGGCGACTGCCGTCAGGACGCAATTTCCGGCATCAGCGATGGCCGGCAAAACCTGCTCGCGGCCAATCTTGGCGGTTGAAAGCACTCCCCAGCGGAACATAACATTTCTCCTTGGCAGACTGGCTCTGGCACCTACCAGAGACAAGGCGGCAGTCAAATGCAGTCCGACGGCAATAGCAAGGTATGCCATGAAATGGGTCGGGGGGGTGATGCCGCGCTGTCAGAAAGTTTCAGCCTGGCCCTTGTTTTGGGCGCAAGCAGGATTGGCATTTGGAACAGCGGCGCGGTTGAGATTCCAGTTGGCAGAGGAGCCGAAGTGACGCTCTGAATTGAAATGGTTGAGAGGAGGGTTGTGAATGGCGGCAAATCGCTGGGGCATTCATACCCGTCTCAAGCGAAGCTCCTCTGACAAGGCCTTCACAAAGCGTTTTGATCCGGTGGGACGAACACTGCGTACCTCGTTTGACGGGTGCAGGCCAAAGTTGACCATCTGGAGCACCCCCTAGAAGCGGCCGGGGTGTAGCAAGTGAACCAAAGTGCACGACAAAGGTCCCCACTTTTCGGTTACGCGACTTTCGCGGGGCTGGTCGCTGCGGTTGGCATCCCACTCTACATCCATCTGCCCGCCTTTCTCGCTCAGAGATACGGCATCGCTTTGGATACGTTGGGTGCGCTGCTACTGTTGCTCCGCCTTCTGGACTTTGCTCAAGATCCTGCCTTGGGGTGGGCATTGGCGAGATATGCCCGTCACCGAGCCGCAATCACGTTCACCACACTCATAATACTTGGCGTCGGAGTGCTTGGGCTTTTTGGCCTTACCGCGCCGTTTTCCCCGATAGTTTGGGTCGCCTGCTTCCTGATCCTCACCTTTACCGCTTACTCTCTCCTATCAATTGTCATCTACTCGGAGGGCGTCGAGAGAGGGGCCCGCGAAGGTCATGTTCGCGTCGCTATTTGGAGAGAGGCAGCCACCCTTCTGGGGATCACAGCAGCGTGCATTTTGCCGTTTGTACTGCCAGGCGATGGTTACCTAGGGTTCGCGGTCATCTTTGCCGCCGCAGCGATTTTGGTCGCCTTCATCGTGCCTCGAGGGCTGAAACCCGTTTATTCGCCTGCCGGAACCATTCGGGGCTTCCTATCGGATCGCACAACGCGCCGCTTTCTCTTGTTGGCCTTTCTCAACGCCACACCCGTTGCGATTACCTCGACGCTCTTCATTTTCTTCGTTGAATACAGGTTGGAACTTCCGAGCTTCGCAGGCGTCTTTCTGCTGGTATTCTTCTTCGCTGCAGCAGTCTCGACGCCAGTTTGGAAGTTCGTGGCAGGCAGGGTGGATCCGATCAAAGTTCTGGCAACCGGGATGACGATCTCGATTGCCGGTTTCATTTGGGCCTCGCTTTTGGGGCCCGGTGACGGCCTGCAATTTGCCTTGGTCTGCATCGTATCGGGGGCAGGCTTGGGGGCGGATCTACTTCTGCTTCCTGCCCTTTTCTCTGAACAGCAAGCCAAGCGGCAACGCGATGCCTCTTTGGCGTTTGGTTTCTGGAACTTTGCCGGCAAGGCCACTTTGGCGATCTCGGCGGGGATTGTCCTGCCGCTCCTTGAATGGTCGGGTTTTGAAGTTGGCGCCGCGCTCGAACCTTCGGCCCTTGCGATGCTTGGCCTCCTCTATGCTGTCGTCCCGTCAATACTCAAAGCCATCGCGATCGTCGTCCTGCTATTCGTCCTTGGCCCAATTCTCGAAGAGAAAACTTCACAGTGATCCATCGGCAGAAATTGTCCGTAATCAAATCAAAGAGGGTCACATGAACAAACTTCTTCCCAGAGCTCTTTCGTTGATTGCCATGGCGACGTTTGCGCCGGTAGCGAGCGCAAATACCGCCAACTTCGCGTCTGGTTCCTACATTGCGTCACCGGAACGCATCGGCTCGGCTGAACTTCGCTGGCTCGGCATCAAGCTCTATAAGGCCGATCTTTATACTGAGAGAGGCGAGGATTTCGATTGGAGCCGGCCGTTCCAACTCGATCTGACCTATCAGCGAGAGTTCAGCGGGCCAGCGTTGGTCAAGGCGACACTCTTCGAAATCGAGCGGGTAGAGGGCGGCTTGCCGGATGGCGATGAAATCAAGGCGAAGCTTGCCGAGTGCTTTCGGGACGTGAAACCTTCGGACAGGTATTCCGCGGTCGCCGTAGGCGCGAATGCGGTCAGGTTCTTTCTGAACAATGAAGAAACCTGCCTGCTCGAGCATGACAAAATAAGAGCGCGGTTTCTGGGAATATGGCTTTCCGACAGCTCAAGAGAACTTGCAGCAAGCCAGGCGCTTAGAGGTCTTGACTAGAATGGACATCATCATTGCAGGCACTAGCCGTGCCTTGGTCACACCCCCACAGACGATGAGGACGAAAATGCGAAGAGTCATACTTGGAGTTTCCGCCTTGGCGCTCGTCGCCGCCTGCACCGGCAAACCCTCTTTCGAAGATCGCCCGCTCTCAGATCGGGACTTCAATCTCGAAGAATTCTTCGAAGGCAAATCCAGAGCCTACGGGCAGTTTCAGGACATCTTCGGAACAGCGCGGAGAAGTTTTGTCGTGGACATCTCGGGCGAATGGGACGGAAAGATTCTTCAGCTGACCGAAGACTTTATCTACGAGGACGGTTCAACAGAACAACGTGTCTGGACCTTGACCAAAACGGGCGAAGACACTTGGACCGGGACCGCACCGGGCGTCTTTGGCGAAGCTAGCGGTCAAGAGGACGGCGACCGATTCAATTGGAGTTATACAATCGATCTGCCAATCCCATCGGCAGACGGAACAACTGATACAATGAAAGTAACCTTTGACGATTGGATGTGGCTGATCGCGGACGACCGGGTGTTCAACAAGGCCTACATGAGCCGCGCCGGCATCACGATCGGCGATGTCTCGATCATGTTTGAAAAGCTGTAGCAAGGGCTGTTGTGCAAAGCGCCTGCGCGTGGATTGCTTTGTTTCGGGCGATCCACAACGGATGGGCGTCGGTCGGTCTAGTCGACCCGAACCATGACTTCGTTTCTGCGCAAGAAAGGCGGCGTGAACGGGCCGTTATAGGTGGCCCTGATCGGAGCGGATGTAGGATGAATTCCATCTTCGCTCAATCGTTCGAGCAACTCCGCTTTTGCAAACTCATAGTTCCGCCGATTGGCGCGCCCGGAATAGCCGCGCACCGCATAAAGCCCGCCAAAGACTTGGACAATGCGGACGTTTGGGTCCGTGGGCATTGGCGCCGTTTCAATGGTGTAGGTAGACGGCAAGAAGAATTGCATGGTCGCGGCACCGTCATCAATCGACTGCGCAACCGGCACCGTCATCGCAATCCTCTCTGGCTGTGCGACAGGAACGGTCATGTTGATTCTTGCCGATGATCGGTTAGCGCCAGAAATATAGCGAAACAACTTGCCGAATGCGCCGTCCTCGTTCGATGACTGCTGGACTTGCGCAGCGAGCCTGTCGCCGTAGCGACGCAGCTCGTAGCCTTTGGCGACCGCAACAGTTTCGTATTGGGGTTCTTCGTAAGCCATTTGTCTTCCGCCCAGTTACACAGCTTCACTGAGGCCCTCGTTGCCCCATCTGGAAAATGCGATCGCCTAGCGCGCCTCCAGCCAATTTCGCATCCATTCGATTTCGGAATCTTGCGCCACGATTATCTGCAGGGCAAATTCCCGCACCAACGGGTCTTTGCCATGTTCAAGGACGACCTTCGCCATTTCGACCGCAGCTGCATGGTGCGGGATCATGCCCAGAATGAAGTCGAGATCCGGATCGCCCGTGAACTCCATGTTCATTTCTTGGTGCATCTTTGCGTTGATTTCGGCATAGGCGCGCGTAGCCATCGAAGGCTCTACTGCGGCCTCCGCCATGTTCCCGTGATCATGTTCGGCAGAAGAATGGTCCATTTGTTGCGCAACCGCAGGAAGGACCAAAAGACCGGCGGTCGCCGCCAAGAATAACTCTCTCATAGTCGTCTCGCACACTGGGTGTTTTGCACTAGATACGATTTGGAGCCATGTATTGGATCAAAGTTCGTTTTCCCGGTTGACACCATTGTTGTGTGACCGGCGCCGCGCTGAACCGGTCGCATTGCTGTTCTGGCCGACGCTTTGAGGGACATAAGCGGACACTCTCGCCCAATCATCTTCGATCGGGCGAGCGGGGTTCGCCTAGCCAGGTCATCTCATCCTGGGCACTCGAGCCTAAACCTGAGAGCGATGGGGGTTCGAATGGTTTGGGCTATCGGGCATGGCGGTTCGGACCAAGCTCACCCCCTGACCGCCTCCATAAACCTTTCGCGGATCATGATCGGGTTCTTTGTAATCACCGGCACCTGCACGTTTCCGCTTTGGCACTTGGAAACGATGATGGTCATGCGCCGCGCGGCAAGCGCCTCTTTGACAGCTTGCGCTGTCTCTTCGGCGGACACCTCGACCACATTCTCGCATCCGCAAGCGGTGGCAACAGCGGCGAGCGATGTCTTTTTGCCGGCATAGGTCGCCTGATCGCCCGTCGACCCGTAGGATCCATTGTCGATGATCAGTAGAATGAAGTTATCCCGCGGGTTGTTGGCGATGGTCGAAAGTGTCGCGAGATTGGTCAGAACCGACCCATCGCCGTCAATTGAAATGACAGGTTTGTCTTGCACAAGCGCGAGACCAAAACCGATTGACGAGGCCAGGCCCATCGTCCCGAGCATATAGAAATTGGTGCCACGATCATCGAGCGCGTGGAGCTCCTGGCTCGGAGAGCCGATATTGCAGACCACCAGCTCGTCGGAGATCACCGGAAGCAGTGTTTTCAAAACCTCGTAGCGGATCATTGCGCGGTCCTCCAGAATGTGGCGTCGGTCAGGATGGCAACGGGTTTGCTGCACATCTGGGTGTAGCTCAGAATTCCCGGCAGCTCTTCTACGTCGGAGGCCTTGTGGAAGTGATAGGTTGGAATATGCAGCTGGTTGAGGATCGCCTTGGTGTGAAGCGCCATCTCGACCTGACAGGCCACTGGCTCGCCTACTTCGCCACGATAGGAAATCAGCATTGGCAGCGGGATCTGGTAGAACTGGATCAGCGTCGCGAGCGTGTTGACGACAACCCCCAGCGCGGTGTTCTGCATGATGATCGCCGGCCGCGAGCCACCCAAATAGGCCCCCGCGCAAAGGCCCATGCCCTCGTCTTCCTTGTTTGACGGAACATGAAGGATCTGCGGTGTTTCGTTGAGAACCTCGATCACCCCTGCAAGCTGTTTGCAGGGCACCGAGGTCACGAAATCTATGCCGGCCCCGGTGAGGTCGGATATGATCTGTCTGTCTATGGTCTTGGCCATGATGTCTCCTATTGTAGCCGGTCCAGCACGAGATCGGCGATCATCTTGCTGACGCGGGTATTGCTGTCATCGGTAACCCCGGCGATATGCGGGGTGAGAATGAGATTGCCGATCCCTCGAAATATTTGAGCGGCTTCCGCGGTGAGGGGTTCGGTCTCAAATACGTCGAGCGCGGCGCCGCCAAGGCGGCCGTCGCGCAGCGCCGAGGCGAGCGCGTCTTCATCAACCACCCCACCACGCGCCGCATTGATCAAAACAGCCCCTTCGCGCATCTGCGTAAGGCGTGCTGCGTTGATCATGTGATGGGTCTGGGGCGTGAGAGGAACGTGCAGGCTGATTACGTCCGAGCCCCCAAGCACATCGTCGAAGGACAGACGCTCGATGCCTGTCCATGCCGGATCGTCCTGAGAGACGATCGGATCGAAAGCGCAGACCTCCATGCCGAGAGCTTTTGCCAACCGCGCGGTTTCGCGGGCAATGGCACCAAACCCCACGAGGCCGAGCTTTCGGCCGGCCACCTCGCGGCCCGAGCACTGGCTGCGCGGCCATGCGCCGGCCTCCATCGCATTGCGGGCCAGATAGGCGTTTCGCAGAAGAACGAGCGCATTGGTCACCACGTATTCGGCAACCGAAAGCGTGTTGGCCCCTGTCGCAGGGATGACCTCGACCCCCGCCCCTCGGCAGGCGTCCAGATCGATATTGTCGAGGCCGACCCCAAGCCGCCCGACAACCCGCAAATCAGGCGTGGCAGCGATCAAGGCCGCGGTTACCTTTGTCCGGTTGCGGACAATAAGCGCCCGGACACCGGCCATCAGGGCCGGGATTTCGGCTTGGCGATCGGCCAAGTCGGGCGCGTAGGTTGTCGGATGCGCGGCGCTCAACCGCTCCACTTCGCTTTCATCCATGAATTCGGTGATCAGGATCATGCTTTGAGCCCCGCCAGACAAACGTATTTGGTCGAGAGGTAATCCTCGAGGCCCTGACTTCCGCCCTCTTTGCCCATTCCGCTTTCTTTCAGGCCACCAAACGGCGCCTCGACCGTGGTGATCAGGCCCGAATTGATGCCGATAAGGCCATATTCCAACCCGTCATTAAGGCGGAATGCCCTCCCTAGATCGCGCGTATAGGCATAGGCGGCAAGGCCGTATTCGGTCGCGTTGGCGGCTGAAATGGCCTCCTCTTCGGTCGAAAACTTGAAGACGGCCGAGAGCGGGCCAAAAATCTCGTCGGTCGCGAACTGCATGGCGGAGGTTGCGCCGGTGATGACAGTTGGCTCGAAGAATGTGCCGCCATTTCCGTGCCGTCGCCCGCCTTGAACGATCTGTCCGCCCTTGGCGACCGCATCGGAGATCATGGCTTCAACCTTCTCGACCGCGGCCTCGTCGATGAGTGGACCTTGCTGCACGCCCGGCTCCGCCCCGTTGCCGACGACAAGTGCGGCGGTCGCGGCCTTTAACCGTTCAACAAAGGCATCGTGAATCCCTGCCTGCACATAGAACCGGTTGGTGCAAACGCAGGTCTGCCCCATGTTGCGGTATTTGGCGATCATCGCCCCCTCGACCGCCGCATCGAGATCGGCGTCGTCGAAGACGATGAAGGGCGCATTGCCGCCAAGCTCCATCGACAGTTTCTTCACGGTGTCGGCTGATTGCCGGATCAGCGTCTTGCCCACATCGGTCGAGCCGGTGAAGGTCACTTTCCGCACATCAGGGCTGGCCATGATGGCGCCGCCGATGGCGCGGGCCGAACCGGTCAGGATGTTGACCACGCCATCGGGAAACCCGACGTCCTGGATCAGCTTGCCCCAGGCGAGGCCAGAATAAGGTGTCGCAGTCGCCGGTTTGGCAACCACGGTGCAGCCCGCGGCAAGCGCTGGCCCCAGCTTCCGCGCGAGCATCGACGAGGGGAAATTCCACGGCGTGATCGCGCCGACGACGCCGACGGGATGATGCGTCACCAGAAGCCGCCGGTCGCCGGTCGGAGCGGGGACAATCTCGCCCTTGGTGCGGCGGATTTCCTCGGCAAACCAGCGGATATAGGCCGCGCCGATGGCGATCTCGCCGCGCGCTTCGGCAAGGGGTTTGCCCTGTTCGGCGGTCAAAAGGCCGGCAAGCGCCTCTTGCTGATCCAAGATCGCATCATGGAGCCTATGCAAAAGGCCAACCCGAAAGCCGAGGTCTGATTTCGACCAACTCTTGAACGCAGAACTGGCCGCGGCGATGGCGCGATGCGTCTCGTCGGCGCCGCTGTCGGGAACGTGGCCGATCACCTGTCCTGTCGCCGGGTTTGTCACAGCGATGGATTTCCCACTGTCTGCCGTGACCCATTGTCCGCCGATCAGATTGGACTCGATCAAGAAGCCGCCGAAATTGCTCATGGGGTGTCCTTTGTGAAAACGTATTGGGTGTGCTGGACGTAGTCCTCGCCCGGTACAAGAACCGCCTGAGGAAACGCCGGGTGGTGGTTTGCGTCGGGCCAGACCTGCGGCTCAAGGGCGATGCCGCAGGAGGCGCCCATCTTGGCGCCACCATGGCCGGGGACGGCGATATTGACGCGCGAACCGTCATAGACCTGAAGCCCCGGCTCGGTCGTGCGAACTTCGAGCGAAACGCCGGACGCCTGATCCGTTAGCCATGCCACGGGGCGAATGGCTCCGCGAGCCGCCGCAAGGCAGAAGTTGTGGTCAATCGGGCTGCCATCGCTGACGGGCCGGCATTCGCGAAAATCCATCCCGGTTCCGCCAACGGGGCGGATCTCACCGGTCGGGATCAGTTCATCGTCGACCGGCAGATAGGCGTCGGCAGCGATACGCATGAGGTAGGAGCCGACATGGTCGCTGCCGAGATTGAAATAGCTGTGGTGGGCCATGTTGCACAGGGTCGGCGCATCCGTCCGAGCGTGCATCACGACATCAAGAATCCCGCCCTCGCACAACGAATAGGTCACAGTTGCGTCGAGTTGCCCGGGATAGCCCATTTCGCCATCCTCGAGGGAAATGGCGAATGTGACCGAGGCTGCGCTATGATCGGCAACCGCCCAAAGACGCTTGCCCATGCTGACAAGGCCGCCGTGGAGCGAATGCTTGCCGAGGAAATTTGTGTCGAGCTGATAAGTCTTGCCTGCCAATTCAAGGTGCCCATCGCGGATACGGTTGGCACAGCGGCCCGCTGTTGCGCCGAAGTAGGGCGAGTGGGTGAGATAGGGGGCAAATTCGGGAAAGCCCAGGACGAGGGGTTTGTCGTGGCCCTCCAGACGCAAATCCTGAACGACAGTGCCATAGGTCAACACGTCGGCAGTCAGGCCACCGCCTGATATCCTGAGCCTTTCGACGGGCCGGCCATCTGCGAGCGCGCCGAATGCGGTCATGCCGCACCCCGGATATCGACGGCCCGTCCGGTCCGCGCGCTTTCCTCGGCGGCCTCACCGACGATGACCGACCATAGCCCGTCATGCAGGCTCACTTCCGGGCTGCCGCGGCCTGTCTGAACCAGATCCTTGAAACGCTGATGCTGGAAGAAGGTCGAGCCATGATGATCACCCGCCGCGAGGATGCTGTGATCCACCTCGACCTCTTCGCGGACCACCTCTTTGCTGGCGCGGTGCGAGATTTCGATTTCCGAAGCGCGCTCTTTGCCATCAACCGAAAAGCGGGCCGGACCCGGCACCTTGGCATCGACGCGGCCTTCTGCGCCGGTAATCGAAATCACCTCCTGCCAATATGAACCTTCGGCAAACATGCACAGATCAAGCATTCCCCGCGCGCCGTTTTCAAACTCGACCGTCACAAAGGCATTGTCGATGATATCGGGTTTCTTGCCGTCATAGCGTTCGTCACGGTGGTTCACATCCGCCGCCGCCGAGGCATAAACCCGCACCGGATCACTTTCGAGCGTCAGGCGCATCAAATCCCAGAAGTGACAGCATTTCTCGACCAGTGTGCCGCCGGTTCGGGCGCTGAACCGGTTCCAGTCGCCCACCTTGGGCAGAAACGGAAACCTGTGCTCTCGGATCGCCATCATGCGCGGCGTTCCAGTCGTCCCTTTGCGGATCTCGGCCAGAAGGCGTTGAACCGGTGGCATATAGCGATACTCCATAGCCACCCAGACCGGAGCGGCGCGGCTTTCGGCCTTGGCCAGAACCTCGCGGCAATGCGCCGAGGTCGTGCACAAGGGCTTTTCACATAGAATGGGAAGCGGCGTTCGCAGAATGTCCATCAGGATCGCATGGTGCGTGTCGTTGGGGGAGACGATCACTAGGGCATCAAGATCGCCCTTGGAAATCATTTCTTTGTAGTCAGCGTAGGGCTTGGCCGTTCCCCCCGAGGTTTGCACCGAAAGGGCGCGCATCCCTTCATCGGGATCGGCGACGGCGGCGACCTCGCACCCTCCAAGGAGGTTGATATTGCGGATATGCTCCTGCCCCATCATTCCAGAGCCGATGAGGCCATAGCGGATTGTCATTTTCAGATCTCCAGAAGCGGGAGGTTGAGGGCGCCCGCCACGCCACGCAGCGCAGAGCGGTGATCGCCGTAGGCCAGCGCCATGTGATGTTCGAGCCCGCTGTCGATGATATCGCCTAGAACAGCGCCGGCGGGTCGCTCGAACCGGATCACGCCGGAAGTGCCGGTAAAGGCCATGGGCCGGCGCAACATTTCACCGAAACTCAGGATCATATGCGGGCGATTATGGGCCTGAGAGATACGCACCAGCGTCACAGGCCCGGGCCGAAGCGGGAATTGATACAAAAGCGGCTGTTTGCGATTGGTGTGGATCGTCGCTTCGGCAGGCGTTTCGGGATCGCGCATCGACAGAGGCGCCTGACCACAATGCCAGACAACGCCGGTGTCATCGGCGCTGTCCATGTCAACCAGATCGGTCAGGAATACAGGCGCCTGCGCCGTTTCCAGAAGGATCAGCTGTGTCAGCGCGCCATAGACATCCGCCTCGCAAGCGCAAGGCACCCGCCCCTCGCCCATCATCGCCGCAGGGCCGCAAACCGCGCCGCCATATTCGGTAAAGGTTTCGGGCCAGCACCGGATCGCAAAGGCGTCATACCCGCCGCCCGAGCGCAAGTTATCCAGCCCGAGCTTGAGGCGAAGCGAACGGTCGAGCTGGTCCTGATCGACCTCGGCCAAGCCGGTCACATCGGATGCAACCTGTTCTTTGAGCAGTGATGTAGCGCTTCGATCTGCTATTCTCGCTTCAGAAAAGAGAGTTTCCAGCTCCAATTCGTCCACTTGAACTCCGGCCAGCGAACGCAAGGCATCAGGATTGTAATCGCAGGTCTGAAACCCCGCCGGCCGCTCGCCTATGCGGGCGATCCGCCGGCCTTGCACAGCCTTGGCGACTCGTTTCCCAGCATCGGTCGCGGGTGGTATTTGCGCGGGCATCAGCGGCGAGACGAGCCGCTTTCCCGCAAGCATATCTTCCAGTTTCCCCGAAATGTCGCCCTCTGGCTCAGCATAGAGCCACGAAAACGGCCTGTCGTTGAGACCAAGCGCATGAGAGGCCAGATTGAGCCCGCAAAAGGAATTCAGGCGCAAACGCCCACCGGCTCTCGGCTCGGGGATCGACCAGATCGACAGAGGAAGTGGAAAAGCCGCGCCAATCGCAACAGCCATCGAGGCATCGGTAAAGGTTACTTGGAGGATCAGGATCTGATCGACCCCCTCGGCGGCAAGCTCCGACATCGCCGCACGCGTCGCAGCTTCGTCAAAAAGCAGCGCACGCGGCCCCATCACCGCGTGGTCGCTCGCGTCAAGCACCGCCAGCATTGCCGAGAGCTTCTGATTGGCGAAATCGACATCGAATGTCGGGCGCCCAAGCGGCAAGATGCCGATCTTCATGTCAGCCTCCGAAGCCCGAATAGTGATGCCGGAACCCAGCATCGGCCGGCCGGAAAACGGCCCCGCCTGATCCATAGCACGGGTGTGCCGACCAGTTGGTCGCCGTGGCATCGGCTAGGGCGCTGATATCGGCCATATAGTCGGCGGCTTCGCCAATCAGGCCCGCCTTGATCGCCGCCCAATCCGGGTAGGCGTTGAACGCATCGAGCCAGATCGCCCTCCCCGCGAGAAAGCCCGACGCCCCCGCCGCGAAGGCGTGCTCAAGGACGGCGCGGAACTCGGATTTGCCGGCCCCAGCCGACAGCATCACCCAAGGCCGACCAGCCAGCCGCCCCATCTCATCAAAGATGGCTTGAACCTCGGCCGACCCGTCGGCATCGCGTGCGCTGACCGGACTTTCGAGTTTGAAAACATCGACGCCATAATCGGGCTTGGCGAATTCTTCGACCGAGGCAAGAACATGGTCGGCTTTCTTGCCCTTCATCTCGACATAGTCCTTGGTCTGATCGGCATCGCCAGCCAGCGGATAGACCAGAAGCTCGAAAAGGAACGGGATATCGTGCCGCGCGCAGTCTTCGCCGATGCGCTTGACGTAATCCTGCTGGGCCGTGTTCACAGAAGCCTCCGCATCCGGCCGATACCAGGCAAGGACTTTGACCGCATCGCCGCCCATTCGCTTGATTTTCTCGACCGACCAATCGTCGATGTTCGAGCTTAGTCTGCCGCCCGGAGTTTCACGGAAGATGCTATCCTCCAGCGTTATGATCAGCCCCTTGGCGGGCGAGAGAATGTCGATCGCCTTTGGGATTGCATAGTGGGGATCGAGAAGCATCGCCGTGCTTTGCGCCTGAAGGGTTTCCACCAAAAGGCGCTTGAACTTGGCGACCTCTTCCCAAGGCGCGGTCTCGACACCGTGATAGGCCGCGATCGGCCCTTTGATCGGCGGCCGCTGATCGACAGCCGTCATCTTGAAGATACCATTCTGGTCGGCCATGCGGCGCAGGCCCCAGAGTTTTCCTGGAGAGAGCTCCATCATCCGTCCTCCTTCATTAAAGTGTCGACCGTCGCCCGGCTCGGGCAACCTGCCCGCCCTCCCAGCGTCGTGCATTTCAGTGCGGCAGTAATGTTGGCAAAGCGGATCGCGGTCTCTTCATCGCGCCCTTCGGCCAAAGCGAGCGCAAAAGCACCGTGCCAGACATCGCCTGCCGCCAGTGTATCGCGAACCAAGACTTTGGGCGGCAGGGTTTGAACGATCTGGCCGTCTTTCAGGTGAAACGTTCCTGCCGCGCCATCGGTGACGCAAACCCACCCCGGCAAATAGGTATCTGCCGCGATGAGCCCGGCTTCGATCTTCGACTCGCCCGTAAAATCAAGCAGCCCGTCGCGCGAAAAGGCCACATGGCTGGCACCGACAAGGGCCGCCGGGTCCATCGGCGCTTCGGCATCGACAACCCCCGGAACCCCCCATTCCGCGGCCAGCGCGAGCGCCCGTTTCGCCCCCTCGCTCCAGCGGGTATCGGCCAATACTGCGCCCATGCGCGGCGCTTGCGCGATCCATGCGGTTTCAGAGGTCAGACCTTGCCCGCGGAAATTCATGATCTGCCGTTCTCCGGCATTATCGACATAGACCGAGCTGAACGAAGAACGTGCCCCCGACGTCCGTTGCACCAACGCACAATCGACGCCCTCGCGCCCGAGATCCTCGACGATCATCTCGCCAATCGCGTCATCGCCCAAACGCGCGCCCAGGACGGCCCGCCCACCCAAGCGTGCGATGGCAACCGCAGCATTGGCGGCACAGCCTCCGCCGACGATCTCGGCGGTTTGGGCGCGATATTTGGTGGGCTGACTGGGCAAGGTATCGACCGCGAAAACGAAATCGACGACTGCAACACCTATCACAAGAACCCCGGCCATCACTGCACCTCCAGACCGGATGGGACGGCATCCGGACGCCCAAGCCTGCCTTTGACGGAGCCACTACCCGTTAGTGTTTCGAGGAATGCGACCAACTCCGCGACCTGAGTTTCGTCCAGCGTTACCGGTGTGATATCGAGGCGGCTCGCGAGCCGCGCTCTTTCCTGACTGTCCTCGAAGGAAACAAAATCCTTGTACTCGATCCAAGGGGCGGAAGGCAGAATTGCCTCGTCCCTCTGCCAGGCGGCGAATGCCCCGCGCGGATCAAGGTGATGGCGGACGATCCCCTCCAGTGTTCGATAGGCCCCGTTGTGCCCATATGGGCCGGTCAGGGCCACATTTCGCAGGGACGGGGTTCGGAACCGATAGGCATCGTCAAGCCGATCCGAGACAGCCATGTGCCCGACATCGCGCACAATGGAATCCCATTGCCGGGTCCGGCCGGGGCCGAAGTGGGGCAACATCAATGCATAGAACCGCTGGTCGGTCAGAAGCGGCCCGGAATGGCAACTGACGCACCCCGCCTCGCCGTAGAAAAGCTCGAGCCCTGCCTGCTCGGTCTCGTCGAAAGCGTTGGCATCCCCCGCCAAATAACGATCGAACCGGCTGTCGAAACTTTGGTATTCGCTGATTTCGAAGGCGGCGAGCGCATTTGCGATATGAACAATGGTGATGTCGTCGGGCGTGCTGACATCCTCGAAGGCTTCGACGAACATCCGGCCATATTCAGGTATGACCCTGACCCTTTTCGCAAGAATGGGCCAGACCGCGTCGATCCGGTCATAGGCAGCACCCGCCACTTCGTTTTCGACCGGGTCTCCGGCCATTTCGAATTGCGATGTGAGCGGAAATAGCGCCTGCACGGCCAGAAGCCCCGAAAGACCTTCGGGAAGCCACTCCTGCGCCGGTGTATTGAACCCGTTGTCGTATATGTCGGAGCGGGTAACACGCCCATCGTGGAACATCACAGAAACCTCGCGCGCGCCGAGGTTCCAGAGGGCCGGTGCGTTGCGCGGAATGCGCTTGCGGATACGGTCCGGGCCCGAGCCCGTGGTGCGTTTGGGGCCAATCCCTACCCCACCTTCGCCAACGCCAAGGCTCAGGCCATCGGAGCTTCCATGATCTGAATGATGGCAGGTTGCACAGGATATGTTCTGGTTGCCCGACAGAATTGGATCGTAAAACAAAAGCTGCCCGAGCTTTGCCTGCATGGGGTCGAAAGCGTCGAAATCAGAGGCTTGCAACGGCGCCGGAAGATCGGTTGCATAGGCAGGCGCGCCAAATGCAAGCGCCAGAAGAAAGGTGATCCCATGAGACAGTTTGTAACCGCGATCGCGCTCTTTGTGGCTGGGCCGGCCCTCGCTGAGATCGAGACGGCGCGAGATTTCATGGACGCGGGAAACTACGCGGCGGCGATGGAAGAGCTTTTGCCTGCGGCCAACTCTGGCAATGCCGAGGCCGAGGAATTGATCGGTGTGATGTATGCGCTCGGACTTGGCGTTGCGCAGGACGATCAGCGGGCCTTTGAATGGTATCTTCGCGCGTCGCTCAAGGGTCACGCGGGGGCGCAATCGGGGGTTGGCTGGTATTACGAAGTCGGCCGGGGCATCGAAGCGCCCGATCTGGTCAGAGCGTATATGTGGTACGTCCTTTCGACCGTCGGAGGCGATCCTGACGCGGCCGTCTCTCAGGAAGAAGTGATCAAGAAGATGACGCCCGAACAAATCGAAAAGGCCCTTGTATTGGTCGAAGACTACCGGATTTGGCTCTATCCGTTCCGGTAGGAAGCGGGGCCGGCGAACCGGCCCCACGGTGTTTTGATCAGTTCATGTCCGCAGCGCGGGCAGCGTTGACAGCCTCTTCCGCTTTCGCGACCTCAGCGGTCAGAGCGTCGAAGATCTCGGCGCCGCCGTCGATGTTGGCTTTGAACCAGTCATAGACAGGAGCGGCCGCATCCTTGAACGCCGCCTTTTCGTCGGGGCTCGGCACATAGACCTCACCGCCGACAGCGGCGAACTCGGCATAGGCGTCAATCGACTTGCGCTTGGGCGAGGCGAAGGTTGCCTGTTGCAGGCGCACGAAGCCATCGACCACGACGCGGCGCAGATCCTCAGGCATCGCCTGGAACTTTTCGTTGTTCATATACCACAGGGCGCCCATGTAGCTGTGCCCGTCGAGGGTCAGATACTTTAGGCCTGCATCGGGGAATTTCATGCCCATGATGTCGGTGATGCCGTTTGCGGTGCCTTCGACAACGCCGGTCTGGAGCGAGGTGAACAGCTCGGGCCACGGGATCGGGGTGGCCGACGCGCCCATCGCTTTCACAAGCTCGACCGGGAGGTCGGCGACGACGGTCCGCATCTTGAGGCCTTCCATGTCGGCGGGGCCGGAGATGCGACGCTCGGTGTTGGCAAAGTTGCGCCAGCCGCCGGTGTTGCCGATGGTCATCAGACGGATCGAACCGCCCGACATATCGAGCGTCTTTTGCTGCATGGTTCTGACAAAGTCAGAGCCGTTGGCAAGGACGGTCTCGGCGATGCGGTCATCCGACATCAGGTAGGGCAGATCGAGAACCTGCACGAAGGGGAAAATACCGGCGGTGCCGCCCGAGGTCGAGATATAGACGTCGATCGTCCCGTCGCCGACACCTTGCATACATTCGGCACCATTGGCGCAAAGCTGGGTGCCGATAAACATTTCAACGGCAATCCGGCCGTTCGATGCCGCCTCGACATAATCCTTGAACACAACCAGACCATCATAGTCTTCGTCGTTCTCATTGGAGTTGGCAGTGGCGCGGATCGTGAAATCCTGTGCCATCACCGGTAGCGCATAGCCGGCCATAAGGCCCGCAAACGCCATTGTTTTCAGTGTAGTCTTTAGCATGGGATCCTCCTTGTTGAACTCCCGTTTGGCCGCCTCACTGAACAAATCCTGCCCATCTCGGAACGGTCATTGAGATCGCCGGGATGTATGTGATCAGGAAGATCACCAGGATTTCGACAGCAAGAAACGGCAGAATGGCCTTCGAAATTGTCTCCACCTTTTCCCCGGAGACCTGAGAAGCCACAAAAAGCACCAACCCCATGGGCGGTGTAGCCAGGCCAACCGTCAGGTTGACCGACATGATGATCGCAAAATGGACGGGATGAACGCCCAGATCGACGAATATCGGGGCCAGGATCGGCCCTAGAATAATGATGGCGGGGCCCGCATCGAGAAACATCCCGACCACGAACAAAAGAACGTTGATCAGGAACAGAAGGATCAACGGGTTCTGACTGAGACTCAGGATCGTTTCGGCCAGAATTTCCGGGGCATGGCTAAGGCTCACAACTGTCTTGAACGCGACCGCTGCCCCGACCAGCAAAAGCACCGTCGCCGAAGACAGCGCCGACTTGGTCAAAACCTCGGGCAAGTCAGACAGCTTGAGCGAACGCAGGACAAAGAAGGAAACGATCAACGCATAGGCCACCGCAATGGCCGATGCTTCGGTTGGGGTGAAAACACCAATGAGAATTCCGCCAAGGATGATGATCGGCGTCTGAAGCGGCGCGACAGCCTTTTTACAGACCGTGCGAAACTCGGCGCTGACATTGCGGCGAAGCCGCAAGAGCAACACATGAGCAAGTGGCAACAGGATCAGGAAGACAAGCCAACGATTGACGTCGATACCGCCAAGCAAAACCGCGACGCCGTTGAAAGCGGCGACCAGAAGGCCTGCAACATTGATCCGCAGCAGGACGAAAGCGACAATCCCTTCAAGCGGCGTGATCGACTGACCTGATTTTACCACCCTCTCGGCCTTGGGCAAATCGTAGCGATCGGCCAGAAGCCGGACCATCACCATCAAACCGATCCCGACCAAAAGCCCGGGCACAATCCCCGCAAGAAAAAGGGCCGCTACGCTTTCGCCCATGACATAGGCATAGATGATCATGATCCCCGAGGGCGGGATGATCGGACCGATAACCGAACTCGCAGCGGTGACCGCTGCAGCAAACTTGCGGGTATAGCCGTTCTTCTGCATCGCCGGGATCAGCGTGCCGCCAATGGCCGAGGTATCGGCCACAGCCGAGCCGGAAAGCCCCGCAAAAAGGATCGAGGACAGGATATTGACGTGAGCAAGGCCGCCGCGCAGGTGACCCATCAAAGCCTGGCTGAAATCAACCAGCCGAAGGGTGATCCCGCCACGGTTCATCAATTCGCCAGCCAGCATGAAGAACGGCAACGCCATCAGCGGGAAGCTGTCCATGCCGTTGTAAAGGTTGCGATAAAGCAGCGCGAGATCCCGCTCCTGGCCGTTGAGCCATAGAAGCAGACCCGGCGCAAACAGAAGCGCGAAAAAGACGGGAAGGCCGATCAGCAGGAAGGCCAGAAAGACCGGAAGGAACCATATCAACATTATTCGGCCTCCGGGCTAAAGGCCGCAATCTGATCAAGAGAGGGCAACTCGGCTTCGGGCCTGACGAGAGACATGACGGATCGCAGGACGAGCTCGATATTGACGAGAAGCAGCATCGCCATCCCAAGGAGGAGCGAGCCGTACATATAGCGAAGTTTGACGCGCACCATTTCGCCACCGAACCAATCCAAGGGGATGCGCAACGATCCTGAATTGAAACGCCCCCCGAACCCCATCGAATGCGACCAGCCGTAGGTTAGTGCGACGACGATGACTGCCAGCGAGATGATATAAAGGATCAGTGTTAGGACCTTCCCGACTGCGCGTGGCAACGCGGCCGGCACCATATCGATAGCCACGAAACCGCCCCACCTGAACGCCGAAGGCGCCATCAGCGCGGTCATCCAAAGCATCAAGAAACGAGCCGCCTCGTCCGGCCACGCGAGTGCGCTGTTAAGGACGTACCGGAAAAAGACCTGAGCCAAAATCACCAGAACCATTAGGCCAAGCGCCATCCATGCGATCTGGCGCGAAGCCCGAAGCAACAGTGTATTGATCTGAGCCAACAGCCGCAGCAGCGTCAGCATCGACCTCTCCCTAGACTCGGCACCAAACAGACAGGCGCGTTTTTTCTTTCCTTTTTTTCATATGAACCTGAATTCGAAGCCTTCTGTCAAGCGATTCCCGCTTCAGCCAGCAAGGACGAGCCTGACGCCATTTTCGGCGCAAAGGTCTTTGAGGGCACGCGGGCAGGCCCGATCCGTCACAAGCACGTCGATTTGCGCGATCCAGCCGATGCAGACCGGCGCAGCGCGGCCGAATTTCGAACTATCCGCCGCCAAGACAATCGTTCGCGCATTCTCGATAATTGCTCGGGCTACCGAGGCTTCCCGCAGGTCGAAATCAAGCAATGCCCCATCAGGCGCGATCGCGGCCGCCCCGATGACAGCCGTATCGACCCGAAATTGCCGAATGAAATCAACGGCAGCCTCACCCAAGATCGCGCCGTCTGTCCGCCGCACGAGCCCACCCGGGACCATCACCTCGAGCCCCACAAAACCTCTTATTTCATTAGCCAAAAAGACGGAGTCGGTAACGATCTTGAGGCCGAGATGATGCTGAAGATGGCGAGCGGCGGCGACTGTCGTCGTCCCCGAATTGATGATAACCGAGGAATTGTTCGGGATCAGCCCGGCAACCGATCGCCCGATGGCTTCTTTTTCGTCGCGAGCAATTTCCTCGCGGACCGAATAGCCAGTGTACTCGGTCCCGCCCACCAGCGCTGCGCCGCCGTGGAAGCGAGAAATCTGATTGACCTCCGCCAGCGCACTGAGATCTTTGCGGATTGTCTGAGGTGTCGTCTCGAAACGCGCCGCGAGATCATCGACGAGCGCGCGCCCGTCTTTCTGGAGAACCTCCAGAATCGCCATTTGGCGCGCCAAAGTATTTCGGCCGGCTTTCATCTGGGTGTCCATTATTGTTTTCTTTCGTTTTTGTATCAAAACGAAAGGAACAAGCAAGAGATTGGTTTCGCATGAGGCTGCCCGCTCGATCTCTACTCCTCACCTTTGACAGTTTGGGGTGCTGTCAGACGGTGGTGTCAGACAAATTCGAACCAGTCTCTGTTTGCCGCCAAACGCGCGAACCTATGCGGAACAAAGAAGGCGCCACTCGGCAAGAGCGGCGGCGCGGTTCAGTTTGAAGTTGGCACGGGAGTAGAGACGACGCTCCGAGTTGAAATGGTTGAGGACTGAGGCGTGGACGGAAGCGAACTTCTGGAGCGTTCGCATTCGGCGGAATCGGAGCATCGCCCGCTCACGCCTTCGAAATGGTAGGTGTGAATTCTCGGCTCGGTTGTTGAGCCACCGCCCCGTTTCCTGTCGATCTGCGGCGCCAATATCCCTCAATGCAGCGCCGTAGGATCGCAGCCTATCGGTGACGATGACATCCGGGCGACCGTATTGGCGCATTGTTTTCTTGAGGAATTTCAATGCAGCTTTCTTGTCGCGGGTCTTGGTGACAAAGTTTTCCAGAACTTCACCTTCGTGATCGACAGCGCGCCATAGGTAGTGCCTCTCACCGTTGATTTTCACGAAAACTTCGTCGAGATGCCACTGCCAACGGCTGAACTTCAGCCCCCCGATCCTGCGTTTCCGCATCTCGTTGGCGAACATCGGGCCGAACCGATGCCACCAGAAGCGCACCGTTTCATGGCTTATGTCGACGCCCCGTTCATGCAGAATATCCTCGACATTCCTCAGTGACAGTGGGAACCTGACATAGAGCATCACTGCCAGGCGGATGATCTCGGGGCTCGTTTTGAAGTACTTGAAGGGGGCGCGTTTGGTAATCCGAAGACGCTACCCGGCGCCGCTCCCAGCCTCAAGGTAAGTTCCTTTGACAGCGCCCTGACAAGGCCTCTCGGGACTGGTCATGAAGTATTCGAATGGGGAGGCTTGGTCATGCTCGGCCGCTACGCCGCGCCTTGCCCCGCCTCAAGCCGAGTTCTTCTGACAAGACCACCTGCTGTGTCCGCGCCGCCCGGTGAACACTGACAAGACCAAGAATTCATAGTTCAATATGTGAACGGCTCCTGTTAGTGTTAATCAAACGCTCAGGGACGGACCACGCAGCCGCGCCTTGCATCAAGACGCACCCTGCAACTCAGTATGGGTTCCAATATCTGCTGGATCAGTTTGAATGAACACTAGGCTCACTCCGGAACTCCAATCTTCGATTTCGCTTCACGCGGGAGCCGGAGAGATTCTGGGCGCGTTTGATCGTCATGCGATCATAAGCATTACCGACAGGGCAGGCAGGATCGTGTTCTGCAACGAAAAATTCGTCGAAATCAGCGGGTATTCGCGGGATGAACTGATCGGCAAGAACCACAATCTTCTGAATTCGGGTTTGCACCGACCGGAATTCTTCAAGGAAATGTGGGCAACAATTGCGGCTGGAAGGATTTGGGAAGGCGACATTCGCAACAGGCGCAAGAATGGAAGCCATTACTGGGTCAGGTCAACCATCGCCCCGCTCTTGGGCGACGACGGCCGACCGGAAAAGTATCTTTCCATCCGCACCGACGTTACCAGCATCAAGAAAGCCGAAATCGCGTATCAGTCAATTCTCTCGGTCGACAATATCGGAAACAGGGTCTTTGTCGTCTGGCCCGAGACGCTCGAGCTTATTTTTCTCAACAAGACTGCCCTGTCCGATTTCGGTCTCGATACAAATGATCTTGCGGGCTTGAAGCTGTCCGACCTCAATCGTCTGGGCGACTATCACCATCCGGCCTTCGAAGAAAATGCGTTTCGAAAGATCATTCTGCCGCTTCTGAACGGAGCGCAGCCCAAGCTAATCTACGAAGACACCGACAAGGACGGCCATCCGATCGAAGTTCGCATCGAACTTGTCACGCCAGAGAACGACAGGCCACGCCTCGTGATCGTCTTTCGGGATATTTCAGAGCGAAAGGCGGCGGAGCGCGCCATTATGCGGTTCAAGGCAACGCTCAACAAAAGCCGGAACGAGGTTTACATGTTCCGGCCCGATAATCTCAGGTTTTTCTACGTCAATGAAGAGGCGACGGCCTGCCTAGGCTACAGCAATGAGGAATTGCTGAAAATGGGCCCGCTCGACATCAAACCCGAGTTGGACCGTGAGTCTTGCCTGGAGATCGTCGATACTCTTCTGTCCGGACAGCAATCGACGGCCGTTTTTGAAACGGTGCACAGATCGAAGGATGGCCAGGAGCGCCCTGTCGAGGTCATGCTCCAATTGATGCAAGACGACGAGATTGGCCCTTTCTGCGTGGCCATTGTCAGAGACCTGACCGAGAAAAGGGCCGGCGAGACCGAAAACAGATGGCTCAGGTCGATGCTCGATCTCATGCTCGCCGAAATCTATATCTACGATCCCGTCGACCTTCGGTTTCATTATATCAATTACGCCGGTCAAAAGCGCTTTGGCTGGTCTGAGAGTGATTGTACCGGTCGCACAATGGCCGACGGATCGCCGCATTTTGACAAAGAGCGCCACTTGAAGCGCATCTCGGCGCTGGTCGAAGGCGCCCAAGCGTCACATGTTTTTGAAACAAAAGATCCGGACGGCCGCCCGATCGAGATTTCCGAGCAGGCATTTTTTGTCGAAGGTTTCGGGATCAAGATCGTAGCCATCGTGCGGGATATCACCGAGAGAAAGGTCGCCGAAAAGCGCAAGGACGAGTTTGTCTCGACGGTGAGCCATGAATTGCGCACGCCTCTGACCTCAATTGCGGCCGCCCTTGATCTGATGAGAGCAAGCCCGGCCGCGCTCGACCCAGCCCGGCACAATAGGTTGCTGGCCATCGCCGGCAAGAATTGCGATCTCTTGCTGGACCTGATCAACGATATTCTCGACAGCGTGGGCTTGGAAACCGGTCAGATCGAATTTAACCTCGAGAAGATCGACCTGAACAGATTTCTCGTCGAAGCCGTCGAGATCAACGAGAGATTTGGCGATCAATACGAGGTCAGGTTCAACAGATCTTCTGACATATCTCAGGCCTATGTGATGGCGGATTCCCGGCGGCTCATGCAGGTCATGGCCAACCTTATGTCGAACGCTGCCAAGTTTTCGAAGAGCGGAGGTGAGGTCGAGGTCAGACTTTTCCGCGAACAGGATGGTCTGTGCATCTCCGTCACAGACAAAGGCTACGGCATCGCGCTTGACGATCAACAACGCGTGTTCGACCGGTTCACCCAAGTGGATTCGTCAGACACGCGGACCAAAGGGGGAACCGGTTTGGGTCTGTCGATAAGCAAATCGATCGTGGAAAAGCTGGGAGGATCCATCGGCTTGACCAGTGAGGTTGGCAAAGGCACCACGGTCAATATCAAACTTCCCGACGCAGCTACATAGAGATGGTGGTTGCTGGCAACTCGACGGTGCTGGCAGACAAATTCGAACCAGTCTCTGTTTGCCGACAAACGCGCGAACCTATGCGGAACAAAGCAGCCGCCACTCGGCAAGGGCGGCGGCGCGGTTCAGCTTGAAGTTTTGGCGTGAGTAGAGGTGGCGCTCCTGATTGAAGTGGTTTGAGACTGAGGCGTGGACGGCGGCGAACTTCTGGAGCGTTCGCATTCGCCTGAAGCGGAGCATCGCCCGTTCCCGTCGTCGGAACGGCAGGTGTGAATTCTCCGCGCGATTGTTCAACCAGCGGCCAGTTTCCTGTCGTTTTGCCGCGCCAATCTCTTTCAAGGCAGCGCCATAAGAACGAAGGCGATCTGTGACGATGATCTCGGGTCGACCATGCTTTCGCATTGCTTTCTTGAGGAATTTCAATGCA